>Ga0207797_1002176_pt1 | contig 13704 bp, 9 predicted proteins | sample PRCRCaboRojoPR_6_FD_187275 | JGI IMG/M metagenome (GOLD analysis project Ga0207797, IMG submission 187275) | Marine sediment microbial community from Cabo Rojo, Puerto Rico - PR CR 10% Liquid 1 (SPAdes) | ecosystem: Environmental > Aquatic > Marine > Coastal > Sediment | place: Cabo Rojo, Puerto... | reverse complement strand
GGAGCAGGTGAACGACTCGCAGGCGTAGACCGTCGGGCCGTCCCTCGCCGCCCGGCCCGCCCAGACCGGCGGCGCCTCCGCCAGTCCGAGGACGTCGAGCCAGTCGGCCAGCTCCTCGTCGGTCGGCGGCCGCCGGGCGATCACGGCGCCGGGGAGGTACCGGGTCGCGAGCGTCTCCCGCCAGTCGGCGGGGAGCTCGTCGGCGGCGATCGTCAGCTCCAGCGTTGCTCCGGCGCGCTCGGCGGCCGCGAGCGCCAGCGAGCCGTGTTCCAGGGGCGAGGCCCGGACCTCGCTGGCGTGGGTCGCGAGCACCTCGTCGACCACCTCGCCGAACCCCTCGTCGGGCGCGAAGCCGTCCAGCCGGGCGAGCACCCGCGTCGCCACGCCGAGGCTGGCGGGCGTCGACTGGTCGGTCTTCTCCTGGGGCCGCGCGACGAGGTCCTCGCCGGACGCGGGCGTGGCGTACAGCGTCCCGCGCTCGGGATCGTAGAACTCGGCGACCATCACGCGCGCGAGATCCAGCGCGAACGCCAGGGGCTCGACGTCGCCCGTGGCCCCGTAGAGGTCGAACGCGCCGCGGGCCAGGAAGGCGTAGTCCTCCAGGTAGCCGTCGCCCTTCACGTCCCCGTCCTTGTACCGCCGAGAGAGCCGACCGGGGATCGCCCCGGCTTCGTCCGTGCCGTCGCTCCTCTCGTCGGCGACGGCGCCGCCGTCATCGTCCCGCCCCGCGTCGTCGGCCCAGAGGTGCTCGCGGACGAACGCGAGCGCGTCGCGGGCGTCGGCAACGTAGTCGGGGTGCTCGCCGCCGCGTCCGCCGTCGGTCCCGTCGCCCGCGGTCGTCGCGCCACCACCCCCGCCGAACGCGACCGCGGCGTTCGCCAGCCCGGAGATCGCGAGGCCGTTCCAGCCGGCCAGCACCTTCTCGTCGCGAGCCGGCCGGACGCGCTCCTCGCGGGCGGCGACGGCCTGTGACTCGGCGGTCGCCAGCAGCTCGCGGGTCTCATCGACCGTGAGCCCGCGGTCCTCGGCGATCGACTCGACGGACGTCGCGTAGTGGAGCACCGTCGACCCCTCGAAGTTGCCGGCCTCGGTGACGCCGTAGCGATCACAGAAGACGTCCGCAGCCGCCGGGCCGTCGACCGCCTCGCGCACCTGCGAGGGCGTCCAGACGTAGAACGTCCCCTCCTCGCCCTCCGAACGGGCGTCCAGCGTGCCGAAGTAGCCCCCGTCGGGGTGACACAGCTCCCGGTCGAGGAACGAGACCGTCTCGCGGACCACCTCGGCGTAGCGCTCGTCGCCCGTGACCCGGTAGGCGTCGGCGTACAGACGGGTCAGCTCCCCGTTGTCGTAGAGCATCTTCTCGAAGTGGGGCACGAGCCACTTGCGGTCGGTCGCGTACCGGTGGAACCCGCCGCCGAGGTGGTCGTACATGCCCCCGTCGGCCATCGCGTCGAGCGTCTCGCGTGCGACCGCCAGCGCGTCCGTGCGCCCGGTTCGCGCGTGGCCCGCCAGCAGCAGGTCCAGCCGCGTCGGGTTGGGGAACTTCGGGCCCGAGCGGCCGAACCCGCCGTACTCCCGGTCGGCGCTCCGCATGGCCGTCACGAGCGCGTCGTCGACGACCTCGGCGCCGGGGGCCTCGCCGCGCTCCTCCGGGTCGGGGGTGTCCTCCAGCTGGTCCTCGATCGCGGCGGTCCACTGGTCGGCGCGGCTCTCCATCTCGCGGCGGTCCTCGGGGTCCGCCCAGGAGTCGGCGATCCGCTCGACCAGTTCGAGGAAGCCGGGCATCCCCTGGCGCGGCTCGCGCGGGAAGTAGGTCCCGACGTAGAACGGCTTCCCCTCGGGGGTGAGCCACGCCGAGAGCGGCCAGCCGCCCCGTCCGGTCACCAGCTGACAGACGGTCATGTAGACGGAGTCGACGTCGGGTCGCTCCTCGCGGTCGACTTTGATGGGGACGAACGACTCGTTGATCGCCGCGGCGACCGCCGGATCCTCGAAGCTCTCCTCCTCCATCACGTGACACCAGTGGCACGCGGAGTAGCCGATCGACAGGAAGATCGGAACGTCGCGCTCGCGGGCCGCCTCCAGCGCGGCCTCGTCCCACGGCTGCCAGTTGACGGGGTTGTCCGCGTGCTGGCGCAGGTACGGGCTCGCCTCCTCGTCGAGCCGGTTCCGCGCCGTCGGGTCGGTCATACGCTCCGTTGGGCCGGCCGGGGTAAAACGCCACGGACGCGCGGGCAGCCCCCGATCGCTGGTCTGCCACGCCCACGTCCGTCCCCGTGGTCCCCCTGTCGCGACCGTGCGTCCGCCCCGCCCGATCCCCCCGACAGCTACGGCACCGGGGGACGGCGTGGCGAGTATGTCACTTCCGGACGCGGACTGGGACCACCCGGCGGACGTCGAGACGTTCGTCGTGATCGGCGGCGACGCCGCGGGGATGAGTGCCGCCAGCAAGGCGAAGCGCGAGGACCCGGACCTGGACGTCGTCGTCTTCGAGCGGGGCGACTGGGTCTCCTACTCGGCCTGCGGGATGCCCTACTACGTCGAGGGCGAGGTGCCGGAACTCGAGGACCTCGTCGCCCGCCAGCCCGAGACGTTCGTCGACGAGCAGGGGATCGACCTCCGGACGCGCCACGAGGTGAGGGCGATCGATCCGGCCGCCCGCGAGGTGACGGTCCGCGACCGCGACGCCGACGAGACGTTCGCCCAGTCGTACGACGCGCTGCTGTACGCCACCGGGGCCCGGCCGACGACGCCGCCCGTCGAGGGCACCGACCTGGAGTGCGTCTTCACGCTCCGGTCGCTCGACGAGGCGCACGCGGTCCGCGAGGCTGTCGAGGGGAGCCGGGAGGCGGGGTACCTCGACTCGATGGTCCGGGCCGGGCCGGCCGCCGACTTCGTGATCGAGCGCCAGCCGGCGACGGTCGGGATCGTCGGCGCCGGCTACGTCGGGCTGGAGATGGCCGACGCGCTCCACGGCCAGGGGCTCGACGTCCACGTCTTCCAGCGCTCGGGGCACGTCCTCTCGCCGTACGACGACGAGGTCGCCGTCGCCGTCGAGGAGCACCTGCGGGACCACGGGGTCCACCTCCACCTGGGGACGCCGGTCACGGGGCTACTCGACGACGGGACGGGCGACGTCGGCGCGGTCGCGACCCCCGACGGCGAGGTGGCCGTCGACATGGTCGTCGTCGGGACGGGCGTGCGACCGACGGTCGAGCTGGCCGTCGAGGCGGGCGCCGAGACCGGTGGCTCGGGCGCGCTCGTCGTCGACGACTACAACCGCTCGACGGTTCCGGGGGTCTACGCCGCCGGCGACTGTGCCGAGGTCGAGAACCTCGTCACCGGCGCCCCCGACTACCTCCCGCTGGCGCTGACGGCGAACCGGCACGGACGGGCCGTCGGGACGACTGTCGCGGGCGATCCGACACCGGGCGGGGGGGTCCTCGGGACGGCGGTCACGAAGGTCGTCGACATGGAGGTCGCCCGAACCGGCGTCACCGACCCCGAGGTGGCCCGCGAGCACGGCTTCGATCCGGTCTCGCGGACGATCACGACCCGCTCGCGGGCGTCGTACTACCCGGGCGGCGCGCCGATCACCGTCCAGCTGATGGCCTGCGACACGACGGGGACGCTCCTCGGGGCGAGCCTGGCCGGCACGGATCGCGCCGGCAAGCGGATCGACACGGTCGCCGCGGCGCTCCACAACGGGGCGACCGTCGACGAGTTCGAGCGGTACGATCTGGCGTACGCCCCGCCGTTCTCGCCGACCTGGGACCCCGTGTTGACGGCCGCGAAGGTGCTCAACGGGACGATCGACTGACGACGAGGGGGACGACCTGCCGACGAGGACGCCCGCGACCGGGACGTGGCCGACGCGGGGTTCGTCTCGGCCCGACGGGGTGCCGTTCGTCGGCAGCTCCCGGTCCGCCGAACGCGGACCTGTCACCCCCGGGTCGACGCGGACCCGTCACACCCGGGTCGAGCCCCACCGGGTGTACACGGACGTGCTCAACTCGGCACACCGAGAGAGCAACGTTTACACTTCCGTGTAGCACAGTCCGTCCCATGAGTGAGCGGGTGCTCCTGGTCGGTGGCGGTGGACGCGAGCACGCCATCGCGCGGGCGCTGGCGTCCGACTGCGAGCTGTACGCGTGTGCGAGCAACCGGAACCCCGGAATCGTCGAGCTCGCGACGGGTTTCGAGACGATCGACGAGCGCGACGTCGAGGGGATCCGGGCGTACGCCGAGTCGGTCGAGGCGACCCTCGCGGTGATCGGCCCCGAGTCCGCACTGGAGGCGGGCGTCGCCGACACGCTCGACGCGGCGGGCGTCTACACCTTCGGCCCGAGCGCCGAGGCGGCGCGCATCGAGACGGACAAGTCGTGGGCGCGCCGGTTCATGCGCGACGAGGGGATCCCGGGCTGTCCCGACTTCGAGGTCTTCGACGACCTCGAAGCGGCCCGTGCCTACGTCGACGACTACGACGGCGACCTGGCGGTCAAGCCGGCCGGCCTGACCGGCGGCAAGGGCGTGAAGGTGATCGGCGACCAGGTGACCGCCGAGGAGGCGAAGGCGTACCTCCGGGGGGCCGACTACGACCGCGTCGTCTTAGAAGAGCGCCTCGTCGGCGAGGAGTTCACCGTCCAGGCGTTCGTCGCAGACGGCGAGGTGCGCGCGACGCCGGCCGTCCAGGACCACAAGCGCGCCTACGAGGGCGACGAGGGCCCGAACACGGGCGGCATGGGGAGCTACAGCGCGGCCACCGCGCACCTCCCGTTCCTCACGCCGGCGGAGTACGCCGACGCCGTCGAGGTGCTCGAATCGACCGTCGAGGCGCTCCCCGACTACAAGGGCGTCCTCTACGGCCAGTTCATGCTCACCGCCGACGGCGTGAAGGTGGTGGAGTTCAACGCCCGCTTCGGCGATCCGGAGGCGATGAACACCCTGCCGGTCCTCGAGACGCCGTTCCTCGACGTGTTGACTGCCGCCCGGGACGGCGAGCCGCTCCCGTCGCTCCGGTTCGCCGACCTGGCGACCGTCTGCAAGTACGCCGTGCCGGCGGGCTACCCGACCGAGCCCGAGGCCGGCGCGCGCATCGAGGTGGACGAAACGCGGGTGGCGGCGGCCGCAGCCGGTCGCGACGGCGACGCGCACCTCTACTACGCCAGCGTCGACGCCCGCGAGGACGGGCTCTACACGACCACGTCGCGGTCGTTCGCGGTCGTCGGGCTCGCCACGGAACTGGCGACGGCCGAGGCGATCGCCGAGGACGCCCTGGCGGCGGCCGGCGACGGCCTCCGCGTCCGCCACGACGTCGGGACGGAGGCGCTCGTCGCCGAGCGCGTCGAGCACGCCGCCTCGCTCCGGAACTGATCGTCGACCCGCGTCGCGCTCCGTCCGTGACGGCCGACCTGCTTCGGTGATCGGACCGACGATCGCCGGTGATCCGCTCCCGCGACGGGCGTCCCCGGCGACCGTCGCGCGACCCTTTTCAGCGTCGCCCGCGAAGCGGGCCCGTGAGCGACGCCGACGACGCCGAGGGACCGACGGAGGGCGCGGGAACGGACGGGGGCGCCGGTGACGGTCCCGTCGACGACCGCCGTCACGGTCGCCTGGTCCGTCACCCCACCGAGGGACCGCTGAACTCCCTCCAGCACTGGACCGAGGCGAAGTCGCCCCTCCGGGTGATGCTCAACTACGTCCTCGTCTGGATCGCCCGGATCGCCCCGTCGCTCCGGGTGAAGAACCGGGCGCTGCGGACGCTCGGCGTCACTGTCGGCGAGGGCGTCTCCTGGGGGCTCGAGGCGACGCCCGACGTCTTCTGGCCGGAGCTGATCACGCTCGAGGACCACTGCATCGTCGGCTACGACGCAGTGCTCCTCTGTCACGAGTTCCTCCAGGAGGAGTACCGCACCGGCGAGGTGGTGATCGGGGAGCGAGCGATGATCGGAGCCAAGGCGGTCGTGCTGCCGGGCGTCACCGTCGGCGCCGGGGCGCAGGTGGCTGCCAGCTCGCTCGTGACGGAGGACGTCCCCCCGGGCGCGACTGTCGCCGGCGTGCCGGCGGAGGTAGTGCGCGGGACCGACGGCTCCGTCGAGGGAGCGGTGGCTGGCCGGACGGGAAACGCAGCCGTGGACGACGTCCCCTCGGGCGACGAGGATCCGCAGGTCGGTGAGCGAACGGCTTCCAGTGAGCCGGGGACTGCGGGGGACGGGTACGACCGGGATGGACGCGGTGGGGACGTCTAGTCCGGGAGATCGGGCCCGGCAGACGACAGCTCGGAGACGATCGAGGGGCGACCGGACTTCCCCGTGGCTTGCAGGCGGTCCGGACGTTCACCGGGACGGTGGACCGCACGACGGCGAGGTCGTCCCGGGGCGGCTCGTCAGGTCACGGCGACTGTGGCCCCGGCATCCGACTTGAACGTCCGGTTCGGGCGAGGGCACGGCCCGTCGATTCCGGGAGTGGTGACGGCGAGCGGGAGACGACGGGATACGCGGGACGCGGCGAGGCGAGACAGAGCGAGACGAGACGAACGGACGCGCGGACGGACTCAGGACGCGTCGGCAGGTTCGGCCGTCCGCGCGAGTCGGACGCGGAACGCCGCGCCGCCCAGATCGGCGTCCTCGACCCACATTCGGCCTCCGTACTCCTCGACGACGGTGTCGGCGACGAAGAGGCTGAACCCGGAGCCGTGGTGGAGCTGTGTCCGCTCCTCGCGGCCGAAGACGAGCCGCCGCTGGTCCGGTGGGACGCCCGGTCCGTCGTCGGCGACGGTGAGCACGACCACTTCGTCCGTCAGCTCGGTCGAGACGACCACCCGCGGTCGGTCAGCGGGGTTGTGTTCGACGGCGTTCTCCAGCAGCGTCTCGACGACCGTTCCGAGCAGTGCGTCCGCGAGGACGGCGACCGGGGGGAGCGTCTCGACGTCGATCCTGGCGTCCGGGAACCGTTCGCGGGCCGCGGCGACCTCTCCCGCGACGTGCTCGTCGAGCCGGACCGGTCGAGTGGCCTGACTCGAGGAGCGGTCGAGGAGGACCCGGAGGTCCCGGGCGCGTTCGACCGTATCGACGACGCCGATCACGGCGTCGAGAGCGAGTTCCAGGTGTCGGCGCGTCGCCGGGTCGGCTGCGGTCCCGAGCGCCGACTCGACGCGCCCGCCCAGCACGTTCAGATCGTTCCGGAGGTCGTGTCGCATGAGCCGGCCGAGCACCTTGGACGCGTTCTCGTACCGGCGACGCTTCGTCGTGTCGGTGAACACCCCGACTGCACCCACGACGCGACCGACCCGGTCGCTGATCGTCGTGGACGAGCCCGTGCCGTGCGCGATGCGTCCGTCCTTCCGACGCACCACGAACTCCCCCTGCCACGCCTCGCCGTTCGCCAGTGCCTCCGCCATCTCCGTGAACGACTCCCGGTCGCCGGCCAGCACGAGCGCCGGTTCGTCGACGAGTTCGTCCCGGTCGAAGCCGGTGAACTCGACGCTCCCCTCGCTCACGCCGACGATCCTGAAGTTCGCGTCCGTGACGACGACCGCCGCGGGCACGTCCCGGAACGTCCGGGCGATCAGGTCGATCGGGTCGTCGTCCATACTGGCGGAGTCACGCCGGTCGAATATAAACCGTGTCGGCTGCCCTCGCACGGGTTCGAGCCGCCTCCCGTGACTCTGTGCCGTTTCCCGCGTCTCCGGGGCGTGGGCCCCGGGCTCGACGAGTCGGACTCACGTGGCTTCCGTGGCTCCGGATCGGGCTGGCGTGGAAGATCGGCGGGAGCCTGCCTGCCAGTCGTTCGCGAGAGGTCTGCCGATCAGCCGTCCGTGGCGTCTCTGCAGCCTCCCCCGTGCCGACGGGGGTGGATCGGTGCCCCTACCCCCGGATCTTGACGACGCCCTCGCGGAGCATCCGGCGGTTCGGGATGATGTACTCCTCCTCGTCGGATTCGACGTGGGTCACGAAGAGGTCCATCTCGCAGACGATCCCCTGGACGTCGCCCACCCGGATCTCGTCGCCGATGGCGTACGGCTGGTTCAACAGGAGGTAGGTCCCGGCCGCCGACGAGGAGAGGAGTGCCGAGGCGGCGAGCCCGCCGAAGACGATGATCGCGAGCAGGTACGCCCCCAGCAGCACGATGAGCGCGAGCGTCGCGACCTGGAGCTGCGCGAGCGCGACCAGCGAGGCGATGTAGATCACGCTGTACTTGACGATCCGCGGAACGATCCCCACCTGCGGGAGCTTGACGCCCTGGAGTCGCTCGGCGACGACGACCTCCACCTTGTCGCCGACGACGATACCGACGATGACGACGACGACGGCGACGAAGAGCCGGGGCAGGTAGGTGGCGACGGCAGACCAGAACGGGTCCGCGAAGTTGACGCGGGCGACCGTCAGCGCCGTGATCACCGCCAGTCCGAACGCGAAGTAGCCCAGCAGGGCTGCCACGAGGGCGACGGTCGAGGTGCCGAACTCGCGGGCCGTCCGCTCGAAGGCGGTCCCCTCGATGAACGACCCGACGCCGAGCCGCTCGAGTACCCGCTCCGTCGCGCGCCTGACGACGACGTAGAGGCCGACGCCGGCGAGGATCACCGCCAGCGCGATCCAGTACCGCGTCGGTACCAGTCCGACGATCTCGACTACCCTCCCGACGGGATCGACCGGTCCGGGCGTCGACGTCGGTGTCGCCGTCTGGAGCACCGAACGTACTGGCAGCATCGACGCGGCGGCCGCGAACGCCCCCGACTCGTCCGACCCCGGTGTGCTCGCCGTCCCCGTGGTCGTCCCGGGGGCCGGCGACGGACGGCTCTCCCGGTGGTCCGTCGTCGGGGCGCTCGGTCCCCTCCGAGCCGACGGCTGTGTCCCCGCGGCGAGTGAGTCGCCGGGCATCGTCAGTAGTCCTCCGGATCGATCTCCAGTACCATCTTCCCGGCCTTGAAGGCCCGGACGAGCCCGTCGGACTCCGAGAGCACGATCGCGGTCGCGTTCGTGTCCTTCGTGATGGCGCCGCCCGCCATGTGGCGGGCGCCCAGCCCCTTCGGGATGTCGACCCCCTCGGCGGACGGCTCCAGGTAACGGTACGCCGAGACGATCTTTCCGGAGTCGGAGATGACGAACGCGCCGTCGAGCCGCGAGAACTCCTTGAGCATCACGTTCACGATCGGGTCGCCGACGTGGACGTGCGACTTCTCGAAGGGGTTGTACGACAGCGGGCGCGACTTGTTCATCACCTTGCCCGCGTCGCCGACCACGAACAGCGCGCCGACGGGCTTGCCCTTCTGGCCCTTCTTGCCCAGCTCGATCGCCACCTCGAGGACGTCCCGGATCACGCCCGGGTCGGCCCGGGAGTCGACGAACAGGTCGTAGACGCCCGACCGGACCGACTCGTCGACCCGGACGCGAACCACGGCGTCGACGTCGCCGCCGAAGATCGACGCCGCACACGCGACCGCGTCGCCCGACTCGACGATCCCCTTCTCCAGGGCCCCTTCGAGCCCGAAGCGAATGCGATCCCGGACGTTCGTGAACTCCAGGGGGAGTTCGACGAACAGCGACGCCTCGACGGCGTTCTGTGGAGCCACCACGACCACGGGAACGTCGTCGGGGACCCGGGCCTCGGTGTCGGCGTCGCTCCCCACGACCCGCTCGTAGAAGGCGCCGCTCGGTGAAAAGAGGAAGACGGCGTCCACGTCCGCGACCAGGTCGCCGAGGAGGTCGTCCAGCGTCGCCATTGGCGGTGAGTCGTGGCGACGCGTCAAACGCCTTTTGGTACGTCTGACGGCTGTCGTGCGGTTTCTCCTCCCGTCGCGCCCCCGAACGCACCGGCTCGTTCGTCGCCCCCTCCCTCGCTACCTGGACCGGAGCGGGACGGTCCCGCTCGGAGAAGACGTACGCGAGACCGGAACTGGACCGGAGGAAGACGTTCCTGCTCGGGCCTTCGGCCCTGCACGGCCTGTGACTTCCAGGGCTCGAACCGACCCTGCTCTCTCGCTCGGTCCCCCCGGTCCCTCGCTCGAATGCGCGGGGTCGGATTCGAACCGACGGACCCCTACGGGACAGCGTCCTAAGCGCTGCGCCGTTTCCTGGCTTGGCTACCCGCGCGCTGCGCTATTTTCGGGACTGCAACTCGCGTATTCGAGTGCTTCGTTTATAAACCTTTATAAGCAATAAACGTTGTTGCGCTACGCGCTGTTATCGTTTTCTTTAACGAGTGAGTGAATAAAACCCTCAAATGTGTTGGATCTTGATCGACACGAGCACTTTATCCAGCTCACTCATTAGACTCAGCACTCCCGTCCTTCGAGCCCCATCACCCAGTTTCCAATGGCGTCACCTATTTGTAAGTCCCAATGAAGATGAAGCGTATCTCAAATGAGTCAGAGCACTCTCTCTGAGCGACCATACATCAACTCGAATCTGTTCTCAGGTCACTACCTGGATGAGCGCGTCCGTGAGCGGGAGGAATGGGACTGCGATGAGGAAGCAGAGCGGGCGCTCGAAGGGATATCTACCATATTTTCACTCGATAATCTTTAGTCACGATCGATACTATAATCAGACATGGAAAATCCAATCCAGTGGCCATATTGGAAACAGTATCTGATAACTGGAGTAATAATCATATTATTTATTGGTATCGCATCGTACTTACTCAAAATAATCATGGGAATTGAGGTTATATTCGACATGTATCCCGAATTCGTAACCACAACTGTTCCAATTGCGATATTATCTTTAGCTATTATATTCATTTTAGATATAATATCTGGTATTTTAATTGCTGAGTGACAAATCACATCTCACGGGTTTCGTTGAACGATTCTTTCTTTTCTGCGTCAATTATCGGTGCCATAGAGTTCAAGCGCCGTCAGAAAATATAACAATATTTGTATATTTATGGCATACAACAAGTTTACACTCCACCAGTAGAGGACCAACCATAACAGCGTGTAGGCGGTTGGCTTGTCATGGGTTGCTACAGGCCCGAAAATCGCAAGACAACGCGGGGGTGATTTGACGTGTAATGGGGGTATTTAAACCCCTTTATATACTTGGGCGTCCTAAGCGCTGCGCCGTTTCCTGGCTTGGCTACCCGCGCGCAGTCGTCTCCTGTGCCCGGCGTCGACTTGTGTCTGTTGTTGTCGTTCCCGACGGGCCGGACCCGACGACTTATCGGCCCGGCCGTGCAAGCGGCTGGCATGTACCGGGCCAGGGACCGGGTGGAGAACGAGGAGTGGCTCGCGCGCCTCGATCGCAGCGCCGACAGCCTCGAACTGGGTGCCGACGCCCGGTCGAACGCCGTCGACCTCTTCTTGTCGCACGTCCCGGAGTCCGACCGATCGAAACCGGCCGTCGCGGCCGCCAGCCTCTACGCCGGGGCGCTGCTGGCCGGCGAGGAGCGCTCACAGGCGAGCGTCGCCGAGGCCATGGAGGTCTCCCGCCTGTCGGTCCAGCAGCGGTGGAAGGACCTGCTCGCCGACGCCGGCTTCGAACCGCCCTCCTGGTAGCTCGCCCCCCGGGACGACGGACGACGGCCCTCCCGGACGACCCGTCCGCGACCTCCCTACCGGCCCTCCTCGGCGGTCTCTCGTCTCCGACGGCCGGTGACTGGTGACTCGCTCACCCGACGTCGCTCGCCTCCCCGACGTCGACGTCGGGGTCGGCGTCGGCGTTGCGGGTCATCCCGCGGCCCTCCCGCTCGGGGGTGAGGTTGCCGTGCTCGTCGATCTCCCCGCGGACGATCCGCGTCGAGGAGATGCGCTTCCCGTCCGCTGCCGGGACGTGCTCGACGACCTCGATCTCCAGCGGGTCGACGCTGTGTTCGGCGCGGAGTTCGTTGATCCGCCGGCCCCCGTCGGCGGTCTCCGGCGAGACGACGAGCACGTCGAACCGCGACTCCGTCGCGATCCCCGTCGGCTCGTCGAGCCGGCGGACCTCGAACTCGCGGTCGAACTCGGCGGCCAGCTCTGCCAGCTCGGCCTCCAGGTCGCGCTTGCGCTCCTCGTAGCTCCGGACGTAGCGATCGACGTGACGGGTCTTCGGCGCGAGGTCGTCGCTGGTCAGCCCGACGGTGACGTCCCCCAGCTCGAACGCGCGCCGGAAGAGCGCGCGGTGCCCGTCGTGGATGGGGTCGAACGTACCGCCCAGGGCGACGTTCATATCCGGGCCACGAAGCGGCAGGACTTAAAACGGCCGTTCGAGGGGACCGGGTCCCCGGGCGAACTCGGGGGGCAGCCGGCGATCGACGCCGGTCGACTGTCGCGTCCGGACGCCACGAGCGGCCCAGACTCGACCGTTCCGCGCCGCGAGCCCGCTACTCGTCGTTCTCGACGGTGATGGTGACCGGGTCGACGTCGTCCGAGTCGTCCGTCCCGAGGCGACGGTCGAGATTGAACACGGTGTTCAGCTCCGACTGGACCTGATCGACGATCCCCTCGACGAGTTCCGACGGCGGGATCGCGCGGTACTCGTAGGGGTTGTTGCCCGCGCCGGCCGACTGGCGTTTCCCGCGCGAGACCTTCTCCTCCTCGTGAAGCTCCGCGAGCGCCTCGCGAACCGTACTCGGGTAGAGACCCGTCCCGTCGGCGACTTCCTCGCTCGTCGAGTCGGGGTGTTGCCGGAGGTAGACGTAGATCCGGGCTCGGGTCTCCGTGTCGAGGATCCACGCCAGCAGGTCGACGAGCCCCTCGTCGAACCCCTGAACCGCCCTGTCGGCCTCGTCGGCGAGCCGCTCTCTGACCTCGGCGGTGGGCTCGGCGTCCTCGCCCGCCTCGTCGCTGGTGGCGTCGTCGGTAGACATCTGTTCTGTTCCGCGGGTCAGAACTCGTCTCTCAAAAATGTTCCCTTCCGCGTGACCGAAACCCGGCACCCGGGCGAGCGAGGCTCGTCTCCCACCCGAACCGAGCCGGGCGAGCGGGAAAGGTGGGCGAGCCGGGCGACCGGGGGTGGGCGGGCCGGGCGTCGAATAGACGCCCGGGTCGTTGGGATCGTTCGGAGCGAGCGTCGGATGGGCGGGCGGCGACGAGCCCCCCTCAGTTCGCGCCGACGAGCAGCGCGTCACAGAGCCCGTCGATCCCCTCGTCCTCGTGGACCCGTCGCTGCATCGCGGCGCCGCTCTCGGCTTCGAGGAGCCGACGGAGGCCGTCGACGCTCAGCCGATCGGTCTCCCGGTCGACGAACGCCGACAGCGAGATCGTCCCTTCGTCCTTCTGCCGGAGGAAGGAGGCGTCGTGGCCGTGACGGATCGCCCGCCACTTGTTCTCGTCTAAGACCTCCCGGCGGACGTCGACGCCGGGTTCGCCGTCCTCGTACCGCTCGGCGAGGTCGACGACGAGCGCGTGGACGTACTCGACGAACGGGACCACGCGGTCGACGTCGGCCTGGGCGTCCGGCGTGCGAACCTCGACGGTCCCGTGGCCGGTGTGCGGGCGGACGTCGAACCAGAGCTCGCCCCGGTCCTCGATCGAGCCGTCCATCACCATCCGGCGCTCGAACCGCCGGTAGTCGTCGAAGTCCTCGAACCGCGTCGGCATCCCGGTGTTGGGCAGCCCCTCGAACACCTTCGCGCGGGCCGACGCCAGGCCGGTGTCGTAGCCGTTCCAGTACGGCGAGTTCGCCGACAGCGCCAGCAGCGGCGGGAGGTACCACCGGAGCTCGTTGGCGATCCAGGTCGCCTTGTCGGCGTCGTCGACGCCGACGTGGACGTGCAGCCCCG
>Ga0207797_1002175_pt1 | contig 13705 bp, 11 predicted proteins | sample PRCRCaboRojoPR_6_FD_187275 | JGI IMG/M metagenome (GOLD analysis project Ga0207797, IMG submission 187275) | Marine sediment microbial community from Cabo Rojo, Puerto Rico - PR CR 10% Liquid 1 (SPAdes) | ecosystem: Environmental > Aquatic > Marine > Coastal > Sediment | place: Cabo Rojo, Puerto... | reverse complement strand
AAAAAGTCAGCCGGTCCTTACCAATCAGGCCCAACATCAGCTACAGCTTTGAAAAACAGATGATGCTCCGGGATGAGATCAAAATCGAGCCCGATTCGGTGGTGGTTTCAGGACCCAACTCCGTATTGGATACCGTTGAGTATATCCCCACCAAAAGAAAGTCATTTGGGAATCTGGAAAGTACCCTGCAAACCCGCATAGGACTGCAGAAAAGCCATGATCAGCTTGAACTTTCAACCCGCAAGGTAAACCTGACCATACCGGTTGAACGCTATACCGAGGGTGAGCTGCAAAAGGAGATCCAGGTAATCAACCAGCCTGATTCAGTTGTCGTCAGAACGTTTCCCCGTACGGTGACCATTACTTACCTGGTGGGACTGAGCAGGTATGAGCAGGTGATCCCGGAATTGTTCAAAGCCGTGGTAGATTACCGGGATATTAAAGAAGCCCGGGAAAAACTGAAGGTAAGGATCGAAAATACCCCTGGCTATTTGAAATCCTATACCTATAACCCCCGGGAAGTTGAATATATAATTGAGCGGAAACCATGAAGAAGGTCGGTCTGACAGGGGGCATCGGAAGCGGGAAGACATTGATATGCAGGGTTTTTGAAAAACTTGGGGTGCCGGTGTTTTACGCTGACCAGGAAGCCAAATGGCTTTATGATCATGAAGAGACGGTAAAACAAGCATTGATCAGCCATTTTGGGACTGAGCTCTATGACCAGGAAGGTCTGAAAAGGAAGATGCTGGCCAATAAAATATTCCATGATCCCGGTGCGTTGAAACGGGTAAATGCCATTGTGCATCCTTTTGTCCGGAGAAGGTTCAATACCTGGGCTGCCAGGCAAACCCACAAACCCTATGTGATAGAAGAGGCAGCTATTTTATTCGAATCGGGTGCCCATAAAGAACTGGATCATACCATCCTGGTTTATGCCCCCGAAAAGCTACGGATAAAAAGGGTAATGGAGAGGGACCGGAGTGATGAGGAGAGCGTGCGGGCAAGGATGACCCATCAAACAGATGATGAAGAAAAAAAAGAAAAAGCAGAATGGGTCATCTACAATGACGGCTCCCGTATGGTGATCCCCCAGATATTGGATATACACAAGCAATTGATCGATAAAAACTGATTCTATGGGAAAATTTACCAAATGGATAGCTGGCGGTTTGGGATGGGCCTTTTTGGGGCCTATTGGCGGAATAATGGGCTTTGTGCTGGGATCTATAGTGGATCAAGCTCAAAGCCAACAACCTTCAGGCTCATCAACTACCACCACGGGGAGTTTTGTGACCAGCCTGCTCGTACTGGTGGCGGCAGTAATGAAGGCCGATCAAAGGCTTATGCGATCCGAGCTCAATTATGTGAAGGATTATTTCCGGAAAAACTTCGGACAGGAGTCAGCTGATGAGGCCGTTCAAATGCTCAGGGAGATATTGAAGCGCGATATTCCGGTACATGAGGTGACCGATCAGATAAGAGCCAATCTGGATTATAGCAGCCGGCTTCAACTCCTCCATTTTCTCTTTGGAATAGCCGGGGCTGATGGCTCAATTCATCAAAGGGAACAGGAGGTAATCGAGTTTATTGCTTCCCGCATGGGCATCTCTCAGCCCGACCTGAACTCTATAAAGTCCATGTTCATCGAAGAAACCGATTACGCCTATAAGATTCTGGAAGTGGATCCTTCCGCCTCTGATCAGGAGATCAAAAAAGCCTACCGCAAAATGGCCAACAAATACCATCCCGATAAGGTGAGCCACCTGGGAGAGGACTTTCAGAAGGCCGCCAACCAAAAGTTCCAGAAAGTGAACGAGGCCTATGAGAAGATCAAAAAAGAACGCAATCTCAATTGACCGGCTGCGGAATAAATTTGTCCTTCTTACTTTTGTACTAAGAACTTTATTCTATATTTGCAGGTGTTTTATGAAAAAGAATGAGCCATGTTGAAAGATATTCTTGCCATATCGGGTTATGGCGGCTTGTATAAGTATTTGAAAAAGAGCAGAAACGGGATCATTGTCGAGAATCTTGAAACCGGCAAGCGCTTGAATGCCGATGCCGCAGCGCGGATTAACTCACTGGAGGACATCAGCATTTATACCGATCAGGGGGATATGGAGCTCAAAGATGTTTTCATCGCCATCCGTGACCATGAGAAGGGGGAAAAAGCGATGAACCCCAAGAAAGCCTCCGGTACAGAGCTGCAGAAGTATTTTGCACAGGTCGTGCCCGGCTATGACAGGGATCGCGTGTATACCTCCGACATGAAAAAGATCCTTGGATGGTATAATACCCTTCAGAAACTGAATATGCTTGATTTTAGCGAAGAGGATGAGGATGCCGCGGAAGCAGGCCGGCAGGATTCAAAACCTGAAGAAGGCAACGATACAGACCCGGAAACCAACCAGGCTTAATATTTGAACAAGTCTACCCGCTCTCATCAGGTAGATGGCCAACTCCGATAAGCCCTGTCCAATCAAAATCTGTTTTTAATCAGCCTGACTACACCGGGAAAAGAAGCAGCCCCAAGCTGCCTTGGCATATCCGCTTAACGAAGATCTTCCTTTTTGGCCTCTTCCCATATCACGTTCATGTCCTCTAGTGTCATATCCTTGAGCGACTGGCCTTTTCCAATGGTCTGCGATTCCAGGAAACGAAAACGCCGGATGAATTTTTTGTTGGTCTTTTCCAGGGCATTCTCCGGGTCAACATCATAAAGCCTGGCAGCATTGATGATCGAAAACAACAGGTCGCCGAATTCCGCTTCAATATGGTCCTTTTTATCCTGTTCCACTTCTTTTTGAAGCTCTTCGAGTTCTTCACGCACCTTATCCCATATTTGTTCTTTCTTCTCCCAGTCGAAGCCGACCCCCCGCACTTTTTGCTGGATCCTGTTGGATTTGATCAATGCAGGCAATGAATCCGGTACCCCTGAAAGGATGGATCTTTGGCCTTCTTTCATCTTGATCTGCTCCCAGTTTTCTTCTACCTGATGATGATCCTCTACGGTGGTGTCACCGAAAACATGGGGATGTCGCTGTACCAGCTTATCACAAAGTGAATGGATCACGCCGGTGATGTCGAACTCTTGCTGTTCTTCGGCTATTTTAGCATAAAAAACCACATGCAGCAGAAGATCTCCCAGTTCCTTCCTGATCTCGGCCATATCATTTTCCAGGATGGAATCGGCCAGCTCATAGGTCTCCTCGATGGTCAGATTTCTCAAGCTCTCCATGGTTTGTTTCCTGTCCCAGGGGCATTTTTCCCTGAGCTCATTCAGAATGTTCAACAGCCTGTCAAAGGCTTCCAGTTGTTTTTTCATTATTTGTAGTTTGGTGTTTTGAGTTTCGGTCGCATGGAGTATTATATCAACCCCCCATCAACCCGTTTTTATATTGAACCATTATGTTATAGTACGTATGATCGGTCCTTTACATTCTATAAAACAGGTACGGAGGATTACTTCGCAGTCGGAAGATGTCAATAGAACCGTATGCGCACTGTTGAGTCGGTGTCCAGCGAGAGGATCTGGGCTGCGTTGCCCCCGTTCATGGCTATCTCCAGGAGATCCAGCGAATTGAACAGGGCAAGCAGCTCTCCCTCCGGCGTATCGTGGTAACTTTTGCTGATCTTGCTGATCTTGTTGCTGTTGCTTTGAACAAAGATCTGGTATTTCCTTTGATCCGATACCCGGTGAAACAATTCCTTTGATATATTGGTGATGGCATTGTGATAGGAATCAATGTAGACCACCCTGCCTATGATAACGGATTCATCGATGGTGGGACGCAGAGGAATGCGTTTGTAATAGGATGTTTGCTTTTCCCCAAGCTCTTCGGGAGATGTTCCCTGCAGAAGCTGATCCGTAACCCCCGTAAAAAGGCCCAGCGTGGGAAAGGTGGGTAGGATATTGTTGTTTCTTAAGGCGATCACCTTGTCAGGGGCCTCAGGGAACATCAGCCCAAAAATGCCGTTGTCGGCTCCCAAAAAATAATGCCCGTCATTGACCACCAGGATGTGTTCATGCTGTTTAGCCGGTACACTTTTTACGCCGATGATATGGACCGTGCCGGTGGGAAAATGGGGATAGGTATTGCGCAGGATGAAGGCTGCCTCGGGAATGTTAAACGGCCTGATCTTATGGGTAATATCCACAATGCGGGCATCCTCGTGAAAGTCCAATAGCTTGCCCTTGAAGGCACCGGCATAAAAGTCGTTTTTGTTCCAGTCCGTGGTAAGCGTAATAATTGGCTTCATATGGATGTATTACTTCATATTGCCTGTAATCAAATAAAATACCTTTACGTTTAATATCAAATAAATTATTAGATTTGTTGATTAAGGCAACCCCGTTGTTAAAGGTCAAAAGTACATAATATTTGTCAGAATTTATGATGGAAAAGATTATATATTTAGAGGGTATAGAGCCTGTTAACCTGTTTGGGGTGAAGAACAACCGCCTGAAGAAGCTGCAGGAATATTATCCCAAACTCAAGATCATAGCCCGGGGCAATGAGCTTAAGGTGCAGGGAGAAGAGGATGAGATCCAGGAATTTGAAGAGAAGGTCGACCTCATTGTTGAATACCTCAATAAGTTTAAAAACCTGAAAGAGACTGAATTTGATGCCCTTTTGAGCGATGAGGGAGAAGGTGAGGAAATGATGAAGGCCAAGGAGAAGTCGGAGGATTCCCTGGTCTATGGCATCGATTCCAGGCCCATCCGGGCCCGAACGGTCAACCAGCGCAAACTGGTGGATGCCCATACGAAGAATGATCTGGTTTTTGCCATCGGACCGGCAGGTACCGGAAAGACTTATACTGCCATTGCCTTGGCAGTGAAAGCTTTTAAGGAGAAAAAGGTAAGGCGTATCATCCTTACCCGGCCCGCCGTGGAAGCAGGGGAGAACCTGGGCTTTTTACCCGGCGACATGAAGGAGAAACTGGACCCTTACCTGCAACCCCTCTATGATGCACTGAGGGACATGTTCCATCCCAGGAAGCTGACGGAGTTCATGGAGGAAGGCATCATTGAAATTGCTCCCCTGGCCTATATGAGAGGCAGAACACTCGACAATGCCTTTGTTATTCTCGATGAAGCCCAGAATACTACGGTGAACCAGTTGAAGATGTTCCTCACCCGCATGGGCAAAAATGCCAGGTTCATCGTTACTGGAGATATCACCCAGATCGACCTGCCCAGGAAGCAGAAAAGCGGATTGATTGAGGGAATGGGAATATTAAAGAACATTGACGGCATTTCCATTGTTTATTTCGACAAACGGGATATCATCCGGCACGAACTGGTCAAACAGATCGTGGAAGCTTACAGTCAGTACATGAATAATAAGGATTAAAAACCAACACCTATGCAAAAACCAATTACGAAGACCGATTTTCAGTTGCCCGGCCAAAAAGATGTATATAAAGGGAAGGTACGCGATGTGTACAACATCAACGACGAGCATCTGGTCATGATCGTCACCGACCGGATCTCTGCCTTTGATGTGGTACTGCCCCGGGGCATTCCTTACAAAGGGCAGGTATTGAACCAGATCGCCGACCGTTTTCTGGATGCCAGCAGTGCGATTGTACCCACCTGGAAGGTGTCCACCCCCGACCCCAATGTGATGGTGGGTCATAAGGCCGATGCTTTTCCGGTGGAAATGGTGGTGCGGGGTTATCTCACCGGCCATGCCTGGCGGGAATATAAAGCCGGAAAGCGCGAGATATGTGGAGAACCTTTGCCCGAAGGCATGAAGCAGCACCAGAAATTTGAACAACCCATCATAACCCCTACCACCAAGGCACATGAAGGCCATGATGAGGATATATCCAGGGATGAGATCATCCGTCAGGGGCTGGTCAGCAAAGAAGATTATCAGAAGCTGGAAGAATACAGCCTCAAGTTGTTTGAGCAGGGAACCCGCATGGCCGGGGATAAAGGCCTCATCCTGGTGGACACCAAATATGAGTTTGGCAAGAAGGATGGTACCATCTACCTGATCGATGAGGTGCACACTCCGGATTCCTCCCGCTATTTTTATGCCGACGGGTATCAGGAACGCTTCGAGAAAGGCGAGCCTCAGCGTCAGCTTTCCAAGGAGTTTGTAAGAGAATGGCTGGTTGAACAGGGCTTTGAAGGCAGGGAAGGGCAGACCATACCCGACATGGGCGACGATTTTATTACCAAAGTATCAGAACGTTATATTGAACTGTTTGAGAAGATCACCGGTGAGAAATTTCACTATACAGAATCGGATAACGTTGAAGAACGCATAAGGCAAAATATAAGGGAACAGCTGGCCAGGCTGTAGCCCCTCTCTTTTCCTTTCCAGTTGAGAAGGTCATCCGGCCCCCTTCCGGCCGGATGATTTTTTCATTGAATCTCCCCCGTAATCCTGCTAGCAATTACAGTCAATTAACGCCGGCTTTAACCAGCAGCCGCGGAGGCAATTGACAGCCTTTCATTTCTGTTGGCCTTAGCCGGTGCTTCGAAGGAGCAAGGTGTCTCTTTCCAAAGGGTAAAACAAAATTTTAGGTTGCTGACAAAGGGGGCGGTTTATTCTGGAGAATGTTTTCAATACAACATATTTGTTCCTTTGATGCACAAACCTTTACCCTTGCTTAACATAAATTTAAGAAATTTAATTAGTTAATAAGTTGAGTTGAATTTTGATTTTATTGCAATATTCACTATGTTTGCATAGGAATTATTTAGAAGGCAAAAACGAACATGATCCCTATAATGCAGGTATTGTCAAATCTAAAAAGGCGTATTTAAACGCCATCTATTTAAAATCTGTGTCTTTATGCGCCTGGATTTCACCTGAATACGTGAAAGTATCTGTCCACTCTCATTCGGTCAAAAAGCAAGATCCGTCTTATTGTTAAACCATTAGCTTGTACAGGATTTTTTTCTCCTAAAGGCCGGATTACGTGCGTTTAGAAAACCGAGATTATGAATTATGGACATTAGAGAAGCAATAAAACATAAGATTCTGGTTTTGGATGGTGCCATGGGTACCATGCTTCAACAGGAAGGATTGAAAGAGGACGATTACCGGGGCGAACGGTTTCATGATCATCCTGTTTCGTTGAGAGGAATGAGCGATGTGCTCTGCCTTACCCGTCCTAACCTGGTAAAGAACATCCACCATCAATACCTCGAAGCAGGTGCCGACATCATCACTACCAATAGTTTCAATGCGAATATTTTAGGTCTGGACCAGTACCATCTGAAAGATCATGTCTATGAGATCAACCGGCAGTCCGCCCTGCTTGCCCGGGAGAGCATACGGGAATTCATTGCGGAAGGATCACTGCGCAGTTGCTTTGTTGCCGGAACAATGGGACCTACCGATAAAATGGCTTCCCTGTCGCCCAGGGTTGAAGACCCCGGGTACAGGAGCGTTGATTTTGACACATTGGCCGCGGCTTATGCCAGGCAGGCCAGGGGATTGATCGACGGCGGCGTTGACTTGTTGCTCATAGAGACGGTGTTTGATACCCTCAATGCCAAAGCAGCCTTTTATGGAATACAGCAGAGCATGAGCGAAGCCGGGCGGGAGATACCGCTAATGGTTTCCGGCACCATCTCGGGAGAGAGCGGCAGGAGCCTTTCAGGGCAAACGGTGGAGGCTTTTTATAATTCCCTGCAACCCTATCATCCATTTGCCGTTGGGTTAAACTGCTCTTTTGGACCGGACAAACTCATTCCCTTCCTTGAAAGGCTCTCCGAAAAAGCGGTTATACCGGTCAGTGCCCATCCCAATGCCGGCCTTCCCAATGAGCTGGGCGAATACGATGCTACCCCCGACGCAATGGCAACCAGCATTGAGGGCTATTTCAAAAAATCGCTGGTCAACATCATTGGTGGCTGCTGTGGCAGTACTCCCGAACATATCAGGGTTATTGCCGGATTAGCCCACCAATATTCCCCCAGAAGGATAGAGCCCCATAAACCTTCTACAAAAATCAGCGGGTTACAGTCTTTGAGCGTCAAGGAGAAAACCCGGATGATCAAAGTTGGTGAAAGGACCAACGTCACGGGATCCAGAAAAATGGCCCGTCTGATACGCGAGGGTCAATACGAGGAAGCCTTGAACATTGCCCGCCAGCAGATTGATGCAGGGGCCGATATATTGAATATTAGTGTGGATGAAGCAATGATAGACGCCGGTAAGGTTCTGCCCAAATTTCTGAAACGTCTGGCAGCAGAGCCGGATGTGGCTATGGTACCCCTGATGATCGATTCCTCTCATTTTGAGGTCATCGAAAAGGGTCTAAAAGTATTGCAGGGCAAAAGCATTGTCAATTCCATCAGCCTGAAAGATGGCAAGGAAGATTTTGTAAACAAGGCCCGTACCCTGAGGCAATTGGGAGCGGCAGTGGTGGTGATGGCCTTTGATGAGCGCGGACAGGCTGTCGATTATAAGAGAAAAACAGAGATCTGTCAAAGGGCCTACCGGATATTAACCGGGGAACTGAATTTTCCCCCTGAAGACATCATTTTCGATCCCAACGTCATGGCTGTAGGAACCGGGGTAGAGGAACACACCAACTTTGCTTTGGATTTTATCGATACCGTCCGCTGGATAAGGAAAAATCTGCCCCATGCACGTGTCAATGCAGGGATCAGCAATGTATCCTTTGCTTTTCGTGCCAATCCCTTGTTGCGGGAATATGTGAATTCAGCATTCCTCCATCATTGTGAAAAGGCGGGATTGGACTTTGCCATTGTGAACCCAGCGAGGATCTATCCCTATCAAAAAATTCCCGAAAAACTGCGCAAGCGCATTGATGATCTTCTGTTCAACCGGAAAAGCGATGCTACCGAGCGTCTGATAGAGGCAGCAACCGGTTATGATCAAAAGGCAGATCACCGCGAGACAAAGGAGAAATGGCGGGAACAATCGCCGCAGAAGAGATTGCAATATGCTCTGAGAAACGGTATTACACGCTATCTGGAAGAAGACCTGGAGGAGGCAAGAACCCGCATGCGGCCGGCACTCAACATTATTGAAGGCCCCCTGATGGAAGAGATGAAAGCGGTAGGCGATCGCTTTGGCAAAGGCCGTATGTTTTTGCCTCAGGTGATCAAAAGTGCCCGGGTGATGAATGAGGCCGTGTCATACCTGATGCCATCCATACAGGAGGAGACCGAAACAGGAAAACTGACCCGGGGAAAAATATTGCTGGCCACAGTGGAAGGAGATGTGCACGATATCGGAAAGAACATCCTCTCCATGGTGCTTCAGTGCAACCATTTTGAAGTCATTGATATGGGGGTGATGGTACCGGCCTCGCAGATTACAGAGAAGATTCGTGCAGAAAAGCCCGATATTCTGGGTCTCAGTGGCCTGATCACCCCTTCTCTGGACAAGATGATAGAGGTGGTGAAAAGACTTGAAAAAGAAGGTTTTGATATTCCGGTGATGGTCGGGGGAGCCACTACTTCTCAGTTGCATACGGCTGTGAAGTTGGCACCCCATTATTCGGGAACAGTGGTGCAGGTATCCGATGTGACGAAGAGTGTGGGGGTAGCCAATGAGCTGATGGGAGAGGAGGCACAGGCATTTTGCCGTCAAACCTCTCTTAGACAGGAAGAAACCAGAAAAGCCTATATCCGAAGAAAGAAAGCAAGAAGGTTCCTCCCCCTGGGAGATGCCAGGAAAAATCGTTTTCATTACAATTATGAGGAGGATGCCGTGGAGGTTATCCCACGGCTTCTGGGTACCAAGACCTTTATTGATTTTGACCTGAAGATACTGAGGAATTATATCGACTGGACACCCTTTTTCCATGGTTGGGGACTCAAGGGCGTTTTCCCTCATATTCTTGAAAAGGAAAAAGTAGGAAGGGAAGCCAATCGCCTCTTTAATGAAGCACAGGATATGCTGGATGAGATCGTGGAAAAGCAACTTCTCCGGCCCAAGGGCGTCATCGGCATTTTCCCGGCCAATTCAGAGGGAGATGACATCTTGATCTTTACCGATGACAGACGCAAACATGTCAGGCAGCGTATCCCCATGCTGCGTCAGCAGCAGTTGAGGGACCGGAAAGGTTATAGCTTCTCTCTTAGTGATTTTATAGCACCGGTTGATTCCGGTATCCGGGACTATTTTGGAGGTTTTGCTGTAACCTCAGGATTCGAAACCGAGAAACATGTTCGTCATTTCAAAGAGGAAGGGGATAGCTACAACAGTGTTATGGTGAGGCTTATCGCGGACAGGCTGGTAGAGGCCTTTGCTGAAGTACTGCATGAGCGGGTGCGCAAAAAATACTGGGGTTATGAACCCGATGAAGAACTCAGCAAAGAGGAGCTGATCAAGGAAAAATACAAAGGCATTCGCCCTGCTCCGGGTTATCCGGCCTGCCCTGACCATACCCTGAAAGGACACCTCTTTGACTTGCTGCGGGTGGAGGAACGCATTGGCATCTCTCTGACCGGAAGTTACGCCATGAATCCGGCCAGCTCGGTGGCAGGCTTCTATATAGCCCATGATTTGTCCAAGTATTTCGGTATTGGCAAGATTGGCAGTGACCAGCTTGAAGATTATGCCCGCCGGGCTCAGATCGACCTGAACGCTGCCCAGAAATGGCTCTCCCCCGTCCTGGATCAAAGCAAAAAATGAACCCCAAATATTGATTGAACAACAACCCGAAAAAGAATTGGAGTATGAAGATTACGGAGATATTTGAGAAACAGAAGAGAACCTTTTCGTTTGAATTTTTTCCGCCCAAGGATTATCTGACTGCGGTTAAATTTGGGATCAATGCGGGTCAGCTGATGAAACTGGATCCCTCATTTGTCACAGTTACCTATGGAGCAGGCGGCACTACCCAGGAAAATACCTTCAACCTGGTCGACATGTTTCAAAATGATCTCGGCTTCGTTTGTATGGCTCACTACACCTGTGTTAGTGCCACCCGGGAAAAGATAGCCTATGATATGCGTACCCTCCAGGATATGGGAATAGAAAACGTGATGCTGCTTCGTGGTGACCCCCCCAAAGGAGAGGACAAATTTCCGGAAAATCCCGATGGCTTTAATTATGGAAGCGACTTAATCCGCTTTGTCAATGACAATTACGATTTCTGCATAGGAGGTGGGGCATACCCTGAAAAACATCTGGAAGCCCGCTCAGTTGAAGAAGACCTGATCAATCTGCGGATTAAGGTGGATGCGGGTGCCAGTTTTCTGATCACCCAGATGTTCTTCGATAACCAATATTACTGGGATTTCATCAATAAAGCAGAACAAAAAGGCATTCGGTGCCGGATCATTCCCGGCATCATCCCCATCACCAACTTCAAAAACATCAAGAAGTTTGCCCGTATCACCGGAGCTACGATCCCCGAAGAGATCGGCAAAAAGATGGAACCCTATAAAGATGATCCGAAAGAGATCTATAAGATCGGCCTGGATCTGGCCATCGCTCAGTGCCGTGATCTGCTGGACAATGGTGCGCCCGGCATCCATTTTTATACCTTGAACAAGTCGCGGGCTGCAGTAGACCTGTATGATAACCTCTCAAAAGACTTTAAGGAAGTGAAAAACCGCTATGAAAAAAGCTTTTCCCCACATGTGCCATAGCGTTGCCTTTCTATGTGGCAGGTGCACATGCTGAGGTACTGTAAAAGAGCTGTCTGTTAAGATCAATTGGAATGGAGGAATGTATGGAAACTACATTATTGGAAACGGAAACCACCACTTTTGGCAATACGGCATTATGCTTTCAGTGTGCCAAGTGTTCCAGCGGATGTCCCATCAGTGAAGAGATGGATGTGCTGCCCCATCAGGTCATTCATCTTGCCTCGCTCGGACTGACAAAGCGTGTGCTCAGTACCGATACCATATGGATTTGTGCCAATTGTTATGCCTGTGCGGTAAAATGTCCCAACGATATTGATATAACCGGGATCATGAATTCCCTAAAGCAAAAAGCCATTGAACGGGGCATGGAGCCAAGCCGTCCGGAAATTTACAAGTTTCATCAGGTATTTGCACAGGATGTGTATAGAAGAGGCAAAGCTCATGAGCTCTGGATTATGGGGGAGTATAACATGCGTTTGCGCAAACCTTTTAAGAATGTGATGCTTGCCCCCAAGATGTTCCTGAAAAATAAGCTGAAGATCAGGCCGCCCAAACAGGTCAGGGGCTTCAAAGGGTGGCTGAAAAAACTTTTGTCAAAGAAATCTGACACATCCTGACTTATATGTTTAACAGCGGTGAAGTTGAAGTGGATAAAAAAGTAATTTGTCGATGAACAACAAGAAGATAGCCTTATACCCGGGATGTAGCCTGGAAACCAGTTCCAGTCACTATATGAAGAGCCTGGAACGGGTTTTTCAGATCCTGGGAACGGAATATATGCCCATGAAAGACTGGAATTGCTGCGGGGCCACCTCGGTCAAGTCGATTGACCAGGACATGAACCTGATGCTCAATCTCCGAAATCTGGCCCTGGCCGAGGAGCAGGGCATAAAAGAGCTGGTGGTGCCCTGTGCCTCCTGTTACCACAGGCTGGTCAGTACACAATGGGAGTTGAACCAGGACCCCCAAAAGCTGAAGCAATTGAACAGGGAAACGGGCTTTCGTTACCGGGGCGGTGTGAAAGTCAGAAATATACTCGATTTTCTGGTCAACCTGGTTGGCCTGGAACAGATAGCCGCCAGGGTGGTCAAACCCCTGGAGGGCCTGCTGGTTGCCTGCTATTATGGGTGCCTCAATACCCGGGTGCCCAAATCAGAGGTGTTTGACGTGATGGAGTATCCCATGAGCATGGACCGTATCGTTGAAGCATTGGGTGCAGAGGTGGTCGACTGGTCCTATAAGACCGAATGTTGCGGGGCCAGTTTGTTTCTGACCATGGACAGTATTTCAGAGAAGTTGGTAGGAAGAATACTGCGGGATGCCAGTCTAAGGGAGGTGGACTGTATAACGGTCTCATGCCCTATGTGTCAGACCAACCTGGATACCAAGCAGCCCAAGATTCGGGAGCATCATCATATTGAGAAACCTTTGCCTTCTCCATTCATCACCCAACTGATGGGCCTGGCATTTGGATGCAGTCCTGAAGCGGTGGGACTGGATAAGAATTTTGAAACCCTGGGACCCCTTGTGTAAAACTGTATAACCCTTATGACAGGTTGCCTGCTGCCGGGACTGATCTCCGGGCGGCGGCTGTAATGCCTTTGGCAATCTGTTTAAAGAGCGGACAACATGGAAGGTAATCACCAACACGGATCGGTATTGATTGTCGGCGGAGGTATAGCCGGCATGCAGGCAGCCCTTGACAGTGCAGAGCTGGGGATGAAGGCCTATATACTGGAGAAGTCTCCCTCTATTGGCGGGAATATGGCGCGTTTGGACAAGACCTTTCCCACCAACGACTGTGCCATGTGTATGATCTCCCCCAAGCTTGTTGAGACCGGACGCCATCTGAACATCGAGGTATTGTCCTACTCCGAGCTGGAGCAGGTCCATGGCGGGGCAGGGAATTTCAGTGTCACCATCCGCAAAAAGGCTCGGTATGTAGATGAGGAAAAATGTAACGGATGCGGAGAGTGCGAACCTGAATGTCCGGTTGTGCGGAGAGATGTTTTCAACGGGAAATTGGCCGACCGGAAGGCCATCTACCGGTTATATCCCCAGGCCATCCCCAATGTCTTTACCATTGATAAGGGACGATATGAT
>Ga0207797_1002174_pt1 | contig 13709 bp, 9 predicted proteins | sample PRCRCaboRojoPR_6_FD_187275 | JGI IMG/M metagenome (GOLD analysis project Ga0207797, IMG submission 187275) | Marine sediment microbial community from Cabo Rojo, Puerto Rico - PR CR 10% Liquid 1 (SPAdes) | ecosystem: Environmental > Aquatic > Marine > Coastal > Sediment | place: Cabo Rojo, Puerto... | reverse complement strand
CCCTACGTGATTGGGAGCACTCCGGCACCGCGGGTACATCGTTCCTCTCCTGCATAACACAATCCCGCCCAGCGGGATGGATGATGTCACCGCCCGCCCGGGATGGACAGCACCACCATCCCGGGCGGAAGACACGTCAACGTGACTCCACTCCTTTCTCCCCAACCCCATGCTTTCTCCGCCACTTCTCTATGGACTTCTCAATGCTGGCCATCTTCTCGATGGTCACTGTACAGACTCCGTACGAAGACTCCACCATGCCCTGCAGGACAAAAATCTGCTCCCACCGAACCAGATCATTGTACTTCTCATACATCTCCGGAAAGAGCACACATTCAAAGATGTCAGTCTGGTCCTCAAAGGTGAGAAACTCCATCCGCTCCCCCTGCCGGGTCCGGATGGCCTTCCGGGTGATGTTCACTCCGGCCAGATTCACCCGTTTCCCCACATACTCCGGAATCCGCTCCGCCTTGATAGTCCGGGTCTCAAGATACCATGCGTATTTATCCAGCGGATGTTCGGAAACCGGAAAGCCGAAGGATTCCAATTCCATCCGGACCGTGTCCCGGTGGTCCGGGGGACGGAACTCCGGCCGCTCTTCCCGTTCGTACATCCGCGCTTCCGAGGCTCCATTGGCATTGCGGTAGTAGTGCTCCATGGCGTTATAGATCAACTCCGGACGGGAACGCTTCCGCTCCAGCCGGTCGAAACATCCCGCTTTAATGAACGCCTTCACATCCCCAAACGGAATGGACACCCGTTCCAGAAAACCTCCCAGCGATGCGAAATCGCCGCGCTTCCGTTCGTTCAGCACGGTTTCAATGCTGTCCTGCCGCAGATGCTGAATCTGGATGAATCCCATCAGGATCTTATCCCGATACCCCCGGTATTCAAAACCGCTCTTGTTGATATCCGGCAGCAACACCCTAATCCCGAACCGCCGGGCCTCGTTCAGATACGCATAGGCGGAGTAAAATCCCCCCTGATTGCTGACCACCGCCGCCAGAAACTCCGCAGGATAATGGGCTTTGAGATACGCACATTTAAAAGAGAGCATGGCGTAGCTGGCGGAGTGCGGCTTATTAAAAGAATAACCTTCGAAACTCTTTACCATATCCCAGACGTTCCCGATGAAGTCCTCCGCATAGCCCCTTTCTCTGGCACCACGGAAGAACCACGATTTCACCTCCTCCACCTGCCAGGATTTGGACCGCCGGGACATGACCTTCCGGAACCGGTCCGACTGAGCGTACGACATTCCGGCCATAACCCGTCCCACCATGGACACCTGTTCCTCGTACACCATAATGCCGTAGCTCTCCTCCAGAAAATCCAGGTCCGGATGCGGGACCTCCCACTCCGCCCCGTGAATCCGGTCGATCAGCACATTGATGTACCGGTTGGCTGCCGGCCGGATGATAGAGGAGTAAATCACCACATGCTCGAAGTCCACCACACCCGCCTTTGCCAGGAGCTGCCGGGTAGCCGGACTCTCGATGTAAAACACCCCCATGGTCCTCCCGGATTCCATCAGGCGCACCGTCTCCGGATCGTTTACCGGATCCAGATCGTGATAATCGATATTCCGCCCGTAGTAGCGGTTCACCTGCTCAAGCGTGTCCCGGACCACAGCCAGCGAGCGGTTGCCCAGCAGATCGATCTTCACCAGACCAGCATCCTCCACCTGATCCTTCTCCCACTCGACGATCTGGACGCCCTTGGTCGCCCGGAGCACCGGCACATATTTCCGAATTTCGTCCGGCACCACAACCACCCCACCGGGGTGTACGGAAGAGTGGCGAAACACCCCGACGATCCGTTCCCCCTGCTCAATGATGGCTTCCAGCGTTTCGTCCAGATTCAGATTCCGGAACCGGGGATCGGTTTTCACCACCTCCAGCAAACTCCCCTTCCGGCCGGAAGAATATCCCAGCCGTTTGGTCACGGCTTTGATCTCTTCGTTGGACAGGCCATAGACCTTCCCCACCTCCCGGACCGCCGACCGGGGCTGCAGCATCACCTGATTGGAAACCATGGCCGCCCGCTCCTCACCGTACTTCTCAAACACGTACTCCAGGATATCATCCCGCTCATCCCAGCAGAAGTCGATGTCGATATCCGGCAGATCGATCCGCTCCTCATGCAGAAACCGCTCGAAATAGAGGTCGTATTTTACGGGATCCACCTGGGTGATAAACAGACAGTAACTCACGATGGAAGCGGCGCCGCTCCCCCGGCCAACGGTCTTGGTAGCCTGCGCCACAATATCCTGCACCACCAGAAAGTACGGGGCGAATCCTTTTGCAAAGATCAGATTCAACTCCCGCTCAATCCGCGATTCAACTTCCGGTGTAATCTTATCGTACCGCCGCCGGGCCCCCTCATGCACCAGTTTCTTCAGCCGGGCGTTGGCCCGATGGGTCTTCCGCAGTGACATCTCCGGGAAGATGTTGTTGACAAAATTCCAGTCGGTCTTGCAACGCTGTGCCAGGTAGAAAGTGTTGCTGACCGCTTCAGGACAGTGAGGAAAGCGGCGGAGCATCTCCTCTTCCCCGGCGAAATAGTGCTGTGCCGACTTCTCCTCACTTTCCGGAATTTCTGATAGCGTGGTATTCTGGTCAATCGCCCGGAGAATCCGCCAGGTCTCCGCTTCTTCCGGAGCCAGGAAATAGACATCCCCGGTGGCCACCGGTTCAATCCCCAGTTCCCGTGCTGTTTTCAGCAGGGCTTGTGTACCGGTATCCGGCCGGAGCTCGGCAAACAAGTGTGAGGAGGGAATCCGCCGCGCCAGTTCCCGGAGATGACCGGGATCCGGACAGAGGACAAAGATCCCTTCCCGGTGATCACACAGGTATGTCAGTGTATCGGGATACTCGGCCAGATGTTCGTTGGACAAGATCCGGGAGATATTCTCGTAACCGCGCCGGTTCTGTGCCAGCAGGACCAGATCCACGGTCTCGTTAATGATATTCGTCCCGGCGATGGGCCTGATTCCCGCATGCTCCGCTTCTTCCACAAACCGGACGAATCCCCAGAGACCGTTCACCTCGGTCAGGGCAAGGAAGGGCATCTCCAGTTCGGCCGCCCGCGCCACCAGCGACCCCTGGCTGGCAGTCCCCCGCATGGGGGAATACGCGGAATGAACGTTCAGATGGATAAACGTGTCGTGCGTCATGGGTCGGGTGTCATGCGTTCCGCGCCGAACAGCATAGCCACGAAGACGCAAAAGACTCCAAGAACGGAGACTCAAAGAAAAAACAAAAAATTAGTACACAGATAAACGCAGATACACACGGATAAAGAATACTGAAACTATCTGTATCTGTGCCAATCTGTGTCATCCGCGTTTTTAAATCCGTGTACAAAAATCTGTTATCTGTTCTTCGAGTTCTTTGTGTCTTCGTAGCTAGGCGGCCTGTAATAAATGCGTGGCCGGCTGTACCGCATCGAATCCGTACTTCCGCCGGAGGGTATCCAGCTGTCCGGACAGGACATCCTCCTTATCATCCGCCGCATCCGCAAACAGATCCATCTGCTCCACGAACGGCCGGAACCCGGAGACATCCACCATCACCGAGCGAACCCGGTTTCGGCGGATATTCGCCCGCTCATACAGCCGGTGCAGTTCGGCGATCACCGCCCGGTCCGAATGGTGTGGCAGCGCCCCGGTGACGCTGCTCTCGTATCCGTCGGTATAATGAATGGAGAACACCGCCTTTCCTGCCACCCGCTTCTGCTCCCGCAGCTGAAACGCCACCTGCTCCGCCAGCAGCCGGACCGCGTTCCGCAGGAGCTCCTCATCGTTGGTATCCTCCCGCAGAATCTGACGTTCGACAATGTGGTCCCGGACGGCCGGCGGCTTTACCGCCGAGGTGTCGATCCCGTAGGACTGTCGCCGCACCGGGACGGCGTACCCGCCGAAGATTACCCGGGCGGCGTAATCTCCGAGTGTCAGCTCCTGGAGATCCCTGATCACTTTGGCGTTCAGATCCGTGACGGCGGTGCGCACCGGATTGTGCTCCATCACCGGCAGCTGTTTGCTCTCCAGCGGCGCCAGAAAGCGCTCCTCTTCTCCGGCATTCACGCTATAGAGCCGCTCCGGCACCACCCTGGTAGAGATTGCACTCACCAGCTTATTCCGGCTGATTCCCACATGAGAACTCAGATCAGCCTGCTTCCGGATGGACTGCATCACCTGATCGCCGGCATTGCGTTCGCTGGGATAGATATGGCCCATCCCGTGCATATCCAGGTAGAACTGGCCGAATCCGCCGGGCTCCACCACCGGACAGAAGGAGTTGACCACATCGTAGATCACCTGATTCACCTTCTGGTACAGCGAGGGGTTTGCCGGCAGCAGTACCGTCCGGGGAGACATCTTCTGTACCAGCGAGACCGGCATGCCCGGCCGGATGCCTTCTTCTTCCGCTTCCGCCGAGGTGGCGATAAGCGTCCCGCTGGAGCGCTCCGAGGAGATAATCCCGATCGGGCGGGTGTCCAGCCGGGGATCCACCACCCGCTCGGTCTGCACCAGAAACCGCGGCAACCGTATGTGAAAGACCTTCTCAGCCATGATTCCCTTTATCATGGCACGCAGATAACGCTGGTTGTGCAGATCCCGCAGATACAGACAAAACATTCAGAATTGTATCTGCGGGAATCTGCGATCCGCCGGGGAGGCAGATCAGCGGAAATCAGCGTGCTATTTCGGCTCTCTGTTTAGTATTCGCGTATCACCCCAACGGCTTTCCCCTGAATCTCGAATTCCTGCCCGGAATCCACCCGGAGCACCGGATATTCCGGATTGGCCGGATGCAGTTCAACGCGGCTGCCCTCGCGCACATACCGCTTCAGCGTCGCCTCGCCATCCAGCAGCGCCACCACCATCTCCCGGTTTTCGGCCGTCCGGGTACGGCGCACCACCACCAGATCACCATCCAGCACCCCGTCTTCAATCATGGAATCCCCCACCACCTGCAGAACATAATTATCCGGATGGTAGAAGCGCCCCGGGACATCGACAGTCTCCACATCCTCCACCGCCTCAATAGGTACCCCGGCGGCAATCCGGCCGGACAGAGGTAATTCCCGCACCCCGGATTCCTCATCCGTGACAATCTCCAGCCCCCGCTTCCCGTGATGTCCGCCCCGGTTCACCAGTTCTCCGCGCTCAATGAGCTTATTCACATGGTAATGCACTGTCGAAAGCGAACTCACCCCCAGATGCTCCTGAATCTCGCGGAAAGACGGGGACGCACCGGTGGCCTCCCGGCGATCCCGGATGAACTGCAAAATCCTGTGCTCCTGGTCCGTTTGTGGACTCATGCTTGCCTCCCGGCTCATCGAACATTCATCGAACATTTGAAATATAGGAGAACCGGTTTTCCGACGCAAGAAATATTTCGTACAGATAGTAAACGGAACGGATTACGGATTTGACAGAATCACTGGACAAAAACCGATCAACAAGATAACAGAGAAGATAAACTAAAAATTATTTTAATTTTAAATTATAAAATGATTTAGTGCTAAATTATGAATTTACACAGGTGAAATAGGGTGGAGACGTGCCATGGAGGATGTGTGAGAATGCCGATTCAAGGATTTTTTCACAGAATTGAAGGAAATCTTCTTTTCCTAATACATATGATAACCCACTGATATTATTGGATTTTGAGACGTAGCATGTAGGAGTGCAGCGGAGATCCCGATGTATCGGGGCTACATCTCTACGGGTGAAGATCCATTATTCATTACTCCTTGCTTTCCTGCTTTCACACACCCTCCATGCTGCGTTTCCGCTACAGGAAATTGTCACTGGGAAGTTTGTGGGTATATGTGCAGTCCACTTTCCTTCGGTTTGTATACTGTTTAATGAGTCATTTGGGACTGGAGGTGCAACATAATTTTAGTTTTTTTATCCTGTCGATCCGGGGATCCTGTCGATCGGTTTAAGTTGAGCTCTTCAAGTTATTTGGTTTATCCCCTCGACAATCAATCCCATAAACCGTACATTCCGAAAGTCCATGAGAAAATCTCCTGAAATACCATGAAAGTGCTCCTCGGAGTCACCAGCTCCATTGCAGCGTATCGCATGCCGAATTTTGTTTCCCAGGGACATAAATCGGGTCATGAATTCCGCGTGATCGTAACGGAAAAAGCGCAACATTTCGTCACCGTACAGGCACTGTCCACCATGAGCGGACACCGATGTTATACGGAGCAGGATGAATGGGGGAATATCGATGAGGTCATCCATATTCAGCTGGCAAAGTGGTGTGATGCACTGATGATTGCTCCCCTGACCGCCAACACCCTGGCGAAAATCGCCAACGGGATCTGCGATAACCTGCTCACCTGCGCAGTCCGGGCTCTCGGAGATAAACCATTGGTGATTGCACCGGCAATGAACACCCGGATGTGGGAAAATCCTGTAACAGAGCAGCATCTCGAAACACTCGCCCGGATTTACACACTTACCGTAGTAGAGCCTGTGGAAAAACGACTGGCTGATGGCGATGAAGGCGTGGGAGCACTGGCCGATGACAGTACTATGCTGGAGACGCTTAGTCAGATTGGCACACAGATCACGAATTCCTGAACAGATACAGGGTATTTCATGTATTCTCTGGCAAAAGAACTTTCCCGGGCAACCGAAGTCGTAGAATCCGCAGTCTCCTCCTCTCCTGAGGTGGGTTTTATCCTGGGATCCGGACTGGGATATTTCGCTGAACAGGTTGAGGACACCGTACCCATCTCCTACGAGGAGATCCCGCATTTCCCACAATCTACAGTGGAAGGACATGCAGGCCGGCTCATCGCTGGTACGTACGACGGAACCCGACTGATCATTGCCCAGGGACGTCAGCACTTCTACGAAGGGTATTCTCTGGATCAGGTGACGTTTGCCACACGCCTGTTCCACGCATTAGGAATTTCCACACTCATCATTACCAATGCGGCAGGCATTGCAAATCCCCAATTCTCTCCAGGACAATTCATGGCAATCATCGACCATTTTCCCATGATCCACACAATGCTGCCAGAGTCCTATCAAACGGTCCGGCCGGCACAGATCTGGGATATCAGTTTAACTGAACGGTTACGAGACCGGGCAATCCAATCCGGCGTTCCGCTCCATAACGGCACTTACGCCTGGGTCACCGGTCCCTCATATGAAACGCCTGCAGAAGTCCGCTACCTGCGCAATCGCGGTGCAGACGCTATCGGAATGTCCACGGTCCCTGAAGCAATAGCAGCCGGCCAGCTGGGACTGAAGGTCCTTGGCATTTCCTGCCTGACAAATTATGCTTCCGGACTGACTGATAAAAAACTCAGCCATGAAGAAGTTAGCGCTACTGCCGAACAATCCCGGCCACAATTTCTCTGGCTGATAGACCAAACCCTGAACCTGCTCACTCAAGAGTAGCTTCTGCACCGACTCATGGGTCTGTGCACTGTAAGATCCGGACCCGGATATGCCATGTTGATAACTCGTGAATAATTGTTGAAAACCTGTATTTCGGTGTCTAAATATTTCAACACTCAAAACCGGATGAGTTGTTTTTCACCCTGAGGTAACTCGCGGATATCCGTATCGCACCCTTACTGATTTTAGAATATAAGTAATTGATAATATTATATTTATAATACATCACCAGTGGAGTATCTGCAGGTGAATCCGAGTCGGTAGCACAGATGCACTCCCAGACAGGTGCGATCCGGCACCCTCTCATTCCAGACGTTTTTCTCCGGTACCTGCAGATAAACTAACTGTGAATAACTCCGGCAGAACCTCTGAATTTTCCGTTACTTAACGCGGATTTCGGTCACCATGCCCGCCCGATGGCAAACACCCATCTTACCTCGAACGGATCCCTGCCACGGACTGGTGTACTCACCCAGACCGGGAAATCAAGCCGCACTGTGTAATCACCAAGACTTTCCGGAATCCATGCCAAAGGGAGTGTCATCCCCATCCCTGCATCCGATTTCACATGGACAGACTCCTCAGATGAACCAGACAAAGTGTACATTCCGAAATCTCCGAACAGGTACCAGTTCCAACCCAGGGACTCCAGGGGTGAACGGCCGGGTAGTGAGATTTCCAGGTTCGCCCCCGCTCCCCTGTCAATCATTTCACGCTGCTCCTGATATCCGCGCAGATTCAAACCTCCACCATACGTTATCCGGCTCTTTTCTGCCCAATCCGGCGGTAATGTCCCCCAGCTCCTGTACAGCCAGCTTGAGCTAACCGCCTCTGCCGGGCTGCCGCCTGCATTGTAGAACGCACGCTGATCCGGAGGATCGCCGGTTGCGACCATCCCTGCAATTCGCAGCCGGGTCTCCGGTAACCAGGATAATCCAAGTGTTCCCAAAAACTCTCCGCTGAGTTTGGAGTATTGGTAATCCGACCGAAAGACACCGGTCTCCAGGTTCACTTCCAGATCCCATTCTCCGACCAGAGTACGAAATCCGTGATGAAACTCCGATTGCACAAACTGTTGCACTCCCTGTTCCCAGTTCCCAGCGGTGCCGGGATCACGAACATAGGCCGGGTCGGCAAATTGATGCTGATGGATCATCAATTTCCAGCCGGTAAAGGACCGGTTATACAATTCCTTTCGTGCAGTACCGGAAAGTCCGAAACTGTGCCATTCCCTCCCTTCCAGGATTTGCGAATTCAGGTGAAGTTTCGTCAGCCGTCCCAGAGATTTCAGTGGCGTCTCAAATTCCAGTTCATACCCGAACTCCTGAGTTAACGGTCCGTACCATACGCCGAATTCGGTATCATACCACGACAGAAATTCCGAGGGAAGGTAATTGCTTTCCCAGTGGAGGCCCGGTTTTAGTCCGTCGGTCCCGTTATAGCGAAAGGAAGGTCTGAGCCAGACGTCATAACTATTCAGAGATGGCATACGGTGTACCATATTATCAAAATGCCAGCGGACAGGTACTCCAGTCCCGCTGACATTATTCAGGCGGTGAATATCTGCAAGTCGGCCGGAGGGATCGATCCGAGCTTTCCGTACGGGGCTTTCGGTTGAAATCTCCAGCGTATATGTCTTGTTGATCTCTCCCCAGCCAAACCATGGATCGGCGACTTCCAACCCCGGATCGTTTTTCGCAAACTGATCGTTCACCGGGATATGAATAGATTTTGTGGTCCCGTTCATTAGAGTGACTTGCAGGTCGACCGGCATATTCATGAAGGTCTTCCGCCGCAATTTTACCCGTCCCACATACCCATCACCCTCCGGATTGCGGTGAGTGCCCACTCCTGTTATGCTGTAATCGATTACGGAGGTCTTATCGAACCATTCATCGAAAAACCAGTTCAGATCCGTCCCGGTTACCTCCTCCACCACATGAATGAAATCCTCGGGATACGGGTGCTTGAATTTCCAGCGGCGCACATATGTCTGCATAGCCTCATTAAACAGCGAATCACCAATAGCATATTCCAGGTTATACAGGCAGACCGCCATCTTAAAGTACACCTGCCGGTAGGACCGGTATTCATTAAACTTATTGGAATGTGTGGAAAGCGGATCAACAAGATATCCTGACCTGGCCATTCGCATAAACGGCAGGTAATTTCGGTAATACTTCCGGCCATATTCCTGGAACAACAGCTGTTCATACCAGCCCCCGGTCTGCTCCCAGTACGTATTGTTATTCGGTCCCAGAATATCCCGCATAGCCACGGAAGCAGCGAAATTCGTAAAACCTTCGTCCATCATAGCCCGATAGGTCTCATTGGACCCCAGCATTCCATAGAACCAGTTGTGGGCCACCTCATGGGCAAGTAACCCGTAATACCGGGGACTTCGGCCGCCATCCGCAGTCAGCATGGGATACTCCATTCCCGAGTTCACATCCGAGACAATCATCTTGGGATACTCATACATGCCCCAGTTTTCCGAATAGTGCCGTATCAATTTCGCCGTGAATTCAGCGGCATCCTGCCAGCCGCTTGCGTGCTGTTCCTTCGCCAGAGCATAGATGGTCACCCCGTTCCATTCAGCTTCATCTATGCGAAAATCCGGAGAAGCCACCCAGGCGACATCATGGACATTCCGGGCGATATAGTGCCAGGTTTTTGTTTCTTCGGTTGGCTCTACAACAGTCGAGGGCGGCTCTCCCCATGGTTTATCTTTAAAATTACCCAGGTCCAGTTTCGCTCGGAGGGAATCCGGCAACATCTCCGACCGGTTTTGCAATACACCGGTTGCCCCCACGATAAAATGGGCCGGAATGGTCAGGGAGAGCTCAAACGTCCCGAAATCTCCGTAGAATTCCTGCATCAGGTGCTGATCGGTATTCCAGCCCCGGTGGGCATCGTACACGGCGATCCGCGGATACCAGTGTGCGGCGATATACGTGGTTCCCTCTCTTTTCATCCGGCGGCTGATATTCCCGTATCTGGTATCAAACCCGATTGCGAGCTGAATTGAATCACCCGGGACTATCGGTTTGTCAAGATCAATCCGCATTATGGTATTATCTATGCTGTAGGGCACCGCATTGCCGTGATGATCCCTGATGTACCGTATATCAGTTTCCCCTTCACCTTGTTCACTCAATCGCCGGATACGGTTGCTTCCTGCCTGTTGAAGTAGCTTGTCATAGTAACTTCCTCTGGTAAAGGCGTTCTGATAGAGGTGAAAGTAGAGTCTATTCAGCGTATCGGGGGAATGATTGTAATAGGTCAGGTCTTCCCGGCCGGAAATAACATGATCCTCGGTATCGAGTCTCACATCCATCCGATAATGCACTTCCTGCTGCCAGTACCTTTCACCGGAATGGGCCGGCATTCCCACCGATACAACGAGCATGAAAAGCAAACCTGTCAGCAGTAATCGATAACACACCTTCATTTGTTCCTGTCGAACCTCGTTGTTTAATCAAAATTTTGGATTGCAAAATGAGATTAAAATAAAGGATTCGGAAAGAAATTGGTAACAGAAACCTCCCACAAACACAATGTCATTGCCCGGGACGGTTATGTTTTACGCACAGGTTTCCCTGATAAGCCGTAGTAATACATGTACCGAGCTATTAGTTCAGAAGCGCCGGCAGATAAGTGGAAGTACACAGAGACATGCTTTGAAGTGGCCGGGGATTATTCTTCCGGGACATATGAATTGTCTGAACAGGAAATCAAGGTATAGTATAATCCGTTCCGTGAGTCATACCACCGTTCGGTGATAACCGCCCCCTCCAGAGTAATCCCTGACTCATCCTCTGACCACTGGCGATAATATCTCTGGAAGGACGTGACGTATTCATTCCGCAGCGCTGATGTTTGCAGTGTGAGATTCACAGCAATGTCGCCGAGAGCGCTGCGGGCGGACTGGGTCCAGGCATCCCCCATATTGCGATAGGTCCCACTCACTCCCACACCATACACCATCCCTTCCCGTTCCGGGGGATTGAGTATCCAGTCGGGACCGGAATGGCCAAGTGTATCGAGAGAAATGAGACGTGAATGAACCATAACATCCGGAGATCCGGGGAAGGACAAGTCTCTGGACACAGCCATCAGCACGAAGGCATACTTCTCAGTGAGCACACTGTCTAATGACATCGCATGACGCTGACACTGTTGGTATCGTGTTGAATCAACCAGATCGACGGTGTAGCCGAAGGAACGAATCCGTGCCCCTCGTTCGGCCTCAGCCAGTTTGGATACGACCCGGACTCTGTGCTGCCTCGACAACCATGACAGCGCATGCCGGCGCGCATGATGGAAGGAGAGTGAGTCCGACAAATAGACTGGTGAAATGCCTGCGGCATAGAAATGTGTTGCGGACCGGGGTGGATACAAAACCCATTCCGGTACGGTCTGACTGTACAGGGCAGAGGTAAAAATCAGTGTCAGCCAGAACACCCGGAACAGTCTTCTCCCGGTCCGCAGCAATAGCATACTATTCCATCGACTTAATCGCCTCTTCCAACGCCTCAAATCCCTGCTGGGCTTTGAATTCGTTGTAGAGAGCTTCCTGCTTTTGTGCTTCACTCAGTGTAGACTGACGCAGAGAGTTTAGCGGGTATTCCACTAATGCGTACATCGTGCCGTCGTTCGCAGGATAAATTTCTTTCACCGTACTCCCCTGGAGGGAAATATCGGTCACCTGTTTACTCACACTTTGCGTAAACTCCAGTGCCTGGGCATTTTCACCCACTCCGGATTCCTGCATAAAGTCTTTAATCATCCCCGACACTTTGGTCTGCACCTGTGACGCGATATCGTCACGGGCCCTGGCAATAGCGGATTTCCTTGCCAGAGAGGGATTTTGCTTTTTGGCCATGCCCACACCATACAAGGCATCTTCAGCCTCCGGAACTGTCAGAAACCATTCAGGCACATCCTTCATCGGGCTGCCTTCGGTACTGCCGGACCGACTGGATCCACAATACTGCAATGTGAGGCCCGCTGCGAGCAGCACCACCAACGCTACTACAAACGCGGATCGTTTCATATGCGTCTCCTCCTTTGGTATGTAAACTATATAATCAAAAATGGCTGGGTTGTATGAGAATCCGAACGCTCCCAATTTTTCAAAAAAATATAACGGTTTGCAAGAAATAACTGCGCTTTAACCGAATTTCATCTGAAATCTCCGACGGTCAGCACTTACCTTTTTTCCTGCGAATGTCTAACTTGATCGCATCAGAAAATCCTTGAATACTCTCATACAAAGAAATGGAAGGAGATGGAATGCGGTACAGGTTTCTCGGAAATACCGGGGTTCAGGTGTCAGAGATTGCCCTGGGCAGCTGGCTCACCTACGGACACAGTGTCGAAGACTCTACAGCCGCCGATACGATCATGACCGCCTATAATCACGGCGTCAATTTCTTTGACACGGCTGACGTGTACAATGAGCATCAGGCGGAACGGGTACTGGGTGAGGTGCTCAGTGATGTTCCGCGAACGGATCTCTTCATCGGCAGCAAAGTTTACTTCCCTATTGGCGACGGCCCCAATGACCAGGGACTATCACGGAAACACATTTTTGAGGGCGTTGAGGCGTCACTCAATGCGCTGGATATGGATTACCTTGACCTGTACCAGTGTCATCGATATGATGAAAATACACCATTGACCGAAACGGTCAGAGCCATGAGCGATCTCATTTCCCAGGGAATTGTTCACTATTGGGGCGTCAGTATGTGGAGTGCTGACCAGATCCGTGAAGCATGCAGCCTTGCTGATCAAATTGGAGGCTACCGGCCGGTGTCCAATCAACCGATGTATAACCTGTTGAACCGTGAAGTGGAGATAAACGGTGTTCAGCAGGCGTGTGTTGACCTGGGTCTTGGACTGGTGGTCTTCAGTCCCCTGGCCGAGGGTGTGCTGACCGGGAAATACGCCGGCGGTGAAATTCCGGAAGATTCCCGGGCGGCCGATGACCGGGTGAACTTTTTTATCAGGGGGAAACTCTCCGATGACACCATCCGCCGGTCGGGGCAGCTGGGGGAACTCGCCCAATCGCAGAACACCACAGCCCCGGTGCTCGCCCTGGCATGGCTGTTGGAACAGCCGGCCATGACCAGTACCATCGTCGGCGCCAGCAGACCCTCGCAGCTTGAGGAAAATATCCGGGCGGTGGAACTGGAGCTGAGTGAGGACGTGAAGAGGGAGTTGGAGAAGATTTTCCCGGCGTGAGAGGGTGAAGAAGGTGCCGTAGGGTGGACAGGGG
>Ga0207797_1002173_pt1 | contig 13713 bp, 18 predicted proteins | sample PRCRCaboRojoPR_6_FD_187275 | JGI IMG/M metagenome (GOLD analysis project Ga0207797, IMG submission 187275) | Marine sediment microbial community from Cabo Rojo, Puerto Rico - PR CR 10% Liquid 1 (SPAdes) | ecosystem: Environmental > Aquatic > Marine > Coastal > Sediment | place: Cabo Rojo, Puerto... | reverse complement strand
GAATCCCAACATGGAGCTTCTTGTTTCGAGACATCTATTCAGTGGCGACACACGCAATAATTCCTGATCTCGCAGGCTATGGATTCACGAAACACCTGGGAAACGGGGGGTATGACCGGTCGCTTCGTGTGCAAGGAAAACTGATCACAGAATTCCTCAATATCTTTGATCTCGACTCCGTCACCATCGTTGGTCATGATATCGGCGGCGGAATCGCACTACGACTAGCCGTTTTTACCGACGTCGTGAAATCGCTCGTGTTGTCAAATTCCGTCTGTTACGATAATTGGCCCGTCCCATTCATTCACGAACAGGGGGTCCCGGAAATTGTCCGGGAGACGACTGTCAGAGACATTGAGGAACAATTTGATGCCGTCTTCACCCAAGGGACCTATGGTACGGATGGTAACGACGAGTTCGTTGCCGGGATGAACGCCCCATTTTCGGCTGAAGTGCGATCTCCGACGGCCTTCGGGCGGAATGCCATTTCGACCAATACAAACCATACCCTCGAGATCAGTTCCAAACTCGATTCGATTACCTGTCCAACGCTGCTGCTATGGGGTGGAGACGACGTCTTGATTTCGACCAATTGGGCGGACCGATTGGCCGAAGACCTCGCGAATACGGAACGGATCAACCTTGACGATGCGTACCATTGGGTAATGGAGGACCGGCCCCACGAGTTCAGCGCCGCACTGACGGATTTTCTCAAGGAATTATAACCTAACCCAACGCATCCGAAGCGCCTGCTCTGATTTTTCACCGTCGTGCGGTGGATCTTGTCCCTTCGTAATGTATATATTTGGGTATTACGATATACCAATACAGGTTGTGACCAATCGAGGATGAGCCAAGATTCCAGCCTATCCGGCCAACCGCAATCAACCGCTCCGTCACTCGTCGAGGACTGGCAGTCGCGATGGCATGACATATGGGCAATTCTCGGGAATAAGTGGTCATTTCACATCATCCGCCTCCTCTCCGACGGCGAACGCGGGTTCAATGAAATGAAGCGTGAACTCGAGGGAATCACCTCGACAATGCTCTCCAGGAGGGTGAAACAACTCGAATCTCGGGGGATTATCGTCAGAGAGATCAGCGATTCGAGCCCACCTGAGTCCTCGTACTACCTCACTCGGACGGGAAGAGAACTAAGCGATTCCCTCCGGCAAATGGAGTGTCTAGAACTGTCGTCGGACTCACAATAAGCCAGAGAATTTTTAAGAAACAATCCCTCCAACCCGGGATCGCAAACGAAATTGAATACGAGGGCCCGGAGTCGAAGACGGTTCCAAATCTCTATCCCAACGTCGAGGAGTACTAGGTGAGGCTGGAAGAGTTCGCGACTGGATTCGTTGTGGGGTTGATGGAATTGACCTGCATCCGTGCGGTCAATCCCCATATCGAGTGGCCATCAGAGCAAACCGTTCGAACCCACATCAACCTCAGCCATCGTACCCGACCCCTCCAGGAAAGGTAATCGTCGTTTCTGCTGGATTAATCCGTACAGACAGGCGACGGCTTATCTTCGATATCGAGGCCCGAGACGAAATCGACAGGATCAGCCGAGTGCAGCATGAATGGTTTGTCGTCAATCGAGAGACTTTTCAGACCAAGACTACGGAGAATGTTACGGCAAGCCAATATTCGATTCGAGTTGAATAGCAGGTAATCATCTATTAGTTCTCGACCGGTTGGGCGATCATTCGGAGAGGTATCGGTTGCGGTACCTAGTGGCAAACGAGGGCGGTCGTTCCTATCATGGTACTGATGTATTCTTATTCTCTGCAACCGAAGGATGAGACGTGTCCCAAGAGAATTCGGCGAAGGTGTGGTCTGTCCGGACAGACCAAGAGTGCGATCACCCACCCGAGAAGATTGAACACGTGGGTGACGACGGGAAGAACTCCTACTTCCAGTGTTTAGACTGTGAGTCGATGCTGATCACCCTGATCGGGAACGTGACTCAGGCCGATAAATTGGAAACGGCCTATCCGAGGTAAGTCGATATCCAGATGCAGGCGCATCAACGCGACTTCGATTCGGAGGGACATGTTATTCGTTCAATGGTGAAGATTCCGACCGGTTCGGAAGTTACTGAAGGGGTTGCGAAGCGATCGCCTGGAGTTCGATAGCTGCCCTGAGTGGGAAGAGTTCCACATCGATCGCGGTTCGGGCAGGGGGTATGGCCGTAGAATTCTTCGTAGTGAATATTTTCGATCCAGAGCCTGTACGGGCCAGCCTCTTGCGACACATGCGGTGTGAATTATCTCTCTTCTGCTCATAGTAATTCGCCAATTACGACCGGGGACACGCTTCCACCCACTGAAATATCGATATCCTCACCAGACGTGGCACGGAGATGTAGTTTTGAAGGTCGCTCGATTCCGAATCCCTGTTCGACAGTGATGTCGATATCCCCACCCCCGAAGTACTGATAGTTTGAAAGGTAACCCGCCAAACACCCGTTACCAGAGCCCGTCGCCGGATCTTCTGGAATATCGAGAGCAGGAGCAAACATTCGGACGTGCAGGTGGTTGTCGTCATGGATCGTTTCGGGCGCGAAGACGAGGATCGCCTTCACGTCCAGGTTCGATACCATTTCCTCGTAGACCTGAGCGTTAACGTTGGCATCTCGGACAGCATCGAGGGATGTCGTGGGAATCAGCAACGTCGGTAGTCCCGTCGAAACCACCTGGCAATCGAACGACGATTCCACCTGAGCTTCGCTTACATTGACGAGACTGGCTGCGTACTCCGCCGATACCGTGTCTCCAAACGATGGAGGACGCTGCTGCATCCAGTAGATTGTTCCGTCCGTTCCTTCCTGGACCATGACCTCAACAGGGCCGATATCGAGGTCGAGTGAGAACACCTCAGGCCGGTTCTCCGATACGTGTTCTCGAAGGATTTAGGCCGTCCCGAGTGTGGGGTGACCCGCGAACGGAATTTCTGTTTGCGGCGTGAAGATCCTCACCCGATATCCGTCGTCACCAGGACTGGTTTTCCGAATAAATGTTGTTTCAGAGAAATTCATTTCACGGGCAATTCGCTGCATTTCCTCGACGGTCAAATCGCCGGCATTTCGAATCACGGCGAGTAGATTGCCGGTGTATTTGCCACTGGTAAAGACGTCGACAATATGAATCGGATGGGTGGCCAGGGGTCCGTTCAGGATTCAGATTTGGAATCCGGCGACCAGTATATCGCAAAATTACGATTTATTTATTCCGATTTCGAAGAGCGTGTCGGGAGATTCAACTGGGGACAGAGAACATCGATTGGGTTGAAATTAGGGTTGGTCGGAGGGGGGTATATTCTGGTTCATTCGGAATAGATTTCCTGGGTCCCACTGGTCCTTAATTGCGACGAGCTTCGAATAATTCTCCCCATATGCCGATCGAACACGCTCCTCGGGTTCGTCACTCGTGAGAAAATTCATTGCCGGGCCGCCGGTGGTGTGCGGAGCGAGCGCTCGGTGGAATTCGCTGACCCATTCCATATTCTCGAAATCTGCGGCCGCGTCGTCCCAGCGAGATTCGATCAGGACGTGAAACGCCTCCCGGCGGTGCGGGTAAGCAGTAACATCGGGCGGTTTGGCCGTTTCGGCACCACCTCGATGGGAAATGAACACTGAAGAATCCCAAGAGGGGGCATCGTCGAAGTAGTTCACGATTATCTCGAGAGCCTCCTCGGGCAGCTGTTCGAGATACTGACTTCTCAAATACACCCGGTAGGGTTCATCACTCGTTCCCGCTTGTTGAAATTCCTTGTAGGGGCGTTCTTTGATGCTGTCAATTACGGGCTCCCCGAACTCCCGCAGGGGTTCTACTATCGGATAACCATCCGAGGGATCGCCAGCATAGAGCGAGATGACGATAGCCACAGGCCGGTTGTGCAAATGCTCCGGAAGGTACGACTCCTCACCAAGAACCATCAATCCAAAGAGTGTTCGAAGTTCTCGAGGAGCGTCCTCCATGACGTCTCGATAGTTCCGCGCAACGTCGATCGCGTCCTCGCTGGGGTAGATAAGCGAGCCAGCAAGCACGGTTGGTCCGAAATCGTGAAGCTGAAATTCGAATGAGGTCACGACGCCAAAGTTTCCCCCACCGCCTCGAAGCGCCCAAAACAACTCGGGATGCGTAGATTCGTTCGCGGTGACGAACTCGCCCTGAGCGGTGACCATCTCGACCTCGAGAAGGTTGTCAACCGTCAGACCGTACCGCCGACTCAGCCACCCAATCCCTCCCCCGAGGGTCATTCCAGCAACCCCAATGTTCGGATCCTGGCCCCCAACGGTCGCCAATCCAAACTGCTGGGTTTCATGATCCACATCCCCCCAGGTTGCTCCCGCTTGGACCCTGGCAGTTTTCGACTCCGGGTCGATCCAAATCCCATTCATCCGTGAGAGGTCGATCGTGAGTCCTCCGTCGCAGATAGCAGATCCGGAGACGTGATGCCCACCCCCCTTGACCGAAAGTAGCACGTCATCGTCACGGGCATAGTCGACGCACGTGATGACATCGGCAACCCCGGAACACCGAACGATTGCGGCGGGATGTTTGTCTACCATCGCATTCCAAACCTGCCGTGCCTCTTCGTACTCGTCGTCGTGCGGTTCGAGCAGGTCGCCGCGAACTCGCGCACGGAGTGTATCGAATTGAGAATCCGTGGTTGACTCCTCAGGAGTTACCATGCCAATGCCTCGTGGGTACCAGCTTGGCTCATGGTAAACAGTTGGTCGATGGGCGGAAAAATAGGCAGGTACCAAATCAGATACCAACCAGAAAAATCGAACCACAGCCGTCAAAGAGAGTCGATACTGGGGTCGTCAAGTCCCTCAGGGACGGTTTACACCTTATTACGTTCCCGAATTGGTGAAAAATTCATCGAGAAGGAGTGCTACTTTCTTTGGATTGTCTTCGGGGGCGAAGTGTCCCGCATCTGGGATTAGCTTGAATTCCGAATGTTTGAGCTGATTGTGTAGCCAGGATCCGATTTCGGGATCGATCCAGTCGTCATGCTCACCCCATCCAACGAGTGTCGGAATGGGGATCGATGCATACTTAGGTTCGATTTCGTCGGTATACTGCTCATCGAATTGAGATACCTGACGATAATATGCGGGCTGGCCGGTGTCACCCAGCCACGGTTGAAGATACGGCGCTAAGGCTGATTCGCTCATGTCGCGATACATTGCCGACCGAAGGTGTCCGATGAGCAGCTGTCGATGAATGTGCGCTGGGACCGCTTGAAAAACCTCGATATGTTCTCGGACGAGCTGAGAAAATGGCGTCACCCACGGTGCTCGTACAACCCCATCCAAAATAGCCATCGCTCGAAACTCGTGATGGTGTAGGAGATGGCCGCGTAACGCGGTGGCAGCACCGTAATCATGACCAACAACATTCACCGTTTCGAGGTTCCAATGGTCGAGCAGCTCCGAAAACACCTGGCTTTGTGCAGAAAGTGAGACGTCCTGGCCGTCATACATTTCCGATTGACCAAACCCGACCAAATCGAAGAGATAGATCTCCCACTCATCGCGAAGTCCCTCCACAACATTCCTCCACAGATAGGACGAACTTGGCGTGCCGTGGATGAGGATGATCGGGGGACCAGATCCGTCCGTATCATAGGCAACTGTCCCGTGTGAAGACTCGAATTCCTGTGTTAATGTTAGTGGTACCGACATACGGCATTAAATCGCAATATCGCAATATATAGATTACTATCCTCCGTAAACGACTCCGTTCAGCCGCTCAGATTTGCTTCTTTGCTTCATTATGATGCTGGGAGGATCCTCAAAAGTGAGGGAGTACCAGTAGTGGTACTTTCTGATTTAATACCCAACTCTTTGTAGGGTGACCTGATCAATACATGGAAAAGGTTTCTGAATCGACAGTAAATGCGGCGGAGCCTGCGGACGGGGTGTTCCTCAAATTACTCGCTGGTGGAGAGAAAGGAAATTTGCAACACTATCGGATTGAGCCTGGGGCAGCCGTTCCGGAGGACACCCACGAGAACGAACAGATCGGCTATCTGCTTCAAGGAACGAAGGTGTTCGTTGTCGATGGCGAGGAGATGGTCATCGAGCCCGGGGATTCCTATGCGATCCCAGCCGGCGTTCCACATGAATCAAAGAATCCTGGGGACGTTCCAGTGATCGGGGTCGAAGTCTTCTGTCCGCCGCGTGAAGCAGGCGACTGGCCTGAGTAACAATTGGGGAACCAGGAGAATGTCTGTCGTCGAGTATGAAACGCGTGAGGGAATCGCCTATGTGAAGCTCAATCGCCCGGAAAAAAACAATCCGCTGAATCGGGCAGTGTTTGATCGCCTCGAGGATGTATGGGACGATTTCTGTACCGACGATGATGCGCATGTGGCGATCCTCTACGGTGCCGGCGACAATTTCTCGACGGGGTTCGATCTCGAAGAGGAGATCGGCGCTCTCGACGAATTCAACGAAGAAGAGATTCGGCGTAAAAACGTTGATTCGTCCGTCGGCGGCCTCGTTCGTGGAAAACGCATCCTCAAACCGGTGATCGCAGCAATCGAAGGCTGGTGTCTCGCCGGTGCCTTTGAAGCCGCCCTCGCGTGTGATCTTCGGGTGGCGAGTGAAACCGCAAAGTTCGGGCTATATCACGTCAGAGAAGGGATGCCCAACGCCGACGGCGGGTCGGTTCGCCTGCCACTCATTGCCGGCCTCGGTAATGCTCTCGAGTTGTCCTTGACAGGGCGGCACGTCACGGCTGAACGGGCGAAGGAAATGAATATCGTCAACCGAGTGGCTCCTGCCGGACAGGCCCTCGACTACGCCGAACGGTACGCGGACCTCATCCTCGAACTCCCCCAAGAGGGGGTCCGAGCGCAAAAAGAAACGATCGTCGAGACCGCTGCCGGTGGCAACCTGGCTCACCTTCTCCAGTACGAGGGGGTTCTAGCGTACAATGGCCTCGTCCGCGAAACCGTGGTGGAAAATGCCCATGCGTTCGTCGACGGCAAGATCGACGACCGCGAACAACGGCTGCAGTCGATAGACGACGTGTTTGCCGAGATGTAAATCACAGCCAATGACTGATGAGATGCCGCAACCGGGGGTGACCGGTGAAACGACCTTCACCGTTGCCAAGTCGCACACGACGCACGTGTTCGGTGATCAGGAGCATCCACCAGGGCGTCCTGCCGCAGACGATGCCTCGCCGGAGGAGCGCGTTCACGTCATGGGAACCCCACATCTTCTCGCCCGCGTCGAATTCGTCGGCCGTGAGTCAGTGCGTGGAATGATTCCACCAGAGACTGGTGTGGTCGGTGAACGCGCGGAAGTCACGCATCGCCGGGCGGCACCTGTCGGATCGACCGTCCGAGTCGAGACGGAGCTCATCGAGGTCGATGGCCGAAGCTTGGTCTTCGAGGGGAATTTCATCGACGTTGAAACTAACACGCTCATCGGGACAGCGATTGCCGTGCTGCGAATCGTTGATAGGTACCAATTCAGAGAGACACTTTCCGATTGACAGGATCCAACGGTGGGTTCTTTCCCTGAGCCTCCAATGGATGGGTTTCAAGACCTCATACAGTCCACAGATCGGTTATTCGATGCGGGAAATGGAGGAAAAAGTCACTCTCAATCGGCCGAGCTCCCGGGTGATACATCTCAGATAATGCGGAAAGCCGATAACACTCTGTTGGTCACCAGCCCCGCAAGAGTTGGAGCCGCTGCAATGAGAATGAGCCCAAGCGTGAACAATACAACCATCCCGAAAACCTCTGGAAATAGCGAAATGCCGAACCCGACTCCGCTCACTATCGAGATTATGACGCCAAAATAAATCATAGCCCCCACGGAAAGGCTAACGGACGCTCGAACTTGGGGGAGAAGATTGCCAAGCCAGCCCGGTAGGTTTTGGTTTCGGATTCGGGTTTTCCCACCACGGGTGGCGGAGGTTGATTGATTGCCGGTTTGAGATTTGGTTGACTCAGTCATGGGAGTTCTGAGGAGCCAGATTTTGTACTGACACGACGGTTTCAGGAATCCCCATATGATGTTCGTTCGATGGCAATTTTCATAAATCAAAGAGTACCAAATTAGATACCGGCATCGGGAAAATCGTTATTTTATTATATCCCAATATCCACATAGGATTACAACAAAGATTGGTCTCCATGGGGAAGTCATCCTACGCGATTCAGCCATTGCGCAAGGCGGTGCATGCCATTCAAAACTCGGATAGGGATCAATTAGAGGTCAGTGACGAGCTTGGCTGCAGTCACACTCGCGTCGATTACTATCACCTCAAAAACGGAGAGTCAACAACGCTACCGTATCGCCCTGAATCAATCTGCATTCCCCTGAATGGGGCGGGAATGCTCACGACAAACCAACCATATCCAATGGCAAAGAACTCGATCGCCTATGTACCGCCGGATACCGATTGTCAGCTTCGATCGGATGCGCCCACGACGTGGGTGGTCGTCAGCGCCGACCCTAACGGGGTAGAGGACGGCTCACTTACGAGCTTGTACCTCGACCAGATAGAGTTCCAAACACCCGAAACCTCTCCTGTCGATACCGCTCATCTCACATCACCTCTCGGCTGTCAGGGAATGAAGGTAAATCTCAGACAACTCCAACCGAATCAGCGCATCCCCTATCACACAGAAGGTGATCAAGAAGAGTTGTTTCTTCCGCTCGATGGCGCTGGCGAAATACGGATCGACGGTTCGACGTATCATCTCGATTCCGGCGACATTGCCCGGGTCCATCCGGACATCCCTCGTGGGGCCCTCAACCACGGTGACGAGCCGAGAATATGGTTCATGGTTGGCGCACCACCCACCGGTGACCCACGAGGGTGGGATCCCGGGGCAGAATATGCGGAGTGGCCGGCATCAGAATAACAACAATAGAAGGACCTTTCTCAAATGGTACTCCCGAGTTTATCTGACCCTCACCCCTTGTGAGGCATGTCCGCAGGCGGAATGGCGTCACCAAAGCTAACGCTGTGGTATAACCGCTACCATCCGATGGCACCTGCGGACTCCTTCTCCCAAAGCATCCGTCCAGGCGGGAGGATAATTTCGAAAATCCCCGGTTCGCCACATCATGATTTCAGACCAGTTCGATGCCTTCTTCTTTGACCTCGACGGGGTGGTTTACCTCGGCGATGAAGCACTACCAGATGCCGTAGAATCGATATCCCGACTCGCCGAGATGGGCAAATATATTCGATTTCTGACGAACGATCCTCGACCCTCCCGAACATCAATAGCGGCCGATCTCCAAGATATAGGGATCGAGGTCGACCGACAACACGTCGTCACGGCTGGTTGGGCTACCGCAAAATATCTCACCCAGCAGGCAATCGGCTCATCGGCGGTCGTGGGTAGTGACGCGTTGAATTCCGAGATCAGGAAGCACGGAATTGAAGTGACGGATGATTCCCCAGATGCGGTCGTGGTTGGAGCCGACGAGGGGACCGCCTATGATGATATTCGACGGGCGTCAAGACACGTCGCCGACGGGGCCCAGTTGATCGGAACCAGCCCTGATGGGTGGTTTCCGACTCCTGATGGTCCCTCGCCGGGGGCAGGAAGCATCGTTCGAGCCGTCGAGACTGCCTCGGATACCACCGCCACGATCGTCGGAAAACCCGAGCCGTTGATGTTTGAAATGGCACAAACGGGCATCCCCCTGACCGCTCGAATCGCCGTCGTGGGGGATAACCCATCGACCGATATCCTCGGGGCCCACCGCACTGGATTGACGGGGATTCTCGTCACTGAGGACGAACCGGCCCAATCATCGAAATACGATTTAAAATACCCAGACCAGACCATCTCCTCGCTGGCCGACGTGTTTTCCGATGAGTCTGAGGTCTGGGACTCCCCATCGTTCGACTGGCCCGATGCCGTCCGACCCGGGGTGGGTGCGGTCGTGCTGAACGATGAGGATCAGGTATTGCTGGTGAAACGGGCAGACCGGGAGGCATGGGCCCTCCCGACCGGGAACATCGAAAAATGTGAATCCCTCGAGGAAGCAATCATCCGAGAAGTCCAGGAGGAAACCGGATTGACCGTCACTGTCGAGCAGGTAACTGGAATATATTCGAATCCAGCCGACCAACTATTCATCTATCCCTCGGGTGAAACCATCCAGTATATCACGTGTTGCTTCCGCTGTTCGGTGATAGACGGCTCGGTCCAGGCGAACCTGGACGAAACCATCGCCGTGGAGTTCTGCGACCTCGGTGGCTTGCCCGGAAACATGCTCGAGATGCAACGTGCATGGATCTCCCACGCCGTCAGGAATAGAGACGCCCCAGTCGTCAAATAGGGATGAGGAACTCTTGACCTCGAACACCGTGCCCGCATTCAGTTGGGCAAACACACTTGGGAGATTACTCCGGAGTCTGATCGGGTCGGACGACCAGGATCGTCACGGCGATGATGGTCGGCATCGCTGGGGAAGGAATGCTTTGGCTCGACTATTGACCGCACATCGCGCTGATGTCCGTCGTTTTTAACGAGAGGCCGTAGACTTCCGAAACACCGAGGACCCTGAGTTCACCGTCACGGCACGAGCAGGACACCTCGATGCACCCGTAAATGCCGGGGATTTGTCCCCATCCACCCGGATCTGGTGCGTCCGATGTGCGACCCGTCTTCGGGAAACACTACACGACCATCCGACCAGCGAGGGTTGAGAGATCGACCGTTGTTCGGTAAGTCGGAGGGTGCCGAAACGATGATACAAGCTCGTCTGAGAGATGATCAGCCTCTCTGTGGTCTTCCGGTTCAGGAATGCAATCCAGCCCAAGGAGGACCCCTGGGCAGTCATGGATGCACTATATTGTATCATCAGGATAACGTCTTCACGTATGGAGAACGCCATCGGTCGGTGAACTGAACGTGATTTTAGGTCCTAGGGATATGGTCGAATTGGTCAAATGTTACCAGTAGATTTCAAAATCGTAATATCCGAAATTGTATTTAACCAAACCCCATATCTCGAGTATGGACCCATTGAAGGTAATTAAAGCACTCTGCAATGAGAACCGTTTAAAAATTCTACAATGGCTTGATAACCCGTCTGAAAATTTTCCCCCGCAAGAAATGGAAGATATCGAGGAGGTCGGTGTATGCGTCGATTTTATTCGGGAGAAAGCCGGAGTATCACAATCCACAACATCTCAATACATGTCGAAACTACAGGAAGCCGAACTGGTCACTTCTCAACGAATCGGACAATGGAGGTATTATCAACGCAACGAAGAGACGATTCAGGAATTCGCAGATTTCGTTCAAAACGATCTGTAGTGCCACACTAATCTCGAAAGGTATTGATTGATCCAGTAAATTGTTGGCTTCCTGGGAATAGAGACCGGAGGTAACCGTCCTACTTGGACCCGATCTATATTCCGACGATCGGCATCACGATTTCAAACCGATTTCTTCATACAGACCGTCGATGTCGGGGAGTGTTCGGTGAATTGTTGTCTGTTTTGAATTGGTCTCGGCGCAGATGTTGGGTCGGCTTGTTCGTACCCGATTTTCTCGAAGAATTCGACAGCCTCGGTAGTGAGGATGTAGATGCGTTCGCCCATTTTGCACGCGATGCTATCTTCGAGTTCGATACAGATGCTTGTCCCGATCCCCTGACCTCTCATCTCGGAGTCAACGATGATAGACCGTAGGAGGGCGGTTGAGTCGTAGAATTCGTAACTACCAAAGCCGATTCGTGTGTTATCGCATGTCGCTTCGTAGAGCGTGACGTCCGGGGAATCGATAGCTTCGGTAGGGAGGTTATTCGATTCGAGGAGTCGGTATATGCATTCGTCGGGTTCGGTAGGACGAAGGTCGATGCCCGATGAATTCGGTCCGGTTCTGTTTTGCATCGGTCGTCCCCACTTCGTGATCATTTGATATTAACTTTCACCTAAGTAAATTCGTACCTACTTAGCGCTCACGTACTACCGCCCGGACCACGGACTCCAGCAAGATTCCGATTCTAAGGAGGGCGAAAAGGGAACTGAGGGCATCCGGATCGAGAACACATACTTCGCCTCGAGGATCGCCTTTGCACGCTTAACATCGGTGACCGTAGCCTCATCCCGTGGCGGTTTAACTCCTCGAATATGGTTCAGAAATCCACAGCCTTCCGGATTCCATCGGCGATCCGAGGCCGCTCGGGGAGGTAGTAGTCCTCGAGAGCGTAGAGTGGAAACGGCGTGTCGAATCCAGTGATTCGACTGGTAGGGGCCTTCTGATACATCAGCGCCTCTTCCTGGAGCGTCGCCGCGATCTCGGCGCCGAGACCACCCGTCTTCGGCACCTCGTGGACGACCGCTGCCCGGCCGGTCTTCCGAAACGAGTCGACGAGCGTGTCCGTGTCGAATGGTGCGATACATCTCCACCAGCGTCTCGTCGTCGAGATCAGGCGGGGAGGCACCCTCGACGATCTGGCCCTCAACGTCCAGCACCTGGACCCGGTCGTCGGGATCGCGCTGGAGCGCGCTCACGTCCAATCCCTCAGCGGTACTGGTCCCGAGGTGGGACGAATACGTCGACCAATTCGCCCGATTCAAGTGCCTCCAGTTCGTGCTCGACGCCCCCCGGAATCGTGTAGCTGTCACCCGTTTCGATGATCGCCTCCTCGCCCTCCACGACCAACCGGTACCGACCGGAGATCACGTAGCCGCTCTGCTCCTCGGGGTGGTCGTGTAACTGGACCTCGTTTCCCTGTTCGTAGAGCATCTTCGTCACCATCGTCTCCTCACTGACGGACAGTAGTTCGAAGTTCACCCCGCTGTACTCCCGGGGCTGGGCGTCCTTGGCCTTCGTAACTATCTGGGACATCCGATCGTCGATCGGAAGACGGCAGATAAATAGTTTGCTATATTGCGATATTACGGTATAAAGACGGTCGTCCCAAATTATCAGCGAATCGAGACGTCACTCCGTGCGGAAGGGTGTCGCAATGTCGACCGGTGAACGTCTCGTTGCCGGCGCGAATGACGCCCACGTCCACCTGATGCCCGAGCGGCTGATGGTGGCCATTCGGGCGGCACTAAATGATGTTTCGGGCTGGGAATTCGACTACTCGACCCACCGGAAAGCGATCGAATCCACCCTTCGTGACCACCGGATCGACCAATACGTCGCGCTCCCGTACGCCCACAAACCGGGGGTTGCAGCAGACCTCAATGGGTGGGTACTCGAGGCTGCAAGCAACTCATCGATGTGCATCCCCTTCGCGACGGTTCATCCCCAAGACGACCCGCGTTTGGATCCCGCCTACGAGCTCTGTGTCGAGATCGACCGGCCGGTTCTTCATCACGCCGGCAACGCCCCAACATTCGAGGACAGGCCCCACGTAGGGACCGACCGATTCCGCCAGTTCCGCGAACGGTTCCCGGAGGTTCGGGCTTGTTGTGCCCACGTGGGGACGTCCGAATACGAGGAATTTCTCGATCTGGCCCGTACCGACGAAAACGTATTTCTCGACACCAGCTTTGCGATTTCGACAGTCGTCGGTCGCCACGTCGATTTCGATCCTTCAAGCATCGACGATACCGTCTTTGAGGATCTCGCCGGCCGCATCATGTACGGCTCCGACTTTCCGATCATGCCACACACCTACGAACGAGAATATGAATGACTGATCCGGCGGGACCTGTCGGAGACGGCGTTTGTTGGGCTGTTCCGGTG
>Ga0207797_1002172_pt1 | contig 13716 bp, 10 predicted proteins | sample PRCRCaboRojoPR_6_FD_187275 | JGI IMG/M metagenome (GOLD analysis project Ga0207797, IMG submission 187275) | Marine sediment microbial community from Cabo Rojo, Puerto Rico - PR CR 10% Liquid 1 (SPAdes) | ecosystem: Environmental > Aquatic > Marine > Coastal > Sediment | place: Cabo Rojo, Puerto... | reverse complement strand
GCGCCCGACACATCGCCGGGAGGTCCTTCTCGCGCATCGCGCCGAACACGAGGTGGAGGCGGCCGTACTCGAGGCGGGCGAGTGTATCGGCCAGTTTCGCGCACGCGTCGGGGTTGTGCGCCCCGTCGAGGACGGTCAGCGGCGCCCGGCCCATCACCTCGAACCGGCCGGGCGCGTGGACGTTGCGGACGCCGGCCGCGACGTCGGCCTCGGTCACGTCGACGCCCAGTTCGTCCCCGACCTGCCTGGCGAGCGTCGCGGCGATCCCGGCGTTCGTCGCCATGTGCGCGCCCGGGAGCGGGGTCCGGGTCTCGACGGCCCAGTCGGGGCCGACGAGCGAGAGGGTCGAGGCCGTCGGCGAGACCCGTTCCCCCTCGCTGGCGTGGACGTCCGCCTCCTCCGGGCCGACCGTGACGACGTCGTGGTCGGCCCGGATGGCATCGAGGGCGGGCCCGGTCGCGCCGGTCACGAGCGGTCGCTCGGCCGGGGTGACGTGGGCCTTGTCGCGGGCGATCTCCTCGACCGTGTCCCCGAGGATGGCGGTGTGTTCGAGACTGACGCTCGTCACCGCGCTCGCCACCGGGTCGACCACGCTGGTCGCGTCGTATCGCCCGCCGATGCCGACCTCAAGGACGGCCACGTCCACGTCCGCGCGGTCGAAGTGCCAGAGCGCCAACGCGGTGAACGCCTCGAAGAACGTCGGTTCGTCCCCCTCCACGGACCGCTCGACGACTTCGGGCCACGCCGTCTCGACGAACCGCGTCACCTCGTGTTTCGGTATCTGCTGGCCGCGGACCTGGATGCGCTCGCGGAGGTCGTTCAGGTCCGGCGAGGTGTAGAGCCCCACGTCCAGCCCCGCCTCCCGGAGGACGCGTTCGAGCGTCCGGGCCGTGCTCCCCTTCCCGTTCGACCCGGCGACCTGGACGGCGGGCAGGTCCGCCTGTGGCTCCCCCAGCGTCTCGAGCAGGGAGCGGGTCGTCTCCAGGCCCAGCTTCGGGCGGAGCCGCCGGAGCCGCTCCAGACGGTTCACCGCGTCGTGGTACTCCATGACTGTGCGAGTGACTGGCACATCAGATAATAAATCCCGGAGGCCGAGCCGTCGAACCACAACCATTCAGCGGACGTGCATGTAGAGTCCGACGGGAGACGGGAGCAGGTGGCGCGGGGCGTCGGCCGGAGAATCGCCGGCAAGCGGCCGGTCGCGTCGCTCCGATCGGGGTCGTCGACACGAAACCTTATCCGCCGATTCCCGGAAAGAGATGGGCATGAACGAGGATGGGATGGCCACCAGTGGGCTGTCTCTCGACCGGCTGGACCACGATGGGTGTCGCGCCGTCCACGAGGCGTCGATGCGCATCCTCGAGGAGTTCGGAGTCAAGCTCGGCCACGAGCGGGCCCGGTCGCTGCTGACGAGCCACGGTGCGAGCGTCGACGACGACGGCGTGGTCACGGTCCCCCGGGATGTCGTCGAGGACGCCGTCGCGGCCGCGCCGGCGTCGTTCACCCTCCACGCGCGGAACCCCGCCAACGACGTGACGGTGGGGGGTGACGGCCCACCGATCCGGGCCCCCGGCTACGGCCCGCCGAACGTGCTGACGTACGCGGACGGTCGTCGCCCCGCGACCCGGGAGGACTACGAGACGCTGCTGAAAGTGGCACAGGTCGAGGACGCCATCACCTGCACGGGCTACCGGCTCTGCGAGCCGCCGGCCGTCGAGGAGTCGAGGCGCCACTACGAGATGCTGGAGCGGGCGCTCACCCTCACAGACCAGCCCGTGATGGGCGCGACGTACGGCGCCGAGCGGGCGCGGGCCTGTCTGGACATGGTCGGCATCGCCGTCGGTGACCGCGACCTCTCCCAGCCGTACGTCGCCGGCCTCGTCAACACCGTCCCGCCGCGGAGCATCGAGCGGGAGATGCTCGGTGGGCTGCTCGCCTACGCCGAGCGCGGCCAGCCACCCATCGTCTCCTCGTTCACCGTCGCGGGGGCGTCCGGGCCGCCGACGCTCGCCGCCTCACTGGCACAGGCCAACGCCGAGAACCTGCTGGCCATCACGCTCACGCAACTGGTCAACCCCGGTACCCCGGTCGTCTACGGCGCACCCACCGCCGCCGTCGACGACGAGTACGGGTCGCTCTCCATCGGCACCCCGGAGTCCGCACTGTTTGTCGCGGCCGCCGCGCGACTGGCGGCGTTCTACGGCCTCCCCTCACGGGCCGGGGGTGGCCTCTCGGACGCGAAGTCGGTGGACCACCAGAGCGGCTTCGAGTCGATGTTCCTCCAGACGGTGACCGACTTCGCCGGCATCGACTTCGTCCTCAACGCGGCGGGCATACTGGAGTCGTACTCGACCATCTCGCCCGAGAAGTTCGTCCTCGACTGCGAGGCGCTCGGCTACCTCGACCGGTTCCGCGAGGGGTTCGCCGTCGACGAGGCACACCTCGACCTCGATCGCATCGGGAACACGGACCCCGCGGGGCACTTCGTCGGCGAACCCGGGTCGGCCGTCGGCGGCGAGGCCGGCTTCTTCCGGTCGTCGTTCGTCGACAAACGCGCCCACCGTGCGTGGGCCGAGGACGGCGAGAAGTCGGCGTTCGAACAGGCCCACGAACGCGTCCGGCGACGACTCGACGCCTACGAGCGCCCCGTGCTCGACGCCGACGCCGAGCGCGAACTCGCACGGTACGTCTCGGCCCACGGTGGGCACTAGGTCCGCGCACGCTCGGAGAGCTGTCAGGACTGGTTCCAGCGGCCGACCGGATCGCCCACGCTTCAGCACCGTGATACCCGACCACGGCACGGGGGAGCGTCTACCCTGCCCGGCAGGGCCCCCGTACCGACGAAACACGACCTCCCCAGCGGTTGATGTGTACGCGAGCATTGATAACGGCGTCTCCGGAACGTCCGACCATGACGCCCCCAGACGAGAGCGGTTCCTCGATGCCGACCGACTACGAAATCGCACAGTCAGTCGAGAAAGAGCACATCGCGGACGTGGTCGAGCCGTTCGGCCTCTCCCGCGACGACCTGGAGCTCCAGGGCGAGCACAAGGCGAAGGTGAAACTCGACGCCATCGAGCGGGCGGTGGCCGAGAAGGAGGACGACGGGAAGCTCGTCCTCGTCACCGGGATGACCCCGACGCCGCTGGGCGAGGGGAAGACGGTGACGACGGTCGGGCTCGGTCAGGCGTTCAACCAGATCGACAAGGAGGCACTCATCGCCATCCGCGAACCGTCGCTCGGGCCGGTGTTCGGCGTGAAGGGTGGCGCGGCGGGCGGTGGGTGGTCGCAGGTACTCCCGATGGAGGACATCAACCTCCACTTCACGGGCGACCTGCACGCGCTCACGTCGGCGCATAACCTCATCTCGACGATGCTCGACAACCACATCAAGCAGGGCAACGAGCTCGACATCGCGGTCAACTGGGTCAACTGGCCCCGTGCCATCGACATGAACGACCGCGTCCTGCGCGAGACGGTGGTGGGTCTCGGCGGGGACGTGACCGGCATCCCGCGCGAGGACGGGTTCATCCTCACCGCCGCCTCGGAGATGATGGCCGTCCTCTGTCTCGCCGACAGCCTACAGGACCTGAAAGAGCGGGTCTCGCGCATCATCGTCGCCTACGACGAGGACGGCGAGCCGGTCACGGCCGACGACATCGACGCGACGGGACCGGTGACCATCCTCCTGCGCGACGCGCTGAAGCCGAACGTCGTCCAGACCATCGAGGGCACCCCGGCGTTCGTCCACGGCGGCCCGTTCGCCAACATCGCCCACGGCACGAACTCGCTGATGGCCGACGAACTGGCCTCCAGCCTCTCGGAGTACCTCGTCACGGAGGCCGGGTTCGGCTCCGACCTCGGCGCCGAGAAGTTCATGAACATCGTCTGTCGGTTCGGCGAGATGGAACCCGACGCGGTGACGCTCGTCGCCTCGGTGCGTGCGCTGAAGTACCACGGTCAGGAGATGTGGCCGCCGGACCTCGACGAACTTGAGGAGGAGAGCGTGGAGATGGTCCGTCGTGGCCTGGTGAACCTCGACAAGCACGTCCGGAACCTCCAGAAGTTCGGCGTGCCGGTGGTGGTCGCCATCAACCGGTTCCCGGGCGACACCGACGCCGAGGTGCAGGCGGTCATCGACCATTGCAAGGACCTCGGCATCCGCGCCGCGGAGTCGAACGTGTTCAGCGACGGTGGCGAGGGTGGCGTCGAGCTGGCCGAACAGGTCGTCGAGGCGGCCGAGACCCCCTCGGACTTCACGCCGCTGTACGACCTCGACGTCCCCATCAAGGAGAAGATAGAGACCATCGCGACCGAGATCTACGGCGCCGACGGCGTTGAGTACCACGGGAGCGCCGAGGACGACATTGAGCGTCTCGCCGGGCACGGGTTCGACGACGTGCCCATCTGCATGTCCAAGACGTTCCACTCGCTCAGCGACGACCCGAGCAAGAAGGGCGCGCCGAGCGACTGGACGCTGGAGGTGACCGAGGTGTACCCCTCGGCGGGCGCGGGGTTCCTCGTCGCGCTGACGGGTGACGTGCTGACGCTGCCGGGCCTGCCGAGCGAACCCGCCGCGGCGAACATGGACATCGACTCGGACGGCACCATCTCCGGGCTGTTCTGAGCCGGGCGTGATGGACCTCGCGCGCCTCCGCGAGCGGACCCGCGGGCCGCTCCTCGAACCGAGCGACGCGGGCTACGAGGAGGCGTGCACGCTCTGGAACGCCAGGTTCGAGCGGCGTCCGACTGCGATCCTCCGCTGTCGGGGCACCGCGGACGTTCTCGCGGGTGTCGAGGAGGCCCGGGAGTCCGACGTGTCCTTCTCCGTCCGGAGCGGTGGCCACCACGTCTCCGGGAGCGCGCTGGCCGACGGCGGCCTGACGCTCGACCTGCGCCCGATGGACTCGGTCCGGGTCGACCCGGACCGCGAACGGGCGTGGGTCGGCCCCGGCGCGACGTGGGGCGACTTGGACCACGAGACGGGCGCGTTCGGCCTCGCCGTCCCCGGTGGGCAGGACCCGAACATCGGCGTGGCGGGACTCACGCTCGGCGGTGGGGTCGGCTGGCTCAGCCGGAAGTACGGACTGACCTGCGACAACCTCCGAGCGGCCGACGTGGTGACCGCCGACGGCGACCTCGTCCGCGCCAGCGAGTCCGAGAACGAGGACCTGTTCTGGGCGCTCCGCGGCGGGGGCGGATCGTTCGGCGTCGTCACGACCTTCGAGTTCGACCTGTACCCCGTCGCCGAGGTGTTCGCGGGGTCGCTCGTCCACCCACACGACCGGGCCGGGACGCTCGCCCGCCGGTACGAGTCGTTCGTCGAGGACGCGCCACGTGAGGTCCGGGTCCTGTTCGGGAGTATGGTCCTCCCCGCGGCCCCCTACTTCCCCGAGACCGTCCACGACACGCGCGTCGCCATCTGTATCGCCTGTTACGCGGGGGACCCGGCCGAGGGACGCGAGGTCCTCGAACCGCTCCGGGCGTTCGGTGAGCCGCTGTTCGACAGCCTCCGACCCCGCTCGTACGCCGAGTTCCAGCGGGCGGGCGAGAGCCGCGGGAGCATGCGGACCCACCTGCGGAGCCAGTACCTCGACTCGCTCTCGGCGGACGCCATCGCCACCGTCACGGAGTGGGCCGACCGCGCGCCCTCAGCGGGCGCGACGGTGTTCGTCTCGCCCCGGAGCGGCGCAGAGACGGACCCACCAGCCGACGCCACTGCCTACCCCCACCGCGAGGAGGCTCACCACGTCCTCGTCGAGGCGCGCTGGGACGATCCGGCCGACGACGAGGAACACGTCGAGTGGGTGGAGTCGTTCCACGCGGCACTCGAGCCGCACACGACGGGCGAGGCGGCGGCGAACTTCGTCGGCAGCGGTGAGGGGACGGCCCGTCAGCGGGCGGCCTACGGCGGAAACTATGGGCGACTCGTCGAGGTGAAACGACGGTGGGACCCCGAGGGGCTGTTCCGGGCGACGCCGGCACTCGCCCCCGACTAGTCCTCCCCGCCCAGCACCCAGAGCGCCCGGTAGAGTGTCCACGCGTCGACGTCGAACCGCTCGCGGAGGCGGGTGCAGGCTCCGTCGAACGCGAGGTAGTCCTCGACACCCGGCGGCGCCTCGTATGGACGGTCCAGCTCCCCCGCCTCGTGGAGCACCCCCCACGTCCGCTCGTCGACCACGACGTGTCGTTTCGGTGACAGGAATAGGAGGAACGCCGAGGCCACCGGCACGTCCACGCCCGAGAGGTCGGTGAGCGCGTCGAGGCGCGCGGCGGTGTCCTCGCTCTCGACGGCCGCCGCGACCGCGTTGAGGACGTCGTCGAACTCGTTCTCACCGTACTCGCCCTCCGCCGCCCGGCGGTCACGGTTCGGGACCGCGCCGAGGAACCGGCGGTAGAACCACTGGACGACCCACTCTGCGTCGCGCCAGCCGTACTCCCCGCCCCGAAACGTCTCGGGCAGCATCTCGACGTGTTCCTGCTCGACGGCGTACATCGGCTGGACGTCCTCGTACTCCTCGGCCGCCCGTTCGACGGCCGCACGGGTCAGGTCCATCGGTCCCCGGTTGCCCGGCCACGGGCCTCAACGTTTCCCCGGGGAGGGCGGCGGTCGCCCGGAGAGCGGGGAGCGTCGGGGCGAACCACCCGGCACGGCCAGCGCGCGGAAGATTGATGCCAGTGGCGACGCCATTTCCCTGCCAGAGAGTCGCACATGACAAGCCAGTGCCCGGAGGTATGACCCATGTCCAGTGAGGAGAACGAACCCGTCAAGACCATCTGTCCGTACTGTGGCGTCGGCTGCGGCATCCAGGTGAAACCCGGCGACGAACCCGGCGACATGCGGTTCATGCCGTGGGGCGACGCGCCGGTCAACGAGGGCCGCATCTGCATCAAGGGCGGCGCGGCCACCGAGGTCGTCGACCACGAGGACCGCCTGACCGACCCGCTCGTGAAGGAGGACGGCGAGTTCCGCGAGGCGACGTGGGACGAGGCCTACGATCGCATCGTCGACGAGATGGAGCGCATCCGCGAGGACCACGACCCCGACGCGATGGGCTTCTTCGGCTCCTCGAAGACGATGAACGAGGAGAACTACCTCCTCCAGAAGCTCGCACGGCGCTACGGCACCAACAACGTCGACAACTGCACGCGGATGTGCCACGCCTCGACCGTGTGGGCGCTCCGCACGAGCCTCGGTGCCGGCGCGATGACCAACAGTATGGAGGACCTGGAGGAGGCCGCCGATGTCTTCTGGATACAGGGTGCGAACCCCGGCGAACAGCACCCCATCGCCAACAGCCAGTACTTCCGGCAGGCCGTGCTGGAGGGCGCGACGGTCATCCAAGTCGACCCGCACAAGAACAAGACCACCCGCTCGTTCAAGATCGACGAGACCGAGCGGCACATGCACCTCCAGCTCAACCCCGGGACCGACATCCCGCTCCTGAACGTCGTCATCAAGACCATCCTCGAGCGGCACGAGGCGGAGCCCGACGCGGGCTGGATCGACGAGCAGTTCATCGAGGAGCGCACCGAGGGGTTCGAGCACCTGAAGGAGACGCTCGCGGACTTCGACAAGGAGGAGGCCGCGGAGCGCTGTGGCGTCCCGCTGGAGGACCTCGAACTCGCCGCCGAGAAGTACGCGATGGCGAACAACTCGGCCATCTTCACCGGGATGGGGATGAGCCAGCACACCTGCGGCGTGGACAACGTCCAGAACGAGATCAACCTCTCGCTCATCACAGGCAACGTGGGCCGCCCCGGCACCGGCGTCAACCCGCTCCGCGGCCAGAACAACGTCCAGGGCACCTGTGACGTGGGCGCGATGCCGAACGTCCTCCCGGGCTACCAGCTCGTCGACGACGACGAGGCCCGACAGAGCGTGGAGGCGGTCTGGGGGTTCGACGTGCCACCGGAGCCCGGCCTGACGAACGTGGAGATCTCCCACGCGATCGGTGACTCCGTCCACGGGCTCTACGTGATGGGCGAGAACCCCGTCATGAGCGAACCCGATGGCAACCGCGTGGAGGAGCGCCTGCAGGAACTGGAGTTCATGGTCGTCCAGGACATCTTCATGACCGAGACGGCCAAGTTCGCCGACGTGATTCTCCCGGCGACGACGTGGGCAGAGCGCGGCGGTACCGTCACCAACACGGACCGCCGCGTCCAGCGGATGCGCGGCGTCCACAAGGTCCACGAGAACACGAAACACGACTTTGAGATCCTCTGTGAGGTCGGTTCACGCCTGTTCGGCGAGGACGGCGGCTTCACCTTCGAGGACCCGGAGGAGGTGTTCGAGGAGCTCCGGCAGGTCTGTCCCTCCTACCACGGGATGACCTACGAAGCGCTGGGCGAGGAGGGTATCCACTGGCCCTGCTACGAACCCGGCGACGAGGGCGACCAGTTCCTCTACGAGGACTCGTTCGACACGGAGAACGGCCTCGGCCAGATCGAGGGCGTCGTCCACCAGGAGCCGAAGGAGGTGCCCGACGAGGAGTACCCGCTCGTGCTCACGACGGCCCGGGTCGAAGAGCACTACAACACGGGGACGATGAGCCGCCGGTCGCCCACGCTCAACCGGCAGCACCCGGAGAACTGGGTCGACGTCCACCCGAACGACGCCGAGCGCTACGGCATCGAGGACGGCGACACGGTGCGGATCAAGTCCCGCCGCGGCGAGATCACCGTCGAGGCCCACGTCACCGAGGACATCGTGGAGGGGTCCATCTGGACGACGCCGCACTTCGCGGCCGCCTCCGCGAACCGCCTGACGAACGACGTCCTCGACGAACGGGCGAAGATCCCGGAGTACAAGGCAGCTGCCGCCGAGATCGAGGTCGGTATCGAGCCGAGCGACGGCGACCCAGAGGCTCCGGCCGACGACTGACCGACCCCACCTATTAGGCACCCACGTTCTCTCTCGCTCGTGCTCCCTCAGAGCAGTCCGAGTGCGTACGAGAACGCGACGGTGGCGACCGTCGTCAGCGCGAGGAGGACGGCCATCACGCGGAGGGCGACCCGCGTGTCTCGCGACAGCCCGATGTTCGGGGATATCTCCCGTCCCGCTGGGCCCGGGGGGTCGTCGGCCTCCTCGGGCACGAGGTACTCGAAGACGTCCCACGTCACGGTGAGCACGCCCATGAACGCGGTGAAGCCGTTGCCGAACATCCAGACGACCAGCGCCAGCCCCTCCGCACCGCTCACCCAGAGCGCGTAGCCGATGGCGAGGGCCGCGAGGAACAGCACGCTGTAGCCGACTGCCATCCGCTTGGCGTGGGCCAGCGTGACCGTCTGACCGACCTCGGGGCGCATCCAGAGACCACCGCCCCGTTCTGGTGAACGAGCCGTGTTAACTATTTGTTCAGTTCGCCGAACGGGTCTGCACGGCGGTCACTCGGCAGCCCCACTCGCGTCCGCGATCACCTCGATCTCCAGCGCCGCCCCCTTCGGGACGTTACCGACCTCGACCGCACTCCGGGCCGGCGGCTCCGCGTCGAAGTGCGCGCCGTAGGTCTCGTTCATCTCGTCGAAGTCCTCGATGTCGTCAAGGTAGATGGTCGTCTTGAGGACGTCCGTGAGGTCGAGCCCCTCGCTGGCGAGGATGGCCTCGACGTTGGCGAGACACTGCTCGGTCTGGACGGAGACGGGTTCGTCGTCGAGCAGTTCACCGTCGGTCGTGAGCGGGAGCTGTCCGGCCGTGAACAGCAGGGCGCCGGTGGTCGTCGCCTGACTGTACGCGCCCACCGCGGCGGGGGCGTCGTCGGTGCTGACGGTACGTTTCATGCGCGCCATACCTCGACCGTGGGACGCTTATACGTACCGCACGGGCCACTCGGAGCGATTCTCCTCGGCGAACCGAGGGGTCGTGGAGTCAGTCGTCGCCGTCGCGGAACACCTCGGACGGGGTCTTGGCCCCCTCGACGTCCAGCCGGCGGCGCAGCCGGTCCAGCAGCGACGGGTGGCCGCCCTCCTCGCGGTAGAACGTCACCGTCAGCCCGGCGAGCGCTACGAGGGCGACGACGGCGAACGGGCCGCCCGTGAGCACCGCGAGCGCCTGCAACGCCTCGCCGCCACCCACGACCAGCACCGAGATGGCGACCAGTCCCTGCAGGAAGCCCCAGAACACGATGCTCCCGGTGGTGGGCGCGAGGTGGCGCTTCGTGCCGAGGATGGCGACGACGAGCGTGGAGGTGTCCGCCGAGGTGACGATGAACGCGATGATGAGCGCGAGGAAGAGGAACATCAGGAGTTCGCCGAGCGGGAGCGCCGCGAAGATGGGGAAGCCGGCGACGGCCTCGCTCCCGCCGTACTCGGCGATGGAGCCCAGCACGTCCGCCCGACCCGTGTGCTGGAGGTGGAGCGAGGTGCCACCCAGCAGGAGGAACCAGACAATGGTGGCGAGCGAGGTGGCGACTACGCCCGTGGCGACCACCGTCCGGACGGTCCGGCCCCGCGAGAGCGCCGCGAGGAACAGGCCGGCGAACGGCGCCCACGAGAACCACCACGACCAGTTCCACACCGTCCAGTTGGCCACCCACTCGCCCCCGGTGTAGAGGCTCATCGGGACGAACCCGGTGACGTAGGCGGAGACGGCGGCCGTGCTCTGCTCGACGAGGAACCCCCGCGGACCGACGGCGACGAGGAAGAGCCCGAACAGGCCGAACAGGGCGACGTTCACGCCCGCGATGCGGCGGATGCCGCGCTGGACGCCGCTCTCGGCCGAGACGACGTAGATGAGTGTGAGTCCGGCGACGATGAGGACGGGTGCGAGCGCCCCCTGCGCGACGCCCCACTGGAAGTCGACGCCGGCGAGGAACTGCTGGCTGACGAACGCGACGGAGGTGGCGACGCCGCCGATGGTGGCGAACACCGCGAGGATGTCGACCAGTTTCCCCCACGGGCCGTCGAGGTTCTCGACGCCGAGGAACGGCGTCAGGATGGTCGAGACGCGGAGGGGGGCGTCGCGCTGGTAGGTGTAGTACGCGATGGGGAGGCCGAGGACGAGGTACGCGCTCCACGCGGAGAACCCCCAGTGGAACAGCGCGTAGGTGAGCGCCCCGACGATGGCGGCGTCCGTCTGTGGGGCGGCCCCCACGAACGGCGGGGGCGTCTGGTAGTGGAAGATGGCCTCCGCAGGACCCCAGAACACGATGCCGGCGGCGATACCGGCGGTGAAGAACATGGCGAAGTAGGTGGGGTAGGTGTAGGTCGGTTCGGCGTCCGGCCCGCCGAGGCGGATCTCGCCCCAGCGCCCGAACAGCAGGAACAGACAGTACAGGACGGAGACGAATATCGCGCCGAGGAACAGCCAGTCGAACCGGGTCAACAGGACGTCCTTCACCGTCCCGACGACCCGGCCGGTGGGACCGGGGGCGACGAACTGGAGCGCGAAGAAGAGGCCGAATCCGACGACCGGGACGCCGAAGACGACCCGGTCCTGCCGGGCGAAGAAGCCCCTGAACGTCCGCGTGAGCGACATGTGCCGGACCCGGAGGAGGTACGGCGCACTGGTGTGTGCGTCGTCGGCGTCGCCCTCGTCGCCCACGTCCGGGAGGAGCGCGAGGTACGTCAGGACGGATCCGAAGAATAGCAGCGAGACGACCAGCCACCCCTGCCCGCTGACGACGGGGCCGACGGCCCACGGGAAGAAGAACCCGGCCGCGATGACCACCCCCGAGAGGAGACAGACCGGCACGAGCGTCTTGCGGAAGGCCGTCTCGACGGCGCTCGCACCGTGCGTGGACATGTCTCACACGGTAGGGGCGCGGGGACATATTCCTGTCGCCGCGACGACCCGTACCCCCCGCCCGAGTCGGCCGTTCACCCGGTGACGACGACCGGCCGTTCGGCCGAGACGAGGACGTCCATCGCGGTGCTCCCCATGATGACCTTCGCGACGCCGGAGCGTTTCCGCCCACCGAGGACGATGCTCCGGGCGTCGATGTCCGCCGCGTGGGCGAGGATCTTGCTGACGACCTCGCCGCCCTCGGCGACACGGTTCACCGAGATCCCCGCCGACTCGAGGTGGTCGGCGGCCGCGACGGCCGCGTCGACCTCCTCGAACTCGTGTTTCGGCGCACCCTTGTGGTCCGCGTGAGGGAACACGTAAAGGACGGTCGCCTCCACCTCGGTCTCGGCGTGTGGGAGGTCCGCCACGAACGCCGCCTGGTGTTCCGCGCGCGTCTCCGACCGGTCCACCGCGACGAGTACTGGATACATCCCAAGCCGTGTTCGGGCCGATTCAGCAAAAGTTGCCGCCATCGGTCCCGGGACGTGGGACTTCCCGTGGCGGTGACTGGACCGACGCCCGGGGTCGGCAGGCCGGACGCCAGCGACTATTTACGTCCCCTCCCCGATACATGCGCTACGGTGGCGAGTGACACACCAGAGCGCCCGTCGGACTCCGCGCTCCGCGAACTGTTCCACAGCGACGACAGGGTCCCGTTCGTCTACTGGCGGGAGTTCTCCGGCGCCCGGGTGGCGGTGTTGCTCACCGGGACGGTCGCCGTCCTCGCGTTCGTGACGGGGCTCTCGGACCTGAGTGCGGGGACGGTGTCGCTCGACGGCCCGCTCGCCGCGCTCGTCCCGGGCGACGGAAGTCTCGTCCGGCTCTACGGCGTCTTCTTCTCGTTCGTCCTGACGGCGCTCACGGCCGGCCTCCAGCGTCGGCTGCGCGTCGCCTGGTACGGCGCCGTCGTCGCACTCCCCCTCCTCGCCCTGCTGCCGCTCACGACGGGCGACGTGACGGGGATGCCGCTGCTGGTCCTGGTGGTGGTGACCCTGCCGCTCGTGCTCTACCACCGCGAGACGTTCGACCAGCGACTCGAACTCTCGCCGTTCCAGGCCATCGCCATCGCTACGTTCGTCGGGGTGCAGGTGTATGGCACCATCGGCGCGTACGTCCTGCGATCGGACTACACGGGCATCAACACGTGGACGGACGCGTTCTACTACATCGTCGTCACGGGGACGACGGTGGGGTACGGGGACGCCACGCCCACCTCACAGATAACCAAGCTGTTCACCCTCTCCATCATCGTCACCAGCACCGCCGCGTTCGGGGCCGTCTTCGGGTCGCTGCTGGTCCCCGCACTCGAGTCCCGCATCACCTCCGCGTTCGGAAACATGACCGCATCGGAACTCACCCTGCTCGAGGACCACGTCCTGGTCCTCGGCTACGGCGACCTGACCGAACCGCTCCTCGAGAGACTCGCCGCAGACACGGACATCGTCGTGCTGACGACGGACACGGAGGTCGTCTCGGCGCTCCGCGAACGGGACGTGAACGTCCTCACCGCCGACCCCACGGACGAGTCGTCCCTGCTGGACGCCCGCATCGACGTCGCCCGGGGGGTCGTCGCCGCCACCGACGACGACGCGCGGAACACGCTCGCGGTGCTGGCGGCCCGCCAGACCAACCCGGACGTCCGGGTGGTCGCCGCGGCCAACGACCCGCGGCACGTCGACAAACTCCGGGGCGTCGGCGCCGACGAGGTCATCAGCCCGGCCGTCCTCGGCGGCCAGCGGCTGGGGCGGTCGGTACTGGACGAGGACGAGGAGCGCGACGACTGACCGCCGGGTCGCTCGAATAGACAGGTATCTGCTAGTTCGAGGAATGGTGACGGTTCGACCCGGCGGCTAGAGCCGAGCCGGCTCCTGACACCCCGTTCGAGGGTCGTTAACGTCGCCTGTACGGGATTCCATCGGCTCGAGAGA
>Ga0207797_1002171_pt1 | contig 13724 bp, 9 predicted proteins | sample PRCRCaboRojoPR_6_FD_187275 | JGI IMG/M metagenome (GOLD analysis project Ga0207797, IMG submission 187275) | Marine sediment microbial community from Cabo Rojo, Puerto Rico - PR CR 10% Liquid 1 (SPAdes) | ecosystem: Environmental > Aquatic > Marine > Coastal > Sediment | place: Cabo Rojo, Puerto... | reverse complement strand
CCGACCGGCTCTCGGTCCCGGATCTCCCCGACTTCGGGGCCGCCGCCGACGCCGCGTCGGCGTCGCGGTCGGGTCGGGCTCGCGGGTCGTCGGGATCGACGGCCCCCACTATTTCGAGACCTACCACGGCTGGTTCGACGGAGACGCCCCCCTGTTCGTCACCCGACGTCCGAGGCACCTGGCACTGCTGAAGGGGCTGGAAGGCCACCCCCCGGTGGTCAAGCTCCGCCGGTTCACCCGGGGCTTCCACACCCTCGAGCGCGTGGGCGATCGCATCGTCATGACCGACCTCCGGATGGGCATGGAGCCCGACTACGTCTTTCGGTTCGAGGTGGCCGCCTGGTCGGACGCCCGGCCCCTCCCGTTGAAGGACGCAAGGCTGGAGACCCGCCCGGGTTGGGACCGCCTGGCCTGGGTCTGGAGACGAATCCGGACCCCCGTCCCCCCTCCCGGGACGGCGGCGCGGTCGCCCAAGGCCGGTCCGGACGGTTCCGTGGCCGAGGAACCCGCCTTTCGGCACACATCTTGCTTCTAGAACAGCCGTCCCGGAAACCCGCGTTCCCGCACGCTCTGCCCCTGGAGACGAGCCATGGTCGTGACACCCCCTGCATCCGCCGAACAGACCGGACTTCGAGCCAACCAGCTGAAGGCGCTCATGTCCGCCATCGACGAAACCGTGCTCCTGCTGGACCGGGCCGGTGCCATTGTGGAGGCCAGCGAGACCGCGGTCCATCGGCTGGGCGGGACGCGCGAGGGTCTTCTGGGCGTCGGCGTCTGGGACGTTCTGCCGGAAGAGGCGGTGTCGACCCGCCGGGCGGCGTTTCAGGAGGTCCTGGAAACCGGGGCCCCCGTCAAGACGGAGGACGTGGGAAGCGGGGAGCGGCGTTTTCAGACCACCTGGTTCCCCGTCGTGGACGAGCAGAACCGGGTGGACCAGGTGGCCGTGTTCGGCCGGGACATCACCCGCGCGGTGGAGCTGAGCGAGGAGAAGTACCGCGACATGGTGGAGCAGATCAACGACGTCCTCTACAGCATCGACCTGGACGGCCGCATCACCTACGTGAGCCCTGCTGCGCGGGAGGTCCTGGGATACGAGCCGTCGGAGCTGGCAGGACGCGAGTGGTCCGAGCTGATCGACCCCCGCGACCTCCCCGGGGTCCGGGCGGCCTGGGAGGAGGTCCTCGAGGGCCGTCTCCACCCCGGCGAGTACCGCATGCGAAACCGCTCCGGGGACGAGGTCTGGGTGCGGACATCGAGCCGGCCCGCCTTCGAAGGGGAACGGGTGGTCGGCGTGCGCGGCGTGCTCTCGGACATCTCCCAGCGGAAACGGGCCGAGAAGGCGCTTCGGGAGAACGAGGAGGTCATGCGATACATCATCAAGCACGACCCCAACGCCGTCGCCGTCTACGACCGGGACCTGAGATACATCGCGGTCAGCGACCGATACCTGCAGGACTACGGTGTGAGCCGGTCCGATGTCCTGGGCAGGCATCACTACGAGGTCTTCCCGGAGACGCCCCAACGGTGGCGGGATGTCCACCAGCGGGTGCTCCAGGGGGCCACGGAACGCAACGACGACGACAGCTTCGAGCGTCCGGACGGGTCCGTGACCTACACCCGGTGGGAATGCCGGCCCTGGTACACGGCCGACGGCGACATCGGCGGCATGATCACCTACACCGAAGTGACGACGGAGCGAAAGACGGCGGAGCTGGCCCTGCAGGAGAGCGAGCAGAGGTTCCGCTCCATCACCGAGCAGTCGTCGGACCTGATCGCGCTCACCGACCTGGACGGCGTGATCACCTACGCGTCGCCCTCCGCCGTGCAGGTCTTTGCCGCAGCCCCGGAGGAGATGGTCGGCAGGGGCTTCACCGCGTTTCTGGACGCGTCGGCCGTACCGGCGGCCATGCAGGCGTTTCGGGCGTGCATCGAGAAGGGGCGGGCCGTGGAGCACCTCCAGCTCCTCATGCAACGCTCGGACGGCCAACGGTTTCACGGTGAGCTGAGCGGGTCCTATTTCGCTTCTCCCTCCTTCCAGGGGACCCTGGTCGTGATCCGCGACCTCAGCGAGCGCAAGCGTCTGGAGGAAGAAATCCGGCACGCCGACAAGATGAAAGCGATCGGGACCCTGGCAGGCGGCATCGCCCACGACTTCAACAACATCCTCGGCATCATCGTCGGCAACACGGAGCTGGCCCTCGCCGACCTCCCATCCTGGAGCCCCGTGCGGGAAAACCTCTCGGAGGTTCGACTGGCCTCCCTGCGGGCGAGGGATCTCGTCAAGCAGATCCTGCTCTTTGCGCGCCAGAAGCAACACGACGTCGCCCCGGTCCGCGTGGAGCCCGTCGCAGAGGAGTCCCTGAGAATGGTCCGCGCCTCGATCCCGAGCGCGGTGGAGATCCGGCCGGACATCGAGGTTGCGCTTCCCCCCGTCCCGGCGGACCCGTCCCAGATCCAGCAGATCGTCCTGAACCTCTGCACCAATGCCGGCCAGGCCATGGAGTCGGAAGGGGGGGTGCTCCGGTTCGGACTGGACTCCGTTCACCTGGCGTCACCGCTGGCCACCGCGACGGGGCGGATTCCGGAAGGCCGGTACGTGCGCATGCAGGTCCGCGACACCGGCCCGGGGATCCCGCCCGACCACCTGGAATCCATTTTCGAGCCGTTCTTCACCACGAGAGACGTGGGACGCGGGGCCGGTCTCGGCCTGGCGGTGGTTCACGGCATCGTCCAGGAACGGCGCGGAGGGATCACCGTGGAAAGCGAAGAGGGGCAAGGGGCCGCCTTTACGGTCTACCTTCCCGCCCTGGAGGACGGGGCCGGGGTGGAGGCTGCGGAGACCGAGGCGGGGTTGCCCCGGGGGACCGAACGGATTCTCTTCGCGGACGACGAGCCCATGATCATGCGGCTGGGCCGGCGAATGCTCGAGCGCCAGGGGTACGACGTGGAGGCCTACGGGAACGGTGCGGAGGCCCTGGAAGCCTTCAATCAGGACCCGGACAGCTTCGACCTGGTCGTGACGGACATGGCCATGCCCGGCATGCGGGGAGACCGCCTGGCCGTGGCCGTATCGGCCGTCCGGCCGGACATTCCGGTGATCCTGACCACCGGGTACAGCGACCAGATCTGCGAGGAAAAGGCCCGGTCCATCGGCATTCGCGAGTTCGTGCTCAAGCCCCTGACCCAGCACGAACTCGCGACCAAGGTCCGTGAGATCCTGGACGAGCAAGGCTGAGACGGAGGCCCGCGGGAGGGCCCCCGTGGCTCCAGGGTGATCGGCCCGGAACCTCGCGCAGCTTGTGGGACAGCCCGTGCAGGTCGAACGGCTCTTGAATGAAGCCGTCGCAGCCCTTGCGATGCGCCGAATCCGCACCCGGGCCCCCTGCCGGCACTGGGCGGAGGTGCTTCGGGGGCCGGGACGTCCGGGAAGCGCTGCGGTCTGTCCACCGCGCTCAGAGATCTTTTCTGTAGACCCGGTACCGCTTGTACACCTCCCCGCCCAGCAGCTCCGAGACCGCCCGCATCTTCTTGTTGGTCTCCATCTGGTGGTGGGTGTCGATGACCTGCATGCCCGCGCGGATGGCGGCTTTTCCCATGGCCACCATCATGAGAACGTCCCCGCCCTTGCCGCGGTGCTCCTCCTTGATGGCCCCCAGCAGCAGATCGAGCTGCCGTGTCTTTCGACGGGCGCGAAGGATCTCGAGGAAACCGAAGGGGAGAAGCCGGCCGCGGGCCCGTCGAATCCCCTCGGCCATGTCCGGGATCCCGATCACGAACCCGACCAGCTCGTCTCCGTGGCGGACCGCCTTGAGGAAGCGCGGATCCACCAGGGGAAGGTAGCGCTTGAGGAGCGCGTCGATCTCGTCGGCCTCCATGGGGGCGTACCCGTAGATCCCCTCCCGGGTGTAGCACTCGTTCATGAGCCGGAAGGCGGGGCCTGCCCAGGCCGCGGCCTCCCGCCGGCTTCGGGGCTCCACCACCTCGAGGGCGCCCCGTTTTCGAATGCGCTCCGAGAGGCGCGTGTAGATCGCCGGGACCTCCGGGGGGATCCGGATCCGGTAGGTCACGTAGTCCACGTCCTTTCGATATCCGTGATCCTCCACGAAACCGGGCATCCAGGGAAAATTGCAGTAGGTCGCGATGGTCGCCGGGTGCTCGAACCCCTCCACCAGAAAGCCTTCCGGGTCCTGATCCGAGAACCCGTACGGACCGACCACCCGGGTCATCCCCCTCTCCCGGGCCCATGCCTCCACGCGGTCCAAAAGCGCCCGGACGACCCGGGAATCCTCGACGGTCTCCAGCCTCGAGAAGCGGGCGGTGGTCTCGCTGCGGAGCCGGTTGTAGCGGTGGTTGATGACGCCCATGATGCGGCCGACGGGGGTCCCGCCTTGGAAGGCCAAAAGGAGGAGGGTGTCGCAGTGGGCGAAGGCCGGGTTCTTGCGCGGGTTGAAGTACTGACGTTCGTCCAGATACAGGGGCGGCACCCAGTGCTCGTGCCGCGCGTGGAGTCTTTCAGGGAGACGGATGAAGAGACGCAATGCGCTGCGTCCTGCAACGGCCCGGATCTCCAGGTCCTCCGCCATATCGCAACCCGTCACGCCTCCAGTCGTTGTTCGATGTAGCCGACGATGTCCTCGACGGTCTTGAAGTTTTCCACTTCCTCGTCCGGAATCTCCAGGCCCCACTGGTCCTCCAGCTCGAAGAGCATCTCCACCGCGGTGAACGAATCCACTTCCAGGTCATCGGCCAGGGAGGATTCGAGCCGGATGTCGGCTTCGTCCTTGTGGAGCATTTTCACCAGAACCTGCACGACCTTCTTCTCGATGTCCATTCTGTCTCGGCTCACGGGCACACCTCTCCTCATTCGATCGCTCTGAAAACCAGGCAGGCATTGACGCTTCCGAACCCGAAGGAGTTGGACAGCACCGTCCGGAGCTTCCCCTCCCGGGCCGTGTTGGGAACGTAGTCCAGGTCGCACTCCGGGTCCGGTTCCTCGTAGTTGATGGTGGGCGGTATCACCTGGTGCTGAAGGGACAGGCAGGAAACGACCGCCTCGAAGGCCCCTGCCGCTCCGATGGTGTGCCCGATCATCGATTTGGTGGAGGAGACGGGGATCCGGTAGGCCCGGTCCCCGAACGCCTTCTTGATCGCCTGGGTCTCGGCAAGGTCGTTGGCCCGCGTGCTGGTTCCGTGGGCGTTGATGTAATCGACCGATTCGGGCCCGAGCCCGGCGTCTTTCAGGGCAAGCCGCATGGTGCGGGCCGCGTCCTCCCCGCCGGCCAACGGCATGACCATGTGGTAGGCCCCGCTCGTGAGGCTGTAGCCGGAGATCTCCGCATAAACGTGCGCCCCCCGGTTCAACGCGTGCTCCGCGTCCTCGAGGACCAGGACCGCCCCGCCTTCCCCCATGACAAAGCCGTCCCTTCCCAGGTCAAAGGGTCGGCTCGCCGCATGGGGGGGACGCTCGGCCCTGGACAGGGTCCTCAGGCCGTAGAAAGCGGAAAAGGTGTACTCGGTCAGGGGCGCCTCCGTTCCCCCCGAGACCATCACGTCCGCCTCACCGTGCTGGATCTTCCGAAAGGCCTCGCCCACGGCGTTGCTTCCCGAGGCGCATGCCGTGGAGACCACGTAGTTCGGCCCGAGGAGCCCGTACTCGATGGCCACGTGGGCGGCCACGGCGTTCGGGGTGATCTTGGGGACGCAGATGGGGGCGACCTTGTGCGAGCCGGCCTTCATGGCCCGGATCATCTGCTCCTCGTGAAACAGGGTCCCGCCCAGGCCGGATCCCATGACGACGCCGGTCCGCTCCCGGTCGATCCGCTCCGGGTTCAGGCCGCTGTCCTCCATCGCCAGCTTCGCGGCGCCGATCCCCAGGTGGGCGAAGCGGTCGGCGCGCTTGACCACGCTCTCGGGCATGAAGGCGCCGGGATCGAAGCCCTTCACCTGGGCGGCGATCCGGGTCTGGAGATCGGAGACGTCGAAGCCCTCCAGCCAATCCACCCCGGAGATGCCGTGGGTGTTCGCCTCCCAGAAGGCCACCTTTCCGATCCCATTGGGGGCGACCACCCCCAAGCCGGTCACAAACACCCGCTTTCTCATGACTGAACGATTCCTCCCCTGGTCAGCACCCGTGGCGCGACGGCGCAATCATAGCCTCAACATTCTCCATTTTCAAAGGAAGAAGACCGCCCCCCTCTCTCATCCACAACACCCTTCCACTTCACCTTGTAGCGGATGCCGCGCCAGGTGATCTCCATGGTGAACAGGGTGAGCCCGTGGGCCCAGGCCGCCGCCGGGACGGCCAGAAAGGCGGCGGCCAGCCAGCGAAACGGCGGACCCGGGTCCGGATGGAGCAGGCGCAGCGTCAACGCCAGGGCGGCGTACAGGCCCAGGAACCCCGGAAAGACGAGCGCCCCCGGGCCGGTCACCCACCCCGGTACCGCACAGACCGCGCCGGCCGCGGCGAGGAGGACGATGCCGCAGAAGAGATAGCACGCGAACCCCGCCGCCAGCCAGCTGCCGGGCAGGCAGACCTTGAGGTAGAACCACTGGCGGACGAGCCATTGGAGCCAGGCAGCCGGTGTCTCCCCTTTCAAGGGCGTGATCACCTCGGCTCCGGGGCTGTGGCCGACCCGGACCCGGTTCGTTTTCAGCAGGGCGGCCAGGGACACGTCGTCCACGACGTTCCGGGACCAGGCCTGCTCCACGCCCAGCCGCTCGAAGGCCTCCCTCGTGAGGGCGGTGCCGCCGCCCCAGGGCTGATTGAACAGGGGAACCCCCTTGGTCAGGTAGAGGATCAGGATGGAGAAGGCGCGCCCCAGGGTGGAGAGCCGGTCGTCCAGGGGGATCCCGTGGTGATACCCGGAGGTGACCTCGACCTCCCCCCGGGCCACCGGCGCCACGAGGGACTTGAGCCAGCGGGGAGGGGCGATTCGGGTGCTGTCGCAGAAGACCAGGACCGAGGGGTCGTGCCCCAGCGCGGACACGCCCCGGAGGAGGTTGTGGTTCTTCTGGCCGCAGCCGGAGGCCGGTCCACTCAGAAGGTGCCGGGCGGAGGGATGGTCCCCGACGGTACCCGCGACGACGGGCGATGCCGGATCCTCCATGTCCCGCGTCACGAAGACCAGATCGTAGGAAGGGTAGTCCTGGGAGAGCAGGGAAGCGAGGACCCGGGGCAGCTCGGGGGCTGCGCCGGCGGCCGGCACCACCACACCCACGTCCGGCCAGAAGGGGGCCGCGCCTCCCTCAGGGAAGGAAGGCTCCCGCCGGATCGCCGCACCGCCCGAGGCGGCCAGGCAGACGGCGGTCAAAAGGCAGGCTCCCATGAGAACGAAAAGGATCATGGCTGCAATGGACCGAAGTTCAGATGAGGTGAAGCTCTTTGCCCACCCGCCCGAAAACGTCCAGGGCGAAAGCGATCTGGGTCGTCGTGTGGGTGGCCATGAGGCTGACCCGCAACAGGCTTTTCTTGGGCGGAACCGCCGGAGGCAGCACCGGGTTGACGAAGATCCCTTCCTCCTCGAGTCGTTTGCACATCGTCATGAGGGTGTAGGCGTCATCGACATAAACGGGGATGATGGGCGTCTCCGAACGGCCGGTGTCGAAGCCCAACCCGCTCAGCCCTTCCTTCATCACCCGGGTGTTCCGCCAGAGGGCCTCCATCCGTTCAGGCTCCCTCCGGATGATGCTCAACGCCGTCAGGGCGGCCGCCGCCGACGAGGCGGGCATGCTGGCGCTGAAGATGAAGGCGCGGGCGTGGTGCTTCAGGTACTCGACGGTGTGCCGGTCACCCGCCACGAACCCCCCGAGGGACGCGAGGGACTTGCTGAAGGTCCCCATGATGAGGTCGACCCGGTCCGTCACGCCGAAGCGATCCGCCGTCCCGGCCCCCTGCCTGCCCAGGACTCCCAGGCCATGGGCATCGTCCACCATGAGGGCGGCCCCGTATCGTTCCGACAAAGCCGCCAGCTCGGGAAGACGGCAGAGATCCCCTTCCATGCTGAAAACTCCGTCCACCACGATGAACTTCACCTTTTCCCCGGGGATCTCCGACAGGATGGTTTCCAGCGTCTCCATATCGTTGTGGGGAAACCGTTCCGGCTTGGCCATGGACAGTCGAGCGCCTTCGAAAATGCTGGCGTGGTCGGATGCGTCCATCAAAACGACGTCGTGACGGTTCAGCAGGGTGGCCAGGACACCCTGATTGACCTGGAACCCCGTGGAAAACAGGAGCGAGGACTCCTTTCCCACCCAGTCGGAGAGGGCTTCCTCGAGCTCGATGTGGATATCCAGCGTCCCGTTGAGGAACCTCGAACCCGAGCAGCCGCTGCCATACTTGCTCAAGGCCTCGGCGGCGGCTCTTTTCACCTCCGGATGACCGCTCAAGCCCATGTAGCCGTTGGACCCCAGCATGAGCACCCGCCGGCCGCCCTTCAGCACGACTTCCGTGCCCGGTTCGGATACGATCTCCCGAAAATAGAAGTAGAGACCCATCCTCCGGCCTTCCTCGGCCAGGGTGAAACGATCGACCCTCTCCGCCAGCTTCTCGGTGAACATCCCCCAGGTCTCCTCCTTCTCTTCGCCGGGCGGTGGAGAAAAGCCGGTGCCGGGGCGGCGGTCAATACCCCATCAGGCCGCAGCACCTCGAGCACGCGGGCATGAGCCCTTCCCGGGACAGACTCCGCCGAAACGCCCGATAGGCGGGTGCGTTCCACAGATCCGAGACGGTCTTCTCCTTGACGTTGCCGACCACGTAGTCGTGATAGTCCCGGCAGGGCGACAGGTCTCCGTTGCTGTCGATCTCGACCGCTTGAAAGATGGAAATGCACTGGTCGTACCCGAAACGGGCCCCGTGATCCGAGTAGTAGCTCACGAGGTTTTCCACCCCCCGGACGGGAGGAATGACCGTGACGGGAGGGTTCGACCGGCGGCGGGATCGTCCGGTCATCTTCCCCAGCTGCCTTTCGATGAGCTCGCAGTCGTCGGGCCGCCAGCGCCCGATCCAGCCCCGGTGGAGGCTGGGCCGAAATCCGAACCGCCCCGCGAAATCGGTCTCGTGGGCCTCAGCGTGTTCCTCGTCGATCCACCAGGAGAGGTAAAAAACGAAGAAATCCACCTGGTCCCGGAACCGGTCGTAGATCTCCTCGAGGTGGCCGGCATTGTCCCTGGAGATGACGGTGAGCGATGCGATCAGGGGCAGGTCCCGCCCGAGCCGGCGCCGCATTTCGTTCACCGCCTCGAGCCCGTCGACAATCTGCTTGAAATTGTCCCCGTTTCCAGTGGAGGGCCTGAGGCGGTTGTGCAAATCGGGCCGGTGCCCGTCGATGGAGACCTGCAGCAGAAAGAGGGGCAGGTCGACGAGAAACCGGGCGGACCCGGCCAGGTGGGTGCCGTTGGTGGCAACCGCCACGGGCATCCGGAGTGCCGTGGCTCCGGCCATCACATCGAGGATACCGTCATAGAGCATGGGCTCACCGCCCCACAGGTAGACCGAGGGGTGGTGCCCCTTCCTCGCGACATCGGCCAGCAGATCGAGGTATCGTCCCGACGGGACCTCGTTCCGCCTCAACGTCTTGAGATCCTTGCCGTGCAGGAACCCGCTCGTTCCCCACTGGCCGCAGGTGCGGCACCTCAGGTTGCACAAGTCGGTGATGCGGATGCTCACCTGACGGATCTTGCCCGCCTTCCCGCGCCGGTGATCGGGGTGCAGGGCGTTGAAAAGCGTCTTCTCTCCTTCCAGCTTGAGAAGCTTGGAAGCAATCCAGGGATGACGCGCGGTCCGGACGGCGTGCTTCAAAACGACCCAGGGGCTGATGTGACTTCTCTTGAATGACGGCGTCGCAGTCATCCCTTGCTTTGTTCCCCCGTTTCGTTCGATTGCACGCCCGAAGCTATAACAAATCATCGGCACATACAAGAGGTTCCTCGCCGTCCTTTTCCTTGACACCGTCGATTCCCGGCGCCTATAAGATCGCGGTGCGATCCACCCCCCGAAGGCGCCGGCTCTCTGTCGAGCGAAAGGGGCCCCTGCGGCAGCCGCAGATTTCGGTCGTGACACCACGGCTCGTACGCCTTCCCGCAGACCCTCCGCGCCCGGACCGGGCGAGGCAAAGGCCCGGCAGGGGCGAACGTGAGCCCCATGGAGACGATGACCGAATCCCAGGGCCCCTCCCTGCTCAAAAGGATGGTCTTTCTCACCGGCGCGCGCGGTTTCCGGGAGCTGCTGGGAGCCGTCTTCTTCATCCTGCTGGCCCGGGAAAGCACGATCCTGTTCGGCCAGTTCATGCTCGCCCTGGGCATGGGGTACCTCCTTCGGATCGCAGCCGACTTTGGGCTGAATCAATTTCTCGTCCCCCACCTGGGTCGGAAGGAAACCGACACCACCCACCTCCTCGTACAGGTATCCCTGCTGAAGGGCGCGCTGTTCCTGACCGCCTGGACGGCCGGGCTGGTGTTTCTCCACTCGCAGGACTACACGGCCCAGTTGAGACGGGTGATGATCCTCATTGCGTCGGGGGTGGGGCTGGAGGTCTTCTCCAACACGTTCTTCGTCGTGCTCCAGGTCCGAGGACGACAGAAAGCGGAAAGCCTGGTGAGGAGTGCCGCCTCCCTCCTCGGTTTCGGGTGGGCGATCACAGCGCTCGCAGCCGGTCTGTCCGCACCTCTCATCGCATCCTTCAAGCTCGTGGAAACGGCGATCCTCCTCGCCTTTGCAGGCTGCATGATGCTTCGGGAGCACCGCCCTCGGCTCACGAAGCAAGCCGTCGCCGGGATCGCCCTGATCCTGCCGCAGGTCTTGGTCTTCGGCCTGATCGACACCTTCAGCGTGGCCTTCGCCAAGATCAATCTCTTCTTCCTTCAGCACCACGGCGGATCCCGAGACGTAGCCCAGTACAGCGCCCCGTGGGAGATCGTGGACGGAACAACCCTCCTGGTTCTGGAGCTGATCCTCCAAGGGGTGCTCTACCCCGTCTTCGCCCGGCTGTGGCTTCGGGATCGGAAGCAGGCCGTCCGAATCGCCCGGAACAGCTTCCGCTGGCTCATGGCGGCGGCCCTCGTCGCCTCCGCGGTGCTCTACCTGGAGAGCGATCGCCTCATCCCGGGGATTTACGGGCCCAATTATCAAGATGCGGTGTGGCTTCAGCAGGTCCTCGTTCTCACGACAGCCCTGTCCTTCCTCCAGTACCTCTGCGCCTTCCTCATGATGAGCATGGGACAGGAAAACCGCCTTCTTCTCTACCTGTCCATCGTCCTGCTCTTCAACATTGCGTTGTGCACGGTTCTCATCCCGGGGAGTCCGCTCCAGGGTACCGCCTGGAGCATCGTGGCCACCAAGGCGGTCGTGGCCGGCTTGACCGTTTTCCACTGCCACATCGAAATGAGACTGATTCCCTGGAGGTCGCTCGCCCTGCTCGGGGCCGCCTGCGCCTCGGGCGCCGTCCTGTTCGTCGCCGGCAGGGGGTGGGCAAGCCGCGAGCTTTCGGAGCTCTCGGCTGTTCTGCCGGTGATCGTCCTGGCCGGTTTCTGGTGGAGGCGGCAGCGCTGGAAGCGCGGGTAGCGCGCAGTCGTCCCGAGATCGCCGGACGCCCCTCTCTTCTGGGGGCCCGCTGTTGAAACCGGAGCACCCGGCCGCGACACCGGCTTTCCACGTCGCGGCCGGGGATGATGACGGATGCCCCGGCAGGCGGGTTTTGGGATGGATGCGGGCCCGGTTTCCGGGTTATGATCACGGAGGTCCGGGCCACACCCCCCCCCACGAATCACGGCCTTCCGGACTCCCGGCTTGGAGGGACACCTGAAGACAGTCACGCTCACAGGGGCCACCGGCTTCATCGGATCCCACCTCGCCCGGGCCCTGATCGGCCGGAGCGCTGCACTGCACCTCTATGTCCGGCGGAGCACGCCCGAGGTCCGCGACCTCCGGCAACGGGGGGCCGCGGTCCACATCGACACGGGGGGGGGCGCCGGAGGGCTCCGCCGTGCCCTCGAGAAGGCCGACGCAGTCATCCACTGCGCCGCAGCGACAAAGGCCCTCGACCGGCGCTCCTTTTTCGATGCCAACGTCGCGCTCACGGAGCGGATCCTTTCCAGGTTGGAGCGGCATCAAACCTTCCTTTTGATCAGCTCCCAGGCCGCCGCCGGGCCGTCCCCCGGACGGATTCCCGTTGATGAAACCATGCCCCCGTCCCCGGTGAACGACTACGGCTGGAGCAAGCACCTGGCCGAGCGGAGGACCCGGGCCTGGGGGCAAGACAACAACCTGAACTTCCTCGTCCTTCGCCCTTCAGCCGTGTACGGCCCGGGGGAAAGGGACTTCTATCGCCTCTTTCGGAGCATACAAAGGGGGGTGGCCCTTCTCCCGGGGGACGGAAGGCAGCGGCTCTCCCTGCTCCACGTGGACGACCTCGTTCGGGCGGTCCTCGCGGCCGTGGAGCGGGGAAGGAAGGGGGAAACCTATTTCGTCACCGGCGAAGAATCGGCCTCCTGGCTGGAGCTGGCGCTTCTCATCCGGACCGCGCTCTCCAAGGACCGGGTCCTGACATTGAGGGGCGCGGCCCCCCTGGTGCTGCCGGCCGCCTTTGTCTCGGACGCCCTGTCGCGCATGACGGGAAAACCGGGGCTTCTATGTCGCGACAAGGTCGCGGAGATGAGGCAGGAGGCCTGGCTGTGCAGCAACCGCCGGATCAAGGAGCACCTTGCCTGGAGCCCCCGGGTTTCGCTGAAGGAGGGGATCGAGCGGACCGCGGCCTGGTACGTCAAGCAAGGGTGGATCTAGAAACCCCCTTCGTCCGTGCAGACCGCTCCGCCCAAAAAAATTCGTGAGTGCAGGAAAAGCGTTTGACACCGGCATCGCATTTGGTTAGTTTCTTCGGTGAGTTGGGGAATATTTCCTTCGGATATTCCGGCCTTTACCCGGATTTCACCCCCCTGCCGGGACCCGATGGAGCCCGGCACGCGACGGACCTCTTCTCTCGAGGTGACATGCGATGCACCGACGATCTCCTGTTTCCATCCCCCTTCTTTTCCTTTTTCTCTGCTTTTCCTCCCCCCCGCCCCTCATGGCGCAGGATCCCGTCATTACCCTTTCCGATGCCGTTCGCAAGACCCTCGAGCTCAACCCGGGCGTGAAGGTCGAGGAGGAGCAGGTGGTCCAGAGCGAGGGGGCGCTCCAGACGGCCGCGGGCCAGTTCGACTGGATCGGGCTGGGCTCCGCATACCGGGAGCAGGAGCGATACCATTTTGCGGACTCGGACGAGCAGGACGCCCGGCTCGCCACCTTGACGGGGGCCCGGTGGATGACGGACAGCTGGCGGGAGGAGACCACGGGCTACTCCCTGGGCTTGAGAAAGCAGTTCCGGGAAGGCCTCGTTTTTTCTCCTTCCGTCTCCAACGTGGACATGGAGGATCTCCGCCGGGACATCGAGAACCAGAGCCGCTCGGACCTGCATGTGGAGTTCGTCATTCCCCTCATGCGCGGGCTCGGGAAGGAGAACACGGCGGCCCGGGAGACGGCGGCCAGGTCCAGCCTCGATGCGACGAAGCTGCTGTCCAAGCACGACATTTCCGGGCGCATCTACCTGACCTCCACCTCCTACTGGAACTGCCTGGCCGCCCTCAAGAACGTCCGGATCCTGGAAGACACGGAAAAGAGGGCGGACGAGGTCTACCGGCTCGTGGACAGGCTGGTGCGGGTGGGCGAGATGGAGCCGGCCGCACGACGCCAG
>Ga0207797_1002170_pt1 | contig 13726 bp, 13 predicted proteins | sample PRCRCaboRojoPR_6_FD_187275 | JGI IMG/M metagenome (GOLD analysis project Ga0207797, IMG submission 187275) | Marine sediment microbial community from Cabo Rojo, Puerto Rico - PR CR 10% Liquid 1 (SPAdes) | ecosystem: Environmental > Aquatic > Marine > Coastal > Sediment | place: Cabo Rojo, Puerto... | reverse complement strand
CCCCACGCCCAATCACCAGCGTTGATCCCCACTCTTCCAATTGCGCGGACAGCCGCCCGGCCTCCTCACCCGAGTCCGGCCGGATTTGATGATCAAAATAAACCGGCACAATCTCCCAACCCTGCCCTAACAAACCGTGAAGCAGGCATAGACTGTCCGGACCCCCTGAGACACCGACCACCACAGGGGGTTTCAAGCCTTCCAGGACCAGTAAAAGTTCTGTGAAATCCATAACTCACATTATAATCTATGGTATATTTAGTAAAACCTGTCTTCCATTTGTACCCGTGCACAGGCGGTATTATGGCGCAAAAAATCCTCATTATAGACGACGATATCGATACCCTCAAGCTGGTGGGTATCATGCTGGAAAGAAAAGGTTTTGAAATCCTAGCGTCCACAACGGGGAAAAAGGGGCTCCGGACCGCCAAGGAAGAAATTCCAGACCTGATTTTGTTGGACGTGATGATCCCGGATTTAGACGGTTACCAGATTGCCCGGGATCTGCGGGCAACCCCGGAAACCGAGTCCATTCCCATCATCATGTTCACCGCCAAGAGTCAGGTGGATGACAAGGTGGAGGGTCTGGAAGCGGGGGCGGATGCGTATATCACCAAGCCGGCCCGTCCGCGGGAATTATTCGCTCAGGTCAATTCGATCTTAAAACGGGCTCCCCAGCGCACTCCCGCCTCACAAGCTGCCCAAGAACCTGATGGAGAGCTGATCGGGATTCTCTCAGCCAAAGGCGGCCTGGGGGTCTCTACGCTGGCGATCAATCTGGCGATCGAGCTGCACAACCAATCCAACCAAAAGATCATTCTATCGGATTTCCGGCCCGGTCAGGGAACCATTGCGATCGACCTGGATATCCAGAGATCCCAAACCATGGATCAGCTGCTGGAAGAATCCGGACCTGATCAATTAGGAAGTAAGCTCGCCGACAGCTTGCTGGATCATAAGTCGGGCATTAAAACCTTCCTGTCTTCCTATCAGCCGAAAGACGCTCAATTTATCACCTCCGGTGATGTATTTCGGAAGCTTGCTGGAGAACTGGGCAAACTTGCTCCATACACTGTGCTTGATCTCGGCCCTGGCTTGACGCCCATTCACACCGAGGTAGTCCCAGAATGTTCCCGGCTGCTGATCTGTTTGGAACCGACCCCAATGAACATCATCCAAACCAGAGCCCTGTTTCAGGATTTAATCAACATGGGAATTGGGGAAGGCCTTTTTGTCAGCGTGTTGATTAACCGGCAGCGTTCAGGGGTTCAACTGAGCCTGGACCAAACCGCAGATCAGCTCGGACGGGAGATCGACCATGTCTTTACCCCTGTCCCTGAACTGGCCTATCAAGCCTCCCGCACCCATGTTCCGATGATTGAACGCTCACCGGACAGCCTGACAGCCGAACAGTTTGGAAAACTCGCCGCCAGCTTACTCGAATGAGCGATGACTCCCGCCCCGGAAAATCAAACCGCAGCAGAGTCCAGAGCCTCTCAATTGATCAAAGAAGCTCAATCTGCCGTCGCGCTTTCCGGAGCAGGCATCTCAACCCCTTCCGGAATCCCTGATTTCCGCACCGCTGGAAGCGGCTTGTGGACCCGATTCAACCCGCTTGAAGTCGCGTCATTGAGTGCTTTCCGCTATCACCCCCGAAGGTTTTATGAATGGCTCCGCCCGCTGGCCAGCCACATGCTCAGCGCGCAGCCGAATCCGGCTCATCAAGCGTTAGCTGAACTGGAAAGCTCAGGTTACATCCAGGCGGTCATCACCCAAAACATTGACACCCTCCACCAACGGGCAGGTTCCCAGAACGTCCTTGAAGTTCACGGCACCTTCGAATCCCTGACCTGCTCGACCTGTTTTTCCCAGCTGAAAACCGGGGAGGTAGTCCTGAAAAATTTTATCGAAGGAGGCGAAATCCCTCGCTGCCCTCAGTGCGGGGAGATTCTCAAACCCGATGTAGTCCTCTTCGGCGAGCAGCTGCCGGCCAAAATCTGGCAGCAGGCTCGAAACATCAGCCGAGGATGTGATGTGATGCTGGTGCTCGGTTCTTCTTTGACAGTTTTTCCGGTCTCTGACCTGCCAGAATCAGCCCTGCAGTATGGAGCAAAATTGATTATCATCAATCAAATGGAAACTCATTTAGATCAAGCTGCAGAAGTGGTTATCCACGGAGATCTGGAAGAAATCCTTCCCAAAATCAAGGAGAGATTAATTCATGGCCAAGCAAAAAACCAAGGACTCACTGCTTAACCGCTATCAGCAGTTAATCAATATCGCCAGTGATCTGGGATCTGAGCTTGATCTCAACATCCTCCTCTCCAAGGTTGTCCAGGCCGCTGCGGACGTTTCCAATGCCCAGGAAGCTTCCATTTTGATGTATGATCCGGTCAAAGAATCCCTGTACTTCCAGGCAGCCACCAACCTTGATACGCAGCTTAATCGAGGTTTAAAAGTACCCATTGAAAAAAGCATCGCTGGGTGGATCGTCACTCATCAAGAACCTCTCATCGTTGATGACCCCCAAAAAGACAGCCGCCATTTTGATCACATCGGCAAAATCACCAATATTGAGTGCCGCTCGCTGCTCGGCATACCCCTGGTCACCAAAGGCAGCGTGATCGGCGTGTTGGAAGTCATCAACAAAGAGGCGGGAAACTTTTCCCGGGAGGACCAAGAAGTTCTGATGGCCCTGGGTGCCCAGGCGGCTGTGGCGATCGAAAATTCCCGTCTCTTCCTGCAGTCCGATCTGATTGGAGAGTTCGTGCACGAGATCCGCACTCCTCTCTCCGCGCTGAGCGCTGCGGTGCATCTGCTGAAGAACAAGCGGGTTTCCGATGATCAAAAAGCTAAAATGATCGATATCCTCGAAGTGGAAATCCAGACGCTGGCAGAAATGTCCAACTCTTTTCTTGATCTAGCCAGACTGGAGTCCGGCCGGAAACATTACCATGTGAAAGACTTTGATCTGCGGGATTTGCTCCACGAATGCTACCAAATCATGGAAAACGAAGTGCACGACCAAGGTTTATCCCTCGACCTGGAGATCACCGGGGAGCTGCCCCGGATCAACGGGGATCGAGGAAAGTTAAAACAGGCCTTCATCAATTTAATCAACAACGCGATCAAATTCAACCAGGACCAGGGAAACATCCTGATTACCGCCCAGGCCCTGGATGAGGAAGTCATGGTCTCGTTCGCTGACACCGGGGTAGGGATTCCCCGGCAGCATCTTGATCAGATCTTTAAAAAGTTCTTCCGGGTTCCCGAACACCGGGACCAAATCCCAGGAACCGGCCTGGGGCTAAGCGTAGTTAAACAGATTATCACCGGCCACGGTGGACGCATCCTGGTGGACAGCGAAGAAGGGGTGGGCACCACCTTTACGATCTACCTTCCGGTTGATCCCCGCAAGCAGGAATTCGAATCCTCATGATCAAAGAATACCGCATTCAGATCATCCTGGGACTAGTTGTGCTGCTGCTGGCCGCCGCTGCATATCAACAAGGGGGCGCTGAGATGGCCCTTCAAGGGTTAACGGCGGGGGTGAGGCTCCTGATCCGCGAACTGCCCCTGCTCACGGCAGCTTTTCTAACGGCAGGCCTGCTTCAGGTGCTGATCAGCAGAGAGCTGGTCACAAAATGGTTGGGACAGGAAGCAGGGCTGAAAGGCATTCTGCTGGCCTGCCTGGGGGGAGGCTTGATCCCCGGCGGGCCGTATGCGTACTATCCCATCGCTGGGGCGCTGATGAAATCAGGGGCAGGCTTGGGCGTGCTGATCGCGTTCGTGACCGCTAAGAATCTCTGGTCCGTCACCCGGCTGCCTCTGGAAATTGCCATCCTGGGCTTCAGAGTTACCTTCCAGCGGATATTGATCACCTTGCTCATCCCCCCGTTGATTGGAATCCTGGCTGAAAACCTCTTCGGTGGACAAATCGAGACGATTCGGGAGCAAGCCGACTCATGAACGCAGCCACACTTATCCTCTGGGTTATCGCGCTGATTCTGGCCGGCTTCGCCTGGAAGAAAAGTTCTGCCGCCCTGCAGCGCGGTTTGAAGCTGACCTGGAGCACCTTCCGCCGTAATGCCGCGGTTCTGGTGATTGCTTTCCTGATTGTCGGTTATGTCGCTGTGCTCTCTCCTACCGAGCTGGTCCGGCACTGGATCGGTCCAGCCTCCGGGATGAGAGGGATTCTGGTGGCTGAGCTGGTGGGAATGCTCCTGCCGGGAGGACCGTATGTGGTCTTTCCCTTGATCGCTGTGCTATATGAATCGGGAGCCAGCATCGCAGCGGTGATCACCCTGGTAACCAGCTGGTCGACCACCGCCCTGCTGACCTTAAGCTTCGAACTGCCCTTCATGGGAGCCCGTTTTACCCTGATCCGCTGGGGTCTGGGACTGACCATCCCGCTTCTGGCAGGAACCGCAGCCCTGCTCCTGCTGTAACCCTCCTCACGGGAGACCCTGCAGGATCTGTCGGACCAGGAGCGGCCCCTGGTAGATCAGACCGGTATAGACCTGCACCAGGCTGGCTCCCGCTTCCAGCTTGCTGCAGGCGTCTTCTGGGCCAGCGATCCCACCCACCCCGATAATGGGCAGACGGCCGTCCGTGCGCCGGCTGATTTTCCTGATCAGTTCTGTGCTCGGTGTTCGGAGCGGTTCACCGCTTAATCCCCCTTCTTCCTGAATGATGTTTGGAATACCCCTCGGGCGGCTGACCGTGGTGTTGGCAGCAATCACCCCATCCGCCCCGGCAAGCTGCATGACATCCAGCGCATCATCCAGCGCCTGATCGCTCAAATCCGGGGAAAGTTTTACCACCACAGGAAGATCTTTTTGGTGCTTTTCAGTCAGCTTGTCCCGATGTTCGACCACCGCGGTCAGCAGACGCTCCAACTCGACTCGAGCCTGCAAATCCCGAAGTCCAACCGTGTTGGGAGAACTGATGTTTACGGCCAGATAATCCGCCAGAGGAGCGAAATCTTCCACCAAACTGAGGTAATCACGAACGGCATCCTGGTTAGGCACTGTTTTGTTTTTTCCGATATTTACGCCGAGAATTATCCGATCCCTGATCCCCCCTGAACCCCGGGGTTTCAGCTGGGCCCTGACAAAAGCACTGCCCCTGCCTGGAAAACCCATCCGATTGATCAGGGCATTTTTTTCCGGGACCCGGAAGATCCTGGGCCTGGGATTCCCGGACTGCGGCTCCGGGGTGACCGTACCAATCTCCAGATGCCCAAACCCAAGCATGGCCAATCCTTTCCAGCCCAGTCCGTCCTTATCATAGCCGGCAGCCAGACCGACCGGATTGGGAAATTTCAACCCCAGGCAGTTGACGTGATAATCTCCCGGGGGAAGGAGCCATTCTCTGACAGCGGGACTGAGACCGGGCACAGCTCCGGCGAGTCGAACCAAGGTGATGATCAGGTCATGGACTTTTTCCGGATCCCAGCGAAACATCAAATGTCTAAATCTTTGATACATTCTCAACACCTTTCCCGGCCGGAACCGCAGGATCTTTAACTCTGAAACCCAAGAAATGTCAGGACCTCAGACTTCTGCCTGCTGCTGATCAGGTTTTCCGTTCCGTACAGCTCGATCATCTCAGCCAGATCCAGCACGGCATGCAGCCGCAGACCGTGCGCCGCAAGCTCTTCCTGAGCGCCTCCCGAACGGTCGATTAACACCACGACATCCTTGACTATCAAACCTTGAGAAGACAACTTATCCGCCGCTTCCAGCTTGCTGCCTCCCGTGGTGATCAAGTCATCAATCATCACCGCCCGTTCACCCGCAGCAAATTCTCCTTCAACCGCTGCCTTTGTGCCGTACGCTTTTGTCTCCTTCCGCGGATAGATTAAACTGTATCCAGCAGCAAGGCTGATCGCCGTGGCGATCGGTAAAGCAGCGTAAGGAAGGCCGGCCAGGTGTTCAAATTCGAGCCTTTCTAGAGTCGGAAGATACGCCCGGGAAGCCATCTCCAGCACATCCGGGTGAGCAATCAGCCGGCGGAGATCGATATAGATCGGCGACTGCAGGCCGGATTTCAATTGGTAACTTCCAAAACGGATACATCCTGCCCGAAAGAGCTCCAGGGCCAGTTTACGGTGGTCTGGGGATAAATCGGTTCCGCCCACCTCCCCCCTGTCCTGCTGATCCGGAACAGCAGCCGGCCTGGGAAGGTTTGCTTTCCGGACCCTGTTGACCCTGTCCCGGAGCTGTTCGGCGGCAGCCCGGGGATCCTCCGCCCGGGCGATACCGCGGGATACCGGCAGCAGCATCCCCAGTCCATCCTTGCGCAAGCCGGCTGTCAGAGCAGCTTCAAGATCGCCGCCCTGAGCGCCTATACCGGGGACCAGGAACCACATTTCCGGCGCCCACTCCCTCAGACGGGCCAGGGAATCGAGCTGAGTAGCCCCCACTACCAGCCCGAGGCTGTTGTCCGTGTTGAAAGAACTTACCAGATGGCTGACCTGCAGGTAGAGCTCCCTCGGCTGACCGCCCTGAAGTGGAGTAACCTGCAAATTTTGCAGGTCATCAGCGCCAGGATTGGATGTTTTGCAGAGCACAAAGGCGCCCCGGGATGGATGTTCCAGAAACGGAACCAGAGCATCCCGCCCGAGATAGGGATTCAGGGTCACAGCATCAGCCTGGAAATACTCAAAGGCTGCCCTGGCGTAAGCTCGGGCGGTGGAAGCGATGTCCCCCCGTTTGACATCCAGGATCACCGGAATTCCACCCGGGACTGAATCAATCACCTGGCGCAGGGCTTGAAAACCCTCCGCTCCCAGGGCCTCGAAAAAGGCGGCATTCGGTTTATAAGCCGCGGCCAGGTGATGAGTTTGCTCGATCAATGCCCGGCAGAACTCCAGGCTGGCTTCTCCGGTCAATTCCTCAAGGTCTTCTGGGTGAGGATCCAGACCGACACAGATCAGTGAATCCACTTCCCGGATTCGGGACTCCAGTCTGGAAAAAAAAGGCTCCATTCCGCTGCTCCTGTTCTTTTTGCTGTCAGCTGCCGGAAAGTTTCACATTGATCCAGCATCTGCCCATACACACCGGCTGAACTTTGAAATCATCAAATCAGGCTTTCCCCAACACCATCGCCAGCAAAGCCATCCTGACATACATCCCATATTCCATCTGCCGGAAATAGGCTGCCCGCGGATCATCATCCAGGGTCATGCTGATTTCTCCCACCCGGGGCAGAGGATGCATAATAATCATATCGTCTTTGGCTTCCTCCAGAGTCTCCGGGGTGATGATATAAGTACCTTTGACCTGCTCGTAGTCCTCCGGATCATCAAATCGTTCTTTCTGAACCCTGGTCACATAAAGCACATCCGTCTCCGGTAAGGGTTCATCGAGGCTGGTGAAAGCTTCGAATTGGATACCTTTCCCTTCAAGCTCAGCTAGAATTGCCTCAGGCATAGCCAGGATTTGGGGAGCCACAAAGTTCAGTTTAATATCATACAAAGAGAGCAAGCGGGAAAGTGAATGAACCGTCCTGCCGTATTTCAAATCTCCCAGCATGGTAACAGTCAGGCCGTCAGGATTTCCGCGTTCTTCGATAATAGTGAATAGATCCAGCAGGGCCTGGGTAGGATGTTCTCCGATCCCATCTCCGGCGTTGATAATGGGTTTTCGGGCATATTCCGCGGCCAGGGCAGAAGCACCCACCTCGGGGTGCCGGAGAACGAGCACATCGGCATAGCATTCCAAAGAACGGACGGTATCCGGCAGGGACTCGCCTTTGGCAACCGAAGAATACTTGACCTCATTGATCGGGATCACGCTGCCGCCCAACCTTTCCATGGCAGCAGTAAAAGAAGAAGCAGTCCGGGTGGAAGGCTCATAAAACAAATTGGCCAGGATCTTGCCTTTCAAAAGGTCAAAGGCACCGACCCGCTCCACCATGGTCCGCATCTCGTGCGCTACCTCAAAGATATAGGTCAAATCCTCTCGATCGAATTGTTTCACAGACAGGATCGATTTCCCGTACCAGGGGGCGGTGCGCTGATCGCCAAACGGCAGATGCGGGCTCTGTGAGGCATTGTTTTCTGCTAAGATCATTTTTTTCTCCTTTGGATCAACATGATCCAATCCTACTTCTGCTTCGTTGAGATGTCATTCCGGATATTTCTTCCCGTTCCCGGCTGAGCGAGAACTTCGCCGTCCTCGAACACGATCCGGCCCCGAAGGATGACTTTTGTGACGCCGCCCCGGACCTGATGCCCTTCAAACGGGGTCCACCCGCAGCGGGTTTTCTGGGTTGATGCACTCAGGACCTGCCTCCAGTCCGGATCAATTTCCACCCAGGTATCCGGCTGCTCCGGGAGGTGAAAAATTTTCCGGGGTTGAATCACGGTCAGATCGACGAGTTTGTCCATGGTCAGTCGGCCTTGATGGACAGCGGTGAGCATCAGCGGGAGCGCGGTCTCCAACCCAGGAAATCCCGGGGGAGACTGGGGGCTGTCCTTTTCTTCCAACGTATGCGGGGCATGGTCCGTGGCCAGACAGTCGATCACCTCCAGGTTTTCCCAGAGAGCCTGCTGATCCTCCGGCTCGGCCAGGTCAGGCTTGACCCGCGCCTTGGTCTCGCCCAGCCCATCCACGTCCCTGTTCGTCAGGAACAAGTGATGAGGCGTGACCTCACAGGTTACCGGGATGCCCCGGCGTTTGGCTTCCCTGATCAGCAGAATTTCTTCTTTCCGAGATACATGGCAGACGTGAACCGGCCGTTGATATAGTTCCGCAAGCTGCAGATAGGCTGCCAGGGTTTTCCCTTCCGCATGAGCAGTCAGCGGCCGGTCCGCCGGCCAGTGTTCAAAATGAGCCATCCAATCGGAAAGCTCTTCCAGCAGCAGCGGGCCGTAGGTAGCATCCAGATACAGCTTGAGGCCGGCGGTCCGCGCGGCAACCCGCGGTAAATTCCGGGCGTTCGACTTCGTCCCTCCTACGTAGATGCCGTAATCACAAAGTGCTTTTCGCTCCGCCAGCCGGGCTGAAATCGCCAGGGCCTCCCTGCTGATCAGGGGAGGATCGGTATTGGGCATGGCCAACACCATAGTGTAACCTCCAGCCAGCGCAGCAGCAGTGCCGGTTTGAAAATCTTCTTTATGAGTCGCCCCTGGTTCTCGGAGATGTACGTGCGGATCAATCAGGCCTGGTATGCGCATGGTTTTACTCTCCCGGGCACCCGCTGGCATAAAAAAAGAGCCAATTGCTTGGCTCTGGGAGTGGCTGATAAGAAAAAAACGCCCTCGGGAGCGTTGCAGCTCCTGGGCGTTCACAGACTCGTTTCGGGCGTATCCTTGTTTTCATCCTAAGTGGTGATTATAACCAAGAATGTACCCTTGTCAAGGAATTCACCTTTTCTCTCACCTTAAAAAATCAAATCAATTCACAACCCACTCGCTGAGCAGCTCCTGGATTTCCTCCTCCACCTTATCAATCATCTCATGGGCTTCCCGGCGGCTGGCAGCTTTGGCCGTAATCCTGACCTCCACCCCATCCCGATGAGCCGCCAAGCCGACGGTAGGATTGCCCATCCGTTCATAAGCATCCAGGAGGTGATCGACTTTGGATTCCCCCACGCCGGAGGTCATGATTGAGCGGGAGAGGATCACTTCCTGTAAATCAAAAGTTTCCTGTAAGTAAGAAACAACCTCCTCCTCCAGCAAGCCCCGCATCTCCTCGGGTACCCCCGGGAGGGAAACCAACACTGAATCTCCGCTTCGGACAGCAAACGCCGGGGCTGTACCCCGGGGGTTGTCCAGGACTTCCGCACCTTCCGGAAGGTATGCCTGCCGGCGGTTGTTTTCTGTGGGTTCTTTTCCGTACTGGGAAAATTTTTCCAGGATGCCCTCCCAGAGGTCTTCGCGGAAAACCAGCTCCCGCTCCAGGGCGGCGGCCGCAGCCTCCCGGGTGGGGTCATCGACGGTCGGGCCTAATCCCCCGGTAGTGATGACAATATCAGCCCGCTCCAAGCACTCCCTGACCGCTTCAGCTATTCGGGCCGGATTATCCCCTACCGTGGTTGTCCGGTAGAGATCTACTCCGATAGAACCCAACGCCTGGGCGATTTCCCGGGTGTTGGTGTCCTGGGTTTCACCCAATAAAAGTTCCGTTCCTATCGTAATGATCTCAGCTGTAGGCATATCAATTTCTCCAGGGTTGAAGCCCGGCGCCAAAATTCGTGTGTGCTGATATAATCCCGAGCGGCTGAGCCGCGTTCCGGATCACCAATCCACCCGCTGGCCGATCCCCAACTCTTCCGCCTTTTTCAAGGCCAGGCCGCCAGCTGCGGCATCCTGCACAGCGATCCCCACCGATTTGAAAAATGTGTTTTGCTCGGGGTCAACCCGACCCGGTGATGTACCCGCTAACACCTCCCCCAGCTCCACCAAATCCTCTTCCTCAATCAAACCCTGGCGGATCGCTTCCAGCACCTCTCCAGACTCTTCCATAACGCCCGCGCGGGAATCAACAAAAACCGATCCAGCTTTGACCAGCTCCGGTGGGACTTCGATCATCTCCGGGGTGAAAGACCCAACCCCGTTGATATGCACCCCGGGTTTGAGGTCCTCAGCTTTGAAAACCGGTTCTTTTGAAGTGGTGGCCGTACAGATCAGGTCAGCCTCGGCGGCAGCTTGGGCCGGGGATGCCGCTGGACGCAAATCTTCCGGGATCGGACCCCGGCCGGCCATTTCCCGGATAAACGCTTCCGTGCGCTTCGGATTAGGATCATAAATCCAGACCTGTTTCAAGTTCCGGACCGCACACACCGCCTCCAGCTGCGACCGGGACTGCACGCCGGCCCCGAAGATAGCTCCCACCGCACAGTTTTCCCGGGCCAGAAGGTCGGTCGCAGCCCCTGAGGCAGCGCCTGTCCGGACAGCCGTCAGCCGACCGCCTTCCAGCAAAGCCCGAACAGCGCCTGTGTTTTCATCCAGCACCAGCACAGCCGCGTGCAGGAGCGGCAGGCCAAGTTCGGCATTTTCGGGAAACACCGAGATGGTCTTGACTCCCAGTGTTCCTCCGCCGTCTGCCTTCAGATAGGCCGGCATTAACAGCACCCTGGCATCTTTTTCTTCGATGGTGAGCTGGCTGCGGAGAGGTAAAGTGACGCTGCCCTCGGAAAGGGCCTGGAACGCTCCCTTCATGGCGGAAATCGCCTCTCGCATGGGCAGCACCCGCTCGACCTCTGCAGCATTTAATACCAGCATAATTCCTCCTTAAACAAATGCGCACGGGTCGGTCCATTCTACCACCCATGCGCTTTCTGGTCTTTTAACCAGGTGCTGCGTTCAATCCATACCCAGATAAGCTTTCTGGACCATTTCATCCTGCCGGAGATTTTTCGCGCTGTCTTTGAGGACGATTTCCCCGGTTTGCAGCACATACCCCCGGTCAGCGATTGCCAGCGCCACGGTCGCATTTTGTTCCACAAGCAGAATCGTTGTCCCGTTCTGGTTGATCTGCTGAATGGTATCAAAAACACTTTCCACTAACAGGGGAGCGAGGCCCATGGAAGGTTCATCCATCAGCAGCAGCCTGGGTTTGGCCATCAACGCCCGGGCGGTCGCCAGCATCTGCTGCTCTCCTCCGGATAACGTCCCGGCAATCTGTTTCCGCCGTTCTTTCAAGCGCGGGAAAAGTTGAAACACCCGATCGAGATCCTCCGCCAGCTGCGAGCGGTCCTGGCGTGAAAATGAGCCCATATCCAGGTTTTCAGCGACGGTCAGGCGGGAAAAAATGCCCCGCCCCTCCGGTACCATGGTGATGCCTTCGTATACCAACTCGTGAGCAGGGGTTTGAGAGATCACCTTTCCATCAAAGCGGATCTCACCCTGCCGGGGTTTAAGCAGCCCACTGATGGTTTTCAGAGTCGTGGTTTTACCAGCTCCGTTGCCTCCAATCAGGGTAACGATTTCATTCTCTTCCACAGTAATCGAAATCCCTTTCAAGGCGTGAATATTCCCGTAGTAAGTATGAATGTCATTTACTTCAAGCATGGCCATGATTGAATCCGTTCCTGTCAACTAATTTTCCAGCGGTCTCAAGATTTCTGCTTACCCAGATACGATTCAATCACTCTGGGATTGGTCTGGATCTCCTGCGGTGTCCCTTCGGCAATTAATTCTCCAAAGTCCAGCACATAAATGTACTCGCTGATCCCCATGACGACTTTCATATCATGCTCGATCAGCAAAATTGTAATCCCGAGCTCATCCCGCAAGGATTGAATAAAATCCATCATCTTGGTCGATTCCTGCGGGTTCATCCCGGCTGTTGGTTCATCCAGCAAGATCAAATCCGGTTGATTCGCCAGGGCCCGGGCCATTTCCAAACGGCGCTGCTCACCGTACGGCAAATTCCTGGCCAGCAGATCCCCTTTGCCCTGTAAGCCTACAAAGTTGAGCATGTCCTGAGCTTTCCGAAGGGCCTGCTCTTCCTCTGCCCGCTGCCGGGGGGTGTGCAGGATGGCATCCAGCCAGTTGGAATCCAGCCGGGGGTGAGCCCCCACCAGGATGTTTTCGAGAGCCGTCATAGCCGGAAAAAGGCGGATATTCTGATAAGTCCGGGAAATTCCCTGCCGGGTGACCTGGTCAGGCGCAAATCCGACCAGGGAACGATCCTGAAAAAGCATCTCCCCTTCATCCGGTTGATAAAACCCGGTGATGCAGTTGAACAGGGTGGTCTTTCCCGCGCCGTTCGGGCCGATAATGCTGTAGATGGAATTTTCCGGGATCTGAATCGATACCCGGTTGACAGCTGATAAGCCGCCAAAACGTTTTGTCACCTGTCGGGTTTCAAGAATACTCATAACTCATCCTTCTGACTGCCCGCTTACCAGCGGTTCCGGCTCGCTGTTCATTTCAATGTCATCTTCGTGCAGTTCCAAACGGCGGCGGGGAGCCGGCCACAAGCCCTCCGGCCTCCAGATCATCATCACCACCAGCAGCCCACCAAAGACCAACAAGCGGTACAGATCCAGCTCCCGCAGGATTTCCGGGAGCCCTTTGAGCACAAAGGCTCCTACGATCACGCCGGGAATGCTCCCCATGCCCCCCACAATCAGCAGACAGAGCACGTTGATGGATACCATTAACCCATGGTCAGCCGGTCCGGTGTATTGATTCCGGGCGGCGAACAGCGCCCCTCCCACCCCGGCAAAAGCAGCCCCGGTTGCAAAAGCCATCAGCTTGTAGTACAGCGTGTTAATCCCCATCGCCTGAGCGACGGTCTCATCCTCACGCATCGCCATCCAGGCTCTCCCCACCCGGGAGTTTTGCAGATGACGGGTGAAGAATATCGTGACCAGAATCCCCAGGAAGATCAAATAGAGATAGGCTTTTTCGCTGGACAGCGAAAGACCCAGAATCTGAGGGCCGGTGATGTTCCGGACCCCCTGCGGACCGCCCAGATAGGGAGCCATCATGTCGCTTTTAATTAAGACCCGGATGATTTCCCCAAAGCCCAGGGTGACGATCGCCAGATAATCACCCCGCATGCGCAAAACCGGTAAACCCAGCAGAATGCCGGACATAGCTGCCAGGACCACGCTGAATACCAGGGCCGGCCAGAAACCGATCTGGAGCGTAATGGGCGCCGGGGCGGTCAGCAGACCAACCGTATAGGCCCCAATGGCAAAGAAAGCTACATACCCCAGGTCCAGCAAACCCGCCAACCCAACCACGATGTTCAAGCCCAAGCCC
>Ga0207797_1002169_pt1 | contig 13730 bp, 8 predicted proteins | sample PRCRCaboRojoPR_6_FD_187275 | JGI IMG/M metagenome (GOLD analysis project Ga0207797, IMG submission 187275) | Marine sediment microbial community from Cabo Rojo, Puerto Rico - PR CR 10% Liquid 1 (SPAdes) | ecosystem: Environmental > Aquatic > Marine > Coastal > Sediment | place: Cabo Rojo, Puerto... | reverse complement strand
AGATGGCCGCACCCCGAGCCGTGGATGCAGGGCGCCCGAAGAAGTCCACGAAGACGCCCCCCCGGCGCAGATTCTGATCACCGACGATGGCCACGCATCGCCCCTTTCGGAGGGAACGCAGCACCTCCCGAGGCGCCTTCTTCCTCTCGATGACCCGCATGTGCAGCCGGTTCCGGGTTCGGTTCAGGTCCTGGTCGAAAAGAGGATTCCGCTGCCGCTGAGCCACCACGTCCAGGGGAATCCCCCGGACGGCCAGCGAGGCCCCTCCGATCTCCCAGTTGCCGAAGTGCCCCGTGACCACGATGGCCCCCTTCCCCCGGTCCAGGGCCTTCTCCAGAGCCTCAAAGCCCTCCACGGTGGTCCGCTCCCGGACCTGGCCGGTACCCATCCTACCCAGGCGAAAGGTGGCCACCGCCTCCCGGCCCAGGTGCCGGAAGGACCGGCGGGCCACCCGTCGTCGCCACCTCCGATCCCGGTCCGGAAACGCATGCCGGAGATGGGCCAGGACCGTGCGCCAACGGATGCGCAGGAGGATTCCGGCCATCCAACCCAGGGCCTCTCCGAGGCGGAGAGCCAGACCTTCCGGCATCCGGCGCAGGAGACCCACCGCCAGCCGGTAGGCCAGGTACTCGATCCGGTGACGGAAGGTGGGACGTAACATGGCCGGATCAGGGCCGGGACGACTCTGCGCTCTCGGTGCCCGGGTCGGCACCGTCAGTGGCCGGCCGGTGGCTCTCGGCGCCCGGCTCGGCGCTCTCGTCGGAGAACTGGAGGTCGTAGAGGTGCTTGTACAACCCCCCCGCCTCAAGGAGGGTGTGGTGGGTGCCTCGCTCCACGATCCGCCCCTTCTCCAGCACCAGGATCTGGTCCGCCCGCTGGACGGTGGAGAGACGGTGGGCGATGACGAAGACGGTCCGGCCCTGGAGCAGGTGCTCGATGGCCCCCTGAACCAACCGCTCCGACTCCGTGTCCAGGGCACTGGTGGCCTCGTCGAAGACCAGGATGGGAGGGTCCTTCAGGATGGCCCGTGCGATGGCCAGCCGCTGCCTCTGGCCCCCGCTGAGCTCCGTGCCCCTCTCCCCCACCCGGGTATCGTATCCCCTGGGCAGGGCCTGGATGAAGTCGTGGGCGTAGGCCGCCTCGGCGGCCCGCCGCACTTCCTCGTCCGTGGCCCCGGGACTGCCGTAGGCGATGTTCGCCCGGACCGTGTCGTGAAAGAGGATCGTCTCCTGGGACACGATGCCCAGAGCTCCCCGAAGCTCCCGGAGAGGGAACTCCCGGATGTCGGTTTCGTCGATGGTGATGGTCCCGGCGTCCACCTCGTAGAACCGGGCCAGGAGGTCCAACAGAGTCGTCTTTCCCGCCCCGGACGGCCCCACCAGGGCCACCACGGAGCCACGGGGGACACGGAAGGAGATGTCCTGCAGGACCGGGTCCCCGGGACGGTAGGCGAAGGACACGTCCCGGAAGACGATCTCGTCCCGGAGGCCGGGGAAGGGCTTGGCCCCCTTGGTGTCCCGGATGTCGATGGGGGCATCCAGGAACTCGAAGATCCGCTCGGCTCCCACCAGCCCGGGCTGGATGAGGGCCGGGAACTTGGCCAGGTACTTCACCGGCGAATAGAGCTTCATGGAGAGGATCAGGAACCCGATGAACTTCGGGCCCGTGAGATCTCCCGTCACCAGGACCAGACGAGCCCCGTACCACAGGAGGATCACGGTCCCCACGGCGGAGAGCATCTCCGTGATGGGAGAGGCCAGGGCCCGAAGGCGCTCGGAGCGGAGGAAGCGCTTGTAGTACCGCCAGGTGAGGTCGTGGAAGCGATCCCGCTCGTAGTCCTCCGCAGAGGAGGCCTTCACCAGGCGGATCCCCGTGAGGGTCTCCTGGATGTGGGCGTTCACGTCCGCCGCCGAGTCCAGCACCCGTCGGTCCCGGCGCTTCAGCTTCCGGATGAGGGGGCCCCAGATGCCCATGGTGACGGGAACCACCACGAAGGCCACCAGGGTGAGCTTCCAGGAGATCATGACCGCGCCCACCAGGGTGGCCAGGAACTCGAAGCCCGAGGAGACCACCTTCCCCAGCTCCTTGGCCACCAGGACCCGGAGTTGCTCCACGTCGTAGGTGAGTCGGGAGAGGATCTGGCCCATCCTCGTCTTCCCGAAGAAGGCCATGTCCAGGTCCACCAGGTGGTCGTAGACCCGGTCCCGGATGTCCCGGGTCACCCCTTGCTGAACCCGGGCCATGAGGTAGGTCTTCAGGAAGTCAAAGACGTTCTTGACGGCGAAGATGCCCAGGATGAAGAGGATGATCCCCTGGATGGCCTCCTGGGGGGGCGCCTGGAGGTCCACGATTTGTCCCAGGGTGGCGTCCAGAAACCGGTCCAGGAAGGCGTCGCCGGTCTCGATGCCCTCCGGACCGGGTCCGGAGGGATCCACGAAGAGAACCCTGAGGAAGGGGATGACCAGGAGGAAGGAGAAGGCGTCCAGGCCGGCGAAGACGAACGTGGCCAACACCGCCGCGACGAAGATGTGGCCGTGGGGCTTCAGGTAGCCCAGGATCCGGAGGTAGAGCCTCACGCCGGATCTCCGGGGGGTTGGGGAGAAGGGTGGGGACGGGGCCTCCAGAGGTGGTCCGGACCTTCGGCCCCGGGACTGCTGCGGGCCGGAAGGCGTCTCATCGGGGGATCAGGTGGGCTACGGGAACGATCATCTCCTCCGGGGAGATGCCCCCGTGGAGAAAGGAGTTCCGGTAGCGGGCCTGGTACTCCCGGAGCTTCGTGGGATACACGAAGAAGTAGTCCTCCAGGGCCAGGAGATAGGTGGTTCCCAGCTTCCCCGGGGGGAACCCCAGGTCCTTCTGCTCGTTGGTGGCCAGGACCGCCGTAGGCTCTTCGGGCCGAAGATCGCCTCCGAACTTGTAGCGGAGGTTCGTGGTGGTGTCTCTCCGTGCGTACACGGTGGTGGGCCGCTGACAGAGAATGGAGCCGTGGTCCGTGGTGAAGACCACCCGGTGACCCCGGCCGGCGGCTTCCTTCAACACCTCCAGGAGGGTGGAGCGCTCGAACCAGGACCGGGTGATGCTCCGGAGGGCGGCCTCGTCCTTCGCCACTTCCATGAGGATGGGGGATTCGCTCCGGCCGTGGGTCATGAGATCCACGAAATTGAAGACCAGGGCCACCACGGTCCCCTCGGTCTTCACCGCCGAGCGGATCCGGGTCCGGACCTGCTCCCCTTCCCGATCCGAAAAGACCTTGTCGTAGTGGACGGGGACCTCCCGGCCGGTGAGACGCTTCAACTGCTCCCGAAGCAACTCGTCTTCGAAGGCGTTCAGGCTCCCCTCGTCGTCGGAGGGATTCCACCACCCGGGACGCTTCCTGGCGATCTCCGCAGGAAACTGGCCGCCGAAGATAGCGTTCCGGGCATAGGGCGTGGCCGTGGGCAGAATGGAGTAGTGGAGGCTCTCCTCCATCTCGAAGTAGCGGCTAAGGAGGGGACTGATGACCCGCCACTGGTCCAGGCGCATGCAGTCCAGGATCACGAAGAACACGGGTTCAGAACCCAGGTGGGGCAGGAGGTGCTCCCGGACCACGTCCACGGAGAGGACGGGACGATCCTCCCGTCCCCTCACCCACCGGGGATAGTGCTGACGTATCCAGCTTCCGAAATCCCGCCGGAGGTCGGTGAGGAGGGCCACCACCGAATCCAGGAGCCCGCTCTCCCCCGCCGCCTCCAGGCGCACGTGCCAGTCCACCAACTCCTCGTAGACCCGAGCGAAAGCCTCCGGGCTCCGGGCCTCCTGCCGGAGAACGGTGAGACGGGGAAAACGCTGGGCGAAGTCCTGGGCGGCCTGCTGCTGCCGGATGGCCGAACCCTCCAGTATCCGGGTCACCACGGAGAGGACCTGTCGGGGGCTGGCGGGCTTTACCAGGTAGTCGTCCACCCGGCGACCGATGGCCTCCGTCATGGTCCGGTCCTCCTCGGACTTCGTGACCATGACGATGCGGGCGTGGGGGTCCTCCCTCCGGAGAACCTCCAGCACCTCCAGGCCGGGCATGCCCGGCATCTGCTCGTCCAGCAGGACCAGGTCGTAGGAGTGTTCCCGGAGAAGGGCCAGGGCGTCGTCGCCGTTGGTGATGGCGTCGACGTGGTATCCCCGCTGCTGGAGGAAGAGGAGATGCGGCTTCAGGAGGTCGATCTCGTCGTCCACCCAGAGGATGCGCTTCGTGGCACGGTTCATGGAGGGAAAGCTACACCCGCCCCCGGACAGATGCCACACGAGTCCGGCGTCTCTTGCCTCCCTGTTCAGCAGTCCTCTGACCCTCCCACGGAGGGCGGCATCCCCTTCAGGCGATGGAACGGCCCTTCGTTTCTTCCCGACCGGGTTCCGGAGGGGGCCCCAGGAGGGAGGTCATGAGCTCCTGGAGGTCCGGAGGCGCATAGGGCTTCTGGAGGAAGTGGGTCCGGGGATCGCCCTGCAAGGCCGGCAGCGCCTGGTCCCGGCTGAAGCCGCTGGACAGGATCACCGGCAGCTCCGGAGACAGGGCCCTGATCTCCCGGAGCACCTCCTGGCCGTCCATGCCGGGCATGGTGAGATCCAGCAGGACGGCTCCGATCTCTGCCCGGCTCTTCCGGAAGAGGGTGAGACCCTCCTGGCCGTCTCCCGCGGATAGGGAGGTAAACCCCACCCGCTTCAGGGTCTGCTTCGCCAGGTTCCGGACCGCGCTCTCATCATCCACGATGAGAACGGAGCCCTTCCCGTCCCCCCGGGCCCGAGCCGAGGAGACGGAGCGTGACGAACGCCTCGTCGCTCCCGACTCCGACCTGTCCTCGTGATCCTCCAGGGCCGGGAAGAGGAGACGGAAGGTGGTGCCCCTGCCCCGCTGGCTGTCCACCAGCACGGCCCCCCGGTGGCTCCGGACGATTCCCAGGGTAGAGGCCAGGCCCAGCCCTCGTCCCGTGAACTTCGTGGTGAAGAAGGGGTCGAAGATCCGGCTCAGGGTGGCCGAGTCCATCCCGCAGCCCGTATCCGAGACCTCCAGACTCACGTAGCGCCCCTCCGGGAGATCCTCTCCCACGTAACTCCGTCTCAGGAGCTCCCGACCGGCCGTAAGGCTGCCCACCCGGATCTCCACGGTCCCGGAGTCCCCCTCCAGGGCGTCCGAGGCGTTCATGATCAGGTTCATGACCACCTGCCGGATCTGGGCCGGATCGGCGGAGATGGGCGGTGTGTCCGGAAGGAGGTCGTAGCGGACGCCGGCCTTCTTCGAGACGGCCGGCTCCACCAGCTGGGTCATCTCCTCCACCAGCTCCTGGAGAACCAGCTCCTGGAAGTTGACCTTGCTGTTCCCGGCGTAGGTGAGGATCTGGGCCGTGAGCTCGGCGGCTCGCTTGGAGGCCGTCTCGATCTGCTGCACGAACTCCTGGGCCGGGTGGCCGGGCTCCAGGTCCATGAGGGTCAGACTGGCGTTGCCCAGGATCCCCACCAGGAGGTTGTTGAAGTCGTGGGCGATTCCCCCGGCCATGACCCCGAGGCTCTCCAGCTTCTGAGCCTGCTGGACCTGGGCCTGGAGCTTCTTCTTCTCCTCCTCCATGGCGTTGCGCTCGGTGACGTCCCGGGCGATGAGAAGGACGGACCGGCTCCCCTGGAAATCCAGGGTCCGGGCCGAGACCTGGAAGTCCCGGCTCTCTCCCTTTCCGGAGATGAGCTGGGTCTCGAACTCTCCCTCTCCCGTCTTCCAGACCTGACCCAGGGCCTTCACCAGGCTGGGGATCCGGTTCCCCCGGACCAGCTCCCGGAGCCGGCGTCCCACCAACTCCTCGCCCTTTGCCGCCAGGGTCTCCTCGGCCACCTGGTTGGCCTGGACCACATGGCCTTCCCGATCGGCGATGAGAATGCTCTCGGGGATGGCCCCGAAGAGGGTCCGGTAGCGCTCCTCCGAGGCCCGAAGCTCCTGGGTCCGGAGCTCCAGCAGCTCCTCCACCCGGAGCAGGGACCGTTCCCGGCGAGCCCGGGAGGCCAGGTCCACCAGATAGTCGGCGTCGAAGGGCTTGCGGACGTAGCCGTCGGCTCCCTTGCGCAGGAGAGTGGCAGCCAGGTGGGGATCCGAATCGCCGGTGATGACCAACACCACCGCCGGATCCCCGGGGCGCTTGATGGTCTCCAGCAGGGTCTCGCCGGTGAGGTCCGGAAGGTGGTAGTCCAGGATGACCACGTCCGGTCGGATCCTCCGGTAGAGGGCGCTCCCTTCCTGGCCGTCGGGTGCCAGATGCACCCGGTAGCCGGCTCCCTCGAAGATCTTCCCCACGCTCCGCCTCACCCCCGGATCGTCGTCCACCACCAGGGCCGTGGGCACGTAGTGGGGCTTTCGGCCCGCCAGGAGGTCCTCCACGTAGCGACGGAAGACGTCCTTGGCGAAGGGGAGGGGCAGGAAGGCGTTGGCTCCCAGCTCCACCGTGACGTCCTCCACCTCCACGCCGGAGAAGGTGGCCGAGACCACCAGGATGGGCATCTCCCGGAAGGCGTGGAAGTCTTCGGACCGGATGATGCGGCAGAACTTCCACCCATCCAGCCCGGGCATGTGGAGATCCACCACCAGGAGATCCGCGGGACCGTTCTCCCTGAACTTCCGGATGGCCCGCTCCGGCTGGGTGTAGGCCTGGACCTCCAACCCCCAGCGCTCCAGGAGGCCGGCGATGAGCCGGAGCTGGGACGGGTCGTCGTTCACCACCACCACCCTGGTGCCCGGGGGAATCATGCCGCCACCCCCTCCGGGTGGAGGGCCCGAGAGAACTCATCCCGGAAGGACTCCACCGCCTCCTCCAGCTCCACCAGGAGGGCCTGGACCTCCTCGAAGACGGCCCCGGGGGCTGCGGCCTCCAGCTCTCCGCTTCGTTCCGCCACGGCCCCGGCGCAGAGGTTCAGGGCGCTTCCCCGGACCCGATGAGCCGTCTGACGGAGCGTGTTCCTCTCTCCATCCCTCAGGGCCCTCCGGAGAATGGCCCGCTGGCTCTCCCATCCCTGGAAGAAGATCCGGCCCACCTCCGCAAGGAGGTCCTCGTCTCCGTCCACCCTCCGAAGAGCGGCCCCGGCTTCGAAGACGGAGGGGTCCACATCCCGGCTCCGGATCCCCTCTCCCCTCGAGGTCTCGGCTTCCTCCCCGTCCGCCCGGGGCAGCCATACCGCCAGAGCCTCTCCCAGAGCCTCCACGTCCAGAGGCTTCACCAGGACCCCATCCATGCCCACCGCCATACACTGCTCCTGGTCCTCCTTCAGGGTGCTGGCCGTCAGGGCGAGGATGGGAATCCTGTGGTGCCCGTCCTCCCGGCTCCGGATGGCCGTGGTGGCCTGGAAGCCGTCCAGGCCGGGCATGTAGCAGTCCATGAGGACCAGGTCGAAGGCCTCCTCCGCCAGGAGCTCCAGGGCCTCACTTCCCTCCCGGGCCACCCGGGCCTGGAGCCCCAGACGCTCCAGCATCCGGTGGGCCAGGAGTCGGTTCACCTCCTCGTCGTCCACCAGGAGGACCCGGCCCGCCAGCTCCGGGAGTCCCCCATGGGAGCCGGCTTCTCGCCCACCACGCCCCCTGCCGAGTCCGGATTTCCCCGCTGCCAGGTCCAGGGCCTCCCCCAGGTGCCGATGCAGGACGGGTTTCGTGATGACCCGGTCCATCCGGGAGCAGTCGGCCATCCCCACGGCTCGCCGGTCCTGCCGTGGCATGAGGGCCAGGAGTACCATCTTCCTCTGCCCGTCCTCCTCCCGGATCCACCGGGCCAGGGAGGTGAGCTCTCCGCCTTCGAAGCCCGCATCCAGGAAAGCCAGCCGGAAGGGGGCTCCTTCCGCCGCTCCCTTCTTCAGGAGAGCCCTGGCGTCTCGGGAGTCCCGGGCCATGGCCACCTCCACCCCGATCCACTCCAGCTCTTCCCGGAGGGCGTCCCGGACGGGAATGGAGGGTGAGAGCACCAGGGCCCTGAGGTCCCGTCGGGGGAAGAAGCCCCGGCGTCCCATCTCCCCCTCCTGGTCCAGGGGGATGGGGATCGTGACGGAGAAGACGGAGCCCACCCCCACCTCGCTGGTCACGTCCATGGTTCCTCCCAGGAGTCCCGCCAGCTCCCGGGAGATGGCCAGGCCCAGGCCCGTGCCCCCGAATCGACGGGTGGTGGAGGCGTCGGCCTGCTCGAACTCCTCGAAGATCCGAGCCAGATCCTCCTCCTCGATACCCACCCCCGTATCCTTCACCGACAGGCGGATCCTGGGGACTTCTCCGTTCTCCGCCCTGACCTCCGCCTGGATGGTGATATGCCCGGACTCGGTGAACTTCACCGCATTGCTCACCAGGTTGGTGAGGATCTGGCGGATCTTGCCCGGGTCGCCCAGGAGATACCGGGGTGTTCCCGGCGTGAAGCGCACCACTTCCTCCAGGCCCTTCTCGTGGGCCACCGGTGCCATGGCCACCGCCACCTCCTCCACCACCTCCCTGAGGTCGAAGGGGATCCGTTCCACCGAGACCCGCCCGGCCTCGATCTTGGAGAAGTCCAGGATGTCGTTGATGAGCCCCAGGAGGTTCCGACCCGAGCGAAGGGCCGTGAGGGCGTGCTCCCGCTGCTCAGAGGAAAGGGGCGTATCCAGGAGAAGATCCGTGCTCCCCAGGATGCCGTTCAGAGGGGTCCGGATCTCGTGGCTCATGTTGGCCAGAAACTGGCTCTTGGCTTTACTGGCCGTCCGGGCGGCCTCCTCGGAACGACGCAGCTCCCGGGTCCGCTGATCAATGGTCTCCTCCAGGTTCCGGTTGTACTCCTCCAGCTCCCGGTACAGGGAGCCGCTCTCCAGGGAACCGGCACAGGATTGGAGAAGAATGGAGAGGACCTTCTGGGCCATCTCCGGAATGAAGGGGGTCCGGCTGTCCAGGGAGCCGATGAACATCCCGGAGATCCGGGAAGGAGTGGAGAGAACGTGGAGGAGGACCCACCGGCCCAGGGAGGATCCCGGCACCAGGACCGGACGGTCCTGGTACAGGGCCCAGCCGAAGGTCTTTTCCCGGGTCTGGTGATCCACCTCCCGGAGAATGGCGTCCCGGGCCTCCGGGGGATCGGCAACGGCCAGCTCGAAGCCCAGGCCCTCGTCGTCCACGGAGAGAAGCCCCATGACCCGGAAGTCCGCCAGGCGACGAAGGACGGAACGACTGGCGGAGAAGACATCCTCCGGGGTCAGGGCCCGTCCGTCCTCGGAGTGGAAGGCTCGGCCCAGGGAGGCCACGGCGTCCAGGGCGTCGTGGAGCCAGAGGTAATCGTCCTCGTCGTCCCACCCTGGCGACCCCGGCTCTGCCGGGCCGGCCGCGGAGGCGGTGTCGGGGGCGGTGCCGGTCACGGGGTCGCCTCCAGCCCCAGGAGGTGGACGGCGGCCTGGAACTGCTGATCCACGTCCTCCACGGCGGGCCCCACCAGGTCCGGGTGGATCCCCACCTGGTCCCAGGCCTCGGGTACCAGGGGAGGAACGAGCTCTTCTCCCCCGTTGCCCATGCCCAGGGCGTTGGCCACCACGTCGGCCACGTGCACCGCCGCGGTTTCCAGGGGAAAGCGCTCCGCTCTCCGGGGCTGATGGTGGAAACGAACGGCCTCCCGGAGGTTGGCCGGCATGTTCCACAGGTCCAGGAGGGCCTCCCCTACCTGGGCGTGGTCGAAGCCGAAGGCCTGCCGCTCCATCTCGTGGAGGAGCCGGTCATCCTGCCGGGCCCCCTCCATCACGTCCCGGAACTCCTCCGGGGCCCGGAGACACAACACCAGCTTTCCCACGTCGTGGAGGATGCCCGTGACGAAGTAGCGCTCCACGTTCCCCTCCCGGCGCAGGGAGGCCAGGACCCGTGCCGCCACCCCGCAGGCCAGGCTGTGCTTCCAGAACCCATCCATGTCCATGAGGTCCGGCGGGATGTCCTTGAAGAGGGCCACCACCGAGGTGGCCAGGGCCAGATCCCGGACCTGGGTGGTCCCCACCACGGTCACGGCCTGGGAAACGGTATCGATACGCCTGGGGAAGGAGAAGAAGGCGCTGTTGACCACCTTCAGGAGCCGGGCCGTCAGGGCCGTGTCTTCCCGGATCACGTAGGCCACGTCGGCGGCGCCCCCCCGGGGGTGGTTGATGACCTCCATGAGCCTCTCGTAGATGAGAGGTGGGGAGGACAGCTTCACCGATCCTTCCACGAGCTCCGACGGTCGAAGGGTCGCGCTACCGGGGGCCATGATCGCCCCCCTTCTGGATCTGCCGGGCTCTTCCCTCCAACCGGATCTCATAAAGCCTGGCCATGACGGGATGGGTGACTCCGGCCCTGAGGAAGAGGCGGTCCACCTCCCCCCGAGCCCTGTCCACGGCCCAGGGCTCCAGAGTGTCCAGGGAATCTCCCTCCGGCTCGGATTCCTCCCCCTCCACTTCGATCTGGGTGATCCCCCACATGGGAAGCGCGTTCAGGTAGCGCTCCTGGAGCTCCCGCCCGGCGGGAATCAACAGGCGTCCCTTCTGGTCCTTGACCTCCGAAGCCAGGACCATTCCGATCTCCGCCTTGTCCACTGGAATCATGGCCACATGGGCCTCCCATCGATGATGGGACAGGAAGGGAACGGGATCTCCGGGCCTCCTGCCCACAGCACGAATCGGGGGGCTGATCCGCTGCCGAACCGTAGTATCGGACCGGGTCGTAAACATCTTGAGCAGTAAGGGGCGGGAGGAGAGGGAGCCCACCTTCCGCCGGCCGTCTCTTCCTGCTACGATTGGGGCTCCGGACGCCATCGACCCGACCTCCGATCCGTGACCACTACTCTCCTCACGGCCTTCATCCTGGGATTGTTCGCCGGTCTTGCACCGGGCCCCTACACCACCATGGTGGCGGGCACGGCTCTGGAGCGGGGCTTCAAGGCGGGGTTCGTCCTGGCCCTGACCCCCCTGGTCACCGATATCGCCCCCATGCTCTTCAGTGCCCTTCTCCTGGAGCGCATGGGCTGGACCGCCCTGACCGTCCTGGGCATCGTCGGGGGAGCCGTGATCCTGGTGGTGGGGATCCGGTTCCTCCGGGAGCACAGGGGAGAAGAAGAGCCCCTGTTGCACCACGAGAGCGAGCATCTGCCGGCGGAGGAGGTCGTGGCGGAGCGGCGACAGAGCGCTCAGGTGGGCCACGTCATCCTGAGCACCCTCATGAATCCCTCCCCCTGGGTGTTCTGGCTCGTGGTGGCCTCTCCCCTCCTCCTTCGGAGCTGGAACCGTTCCACCACCGAGGGCCTGGTCTTCGTGGCCGTCCTCTTCGCCACCAACATCAGCACGGCCTCCATCCTGGCCTGGATCGCCTCCCATAGCCGGAAGATCCTCAACCCGGCCTGGCAACGCCGAGCCCTGAAGCTGGTGGGCGTGGCCCTCATCGGTGCCGGGGCCTTGCTGCTCTGGCAGGCTGCCGTGGGGAACTTCCAGTCCCTCATCGACCAGCAGGGAGTCATCCGTTCCGTGGTGGAAGAGGGAATCTCCTCCAGCTGAAGGGATGCGGTCGCGCCTGGTGCTCCTTCTCCGGCTTCTTCGTCTGACCCTTCTGCCGCCCTGGCCCACGGGTCCCCGGACCTTCCGGCGCCTGGCCCTTCTTCTCTTCTTCGTCCCCGGCTTTCTCATCCTTCAGGGGATCCACTGGCTCGGGTTTCTCCTGGACGATCTCCTCTTCCGAAAGTACCGGGAGGTGGAGATCCGGGAGCCCCTCTTCGTCGTGGGCCTTCCCCGGAGCGGCACCTCTTTCCTCCAGCGGGTCCTGGCCCGGGACCGGCGGCGGTTCACCACCCTCCGACTCTGGGAGCTTCTCCTGGCCCCCTCCGTCACGGAGCGCCGGTTCTGGCTGGCTCTTGGCCGGGTGGACCGGCTCCTGGGACGGCCGGTCCAGAGGCTCTTCTCCCGGGGCGAGAAGCGGGGGTTTCGCTGGATGGAGGCCATTCACCAGGTCTCCCTCACGGACCCGGAGGAGGACTTCTTCCTCCTCTTGCCCATCTTCGCCTGTTTTCTCCTGGTGGTTCCCTTCCCTTATCATGAGGGGTTGTGGAAGCTGGCCCGATTCGACGAGTTGCCCGCCCGGGAGCGAGAGCCCATCCTGGCGTTCTACCGACGTGCCCTGCAACGCCACCTCTACGTGGTGGGCCCGGAGAGACAGCTGTTGAGCAAGAACCCCGCCTTCACCCCCTTCATCCGGTCCTTGCTGGAGACGTTTCCCGACGGACGGGTCCTGTGCTGCGTGCGGGATCCCCTGGAAGTGGTCCCTTCCCAGCTCAGCTCCCTTCGTCCCGGAGCCCGTCTGTTCGGCTACGACATTTCGGAGCCCGAGATCCGGGATCGCTTCGTGGACATGCTGGCCTTCTTTGCCCGACACGCCCTGGCCGTTCTCCCGAGCCTCCCGGAGGACCGATATGCCTTCGTGCCCCTCCCGGAGCTGAAGAAGGACGTTCGAGGCTTCGTTCTGGGCCTCTACCACCGCTTCGGGTGGCAGGCGGACCCGGACTTCCGGGCGGCCCTGGAGGAAGACGCGGCCCGGGGAAGAGCCCACCGGAGCCGGCACCGGTACTCCCTGGAGGAGTTCGGGCTGGAGCCCGGGGAGGTCCGGGACCGGTTCAGGGAGCTGGTGGACCGCTTCGGGTGGAACACGGAGGAGGGGGATGATCGAAGGGGCAGCCGAGGACCCGTCCGTTCTTCGCCGAAAGGGGAGGAGGCATGAGGAGGGACCCGGCCAGGGGAGCCGCCCGGGGCCAGGTGCCGGCTCGGGATCTCCGGGTGATGATCCTGTCCGACGCCATCCCCGCCCGGAACGGGGTGGCCACCTACTACGAAGACCTGGCGGACCATCTCCAGGATCGGGTGGAGCGGGTGGATCTCCTCTGTCCTCCGGCGGACTCCGGAGAGCCCTTCACCGGCTGGACCATGGCCATGCCCGGGGATCCCACCCAGAAGCTGTACTTCCCGTCCCCCGGAAAGCTGTGGAGACGGGTGAAGGGGATGGAGCCCCACGTCATCATCGCCGCCACGCCGGGGGGATTCGGGATTCTGGGCCTGGCCTACGCCGCCCTCCTGCGCACCGCCTTCTGCGTCGGGTATCACACCGAGTACTCGGAGTTGGCCCAGCTCTACTGGGAGAACGCCTTCGGTCGGGCCTACAAGGGCATCCTGGCCCTCTGGGACCGAATGATGTTCCGCTTCGGCAGCAAGATCCTGGTGACGAACGAGAGCCTCCTGGAAGCGGCTCGGGCGGCGGGGGGCGACAGCGCCCGGATCATGGGCACACCCATCCAGAAAAGCTTCCTGAACAAGCCGCTGGAACCCCTCCCCCGGGAGCTGGGAACGGTGAGCTACGTGGGAAGGCTCGCCCCGGAAAAGGAGCTCAGGCAGGTGCGGGAAGCGGCGGAGAGACACCCGGACCTCCGCTTCCGGATCGCCGGGGACGGCCCTCTCCGGGAGGAGGTCCTTGACTGGGCCCAAGCCCACGAGAACCTGGAGTATGCGGGCTGGATCACCCGGGAGGAGGTCATCGGGGTCCTGGACCGGACCGACGTCCTGGTCCTTCCGTCCCGCTTCGAGACCTTCGGGACGGCGGCCTTCGAGGCCATGGTCCGGCGACGCCTGGCCCTGGTCTCGCCGAACTGCGGGATCACTCGCTGGCCCGAGCTGGAGGGCGGCCTCTTCGTCACCCGGGAGGGAGAGCCCCTGCACCGGGCCCTCCATCGGCTTCG
>Ga0207797_1002168_pt1 | contig 13731 bp, 26 predicted proteins | sample PRCRCaboRojoPR_6_FD_187275 | JGI IMG/M metagenome (GOLD analysis project Ga0207797, IMG submission 187275) | Marine sediment microbial community from Cabo Rojo, Puerto Rico - PR CR 10% Liquid 1 (SPAdes) | ecosystem: Environmental > Aquatic > Marine > Coastal > Sediment | place: Cabo Rojo, Puerto... | reverse complement strand
TGTGTAGCGCGGACTCGAGCAAGTCGCCTAGGTCGGTCGCTTCGTGCAGTGGCTGCCATTCGCACTGCACTCCGCCGTCGCGCAGGACGTGGTCGGTGGCTTCGCCGCAGGACTCGCACCATCCCATGCTGTCCTGATTCCATGGGGCGAGTGGGTCACCCTGGTATACGTTGTCGGGGAAGTTGTGTGCGCTCATAGCGACCCCCGGATGAGCATGGCTTGCCTATGCCTCCACGCCTGCGCGTAGATGCCTCCGGCAATGGTGCAGCGCTTGGCGACCTCGTCAGTCCCGCGTGGCCACTTAGGTTCGGGCCGGTCACCAGACGCTGCGAGCATGTCGGCTACGTCAGCGAGCGTGGTGCCAGGCTCGGCAATGGCCATCGTGATGTTCCGGGCGCGCTCATCGGCCCAGTAGTCGTCATAAAAGCGCAGCAGATATGCGCGCAGCGCGTCATGTAGACTCTGCATTGCCGGCCTCCTTGCGCAGGTGTGCGATGATCTCGTCCATGTCGGAAGAGGACAGGTTGCCCGGGTCGGAGCCTGTCACTTCGCGACACATCTGCATGGCACGCGTGCGGGTGTACTTGAGCGAACGCGTGAGCTCAGCGACCGCCTCGCGCTGCGCTTGGGTGGGTGGACCGTCGGTAGGCTCCACCGGTTCTTGGCTTTTGGCCGGCTCAGAGGCCGGCTCAGAGGCCGTCTCGGGCTTGGGCTCTTCCTTGGGCTTGGGTGCGGTTTTTTTTGCGGCTTTTGCCGGCGTCGGTGGCGTCTGCTCGCGCTGAGGGCGGCTTGTGGCCTCATCTCGAGGCGCGTTGGGGTCGTCGAGGTCCGGATCGCCCGCTACGCCTAGCACTGCGCCCTTGGCGTAGCGCCTCAAGTAGGTGATGGACGCCCCGTGGTCGCGGATATCGCTGGCCCCGACCTGCTCGAGCACAGATATCAGGCGCCCGCCATCCTCATGCGTGAGCATGGTCACGACCTGGGACACGCCCTGCAGGCGACGCGTAGGGGGCTGCGTACACGCGAGACCGTGTTCGGCGAGGGCCGCTCGCGTCGCATCGTCGATGTCGGCGAGCGTTGCGTAGCGGAAGTGCCGATGGCCTTGTTGCCCGGTGGCTGAGCGCTCTACGGGCCGGAAGGCGCCTTGCGCCTTAGCCAGGGCGCAGTAGAGCTTGGCCAGCTGCTCTGGTGTGCCGATCTCTTGGATGCCGTCTATGGATGCGTGGGTGTGGCCCACCGTACGCACGTCGTCGTGTGCATTATCCGCGGAAGTGTCGTGTTCTTCGTTCATGTTCTATCCTCCTGTGCCACGCTACCGAGTAGTAGACGCGACGTCAATATTGGTGTTATATTTGATGTCATGAGCCTGAGTCAGAGAAGATACATTCCCAAAACCACCATCCAGGCATGGCGGCTGGATGCGTACAAGCGAGCGTATCAAGAGCGACGCAAGCTCGATCCCGATCTGAGCTTTGCGGCCTGGATTCGCATGGCGCTGGACGAGCGGGCCGAGCTCGACCTCGACGAGCCGCTACATCCGCCAGGCCGGCGCAGGATCGTGAGGACCTAGGCGGCCTCCAGCTCGGTAGCCTCGACGCTAGCGTGCCCCACGGGGCGCAGCCCGAGTCGCCGCAGCATGCGAGCCATCTTGCGCATGGCGGCATCCGGATCGGCGGCGCGCACCCCTCGGGACATCGTGCCCAGATAGGATTGGCCAGCGGGTGAATCGATGCGGCACACGCCGCAGGTGACGGTGTAGGTCATTTGTTCCCTCCATGTATGTGAGAGCCTGATCGCTCCGCCCTGCCCACGATCCGCTCGCGGGCGGGGCGCAGGGGTCAATCCCTCGCCGCCTGCTCGAAGTCGTCGAGCTGCCGCCTCCTTTCGTCCCCGTCGGCCGCGGCGGCGGCCTTGGCGGCATCCCGGGCGGCGGCTCGGGCCCAGGCGGCGTCGGCAGCATACCAGGCGGCATAGTCGGCGACGGCATTGGCGACGTCGGCTGCGGCTTGGGCTGCGGCTGGGAATGCCTCGACGGCGGCGAATTCCTCGGCTGACCTGGAGGCAAGAACGGCGAAGGCGTCGCGCTTGGCCGGCACGTGCACGCGGGCCGTTCGGTCGACCCATCCGTCGACCAGCCGCAGCCAGGTATCGCGCGGCCACAACCGCGGGTCGCACAGCAGCCAGACCAGGGCGGAGTCGTCGATGCGACCGCGCAGTGTGAGCAGGTCCGCCGCGCTGGCGCGCTTCCACCCGAGCTTCCGGGCGCAGTCGCGGACGCCATCGTAATCCCAGCACGGGCGGCGCTTGAGCACGTCGTCGAGGGTGATGGTGTAGGTCATTTGTTCCCTCCATGTGTGTGAGAGCCTGATCGCTCCGCCCTGCCCACGATGACTCGCAGGCAGGCCGCAGGGGTCAAGGTTCCGCGTCAAAGGCTCGCCTCGATCTTCCGTGCCTCGCGCACGGCCTCCGCTACAGTGGGCTCGCCGCGACGTGCTGGTTGGCCGTAGCATCCCGCCCCGTATCGTGGATGGTCGCGTCGGGGCGGGGCGTATAGTGGCGTGCTGGAGTCGACCGACTCGACCTGTAGCCGGTCACTCTTGCGCGCGGCGCGCACCGCGGCCTCGAGCGTGCGATGCCTGCTGACTACCGGGTTGCGCGGCTTGCCGTGGCATCCGGGGCGTTCTGTCACTTCGTAGGGGTAGGGCATACCATCCTCCATGTGTGTGGGAGCCTGAGCGCTCCATGGGACCGCCGATCGACTCGGCGGCCCGAGCAACGCTCAGGCGCGGATGCGGCGCTCGCTGCCGTCGGGCCGGACTTCCCACACGTCGGCGGGCTCGCCGGCGTCGTTGGCAACGCACGCCTTGGCGAAGGCTATGTCGCGGTCGATCTCGACCACTGGCATGTCGTCGGGATCGGCGTCGACGTCGCGGACTTCCCACCGCGCGACGAAAAGGTCGCCTACGCCGAACCACTCGTCCCGGTCGATCTTGCCGTCGCGGATGATGCGCTCTGCGATCTGGGTGGCCGTGGCCTGGGCCGCTGCCCATCGGTCTGCTGCTTGATTCTGCATGCCGTGTCTCCTCGGGGTGTGTGACTGACTCCGTGTCAGCTACTCAGGAGAGTAGTGCACCGGGGCCGCCGACGCAAGCTCTCGAGCCGAAAAAGTTTGGACTTTGTCCGAGGTTTCGAGAAAAGTGCTGAGATTTCAGTGGGTTGGCGGGACGCGCAAAGTTTGCGTCGACGTCAAAAGTGGGGGCCCGGCTCTGTACGTACCGGTCGGTACAGTGCTGTGGGGCAAAATACCACACCTCTCATCCCGTCCCCACGCGCTAGCGCTGCCCCTGCCGCTGCCCAGGCACCCGCGGCCCATCGCTGCGCGGTGCGGCGCTGGCGTCGCCGCATCAGGGGGTGGTGGGGGGTGCTGCGCTCCTGGGGCCGCTGACTGCACGCGTGCTCAGTGCTGCACATGTGGGCGTGCGTGCGACGTGTCGGACTGCTGCTCTCGCGACACACTGAACGCGCGTTCACTGAACCGATGTGGGGGTTGCGCGCGCCAAACCCCCCACCACCGGGCTACCAGGGGGGCGAAAAGGGGGTGACGGTGGGCCCTCCCCCCCTCCACATTTTTTCTGCGCCCCTTCCTTGACACCAAATTTGGCGTCGCTATACTCGTCACATGCCTACCCACCCAACGAACCGCCAAGGCGTCATCGCCCGTGAACGCGGAGATCGAGCGATCCGGGTGCTGCACGGCGGCTGTCCATTTTGTGGCCGTTCTGCGGAGCCTGACGCGCTTTCGAAGGCGTACGAGGCGCTTTGTCGGGCACGTGGGTCTATGGCGCTCGGCTCTTCTGGCTACGCGCACGTCGACAGGGCTCTTGACGAGGTATGGATGGCGATGGGCGTGCCGACATCGCAGTGCGGGAGCAAGTGATGGCCTGGTTCGTCGCCCTGCTGGTGTTTTTGTTCTTTTTTGGCTGGGACGGGCTGAAGCTGTTGCTGATGCTGGCCTTGCTTGTGTTCGTTGTGCTTCTTGGAACGGTAGGTTGATTTGCGTCTACAGTCTCAACCGCGAAAGCCCAGGGACCAGTGGCTGACCAAGCGCCAGCGGGAGGTGCTGTACTTTTTGCACAAGCACTTCCGGCGCTTTGATGTGATGCCCTCGCACCGCGACATTGCCGAGCACTTCGGGTGGAACAGCAGCAAGGCTGCCCAGGACCACCTTCGGGTGCTACGGGACAAGGGCTACATCAGGATCTACGCCGGGGTTCCGCGAGGAATCAAGTTATTGAAGGGAGCGGGAAGGCCGTGAGCGACACCGAGATGCGCGAGGCACTCGTGAAGGAGCTTCGGGGCGTGCTTGTGCGCCATCGCAGGGATGTATCCAGCTCCAAGCTCCACGACATGCAGCGAGAGCGGCTCATGTCGCAAATCGATACGGTGGGCAAGCTGTGCAAGTTGTTATTGGAGCCCACCGGGGGGGACGCCAATGCCACTGGAGAAGGGTAAGGGTCAGGAGGCCATCAGCTCATGATCGCCGTCGTCATCCCAACCTACGGTCGACCCGAGTGCCTTGCGCAGATGCTCCACTGCTTGTGGAGGTCCGAAGTCCCAGAGGGGTTCAAGGTGTTCGTCTGCATCGACGGCGTTCCTTCCGAATTGGGGCGGCTCCAATCGACGTTGTTCCCCTGGGTCCGACAGCTTCCGCCACACGCACATCTCTTGTTCCGGTTCGAGCGCTACGCCACGGCAGGCGAAAAGCGTGACGCGCTCGTCCGAGAGGTTATCCTTCGGGGCGCGACAAAGATCATCCCGCTAGACGACGACGACCTTGTCACCAGGGGCCACATCCGCATGATGAGCTCGCTTCTCGACGGCGCCGATGTCGTCATGCGCAAAACGCACTTCAACGTGCGCTGGGATGACAGGCGATTGCTTCGCAAGAACAACACGAGCTGCCCCTACGGCGCGCAGGCCTTCACCTCGAGGGCCTACGAGCTGTCCGGTGGCTACCCTCGGGCGAATGTGCGCGAGGACTCGGAGCTTCGACAGCGATTCAAGAAGCTCGCTGAAGACGGCAAAGCACGCGTCACCTCTGGCGCGCCAAACTTGCCTGCAACGCTCATCGTGCGGCGCTTCGACAAGGGCCACCACCACATTTCACGTACCCACAAGCTCCACCCCGACTCCGAAACGCACGTTCAGTACTGTCCGACCGACTGGAGGTTTCTGGATACTGTGCGTGCTGCCGAGGCATGGAATGGATGACGCGACCCGAAAGCGCCTCTACGTGAAGTTCTACTGCGCGGCTCTTCAGGGTCTTTTGGCAAAGCCCGATGGCTCTGCCAGACCGGAAACGCAGCTTGCTTGCGAGTACGCCATCGACAGCATCACCTGCTTCGAGAACGTCTTCGAGCACGACCGTAGGCGCGCTTCATCCAAAGAATCGCCTTCACCTCATCCGGCCACAGAATCTCGTGACCGGAAAGCCGATATCCGAGCCGCTTCCACACCACTTCCAGGTTCCCGCAGTACTGGGCAACCTCGCCGACGGTAAAGCACCCCGGCGGCACCTTCTGCCTCCTGACCGGTCTTCCGTCACCCCTCCTGCGCACCGGCACCACCTTGTACGCCGCGATGCGCTTGTCCCACACGAACCGGTAGTCCCTGGTCATAGATCAAAAACAAGCCCCGGCAGCGCTCCACGTGCTGCCGGGGCTTTTGGCGTCCGACTCTTCCATCGGTTCGGTCCCATCGGTATCATGACACCAGATTGGAGGCAATGTCGACGTGCATTTTCACCCGATGACCCAACAGCTCTATGACCAGCTTCAGAACCTCTATGCCCAATACGGTCAGCATCCTCCGCCGCCTCCCAAGCGTTCACTGAATCTTTGCTCAGACGAGCAACTGATCGCGAGCACCTGCATGTACGAGGCCGGTCCTTTTTTGCTGTGTGAGTGGTTCGTCATCCGGCCCACAGGTGGGCTCAGAGCGCGCCACCGGGCTGCCGAAGTGCTCATCGAGGGGGTGATTGCCTACGCCGGCAGCCAGGGCCTGATGCCCATCGCCATCCCCCGCAGCAAGGGCCTCAAGGCCATGATGGCTCGCTATGGGTTCCAGGACACCCGCCAGAGCTGCATGACGATGCAGATGCCCTTGGCCCAGGTCACTGACGAAAGCCCCGCGCGGCTCCAGCAGCGGCTTGTGTCCGAGAGGCGAAAGGCAAAGCGCCTTCAGGCGGGGTTCGATGCGCTCATCGATGAAAACCTCGAGCTGCGCAAGGAAACGCCCCACCAGCCAGAGCCGCACCGGAACCCGGAGCAGACCAAGGAGGCCGAGGCTGATGGGGCGAACCAACGATCGCGCCCAGCCACTGGGCCACGTCCCGCCAAGAAGCGCAAGAAATCGAAAGGCAAGAAGCGATGAGCCACCCCGACGCACACGCCCGAGCCCATTGGGAGGCCCTGCGCCTCGAAGTGCAACAGGCACGGAAAGACGACAAGAGAGAGGCAGAAAAACGTAGCCCCTCCAGGGATTGACCGGACAGGCATTGACCCGGAGGGGCTACGCGGGGTATCCCCGTCGCGTGACTCGTGGGTTGTCAGAGATACCCCGATGCCAGCGATCTGGCAAGCCTGTAATGCGCTCCTCTCGCGGCGCCGGCGAAATAAATGGCGAGAACCGTCTTATGACGGCTGAGGAATCAACCTGGCCGCAGGGTCCACCGCCCCGCGTCTGCTGGAGACGACCCGTCCTCCAGCCACAACCCCGCCGACGTAGGCCTCAGGCCTCCGGTGCACCGGCCGCAGGGCACGGGCATCGCGGTTCCTCCCACACATAGGAGTGTGTCAGAGGCAGCCCCACATGTGGTGAGTTGTACCGGGGCAGCTAGCAGCACACACCACCGCGGCTTCTCAGCCCTCACCACAGGGAAAGGGCGGGGTCTATCCCATGTGCCTAATCCGATTAGAACCCTGGACACCGTAGCGTGGTTTCGTGATACCTGTGGCATTCTGCTACGTGGCAAAACATTCACACCCGATCCGGGCTTGACACCAAACTTGACGTCATGCACGCTCCCATCCATGACGTTCGCTGAGCCGGCGGTCGTGCACGTGGGTTGCTCTGGTGAAGGGTGCCCCAGGTGCGTGCGTCTCGAGTTGGATCGAAACCGCGTTTCCCGTTTTTCGGGCCGCAAGCCCTGTCGCGTCGAAGGGTGCAAAAGACCGCGAAGCCGCTTCGGGATGGTGTACTGCGACAAGCACCACTCGACGCTCGGAGAGCAGCCCAAGCCCCGCTGCCAGGTGTGCGGGAAGACTATCGTCGCCAAAAACCGCTGGAAGCAGAAGACGTGCGGTTTGGAGTGCAAGCACGAAAACCAGCGTCGGAGGAAGAAATGACCGCAGGCCGAACCCCAGAAGAGCGCCCTGCGCAGGGGAGAGCAGGAGAGGTTGCCATGGGCGTGCCTCGTGACGAGCGGTGTCAGATCAAGCCCTGCGTGGATGCTTGGCTGCGGATAGACACGTACATCAGCATGCCGCGCAGCATGACTCCAGAAGAACGACGGGTCACCGGCCCTGCGCTCGAGCTGCTCACGCAGATGTGTGCCGCCGAACGGCAGTGGCGGGAGACTGACCCCGCACTTGCAGACGCCGTCGAGCGCTGCCGCCGCACCGTGGCGAGAAGCTGCAATGAGCGGCTTGCGAGCAAGGGTGTCGGCCCGCTTCCGGAGGTGGAGTGATGATGTGGAAGGGACATGTGCCGCGCCCGGCCGTCGACAATTACCACCGGGCTAAATTCGACCAGGGCAAGCCGGATTTGACGCTGCCTCCGTTTGAGGCAATAGAGGCTGTCACGCGCGTGATGGAGTTTGGCCTCGCCAAGGGCTACGTGCGCGACTCGTGGCGCGACGTGCCAGACGCGCAACGCCGTTACATGGCAGCCCTACTCAGGCACGTCTCTGCCATCCTACAAGGCGAGGACATCGACCCCGATTCGGGGTTGCCGCATATCGACCATGCCGCATGCGATGCGCTCTTCTTGAGCGCCCTGCGCAGGGGTTGCAGGGAGGTGTCGCCGTGAACCTGGACGACGTCATTCGCATTGCGCGCAGGCTGTGGCCCCGCGGCTTCGCGTGCGCCTACGTGGTCTGGGTCGAGAAGCTGCGCGAGATCGAGCGCAGTCGGGGGGTGGCATCATGATCAAGCCGACCGACGAAGCCCCCCGCCACATCCACCGCATCATGCTCGCCTACGCCGTGATCGTGGCATGCGGGTGGATGAGCACGTGTACGGTGGAGGCAGAGGATTGTGGGCCGGACAGCGATTGGTCGCGGCTGCATCGGGATAATGGCGCCCCTCGGTGTGGCGGTGGGGGTTCGATTCCCTCCCGGCCTTCCAGCGAGACACGGAGCGGTCGCGGATCGGTACCGCAGCCAGACTGTAAATCTGGTGCCCTGCCGGGCTATGGGGGTTCGAATCCCTCCCGCTCCACTGACGAGTTACAACCCCGGGAGGGGCAGGAGGTGTGTGGTGTACGAGGAGCTGAAGGACATCCATCGATGTCTGGAGCCGTTCCGCACGAAGCTCATAGCGCTTCGGAAGCGAGCGCGAAGAGGCACCGAGGTGCAGGCGCGCCTTCGAGAGGCCGTGTACGAGCTGGACCGAGCGCGAGTGAGGATGGCGGAAGCCATGCTCGAGATGAACTACGACACCGAGGAGAGCGCGTCTGGCTCGCAAGAGCCCTGATCGCCGAAGCTGGCTGGACCGCTACGCAGACGGAGTACGTGGCCATCGCCTGGGTGTTGCGCAAGCGCGCTCGGGCGTCCGGCCGCTCGCCCTACGTGACGGTCCGCACGTACTGCGCCGGACTCGGCCGCCATGCCCGCACTCGCCGCCAACGATGGGTCCGCGAGCTACCCGCGGACGGCGAGACGCGTCCCGAGCACTGGCCGGACACTGCGAGCTGGCGCCGCCACCGCCCACGCTGGCAGCGCGTGTTGCAGCTCGTCGAGGAGTGGGCGGCCGGGGAGCATCCGGACCCGTGCCCGAGGGCGGTGCACTGGGGTGGCGACATGGACGCGCCGAAAGGGCGGATGCGCGCGGTGTGCGCGCGGCTTCCGACCGGCAACACGCTGTATGGGGTGATGTGATGATGGGGTGGGCGCTCTGCCTTGTTCTGGGCCACCGATGGATTCACGTCGACGGTTCGATGACCGCAATCCACCAGGTGTCCTTGACGTCGGATGGCTCCCTGGACGTACGCGGGGCGGGCATTGTGTGGATGGATGAATGCGAGCGGTGCGGGGTTACCCGCATCGACAAGCTCTTCTACTCGTCGCGAGGGGGTAGCGGGTGATGATGCATCATGTCCAGCGGCTTTGGATACCGATGCGGCTCCCCGGTCTCAACGAGATCATCGAGAAGAAGCGAAAAGTCTTTCGTGGTGGGGCAGACGGCTACTCAGTGCTGAAGAAGGGTTGGGGCGAGACCATCGCATGGCTTGCTGGAGCGCAAGGGTTCCAGAAAACGGGCGGCGGTGTGTTCACCTACCTGTTTCGCGAGCCTGACCGCCGCCGCGACCCGAGCAACTTCATCGCGGGTGGCGTCAAAATCATCGAAGATGCGCTTCAAGATGCCGGCTTGCTGGAGGGCGATGGATGGCGTAACGTCACGGCCATCCAGCCGTGGTGGATTGCAGACGCAACTCGGGCCGGCGTTACGGTGTTCGTGGGTGACCGCACGTTGGCGTTCGATGAGGCGGTTGCCATGGACGATGAGGCACATAACGAAAGGAAGTCCCGATGATCGAAGAGAAGGGCGAGAAAGGAGGAGGCCGCGGCCTTCGAGACATGGACCCGGACAAGCGCGAGCGCAGTGTCATGCATCGAGCGGACAACATGTTCGCCACGCTCACCCCGCCTGCGCGCCGCCGAGTCATGCAGTACTTGGTCGACAAGTATTCGCAGACGGAGACTGAGGCGCGGTTGGCTTATGAGGCCTCAGGTAAGCAGGGTTTGTTCGAATGAATGCGGTCTACGTCATTCATCGTGTCTTGGAGCTCCAGACGGGTGACCGTGTTCGGTTGCCTGTGGCGACAGTTGACAGTGAGGACGAGGCGCGCCGGCGCGTGCAAGAGACAGCCCAGCATATGGGTCAGATCGTCGATCGTTCTGGAGCGAGGGAAGTGCTTGGCGAGATCGGCATCGCCTCCATCAGTCACACCGTCGTGGGCATGGAGGTCCAGGGTCCGATTCAGCAGGTGCAGCGGCCTGGAATCGTCAAACCGCATTGACGTGACGCGCGTTGGCGCGTAGCATCACTAAGAACACCGTGTTCCCCCATGTGTGTGGCCCCGCCATGCTTACCCTGGCATGGCGGGGCATTTTTTTGTGGTGTAGACTTGGAGCATGGCCGACACCATCTTCGACGTCCTTCCTGACTCCGAGGAGGCTGCGCCCGCGCAGCGATCTGAGATTGTTCGGGCTGAAGACGGTATGCCGGCTACTGTCGAGGACGGCCTGCGCAGCGTAGAAGACGAGCTATACAAGGAGTCGCTTCAGGTCACGCGTGATACGATGGCATTCCGCGAGATCGAGCCTAGCGCTGAAGAGCCTCCGGAGGAGTGGATCGAGAATCTTGGCAAAAAGGAGGCGTGGCGTCGGTTCCGTGTAGCTCAGGCGGCATGGCTCAACAGCAAGGAGTATCCCGTCGGCATCAAGATGGGCATGCAGGTGGCGTCGAACATCATCCGTGCGCGAGCAACGGAGAAGACGGCGCCGAAGCTGGCAGTCAACGTGGTCACGCTCACCCAGGTGGGAACGGGACAGTATCCCAAGCAGGAGGTGGACGAGTGACGGACTTCAATGCGGGCATCGACCCGCAATCGAGCGAAGAGGACCCGGCTCCTGACGAGCGTGTCTACTACCGCCACACTCACAGCGGCGATAGAGGCTATATCGTCAAGCGTGGTGGCAGGGACGTCATCCGGCTAGACCGCGCAAACGAAGAGATCATCAAGCCTCTGGAGCCCACGGTGTGGCGCCTGGAGCGTGAGCACCGGCCTCTGACGAACATGGCGCTTGCGCAGATTGCGTACCGGGCGGATTCGGAGTTGTGCTTCCATCTTGGAGAGCACGACCCAAACCGAAAGGAGTGGAAGAGCATGTATGAGCGCGAGCGCATCAAGTGGATGCGTCAGGGTCCGCCGCCGGACCCGAAGATCCGTCAGGTGCTTTGGCGCCGCGTGATGGAAACCTTGGCCCCGATTGCGAGCTGATGCCGTCTCCCGTACGCCTGCGCACCTCGAAGCTTCCGGTCACGCAGGACAACCTGCTCGCCGCCGTGCAGCGTGAGGTTGTTCCCGTGCTGCAGAAAGTGCGCGACACGCTAAACCAGCTTCTCGACGATGACGCGTGGCTTACGGGCGTGCAGCTTGAGGAAAGCTTGTCGTTGGGCACGAACACCATCGAGCACACCCTTGGAACGACGCCGTCGGGATTCATTCTCATCGACATGCAGCGAGGGTCGGGCGAGACGACGGCGGCGCACGTGTTCCGTCGCGATGGTGACACGTGGAGCGACGAAGAGGTCGAGCTTTACGCCACCGATTCGTGTGACGTGAAGATTTGGCTGTGGTGAGATGTTTCAGGGGTTGTACAAGCCGAGTAAGTGGCAGAGCGAGTTCCACGCCCTTCCGCACCGCGAGGCGCTAGGCGCGGGTTCGGCTGGCCCTGGCAAGACGCTATGCTTGATCATGGATCCCATCTATCAGGTGGTCGAAGAGCACAGGCGCTGTGAAGACAAAAGCCACCCACACCACCAGCCCTTCGGTTCAAGCACGGGGTGGGCGCTACATCTTCGCCGCACGCGCACCATGCTGGACCAGACCATTGCCATCACCAAGCGAATCTTCCCCCGCATCGACCGCGCGGCAAGGTATGACGGTGCGACCTACATGTGGATATTCAGCAGTGGGTATCGCTACCAGTTCGGGCACTGTCGCGACTCCGATAGCTGGGAGCAGTACTTTTCCAACCAGTATTCCTACATCGGCTATGACGAGCTGGTGCAATTCGAGGAAGAGCAGTACCACCAGATCAATGGACGTCTCCGCAGCACCGACCCTGTGCTCAAGCACATGCTGAAAATCCGTGCGATGAGCAACCCGCTCATGAAGGTGGAGTCGGGTGTCTCCATGAAAGATCCGCATTGGGTGCGTCGGAGGTTCGTGGACCCGGCACCGCAGGGTCGCGTCACCCTGAGCCGACCCGTCCAGCGCAGTGATGGCACCATCGACGAGGTCACGCGCATCTATCTGCCGGCGACGCTGTTCGACAACCCCGATCCCGAGTTCGTGCGCCAGTATGAGCTTGAGTTGCTGACCAAGCCCAAGCACATTCGGGACGCCATGCTTTACGGCGACTGGTATGTCTCGCCGGGCAGCTACTTCGGGGACGTGTGGAACAGCCGCCTGCACGTCATCCGGCCGTTTTCGATCCCCGAGGATTGGCCGCAGTGGCGGGCGATGGACTGGGGATTCAAGCAGCCTGGGACCGTGTTGTGGATGGCGATGGACCCGGATGGCAACGTCATCGTTCACCGCGAATATAATTTCCAGGGAAAGACCGACCGAGAGGTCGCTATTGACATCCGAAGCATCGAGCGTGAGCTGGGGCTGTGGGGCAAAGGCCAAAGCCAGATCACGGGCGTGGCGGACACTCAGCTTTGGGAGGCGCGGGGAGACAATGCCATGTCCAAGGCGCAGGTCATGGCAGGCAAGGGGGTGCTCTGGCTCAAGGCGGACAAGGGCTCAGGTAGCCGGCAGCGCGGAGCGGAGCGCATCTACAAACGCCTGGGCGATCATCATGGCGAGACGACTTCGCCGGGGCTTGTGTTCTTCGAGAGCTGCCGGATGTGTATCCGCACGATTCCGCTCATCCAGGGGACCTTCAATAGCGAAGAGCCGGTAGACGGCGGTGAGGACCACTGGTTTGACGCGCTGCGCTACGGAGTCGACTTTGCCTCGTACGGGGCGGTCGGAATTCCGCCGCGCATGACGGACGACCCGGACGAGGACGATGAGCTGTCCCGCTTGCCTCCGGGCGGCATGGGGCGGTATGGTTACGGAAGTCCTGTATTGTAGGGCAATGTATATCCATGGCACGACGTGACGACGACGAGCTGGTCATCGAGCCGGTCCCTGGAGACCCGGGTACGCTTGACCTGGAGCCGGAGCTCGAGGTTGACGCGGGCCCTGAAGAGCAATCCGACGAGCAGGAGCCATTCGTATACGACGAGGACGAGGCGAATCTCGTCGAGACGTTCATGGAGCACCCTGTGGGGCGCAAGGCGCTCAAGCGCATCGCGTCGCAGGTCATCGAGGACTTCGACGACGCACGCGAGAGCGACGAGGGGTACCGTGAACGGATGGCCGAAGACTGGAAGCTGCTTGCCGGCGAGCTGCCGCCCAAGCGCTGGCCATTCGAGCATGCGGCCAACGCTCACGTGCCCATCATGCTTGAGAACATCTCCCGGCTAACCGCGAGGGTCGAGCATGAGATATTCGGCAACTACACCAACGTCATGGGCGTGATGCCGACCGGCCCGGACGACGAAGAGCAGGCCGACATCCTCACACTCCACGGCAACTGGCAGTTCCGCGTGCAGATTCCTGACTTCCAGCGGCAGCAGTCGCGAGGCATCCTGGCCTTTTTCTGTTGGGGCG
>Ga0207797_1002167_pt1 | contig 13740 bp, 15 predicted proteins | sample PRCRCaboRojoPR_6_FD_187275 | JGI IMG/M metagenome (GOLD analysis project Ga0207797, IMG submission 187275) | Marine sediment microbial community from Cabo Rojo, Puerto Rico - PR CR 10% Liquid 1 (SPAdes) | ecosystem: Environmental > Aquatic > Marine > Coastal > Sediment | place: Cabo Rojo, Puerto... | reverse complement strand
GAGCTCAGACGTTCGATTCGTCGATTTCAAATCCGACAAGCAACCCACCTGGTGTCCCGGCTGCGGCGACTTCGGGACGATGAACGGCATGATGAAAGCGCTGGCCCAGACGGGCAACGACCCGGACAACACGTTCGTCGTCGCCGGGATCGGCTGTTCCGGCAAGATCGGGACGTACATGCACAGCTACGCGCTGCACGGCGTCCACGGTCGCGCGCTGCCCGTCGGCATCGGCGTGAAACTGGCCAACCCCGACCTGGAAGTGATGGTCGCCGGCGGTGACGGCGACGGCTACTCCATCGGTGCCGGCCACTTCGTTCACGCCGTCCGGCGCAACGTCGACATGTCCTACGTCGTCATGGACAACCGGATCTACGGCCTGACGAAGGGTCAGGCGTCGCCGACCTCGCGGCAGGACTTCGAGACGTCGACGAGCCCCGGGGGCACCGACATGCCGCCGGTCAATCCGCTGGCGCTCGCGCTGGCCTCGGGTGCGACCTTCATCGCACAGTCGTTCTCCTCGGACAGCCAGCGTCACACCGAGATCATCCAGAAAGCCATCGAGCACGACGGGTTCGGCTTCGTCAACACCTACTCGCCGTGTGTCACCTTCAACGACGTGGACACCTACGACTACTTCCGGGACACCATCGTCGACCTCAAGGAGGAGGGCCACAACCCCAACGACCGGGAAGCGGCCAAACAGAAGATCCTCGAGGGCGACAAGGAGTACATGGGCGTCATCTACCAGGACGACGACTCCGTCCCCTTCGAAGAACGCCAGGGCATCGACCAGAACATGGCCGACATCCCGGACGGTGCACCCGACGACGCGATGAACCTGGTTCGGGAGTTCTACTAGACCACCTTTTTCCGCCTCGGTGTCGAGCGCGCTGCCGCGCGCTCGCACCGCTCGGCGCAAAAACGTGGGTGAAAAAGGCTCCTCGCGGCCGGTAGGCCGCTCGGAGTACAACGCATTTCCGCCGGCTCCGCCACTGCACCACTACCGCACAGCGGCAACCCTCCCCTTCCCCGTCTTCGTGAACGGAGTGAACGAAGTGGTTCGAGACGGCGAAGCCGTCTCGTCATGCGGAAAATCTCCGATTTTCCAGCAGCTCGGAAGACGAGCAACGCGAGTCTTCCGGCGACTCGCGCGGTCACGGCTGTCGCCGTGACACGCGCTCGCGGCCACCGCCGCCGCTCGCCACATTCCGCCCGATTTAAGCCGATATAATCCTGCGCTCCGGTATGAGCGCCGACGTGGACATCCGGCAACTGCACCGCGACCTCGTCGACAGTCACGGGCAACCGGAGAAGACCTACTCCGAAGACGGCGTCCGACAACTGCTCACGACGATCCTCTCACAGAACGTCGCCGACCCACAGACCGCCGCCGCAGCGGAGAACCTCTTTGCGACCTACCGCGACTACGGCGAAATCGAGGCCGCCGACCACGACGAACTGGCCGACGTCATCGAGACCGCCGGGCTGAAAAACCAGAAGGCTGCGCGTATCCAGCGGGCACTGGGGGCGATTCGCGAGGAGACCGGCGGCGAGTACACGCTCGCCTTCCTCGACGAGATGGCGACCGACGCGGCGAAGTCGTGGCTGACAGCGATCAAGGGCATCGGGCCGAAGACCGCGAGCGTCGTCCTGAACTTCCACTTCGAGAAGCCGACGATGGCCGTCGACACGCACGTCGAGCGCGTCTCCAAGCGGTACGGTCTCGTCCCCGAATCGGCGTCGAACCAGCGTGCCCACGACGTGCTCAACGAGGTGGTTCCAGACGACTTGAAGTACTCGCTGCACGTCCTGCTCATCACTCACGGCCGGGAGTACTGTACCGCGCAGTCCCCGGACTGTGACAATCCTGTCTGCCGAGACTACTGCGACTGCCGCGGGTGTTGAGCGAACGCACGTACACAACAGAATAGGTGGGGAGACCTTGACGCTGGATTCCTAACCGTCGATATGCACGTCTTCTGGCATCGCCGCGACCTGCGCATCCCGGACAACCGCGGGCTCGCACTCGCGGCGAACGACGACGAGGTACTCCCGGTCTTCATCGTCGAGACCGACTTGCTCAAACAGATCGGCAAGCGCCAGCGGGCCTTCTTCATGGCCGGCGTCCGCGAACTGAAAGAGCGGTACCGAGCGCTGGGAAGCGACCTTCTCGTCCGCGCCGGCGCACCGGAGGCGGTGCTGGCCGACGTCGTCTCGGCGTACGACGCCGAGCGCGTCTACTACAACCACCACTATCGCCCGGCACGGCGAAACCGCGAGCGTCGCGTCGACGAGGCGGTGCCGACGAAGGCGGTCACCGACCAGGTGCTCGTCGACCCCGAGCGCCTCTCCCCGGCTTATCCGAACCACGGCCGGTTCTACGACGACTGGCAGGACGAGCACAAGCTGACGCCGTTCGACGTTCCCGACGCGGACGCGCTCGTGGGGATCAGCGACGAGCAGACTGCGCCGTCGCTGACGACCGATATCGACCTGCCCGCGGCTGGCTACCGCGCTGCGCGAGAGCGCTACGACGAGTTTCTCACTGTCGGCATCGAGACGTACAACGACACCCGCGACGACATGCGCGCGGCCGTCGAGCGACCGGTCGGTGCCGTCTCGCGGCTCTCGCCGTACATCGCCGCCGGGATGATCGGGATCCGGGAGGTCTGGGCCGACGCGAGCGAACGGAAGGCCGCCGTGTCGGGCAGCGCAGCGAAGAACGTCCAGAAGTTCCGCTACGAACTCTCCTGGCGCGAGCAAAACTACCACCTGCTGTACTACAACCCGAACCTGTTGACGAGGAACTACAAGTCGTTCCCAAACGAGATCGCCTGGGAGAACGACGGGGAACAGTTCGAAGCATGGAAACGCGGCGAGACGGGTTATCCGCTGGTCGACGCCGGCATGCGACAGCTCAACCAGGAGGGATACATCCACAACCGGCCGCGACAGAACGTTGCCTCCTTCCTGACGAAGCACCTGCTGACCGACTGGCGGAAGGGGGCGCGGTACTTCGCGAAACAACTCGTCGACCACGACGCGGCCAACAACTACGGCAACTGGCAGTGGATCGCCTCGACCGGTACCGACAGCGTCGACGTTCGCATCTTCGACCCCGTGTCACAGATGGCCAAGTACGACGACGGCGCGAAATACGTGAGGGAGTACGTCCCGGAACTGCGCGGCGTCGACGCCCAGCAGGTCGTCGAGTGGCCGAACCTGTCCGATGCCGGCCGCAGGCGTCTCGCGCCGGACTATCACCATCCCATCGTCGACCGCAACAGCGCGTACGAGCGGGCACAGCGCGTGTTCGAGACGGCCCTGGGCAAGCGCTGATCAGCGCTCGCGCGTCCCGGCAGGCGGCGGTAACACCGTCCGAAGCGCGTCGCGGGCGAGCGCGAGGGGCGACGACCCGAGACGCTCCCAGTACACCGCCGTGATGACGAGAGCCACCGCGACGGCGAGTGCCCGCGCGACGACTGCCCCGATGGTCGGCGCGACCGCCGCGAGTGGCACCGCGAACAGGCTACTCGTGAGGAAGGCAACGACAGAGAACGCTGCCGCGCGGGCGAGTCGCGGCCGTCGACCGGCGAGTTCGAGCACGAGCACTGGCACCGTGGCGACCAGGAGACCGGGAGTCGACCCGAAGACTGGTCGCGGGGTCGCGAGTTCGACGATTCCGTCCACGAGTGCCACTACCGGCATCGCGAGGAGAAACCAGACGGCGAGCAGGTGGAGGTAACCGATGACGCCGGTGTCGCGCGCTGCCATACCAGGCCCTAGTTGTTACCGACAAGTGACGGTTACGACTCGACGACCCGAACCGAGCAGTGCAGACAGACCGTCTCGCCGGCGATCCAGTTGACGTCGTTCTCGCCACAGTCAGGGCACCGATAGGTCTCGTTGTTGTACTCGGTCGTGCCGCGCGGGACGTGTAGCCGCCCGGCATCGAGGACTGCAGTGACGATGCGGGGAAACTGCCGGCGCTTGTACTCGGCCCGATGTGCGAGATACCCGTCTTCGTCGGGGTCGGTTCCGTGGAGGTCGTCCCAGCGAACCTCGAGTCCGGTGTTTCGCGAAGCCTGGAGGATTGGTCGATTGGCGGCAGAAAAAAGCGGTGTTCCCGCCGTCTCGACCGGATCGTCCGGTACGTGCGACCGGTAGAGTGTGGCCGCGCGGTCGTAGGCGGTTTTCGCTTTCTCGTTGTCCCCCACGACGGCACGGGCGTCACCGACGAACTCCTGGAAGACGGCTCGTTCGACGCCCTCCCGGAGATTGTCGCGAGCGTCGATTGCGAGGGGCAGCGCGGTCGTGGCGCGGAGACGCGCCCGCTCGTCCGCGCCGGCGAGACGGTAACACAGCGCCGCCGTCAGAAAGTACGCCAGCCCGAACGCCGGTCGCTCCCGCGGCCCGGGGTCGAGTATCGTCCAGTCATCGCCCTCGCCGATGTCCCGATGAGCGGCGAGGGTGTAGGCGTCTGCGGCCGCGCGCCAGTCCCCGTCGACCAGTGCGGTCACGGCCGCCTCGCGGTGTGGATTGCCCATACCGGTAGGAGGGTCTGGAGGCACTAAGCGACGGTACCTAACCGTGGGGCACCGACCGGCGAGTCAGAGTTCGACGGCGACGTGGTGCGCAGCGATCCCGTCGGCCAGTTCGACGTCGAAGCGCTCTGCGAGCAGGGACAGCGCGAGCGACTCCGCCACGTCGGTCGCCGCACCCTCGCTGAGAACGTCTGCAAACTGCGACTCTCCGGGGATCGGATTGTTCGATACCGCGTTTCGCAGCGTCGCTGCATCGGGGTCGGTGATCCCCGCGGCCAGTTCCTGCAACCCGAGATAGGTCTCGATGCCGGCCGTCAGGTAGCGCGCGGCCCGCTGTTCGGGGTCCGGTACCGAGACGATCGTCGAGAGATAGCTCGCTGCGGCGGTCTCGGCCACGTCGACCGCGTCGTCGACCCACGCGCGGATCGTCTCGCGGTCGGCGTCGGCGTCCAGTTCCTCGGCCGCCGCCGCTGCGAGTTCGGCCTCCTCCTCGGCGACGTCGTGGAAGACGTTGCCGACGATGACGGCGTCCGCGCCGGCGTCGATCACGGCCTGCGCGTTCTCGCGGTTGTCCAGTCCGCCGCCGTACCAGAGCCGCGACCAGGAGATCCCGTCCGTGACTTCCTCGAGGATGTCGACGGCCTCGTCGCCGCCGAAGGTACCCGAGTACTCCAGGTAGATGACCTCGCTTTCGAGGTGCGTTTCGGCGGCCATCGCGTGCTGTTTGGCCTCGCGAGGGCTCAGCAGATCGTCTTCGGTGACGTTCGCCTCGCGGGCCGCAGCGCTGTCGACGTTCATGATGATGTAGGCCTCGAAGACGGCCTCGTGGAGGAGCCACGCCGCGGCGAAATTCGAGAGGCGTCCCTCGATCGCATCGCCGAGGGGAAGCGGGAGTTTGTCGCGGATCAGTCCCGGCCCGACGTCTTCCTTGATGTGTTCGACGCCCTTCCCGAGTGTCCCGACGAGCGACTCGCTGTCGCCGTTGAGTACCTCGGGGACGGCCATAAACGCCGCGCGGTCGCGGATCTCCTCGGTCACGTGCGTCGCCTCGCTGGGTTCGTGGAAGGCGGGCACGTCCAGTCCAGCGAGGATGTCGAACGTCTCCGCCGTGTTCTGTTCGGTGACGTCCCGCGATCCACCGACCGAGACGGCACTGGTATGAGAGAGATAGAGCGGATAGGCCAGCGGCAACTGCTTTTCCTCCTCGGGATCGACTTTCGTGATGTGACTCCAGCCCGATGGCACGGGATTGGTATCGAGCGAGAGGAGTGTGCGACCGCCGATAGAGATGGCCGCTCCGAGCGAGTCGACCGTCTGTACGATGTCTGCGAGCCCCGGCATTACTGGCACACTCTCCGGGCAAATTTAAAAAGCGTATCCACTTGGCGCGTGGTGTGTTATCACACCCCGGTTCTTGATTCGATCCGCCGAGCCGGCACTGTCACCGCCACTCGCGCACCCACCAGGCTGCGCCGAGCAACATCAGTCCGATCCCGAGCGTAGAGGTCGCGGGTTCTGGGATGACGAACAGGATGAATCCGACGAGGAGGAGTCCGGACGGTTCCAGTTCCTCGATATGACTTCGCAGGGCCATACGAGTTCGTACGACAAGTGGCCTAAAGGGCCTATCGACGAGTGGGGAACTCACCCGCCGGGCAGCACTTCTGGGTTCCCCGACCGATAGATATACTCCGCGGCGATACCCGTCAGCGTCGAGTCGACGACGCTCGCGTGGTCTTTGGCCAGGTCGAGGTATCGCTGTGAGATGTCGACGACGGCGTCAGCGGCGGCCGTCTGGTCGTCTGTCAAGAGATACTCCGCAGTGACCGGCGTGAGCTGTCCCTCTCGCATGTCGGCATCGTAGTCGTCGACGTCGTCGAGCCAGACCTGCGCGCCGATGATCGCGAGCACGATTGACTTCTTGAACGCGTCTTCGACGTCGAGACCGGCCTCGCGGTACATCTCGATCATCCCGTCGTAGATGACGCCGACGCGGTCGTACTGGGTCTTCAGATACGGCAGGTCGAGTTCGCGGGTGTCGAATACTCTCGGCGGGTCGTCGAAGTCCGCGAACTTGTACTCCTCGCTGATCCGCTCACGTGCGCGCTCTGCGTCTCCACCCGTTGCGGCAGTCATCAGTTCACGGAAGTGCTCGTCCTCGTCCTGGTGGGCCTCGGAGATGTCGACGGCCCAGTCGTAGGCCGCCCGTACCGAGTCCGGGTACTCGGCGAACAGCGACTCGACGCGGCCCTGGAGTGTCTCCTGTGCGATCTCGGCGATCCGCCGACGGTCGGCAGCATCGACCGCGAAGTCCACCTCGAAGTCCTCGAATTCGTCGTCGTTTATCGCGTCGCGCATGTCCCCGTCGACGAGCGCCTCGATGACGAGTCGCGTCACTTCCTCCGCGCGCCCGTCGTCGGTGCCGTGTCGATAGCAGTAGCCAAGCGTCAGTTCCGCCGGGAGCACGAGTTTCGTGTCGTAGGAGAACTCGACGAACTCGCGGTCGAAGGCGTCGGCGATTGCCGACTCCACGGCGGCGAAGGCGTCGGCGACCATCTCCCCTGTGGTGTCTTCGACCCGCCGCTGGAGCCGGAGACTGCGGTAATCGAAGACGCCGGTGTCGGCGTAGTACCCGAGCACGGCTCGTGCCGACGTGGGCAAGAACTCGCGCCCCGCGAGTTTGTCTGCACCTGTTCTGAGCATTGCGCTGGTCGTATCCCCAGCCTGGTACGGGCGGGGGCTTTAGACTGCCGATTGGCCGCGGTCGGGGAACAGCACTTTGTTTCCACTGGCCGAATCGACCGGTGTGAGATGGTCGTCTGCGCTCCCGCTGGCTGCGTACGGTGCGTGGCTGGTCGCGGTTGTCCTGCTCGCAGCGGCGCAGTTCACGCCGCTCTCCGCGCTCCCCGGTGTCCGGACGAGCGTGGTCGCCGGCGCACTCGTGTTCACAGCTCTCGGTGCCATCCGACTCGTTCGGAACGGACTCGCTCTCTTGACCACGGAACTGTGAAACCGTCGCTGGATTCAGCAAGACTGATTACGGACACGATATACCTGCACGTATGACCGAGCGCTGTGACGTGGTAATCGCTGGGGCAGGTCCTGCCGGGGCACAGTGTGCCCGTGATCTGGCAGGCCGGGACTACGAGGTGCTAGTTCTGGAGACCGAGCCAGAAGACGAGTTCCCACGTCAGAGCAACAAGTCCACCGGCGGCACCTTCCCGTCGATGATGGCCTCCTTCGGGATCCCGGACGACGTGGTGATGCAGTTCACCGACAAGGTCGTCCTGGAGTCGCCCAACGAACATTTCGTCCGGCCGCAGCCCGGTGCAGTGCTGGAGTTCGGAGACTTCAAGCAGTTCCTCGTCGAGGACGGCCGCGACCGCGGCGCGCGGTACCGGTTCGACGCGCGTGCGACCGAACCGATCGTCGAGGACGGCGACCCGGTCGGCGTCCGCTACAACGGCGACGAGGAGGTCTACGCCGACATTGTCGTCGACGCGACCGGGCCGGCGGCACCGCTGGCAAAGAAACTCGGCGTCAGCGACCTCGAACGGGAGCGACAGGCCATCGGGATCGAGTACGAGTTCGAGGGCGTCGACCTCGATGCCGACGGCTACGCAGACCTCTCGGACGCGATGATGCTGCGGCTCGACCACGACCTCGCACCGGGGGGGTACTCCTGGATCTTCCACACCGGCGATGACACAGCCAAGGTGGGGCTGTGCTACATCCAGAACGACTCCCACAAGGAGTTCGCCAAAGAGGGGATGGGTATCGACGACTACCTGGACTACTGGCTGGAGCGCGACCCGCGCTTTGCCGACGCCGAGCGGATCGAGGGCAAACAGCACCGTGGCTCGGCACACATCCAACCACCGGGCGAACTGAGCACGAACAGCTTCATGGCCATCGGCGACACCGTTCCGACCATCGATCCGCTGTGGGGCGAAGGTATCCACAAGGGCATGAAATCCGGCCGCGCCGCGGCAGTTACCGCAGACGCCGCGCTGACGCCGGCCGAGTCCGACACCTCCGCCGAGCGGATGGCGACCTACGACGAACTCTGGCACAGCGAGGTCGCCCCGAAGATGCGCACGCGGCTGACGATGACCGAACTGCTCTATCTCGCACCCAACGAGCGCTACGACCAGTTGATGGCTGACCTCCAGCGTCTCGACGTCGACACGCTCTCGGAGGTCAACAGTGGAAACGTGCTGGCGATGCGGAACCTCTTCTCTCTCTCTGACATCCCGTTGCTCGCGAAGTACGCCCGACAAAAGCTCGGTGTCTGAGAACGCGGCTCCTTTGCTGAGGTCACAACACACTTTGGCGTCCCGATCCTTCCCCCGACTGTATGTCTCAAAAGCTATCCCCCGATAGTGTGCCCCGTGCCGACGAAATGCCGATGCTCGGGCTGGGAACGTGGCAAAACGACGACGCCGGCCAGTGTGCCGACTCGGTCGAGACGGCTCTCGAGATGGGCTATCGACACATCGACACGGCACAGATCTACCGCAACGAAGACGCCGTCGGCGAGGGAATCGCGAGCGCCGATGTCCCCCGCGAGGACGTCTTCCTGGCGACGAAAGTCTGGATTGACAACCTCTCCTACGACGACGTTCTCAGTACGACAGCGGAGAGCCTCGACCGCCTGGGCGTCGACTACGTCGATCTCCTCTACGTCCACTGGCCCGCCCGCGAGTACGACGCCGCGGAGACGCTACAGGCCTTCGACGAACTCTCCGACGACGGGCAGATCCGCAACGTCGGCGTCTCGAACTTCGAACCTCACCACGTCGACGAGGCCCGCGACAACCTCGACGCGCCGATCTTCGCAAACCAGGTCGAGATGCACCCGTTCCTCCAGCAGGACGAACTCCGCGAGTACGCCGCGGACACCGACCTCGAACTGGTCGCCTACTCACCGCTGGCCCGCGGCGAAGTGTTCGGTGACGAGACGTTGAGCGAGATCGCCGAGCGCCACGGCGTCAGCGAGGCACAGGTCAGTCTCGCGTGGCTCCGCGAGAAGGGCGTCACCGCGATCCCGAAAGCGACCAGCGAAGAGCACATCCGCGACAACTGGGAGAGCCTCACACTGTCGCTGACCGACGATGACGTCGCGGCAATCGACGCCATCGAGAAGACCGACCGCCGCGTCCACCCCGACTTCGGCCCGGATGCCTGGGACTGAGCGCGGAGCCGAAAGGATAAACCCGAACCGCCGAAAACGAGGGATATGGCTGCTGGAACCGGACACGGGGTCACCGAGGCGCTGCGATTCGACCTCAAGCGAATGCACGAGACCTGGATGGAGTTCGTCTATCCCCGCCAGCGGAGCGCCGAGGGGACGGTACTGGGAAAGTGGGAACCCGACGGGGGACTCAGCCTCGTCCTCTATCGGCTGTGGTCGATCCTCGGTGCACCGGTCGTCGCTGTCGTCTACCCGTTCGTCCTGTTCGGCTACTTCGTCCGATTCCAGACCCGCCGGCTGAACACGACGGCGCTCAGCATCGGCTTCGTCGGCGTCGTCGGTCTGTTCGTCCTCCTCTGGGGTGCGCTCGCCGTCCTCGCCAGGTTCCAGTTCTCGGGGGCACTGGAGACCGGCGGCGTCACCGCCGTCGCCGCTGCGAGCACAGTCGCGATTCTCTCGGCTGCGCTGTCGTTTGGGACGTACAAACTCGGCGGTCGGATCACCACGGTCGCGCTTGCGTATCCGTTCGCGATGACGGCCATCTTCCTGCCGCCGGTCGTCGCGGCGCTGTACTCGACGGCCGTCGCCGACGTCGTCCTCGACCAGAGCGATTCGCTCGCCCGGTGGTTCCTCTTCAGTGGGCCCGACCTGTTCGGCGTGAAGGAGTACCTTATTCAGGAGTTCGAGCGCGACGGCTTCGCCTACGTCCTGATGTGGTTCGGCATCTCGGTGCCGCTGGGGTGGCTCCTCGGCCTCGTCGTGACGCTCGCGGACTTCGTTCGCCCGACTGTGGAGTGATCGGCACTGCCGAGCCAATGCCCGCTTTCTGAACGTTTTTGGACATTCGGCCCCTCCTGTGGGGTATGGACTATGACCTCCCCCGTGCAGGTGGCATCCTCTTGCTGATCGTCGTCCTCGGCGTCGGTGGACTCATCGGTAGCGGCATGATGCAGACGTCGACGGTGCTGATGATGGTTGCCCCGTCGATGCTCGTCTTCGCCGTCGTCGCCTTCGCGCTGGGCGTCAAACACGGCGAGTACCGCGCGGGCCACTAATACTGTTGGCCATAACTACGTGACGGATTTCGACACCACGGAGTGTCGAAAATCTTCACGCGCTTATAGCCGACGGTATGAGCTATCGTAGCCAGTGATAGTCGATGCACACACGACCGCACGCCGGCGTGGGGTCGGTGTGTAAATCGTTTCAATTGGTACTATAGCACGTCGGCCGGGTCGACCGCCCGGTCGTCCCACGCCCCTGGATCTCCGACCACGTACACTACGTCCGCCGGCAGCGACGCCGGTGGCTGCAGCAGTATCGTCGCACCGACGAGCAACGGTGCGACGACACCGGCGGCGACCGCGCCGGCCGTCGTCAACGGTGCGTCGATCGCAACCCGGTCGCCAGCGGCCAGCTCGTGTGTCTCCGCGAGTCCCTTCGCCGCGTCGAGCACGTCCGCGTGGGTGAACTCCCTGTCCGCGACGCGCAACAGCGGGTCGTCGGGCGCGACGGGATCCGGCGGCTGGATGGGGTTCTCGCTCCAGAGTTCCCGCTCGAAGTGTGCGACGCCAGCGGTCTCGGGCGGCCCGCCGTATGCCACCCGCGAACAGCCCGGTTCGACCTCGTAGCGGTCGAGCCAGCCGTCGGGAAGCACGAGCGCCCGCGCGTCCACCGGCTGTTCGGGATCGATGTCGACGATGGCGCCGAGCGTCGCGCCGCCGAGCAGCGCCACCAGCGGGTCAGCCGCTGTGCCGAGCCAGCCCGGTTCGTCGTCCGGTGTCGGCTCCTTCGGCCCGGTGACGAGCGCCAGCGTCGCGCCAGACCGGACGCCGTAGTGGCGGAGCAGATTGCCCGCCTTCCAGGCGTTCGTCGAGAACTCCCGGTACGTGTAGTCGGCGGTGCGACCCGGAGCGTCCACGGCCGGCCCCTCCCGGTTCCGTCCCGCAGCGACGACGTCGGCTAGCGTTTCCATATCCGGGGGTTGGCCCGAACCGCGAAAAGCCCGTCGTCCGCGGCCGGTGCGTTTGCTGACCCTGAAACTCCGCGCCGTGCTTTATGTGAGCGACGGCCGACCAGCCAGCTATGCCCTCCAACAGCGCGTCCTCGACGCTCCTGCAACGAGCGACGAGCACCCGCAACGTCATCATCCTCACAGCCATCGCCGTCGCGATCCCGGCCGCCTTCGCCTTCCACGACCGGTTGCCGGGCGACCAGGCAGGCTTTCTCCTGTTGTTCGCCGTCGCAGTCGGCGTTCCCAGTGCGCTCGACAGTTACGGCCCGCAGTTCCAGAAACTCCGCAACTGTGTGTTCGCGACGGTCTGGCTGTGTTCGGCAGTCCTCGTGGCCTACGTCGTCTCCTTCACCGCAGGCGTCGACTTCCTCAGCCTGCCGCCGTTTCTCGCCGGCGTCATCGCCTTCCTCGTCGGCTACTTCGGCGCGTTCGGGATCCTCGCGGTGCTCTCCCGATAGCCGGAGGCAAAAAACACATCACGACCGCGTGCACTGGCCCACGCATGGTCTCCGACCACCAACAGCGCGTCGCCGAATTCGTCGCGACCCACGACCTGGACGCACCGCCGGCCTATCGGCTCCTCGACGTCGCCTCGGAACTCGGCGAGGTCGCGAAAGAGATCAACGAGTCCACGGACTACGGTTCGAACCCCGACGACGTCGAGGTCGCCGAGGACGAACTCGGGGACACACTCTTTGCGCTCCTGGCACTGGCTGACGCCGCTGACGTCGACGCCGAGGACGCGCTGGAGACCGCGCTCTCGAAGTACGAACGTCGTCTTGCCGAACGGGACACCGCAGCGAGTGGCGAGTAGGAGGCAGCCTCGCGGTCTGGGCTACAGCGAGTCTTTGATCTTGTCGAAAAAGCCCTGGTCGACCTCGATTTCCTCCCCGCCGGCTTCGGCAAACGCCTCCAGTGCCTCGCGCTGGTCGGCATTGAGCGACTCCGGCGTGACGACCTGCACCTTGACGTAGAGGTCGCCCTGCCCGCGGCGCTGGAGACGGGGCATGCCCTTGCGCTTGAGGCGGAACTGCTCGCCACTCTGGGTGCCGTCCGGGATATCAAGTTCGACCGTGCCATCCAGCGTCTCGACCTGGATCGTGTCGCCGAACACCGCCTGCGGGAAGGAGATCGGCTCGTTCGTGTACAGATCGTCACCCTCCCGCTCGAAGTCGGGATGCTCGGTGACCGAGATGTCCACGAGGAGATCACCGTTGCGCGCGCCGCGCTCGCCGGGTGCGCCCTCGCCGTCCATCCGCAGGGTCTGGCCGTCGCGGATGCCCGCCGGGATCTCGACGGTCAGCGTCGCGTCGTTGCGGACGACGCCGTTGCCGCCGCAGGTCGAACACGTCTCCTCGTAGATGGTGCCCTCGCCCTCACAACGCCGACAGGTCTGGCGGGACTGCATCCGGCCGAACGGCGTCTGCTGGACGCTCGTCGTCTGTCCCTGCCCGTTACACTCCGGACAGGTCTCCGAGTCGGTGCCCGGCGGGTGGCCGCGCCCGTCGCAGTCCGAACACTGCTCTGGGCGGCGCACGTCCATCTGTTTCTCCGCGCCGTGGTACGCTTCTTCCAGGTCGATCTGCAGGGTCGTCTTCAGATCCTGGCCCTGCCGCGGCCGGTTGCGGGACTGACCGCCCCCGCCGCCGAAGAACTGGTCGAAGATGTCCTGCATGTCGCCGAAGGGGCCGCCGCCGCCCATGCCGCCCATGCCACCCATGCCGCCGCCGGGGCCGCCGCGGCCGCTGTCGGTGGCGCCGCGTTTCTCGGCCTCGACGAACTGCTCGTGGCCCATCTGGTCGTACATCTGGCGCTTCTCGTCGTCCGTCAGGACTTCCTTTGCGGTTTTTGCCTTCTTGAACTTCTCCTCGGCGTCGGGCTCGTCACTCACGTCCGGGTGGTACTCCCGGACGGCCTCGCGGTAGGCCTGCTGTATCTCCTCTTCGGAGGCGTCCCGCGAGACGCCGAGTATGTCGTAGAAGTCC
>Ga0207797_1002166_pt1 | contig 13742 bp, 6 predicted proteins | sample PRCRCaboRojoPR_6_FD_187275 | JGI IMG/M metagenome (GOLD analysis project Ga0207797, IMG submission 187275) | Marine sediment microbial community from Cabo Rojo, Puerto Rico - PR CR 10% Liquid 1 (SPAdes) | ecosystem: Environmental > Aquatic > Marine > Coastal > Sediment | place: Cabo Rojo, Puerto... | reverse complement strand
AATATCTGCCAACAGCCCTCGCGGGCTGGGACGCTCTGGCCACTGAAAGCCTTCATGAAGATGGGTTCCTGGGCTATGTGCAGTCCACCGGGAAACAGCCCAGTGCGGGCCAGCCGGTGACATATGAGTCAGTACCCGACTTCGAGGACTACGGGCTCGGCTGCTTCCTGCTCGCCGGCAGCGAGATCTATAAATTGGAGTAGAGTTTGGCCTGGGCTCTCTGAGTGCCGGAGGAATGTTTCCGATATTTGGGTGCGATATTAATTGTGAGTAAAAAGACACTTTCAATGATGTTTTCATATTGATATTAACAATGGACAGTGCTAAACTGAATACAAACAATTCTTTACAAATTTTGTCGGACAACGGATATCTCATCCAATAGTGCGCCAATGGAAGAATTAATATCATTGATAAGAACAGGGTGATAATAATGAATAATTTAATTACAACGTCGATAGCAATTATCAAAACATTGGCAATAATAGTTATCAGTTTCAATACTGTTCTGTTTGCTCAGACATCGGGGAGTATGGAAGGGAGAATTACGGATACGGATGGAGATCCTCTTCCCGGGGCAAATATCTTACTTACGCACACAATTGAAAATGGAGATAGTGTGAAGTTGCGTTCCAGCAGAGGAACTGCCGCAGATATTGACGGTTATTTTAGTCTGAGAGAAATCAGACCGGCAACCTATATTCTGAAAGTAACCTATATCGGATATTCTCCCAGGACTCTTGAAGCAGACGTCAATGCCGGAGATGTGACCGAATTAAATATTGAGTTGAGGAGTGTAAGTCTACGCGGGCAGCAAGTCGAAGTGACCGGTCAGGCCAGAGGCCAAATGGATGCTATAAATAAACAATTAAGTTCAACCGCGATGAAAAATGTTGTGGCGTCAGACCGGATCCGGGAAATACCCGATGAGAATGCGGTCGCGGCAATCAGCCGCTTGCCCGGGGTGTCGACCACACGGTCCGGTGGTGAAGCAAGTGATTTCGTTATCAGGGGCCTGTCACCCAAATATAACACTGTTATGATTAACGGTGTTGAGATGCCTTCCAATAAGGGGGATTCAAGGAATGCAACCGTGAGTGGAGTTTCACAGTATGCGCTCGAAGGGATTGAACTGTTTAAATCAATCACTGCTGATATGGATGCGAACACCGTATCAGGGGCGTTGAATATGCAATTACAAGAGGCACCTGATGATTTTCAAGTCGAGTTATTGATTGATCGTGGATATAATAATTTAAATCAGTACTGGGGTAATTATACTTTTAATGGCAATATCAGTAATAGATTTCTCGATGGGAAATTAGGTGCGAAATTAAATGTAACTGCTGAAAAGGAAAACAGAAGTACTCAAAGTCTAAGCGCAGGTTATGGAATAGAGACGACGGGGGAAGGGAAAGAACAATTATTTTTAAACAGTATTAACTTAAACGACATAACAAATTTCAATCGGAGGTACAATGGTACCTTAGTCCTCGATTATCGGTTTTCCCCGGATTCAAAAATCAGTATCTCAAATTTCTATACAAGACGCCCCATTGATAATACGTCAGCTGCAAAAAGTTACAGCTTAACCAGCAGAAGCCTTACGTATTCTATTTCTCAAAACAAAGATGGGTTTAATGATACGTATTTAACTTCTGTGAATGGGCAACACCCCCTTGGGATATTCCAGATTGACTATAGCGTATCCTATTCCTCCCATAATACCCATAATCCCAGTTCACGGAACTGGAGCTTTAGTATGCCGGGTGTCCTGGAGAGTCAATACGCCTCACGGGAATATAGAGTACAGCATCCGTTTGATATTTTACCCCACACTCAGGACGTCAAGGATAGTGTTTCGCAAGCGACGCTGAGCGATCTTATCGGACCTGGAATGAGTTTTACGAAGGATAGTTTGGGAGAGCAGAAATATCAGGCAGATGTGAATATCCAAATGCCGTTTAACTGGAAAAGCATATCCGGATTCATAAAAACCGGTATCGCTTATAGAACTACAACCAGGCGGAGAGATTACGATGGGCATTTGCAGAATTTTAATAAGAGTGCTGCCAGGCAATATTTTACCTCGTATGACTGGACGCAGGTGCAAGGGAATGAATTAACAATGGTTGGTTTTGGTGACCGTGTAGAAGGGGAGTTTTTACAGGGTAACACTAGATTTGGTATTTATCCTGATATGGCCAGACTGAATCAGCTCTATGAGGGCTGGATAGAGTATTGTAATGAATATATTGCCCAGGGCGAGTCAGCCTGGAGGCCTGTGTTTGGCAATCCGATGAATTTACTCTTTAGATTCGACCAACAGGCCAGTGTGTACAGAGATCAGGATGCTACCCAGGATTATTGGGCTACCTATCTTATGTCTCAGATAAATATTGGTGATGATATCACCTTTACCCCCGGGGTAAGGTATGAAAGGGTCACTGCTGATCTTATCGGCACGTATTATATGGAGAAAATCAATCAACCCAGTATGTTAGGCGGGGGAATGCAACCGGATAGCATTAACCGCGCTACAAGAAGCAATGAATACCTTTTGCCAATGGTCCATTTAAAATATGACCCTGCTGATTGGTGGCATGTTAAGGCTTCGTATACCCAGACTTTACACAGACCGAATTTTAACGCCATTACACCTTTCCAGTATGTAAATAATTTAGGTTCGGTAACCAGACCTGTCTACAATTACGGTAAACCCCATCTGAAACCTGAACTCTGGAATAGTTATGATCTCCAATTGGCTTTCTATGGTAACAGGATCGGGATGTTTGGCATTAACGCATTTTACAAAACAGTGAAAAATCTGATATGGAATAGATCATGGGTAAGAGTACCGGGTGATCCACTGCTATTACACTGGTGGGATGATGATCAAACAGTGGATGTCACTACCTGGATAAACCGAGACTACAATGTGTATGTGAGAGGCGGAGAGATAGAATGGCAAACCAGCTTTTGGTATTTACCCAATCCTTTGAACCTGTTCACGTTTAATGTGAACTATACTTATACCCACAATAAGACGGAATATCCCTATTCAAAACTGACACAGGTTCCGTATGATACCACGGACAGAGGCAGAGTCCTGCATAAAACAGTCCGGATTGATTCTACGTTCGAAGGCGCGATGATAGATCAGCCAAAACAGATTGCTAATGTGTCCCTGGGATTTAATTACAGAGGATTTACCGCCTGGCTGTCCTACAGATATATGGGGGAACGGCTTACCGGTAAAAATGTACAGGATGAACTGGATTCTTTTTCAAGCCCGTATCAAAACTGGGACCTCCAGTTACGACAGCAATTACCGATAGAAGGATTACAATTACTGTTTAATTTGACCAATATTAATGATGTCCTGGAAAAAAGTGACCATAGATATGATTCGCGGCCGACGAGTCTGGCGAACTATGGGTGGACGTCGAACCTGGGAATACGATATCGCTTTTAATTTAGTAGATATACCTGAATGGAGGTGATTCACATTGAGTAAATGAAAGATACCAATTTAGAATAAGAAGAAAGGGAAGCACTAATTGAAAGGGGAGAGTACGATGAAAAAATTGCGAATTGCTACAATATTTATATCAATGTTATTTGTTGTCAGTATCTATGCTCAGGATACCGTGACCGTCGATCCTGGTTATGGGACACTTACTACAGCCATTGAAGAGAGTGCAGCAGATAATGTGTTGGAACTGCAGGCGGGACAATGGTACGGATTAGATCAAATCATTGAAATAAGTGAAACGAACAGTGGTGATAAATTTACTCTGGTTGGTGAACAGGTGGAAGGCACAATGCCGCCAATAGTTCAAGTTGGGACTGCTGAAGATGGTACAGTCTTTGGGAATATGTTCAGTATTCTGACGAATGCTACTTTTAAGAACATATTCTTTGCCAATCAAAATGTTGACGGTCGCAAAGGGGGTACCGTTTTTAGTATGGGGGCTGATGAGATAAGATTACGTGTGGATAATTGTGTGATTGATCCGGTGGGTCAAAGCTCACTTGTGTATTATTCGAACACAGAGGATGCGGATATATATGTGACGAACAACAAAGCGTACCGTCTGGGGACTGAAGATGATACAGATGGCGGTATCATGTTTAACGAGAGAAGTGGTGGTCTCGGAGTCGATACCCTCTGGATCCAGAATAATACATTTATGAATGGCCATATGGCCTTTCAGGCGACCGATCACGGGACAACGATGGATAATTTTGTCTTTATTGATCATAACACCTTTATCCAACACCATTCACAGCTGGATTGGAACTGGGACTTTAATGAAAAGTATTACACCAACAATCTCTTCTTCAACTTCAACACTCAGCCCTGGAATAAACCATGGGGTCAGGATGTAGCCGAAGGCGATATATATCATGCGCTCGTACGGGCAGATACTCTACCTTCGGATGCTGAAGGTATGTATGCTGAAGAGGATAGAGTCCTTTTTGTGCAGTATAATCTGCAAACCAAGACTCAGGGCATTCAGGATGTAGTTGCATGGGGTGAAGAAAATGATAAACCAGAAGTGTATCAACAGCCATTAATATGGAGCCCGGATGGTGATGCTGGTGTAACGTATTCGCATGTTGAAGCACCCTGGGATTCAAATAGAGTCTCCGCGATGCTTGGTTTATCCGATGCAGAAGGGTATCCGAATTTCAAATATGGAAATACTCTGGTCAATGTCGATCCGGAATGGAACGAGTCACGAATCTATAACCTGCAGGATTCCATGGCCACCTGGACACTCCCTATGACAAGATGGCATGTCTGGAACGAAATTGAACTTCCGGATGTACCGAGTATCCATTGGAAAATTGATACCTGGAATGACGTACCTCCTGAAGAGTACCCACAGACCTGGCCAAGAATGGATGCTTCGTATAGCAATTCTGAAGTTATGACTGCCTCAATCGGGGGATATCCTCTTGGAGACTTAAATAGTTTTCCTGAGGAAAAAGAAGCCTGGGAACAGGAAAAAGACGCAATATTTGATCATATTACCAGTTTGAATACCGATCAGATGGTTGCAATAGGTGATGAGGTATCTATTCCTGAATCCTTTGATCTTGTTGGCAATTACCCGAATCCCTTCAATCCCTCAACCCACATTGAATACCAGCTGAGTCACTCCTCTGAAGTTAATTTGACTGTCTATGATGTATTAGGAAGAGAAGTCAAGACTCTCGTGGATAATTCGATGCAAACTGCCGGAACCCATGTGGTAGAGTGGAACGGAGTTGATGTGAATGGTCAACAGGTTGCCGCAGGTATTTATTTCGTCAGACTCAATGTTCAGGACAACGTCAAGACACACAAAATGCTAATGATCAAATAAGAGAGTGTAAATACCTGTGTATAAATAGATAGGTCACTCACGGTCATACCGTGAGTGACCTATCTTATTATCCTGAGGGCCTCCCCTTGTTCTAATGCCCGGTGAAATCTCAGGATGCCCTTCTCTCCATAAGCGACCTTACCGGCAGGTTCCAACAGGGTACTTATTTTAACCTGATTAATTCATGAATCATAAGTTATTGTCAACTCAATGAAAAGGAAACTGAGAATTACAGAGCAGGGCCCCCGCCGGGGGCCCTGCTCTGTAATTCCTACCAATCCTTGGTATCATAGGAATTACATTAGTTTTATGAATAATTCAGGTTAAGTAAAGGAGCTTTCAATGGCGAAAAAGATATCGGCAATTCCAATAAGTGGTATATTAATTTTGGTCCTCTGTTCATCGCTTCCAGCTCAGATCGGATCGCGATTTCCATCAGAAAAAAAAGTAGTAAAAGATCCCGTGACGGGGATAGAACTTACCTTTTTAACAAGTAAACCCGCCGGAGATTCAAAAATTTATCAAACCCATAACCAATGGACATCTGATGGGAACTGGATCATTTTCAGATCTGACCGGGTTGAGGGAGAGGCTATGGCTGTTAATGAAAAAACAGGCGTGATGGTCCAGGTAACGGAAGGCGGGTATCGAGGTAACCTGTGTGTGGCCCGCAAATCCATGACCCTTTTTTTTATGAGGAGCGCAAGTGATACCAAGGGTTCACTTGAACTGGTGGAAGTTGATCTCGGTAAACTTTTTACTGACAGCAAAAAGGGAAATTTAGGGGCAGAATCAGAGTACCAGCGAGTTATCGGTCAAACTCCGCCAGAGCTGGGCGCGAGTGGAGACCTGGCGTTAGATGCCAGCGAAGATTGGGTCTGGTTCAAAGTTGGACAAAATGCTGCGAGAAAGCATCTTCCTGAGGGTACCGAAATCAAGGATGATTTTGGACCGCGTAATATGGGTGCCGGACCTGGTGGAATCGCTGGAATGAATATTTCGACCGGTGAAACTAAATATGTTGTATCGGTACCTTTTCAAGTGGGCCACGTTCAGACTAATCCCTGGGTTAATGGTCAAATTGTTTTTTGTTGGGAAACTGGTGGTAAAGCTCCCCAGAGAACATGGACTGTTAATTCTGATGGGACCGGTCTCCGTCCATTGTATCCTGAATCTGAATATGAGTGGATTACTCATGAGGCTGTGATAACGAAAGAGGAGGTCGCATTTGCTGTTATGGGACACCGGGAAATACCGGGTACACCTGCTGCAGAAAATCCTCAGGGTCCTGGCCAGGAACCGGAATGGGGGCCTTCAGGAACCCGTGAGAAACCAACTGGTTTGGGAATTGTAAACATAGAATCCCGTGAAATGACCATTGCTGGCCAGATTCCTTATGGTAGCGGGTTTTGGCATGTAACCGGCTCTCCGGATGGCCGCTTTGTAGCCGGAGATAATTTTAGTCGGGATATTTTTCTGATTGACAGACACACTCATGAAATGATTTTACTCTCCACCGGTCATAAAAGGACAGCCGAAAATCACCCGCATCCCACATTCAAACCTGACGGTTCAAAAATGGTTATCCAATCGGCAATGCTTTCGGAGGATAATCGCACTATGAATATTTGCCTGATTCCGGTTCCTGAGGATTGGTTAGAGAGAACTTATAAGAAGAAGACTGAAAACTATCTGGAAAAGAAAGGTGGAGAGTTATAATAGCCTGCTCCGCACACCGTCGATTGATTATGTATTTGAATTTGTAGAGAAAGTGTGCCGTATGACATTCACCTGTTGGGTTAAGTTTTTGGTTGCGGGTGTATCTATTCTGATCACTTAGTATATCAACAACTTAACACTTCTTTTCTTAGCCTGAATTATTCATAAAATTAATGAAAGTCCAATGACACAAAGACTTGGAAGGAGTGAATGAGAAGGCCCCCCGCCGGGGCCCTTTCTCGTTCACTTTCAGTTTCCTTTCCGTTGAGTTGACAATGACTTATGATTCATGAATTAATCTGGTTAATAAAATTACTCACATAATAGCTAACTTCAGGGGAAAATGATGCGTAAAGCTGTATACATGTTGGTGTTATTAATGGTCTTTTGGTTACTGCCGGGAGCGAACTACGCCCAAAGTTCAGATCCGGTTTCAGTGAAGTGGCTGGATGGCACTGCTCCTTCCGTTTCCACCGGTGTCAGCTGGGGGGTCCCCTGGCCCAGGGGTGCAATTCAAGAAGGGCAATCCTTCAGTTTGAAAACGGCCGATGGGGAATCGCTGCCGGTTCAAACGTGGCCGATGGCATACTGGCCTGACGGATCGATAAAATGGACAGGATTTGCCGCATCCGTCGGTTCTGATACCGAAGGTCCCCTGACAGTGAGCCAGGGAAAAGCCACGTCCGCTAAGGAAACGGTGTCGGTTACGGAAAGTGATCAAACCTATGGTATAAATACCGGCCCTCTGCATGTTCGTATAGCCAAATGGGGTGGATATTTGATCCGTTCCATGACGGTGGATGGGAAGGTCGTTGCCCGGAACGGTGAACTCACAGCGATCATTCAGAATGGGCAGGCCGATAAGCCCTGGGAATCAACGTCAGTTCAGAAATTTATCAGCCGGGTGAAGAAGGTGACGATTGAACAATCCGGGCCGGTGCGGGCAGTGGTTAAGGTTGAGGGGGCCCACAAGTCTGTGCGGGATGGCCGGGAGCTGATACCTTTCGTCGTCCGCATGTATTTTTATGCGGGACGCAAACCCGTGAGAATGGTGCATTCCATCATCTACGATGGCGACCAGGATACCGATTTTATCAAAGGCCTGGGTGTACATCTTAAGGTACCGATGCGGGAACAGGTGCAAAATCGTCATGTCCGGTTTTCGGGGCAGGACAATGGACTCTGGGCTGAGCCGGTACAGCCTTTGGTGGGGCGCGGTGGCCGTTTTGTGAAAGATCCCGATACCGGCGAGGATATTTATCCCCGCCAGCTGAAAGGCGATCGTGTACCGAACAGGGAAGAAGTAGACAGCCAGGGACGGTACTATATGGCCGATTTAGCGGTCTGGAGCGATTTCAAACTGGTACAGCCCAATGCCGACGGATTTACCATTAAAAAACGCACGAATCCTCAAAGCGCATGGATCTCAGCGGCTGCCGGCAAACGGGCCTCGGGTCTGGTGTTTGCCGGTGACGTGAGTGGAGGCCTGGGAATCAGTCTGAAGGATTTCTGGCAATCCTACCCGTCATCGCTGGAAATCCGGAATGCTGACAGCCATGAAGCTGATATGTATGTGTGGTTGTGGCCGCATGATGCTCCGGTTATGGATATGCGGCATTACGATACCAAGGCTCATGGTCTGGAGTCGGTATACGAAGATGTCCAGCAGGGATTCAGTACACCGTACGGAGTCGCAAGGACAAGTGAGCTCACCCTGTATCCTACCGGATCTGTACCGGATAAGGCGCAAACTGCCCAGATGGCCGCTGTCGGGGCTACGCCTCCCGTAGTGACGCCGACCCCGGAACATCTGCATTCGGTGCGGGCTTTCGGGGTTTGGAGTCTGCCCGATCGTTCTACTCCCTTTAAACGACAGATCGAGGACCGGCTGGCTTCGCTGATCGACTACTATCAAACATCCATTGATCAGCGTAATTGGTATGGTTACTGGAATTACGGGGATGTCATGCATTCATATGACGATGAACGTCATATGTGGCGGTACGACCTGGGCGGCATGGCCTGGGATAACACCGAATTGATGACGGATATGTGGCTGTGGTATAGTTTTCTCCGAACCGGTCGGGAGGATATATTCCGGATGGCAGAGGCCATGACCCGTCATACCCAGGAAGTGGATGTATATCACACAGGACGTTTTGCCGGGCTGGGTTCCCGTCACAATGTGCGGCACTGGGGAGGAGGGGCAAAGGAGGTTCGGATCAGTCAGGCGCCGCTCAAACGCTTTTACTATTACCTGACGACCGATGAGCGTACCGGTGACCTGATTCGGGAAGTGGGTCGCACCTCCGCTCAGGCGGTCGCAGATTTGGATCCCATGCGCCTGGCACAGCCTATCGATCAGGATAAATTTCCATATCCGGGGCGCATCCGCCTTGGTCCCGACTGGCTGGCACTCGCAGGCAACTGGATGGCTATGTGGGAGATGACCGGTGATACCAAATGGAAAGATTTGATCTACACGGGCATGAATTCTATTGCCAATTTCCCGTTGGGATTCAAGACCGGTAAAAATTTGGTAGTCGGTTTCGATCCTGAGACCGGTAAACTGTATCAGTTGTCGGATGAGGCCGGCACCTATAATCTGGCAACGATTCAGGGGGGTGGCGAGGTCGGTATTGAACTGACCGAACTGGTTGATAATAAGGAATGGCAACAGGTGTGGTTGCAGTATTGTCGTCTGCGCAATGCCCCCAAAGATGTCGTATTGAAGGATATGAAAACGCACTCTGAAGGAACTGACGGGCAATATACCAGTCCCGGCCGGCTGGCCGCTTACGCCTACATGAAGACAGGGAATGCCGCCTTTGCAAAACAGGCTATCAGAAGTCTGACGAGCCGCCGTTACAGCAGTGGGGGAGCAATTGAGACCAGATTGATATCCGGTCCCGAAGTGCTGCATCCGGTAGAAGAAGCAGAACATGTAAGCACGAACGGAACCGCTCAGTCATCGCTTACTGCTATAGAGGTGCTGGAAATGTGTGCCGACCAATTACCGGATACTATGCCTGAGTAAATATCCCTGGTGCTGACAACGGAAAATTGGTTACAGATGCAGATCATGGCACCACCGTCTGATTCACTATAGGATTCAGGAAATATTCTGATTTGGATATCCTGGTAGAACCTTGAAAGCCCGGGATTAATAATATAAGATCTTCACTCAGGATATTAAAACAATTAGGAAATACTATTGGGTCCAGGATAAATTACGATATCCGCCGTATGAATATTAATAATTCAGAAAGGACAAAATATGTCTGATTCGCGACCCAAATATCCGGTGTTCCTCTTGTGTGTACTTTATCTGCTCAATGTATCTCTTGCGATGGGACAGGAGAAAGAACAAGCGGTTCCTGTTTTTAATGTACTGCAATACGGGGCCATTGGTGACGGGAAAACTCTGGATACTGACGCCATTCAAAAAGCCATAGACGCAGCTGCTGAATCAGGTAACGGGGCACAGGTTCTGGTGCCTGCCGGGCATCAGTATTTAATTGGCACCTTGGTACTTAAGAGCGACATTAATTTTCATTTGCAGGGAGATGCCGAATTAGTGGTCAGCACCGATAAGGACGAGTACTCAGGAGGAGCTGCTATTATTGCCAACGGAGCCGATGAACTGACCATTTCCGGAACCGGCAGTATCAACGGCAGAGCGCTGGAGTTTATGTCGCATTACGACAAGCCAGACGAGTGGTGGATACCTGAAGAATGGCGTCCCAGGTTATTCATTCTGACAAGATGCACTGATTTGAAGGTGTTGGATATAACCATAAATAAGGCACCGCTGTGGAGTTTGCACTTGTTGGGTTGCGAGAATGTGCTGATAGACGGTATACAGATTCACAATAACCTGGATGTGCCCAATTGCGACGGCATATGTTCGGACCATTCCCGGAATGTGGAGATACGAAATTGCGAGATCAGCTGCGGCGATGATGCCATCGTAGTGAAAACAACCCGTCAGACAGAAGATTATGGTCCATCGGCCAATATTAATGTACACGACTGTGTGTTGGAAACACAGGATTCGGGAGTGAAGATTGGCACCGAAACCACGCAGGATATATACAATGTAGTTTTCGAACGATGCGAGATCGAAACTAGTTGCCGTGGTTTGAACATCCAGCTTCGGGATGAAGGTGATGTCTATAATGTTGTTTTTCGGGATATTACTTTTAAGTCGCGTTATCATTCAGCACCATGGTGGGGGCGGGGTGAGGCCATTTCATTTACAGCAATACCAAGGACATCAGATACGAACATTGGGAATATTCGCAATATCCTGGTAGAAAATGTTACCGGAACAGCCGAAAACAGTGTGCGAATTAATGGTACCCGGGAAAGCCGAATTAGCAACGTTCGCTTTGAACAAGTGAATGTCACCCTGAATCGTTGGACGCAATATCCGGGTAATCTGTTTGACAATCGCCCTACCCAAGTCTATGAAGAGATTGAACCGCATGATAATCCCGGTTTTTATATTCGTTTTAGCGACCGGGTGATGTTGAAGGATTGCAGCGTAAGTTGGGGTGACAATGTTCCGGAATATTTTACAAATGCAATTAAAGCGCACGATGTTACCCATCTGAACATTGAGGGTTTCAAAGGCGAGGCTGCGCATCCGGCCCAACATCAGGCTGTTGTTGTCCCCGAAAACTAAGGTACATACCTATCGGACCTGAGACACCTTACACTTGTTCCGGGATCTGCTTATGGGATATGTCGAAAAAAGTTCAGTATTACATTTCCCGGAGAAGCGGTTCCATCAAACAAGTCGGTCTATTAATTAAAAGCATAAAGGGACTCCAATGAAAAATTTTCCAACCCCAATCAGTGTACTCTTACTGGCAGTCATTTTTTTCATCGGGATGAATGCACAGGCACAGAACCAGCCAGTGACAGATGCTACCACCCCTCTGCATATGCTGCAACCGGATTATCCGACTCCGTATGGGGCGCCGGATACTGACAGCGTAGAAGCGGTATTGAATAAGGTTTATACCTACCTTGATCGGGTCACTCCGGCAAAAGTGATAGATAAAAACACGAAACAGGAAATCACGGATTTTTCAAACCTCGACCGGGATGCCACTTTCGCACCCGGCGATTTTCGTTTGATCAGTTACGAATGGGGAGTGACGTATGCCGGTATGCTGCTGGCCAGTCAGGTGACCGGCGATCCGAAATATGCAGAGTACACAACCAAACGCCTGAAGTTAATTTCTGATCTGGCAGAGTTCTATCGGCAACACCCGGATATGAGTGCAGACAGAAATTCGATCGTTCATTCTGTGTTGCATCCCGGTGCACTGGATGATGCCGGGGCAATGTGTGCTGCCATGATAAAGACAAGCCAATACAGAGATAACACTGAGGCATTGCGTCCGGTCATCGATAATTTCATTGATTACATTCATAACGAACAGTTTCGCTTGTCGGATGGGACGCTGGCCCGGAACCGTCCTCAGCCCAATACCTTGTGGCTGGATGATTTGTTTATGAGTGTGCCCGCTCTGGCTCAAATGGGTAAACTGACGGGCGAGAATCGGTATTACGACGATGCCGTAAAACAGGTTCAGCAATTCTCCAAACGCATGTTTAACGAAGAGAAGGGGTTGTATATGCACGGATGGGTCCAGGGAATGTCGGTTCATCCGGAATATCATTGGGGACGTGCAAATGGTTGGGCAGTAATGGCGATGGTGGAATTACTGGATGTGCTGCCGGAAACGCATACCGGTTATCAGGATGTACTTGAACAATTGCAGGCTCATATTGAAGGGTTGGCCAGGTATCAGGACGGAACGGGCTTTTGGCACCAGCTACTGGATCGCAACGATTCGTATCTCGAAACGTCAGCGACAGCGATTTACACCTACTCAATTGCAAAGGCAATCAATGACGGCTTTATTGATGCTCTGGCCTATACTCCGGCTGCAATTTTAGGTTGGAATGCCGTAGCAACAAAAGTAAACGGGAAGGGACAGGTAGAGGGCACTTGTGTCGGAACAGGAATGGGCTTTGATCCTGCATTTTACTATAACCGGCCCATACATGTATATGCGGCTCACGGGTACGGTCCGGTTATGCTCGCCGGTTCCGAAATTATTAAGTTGTTAAAGAACCATACGTTGGAAATAAACGATAGTTCACTGCAACTGAACGTGGAAAGATAAAATGAAAATTGAACACATTGTATCTGTCATCGTTTTACTCTTTCTGATTCAGCATTCCTGGGCCCAGGACAAAAGGAGTTACAAAATCTTTCAGTTCCCTGCCGATCAAATTCCACGGATTGACGGTAATGCTGATGATTGGAGTATTGTTCCCGATAGTTATATCGTTGGTATGGATCAGTTATGGGATGACAGCGGCAAACATGAAACGGCCGATCCCGAAAACCTGCATGTACAGGTGACAGTTGGTTGGGTGAAAGGCATGAATCGCTTGTATTTTTTATATGAAGCTTACGATAATTATTGGGACTTCTCATTGCCGGGATTGCATAACGACACCTTTGAACTGGTGGTTGACGGTGATCAATCCGGCGGCCCGTTTATCGACCGTTTTCATCCTAATAAGAATTTGGACATCATGGATGCTTATTTCTCATTCCATGGG
>Ga0207797_1002165_pt1 | contig 13746 bp, 10 predicted proteins | sample PRCRCaboRojoPR_6_FD_187275 | JGI IMG/M metagenome (GOLD analysis project Ga0207797, IMG submission 187275) | Marine sediment microbial community from Cabo Rojo, Puerto Rico - PR CR 10% Liquid 1 (SPAdes) | ecosystem: Environmental > Aquatic > Marine > Coastal > Sediment | place: Cabo Rojo, Puerto... | reverse complement strand
GGCCTCGACGGTCTCGCGGTCGGTCCCCTTCGAGCCGCCGGCGATGACGACCGGCAGGCGGGTCGACTCGACGACGTGCTCGAAGGAGTCGGGGTCGCCGGAGTAGCCGGTCTTCACGAGGTCGGCGCCGAGCTCCTCGGCGAGCCTGACGGCGTGGCCCAGCGCCTCCGGGTCGGTCCCGTCGACCCCCGGCCCGCGGGCGTACGCCATCGCGAGCACCGGGATCCCCAGCGCCGAGGCGTCGCCGGTGAGCGCCGCGAGGTCCTCTATCTGTCCCGGCTCGTGGTCCGACCCGACGTTAATGTGAAAGGAGACGGCGTCCGCGCCGGCCCGGACCGCCTCCTCGACGGTACAGGTCACGCGCTTGTCGTTCTCGTCCGGGCCGATGGTGGTCGAGGCGTTGACGTGGACGACGTAGCCCGCCCCGTTCTTGTTGGGATGGACCCGCGGGGCGATCCCCTTCTGCGTGAGAACGGCGTCCGCGCCGCCGCGCGTCACCGCGTCGATCGTCGAGTCGATGTCCTTCAGCCCCTTGACCGCGCCCATCGTGATCCCGTGGTCCATCGGGATGATGACGTAGTTCCCCCCTGTGCCGATGCGCTCCAGCCGTGCTGCTGTCCCTGCGTCCATTGGTGTGTCAGCGTGTGGCAGGTGGCCTCATTTGCGTTCCGGTTCCGGCCGCCGTTGCGCGCCGGCGACCGCGCCCTCCTTGAGCTCGCGGGCCTTCTCCCGGAGCCGGGCCGCCGTCTCCTCGACGGGGTCGTCCTCCTCGTACCCCTCGGCGACGATGTCGACGAGCGCCGATCCGACGATGACGCCGTCGGCGCCGGCCGCCACGACCGAGGCCGCCTGTTCGCCGTCGGAGATGCCGAACCCCACGGCCTTGGGGAGCGGCGAGTCAGCCAGCCGGGTCAGCGACTCGGCCGTCCGCTCGGAGACGTCCGCCCGCGCGCCCGTCACGCCGAGCCGGGCCTGGACGTAGACGTAGCCCGAGGAGAGGTCGAGGAGCCGCTCCAGCCGGGCCCCGGTCGTCGTCGGCGCGACGATGGAGATCAGGTCGAGGCCGTACTCGTCACAGGCTTCGCGGAGCGGCCCGGCCTCCTCGGCCGGGAGGTCCGGGACGACGAACCCGTCCACCCCGGCCTCCGCGGCGCGGCGGACGAACGGGGTCGGACCGCTCTCGGTGCCGAACTGATATATGAGGTTGTAGTAGGTCATACACACCACCGGCACCGGCGAGTCCAGCTCCTCGAGGAACTCGAGGTAGCGCCGGGGGGTCATCCCGCCCTCCAGCGACCGGACGATGGCGCTCTGGATGGTCGGGCCCTCCGCGATGGGCTCGGAGAACGGCAGACCCAGTTCGAGGACGTCCGCGCCGCCGTCGATCAGTGCCCGGGCGTACGCGAGCGAGGCCTCGTAGGTCGGGTCGCCAGCCGCGATGTACGGGACGAACGCCGGGCCGTCGGCGAACGCGCCGGGGATGCGCGAGCGGCGGTCGGCGTCGGTCTCGGGGGTCACTCGAAGACCTCCATGTCGGGGGCGTTCGGGATCTCCCGTCGGTCGGTCTCCTCGATGGCCGCCTCGAGGTCCTTGTCCCCGCGCCCCGAGAGGTTGACGACCACCGACTCGCCGAGCTCCGTCGGGTCGTCGAGCTCCTCGATGTACGCGAGGGCGTGGGCGGTCTCCAGCGCCGGGATGATCCCCTCGGCCTGGGAGAGGCGGTGGAACGCCTCGAGCGCCGCGTCGTCGTCGACGTTCACGGCGTGGACGCGCCCCTCGTCGACGAGGTGGGCGAGTTCGGGACCGACGCCGGCGTAGTCGAGTCCCGAGGAGACGGAGTGGGACTCCATGATCTGTCCGTCGCTGTCCTGGAGGAGCTTCGTCCGGGCGCCGTGGAGGACGCCCTCGCTCCCCGTCGAGAGCGACGCGGAGTTCGGGGCCACCCCCTTTTCCTCGTCCACCGAGAGCGAGGAGCCCCCGGCCTCGACGGCGTAGAGGTCGACGGGGTCGTCGACGAACTCCGCGAAGATGCCCATCGTGTTCGACCCGCCGCCCGCACACGCGAGCACCGCGTCGGGGAGCCCGCCGGTCTTCTCCCGGGTCTGCCGGCGGCTCTCCTCGCTGATGACCCGGTGGAAGTCACGGACCATCGACGGGAACGGGTGCGGGCCGACGATGGAGCCGATGACGTAGTGGGTCGTCTCGACGCTGGCCGCCCAGTCCCGCATCGTCTCGCTGATGGCCTCCTTCAGCGTCCCGCGGCCGACGGTGACCGGCGTGACCTTCGAGCCGTTGATCCGCATCCGGAAGACGTTCGGCCGCTGGCGGTTGATGTCGCGCCGGCCCATGTACACCTCGCAGGGCAGGTCGAGGTGGGCGGCGGCCATCGCCGTCGCCGTGCCGTGCTGGCCGGCGCCGGTCTCGGCGATGATCCGCTCCTTGCCCATGTACTTCGCCAGCAGGCACTGCCCGAGCGCGTTGTTGAGCTTGTGGGCCCCCCCGTGGAGGAGGTCCTCCCGCTTGAGGTAGACGTCGATCCCGTACCGCTCCGAGAGGTTGTCCGCCCGCTGGAGCGGGGTCGGGCGGCCGCCGAAGTCCCGGAGCCGCGCGCGGAACTCGTCCATGAACCCGTCCTCGTTCTCCAGCACGTACCGCTCGTAGGCGTCGGCCAGCTCCTCGATGGCCGGCATCAGCGCCTCGGGCACGTACTGGCCGCCGTAGTCGCCGAACTTCCCGTCCGTCCGCCGTGTCCTGTCTGTCTCGCTCATGTTCGTGTCCCTCCGTCCGCGTCAGTGTCCGCATCGGTGTCGACGTCCGCGTCCGCGGCGATGGGTGTCGTCAGCCGCTCGGTGTTCGCCCGCACGTCGCCGTCCATGATCGCCGACCCGACGAGGAGGCCGTCGGCCCCCGCACGGCGCATCCGTGCGGCGTCCTCGACCGTAGTTATACCGCTCTCCGCTATCAGGGTGGTGCCTTCGGGGACGCCTGCCGCTTGCGGTCCGGGCTCGCCGTCCCCCGCGTCGCCCGCCACCCGCTCGAACGTCCCGAGATCGACCTCGAGGCGCCCCAGGTCGCGGTTGTTCACCCCGATGACGTCCGCGCCGGCCGCGAGCGCCGCCCGGAGCTCCTCGCGGGTGTGGACCTCGACGAGAGCCCCGAAGCCGCGCTCGCGGGCCGCCGCCAGCATCGGCCCGAGGTCGTCGCCGAGGAACCGTGCGATGAGCAGCACCACGTCGGCCTCGACGACGTCCAGCTGACCCTCGGTCAGCAGGAAGTCCTTCCTCAGTACGGGAACGTCGACCGCCCCCCGGACCCGCCTGAGCGACTCGGGCGAGCCGCCGAAGTGGTCGGGTTCGGTCAGCACCGACAGCGCGGCCGCGCCGCTGGCGACCATCTCCCGCGCGAGCTCGACGGGGTCGTCGTACCGCTCGCCATCGGTGGTCGGGCTCGTCGGCTTCACCTCCGCGATGACCGGTACTCGACCGCCCGCTTCGGCCGCCGCGAGCGCCGCCGGGAGCGACCGCGCGTCCGACACGGTCACCCGTTCGCCGCGCCCCTCGCGCCCCCTCGCCGACTCGAGGATGGCGGCGACGGCCGGCGCCAGCTGTCCTTCGGTGTCCATTACTGTACACTGACGGACGCATTTGCACATAAGAGTTGCGCCATCCGACCGGCGTCGCGGCGCCGGCGCTCCCGGCCCTGAAGAGATGGTCTTCGACGCGGCCCCACTACGGGCAGTATAAGTCCCCGCCGGCACACCCCCGGGTATGCCCATCGGGTTCATCGGCGGGAGCGGCATCTACGAGGCGCTCGACATGGAGAACGAGTCCGAACACGCGGTGTCGACGCCGTTCGGCGACCCGGCCGCCCCGGTGACGGTCGGCGAACTCGACGGGACCGAGGTCGCGTTCCTCCCTCGGCACGGGCACGATCACGAGTTCTCCCCGACCACCACGCCGTACCGCGCGAACCTCCACGCGCTGAAGTCGCTCGGCTGTGAGCGGGTGCTCTCCTCGAACGCCGTCGGGAGCCTGCGGGCGGACCTCCCGCCGCGGACGCTCCTCGTCCCCGACCAGCTGTTCGACCGAACCCGGTCCCGGCCGTACACGTTCTTCGACGAGGGGCTCGTCGTCCACATCCCGTTCGCCGCCCCGTACTGCCCGCACATGGTCGAGCATCTCGCCACGTCCGCACGCGATGTGGACGTCGATTGCGAGCGCGGCGGCACCTACGTCTGCATCGAGGGGCCGCAGTTCTCGACGGTCGCCGAGAGCGAGTTCTACCGCGACCAGGGGTTCGACGTCGTGGGGATGACCGCCGTCCCGGAGGCGAAGCTCGCCCGCGAGGCCGAACTCTGCTACGCCACCGTCGCCGGCGTCACCGACTTCGACGTCTGGAAGGAGGGCAGCGAGGTGACCCAGGAGGAGGTCGTCGAGAACGCGCTCGCCAACGAGGCGAGCATCGAGGCGGTCGTCGAGCGTGCGGTCGAGACGATGCCGGCCGAGCGCGAGTGTGGCTGCGGATCGACGCTCGAGGGGTCCGTCGCCACCGATCCGGGGAGTATCGGGGCCGAGGCGCGCGAGCGATACGGCGAACTGCTCGGCGGGTACCTCTGATACGGACCGTCGTCGTCCCTCGCCCGGGCGATCATCGGTAGACCGTCACAGCAGTCCCTTCGCGCCGCTACGCCCCGCTCACCGCCCGAGCCGGTCGAGGAGCTCGGGTCGCTCCTTCGAGAGGAGCAGCCCCCACGCGACCAGCAGGTAGACGAGCATCGCCGGGACCGACGTGAACACCGAGTCGGGGGCTCCCGTCGTCCGGAGGTAGAGGACGGCGCTCATCGCCACGACGACGGCGAGCAGCGCGTACAGCCGGAACACGCGCCAGCCGTCGAACTCGTACTCCTCGCCGCGGACCTCGACCCGCATACGCCGGGTAGCCCGGCTCGGGGGTTAACGGTTGTCCCGTGCCGCGGCGCGGCGAGTCTCCGGGGAGTCAGACCGCGTCGTCGTCGCGCTCGACCGCACCGACGCTCGTATCCGCCTCGACCACCGCGGTCACCGACTCGCTCCCGGCCTCGAACCTGACCGTCAGCCGGAGCGGGTCGGTCGACCGCAGCGAGACGTCGGGGAGCGAGGCGTCCCCGAGCGCCCAGGAGGGTTCGGTCGACGGGTCGAACCCGTGCTCGAAGAGGAACCCCCGGACCCCGGGGTGGAACATCGCGGCTATCGCCCCCGAGGCCCGTGCCGTGCTCCCGCACCGGCCGCACGCGAACTCGGCGTGTGCGGGCATCCCCGCCACCCGCTCGTCCCCCTCGTCGCGCACGAGTCGCCCCTCCATGCGACCGGCACAGGTGTAGCAGAACCCGGCGACGATCCCGCCGAAGACGTGCTGCATCCACCGGTCGAACGCGACGGGGAGCTCTTCCCTGCTGAACTGGTCCAGGCTCCCCGGCGGGAAGCCGAACTCGTTGTGCCACTCCTCGCACTCGGTGCAGTTCATCCGCGCCGTCTCCTCGGCGTACCCGGCGACGAGGCCGCCGCCACACACCGGACACTCGCCCTCGACCGGGATGGCCTCGACGGTCGCGTTCGCGGTGTAGGTCCCCGCGTAGATGGCCCCGACGACCTGCCGACCCGCGTAGGTCAGTTCGTATCCCTCGTCCGTCCGGCGGACGAACGACCCCCGGAGCTTCCCGAGGTGGTAGTTGAACCCCCCGCTGTCGCGCATCCCGACCCGGCCCTGGAGTTCGGCGAACGGCACCGGTTCGTCGGGCGTCTCGCCCAGCGCCTGCAGTATCCCGACACGGGTCTCGTCGCCGAGCAGGGCGAACGCCGCCTCCGGCGACTGCCGTTCGACGGTGATGCCTCCACCGTTACCCTCGCCGTCCGTCCCGGTGTCGCCCTCCATGCGAGGGCGTCCGACGAGACGTCACTTGATTGTACCGTCAGTCGGCCCCTGGGGACCGCGTTGGCGGGGGGTTTCCGGCGGCGTCGAGGCGGGCTACGGTCGTGTCGCCGGACCCGGGCCTGCCACGCTGTGACGAACAGAAATCCCGTTCTGCGAGCAGATATATCCGCCGTCGACGTCCTGCCGGACATGGCAACCGAGACCACCGTCGAACTGCCCGGAACCGGATCCGACGCGACCGCCGTCCCGACGACCCGTTCGCGGGCCGTCCTGACCGGCGCCGTCCTTTCGGCCGTCGCCCTCGTCGGCACCCTCCCGGTACTGGCCGGCGTCGAACGCCTCCAGACCGCCCTCGGGTACGGCGGCGGACTCCCCGTCACGTACCTCGCAAGCGGATCGGTTCACGCCGCCTTCATGGGCCTGCTCGCGCTCCTCTACCTCCGGTTCCGGCCGGTTACGATCCCCGTCCGACGGCCGACGCTCCGCGAACTGGCCCTGGTCGTCGGTGCCACCGTGTTCGCGCTGGTCCTCGCCGTCATCGTCCAGTCGTTCGGCGCGGCGCTCGGTGCCGAACCGGTGAGTCACTTCGTGAGCCGGGCCGCCGCACAGGACCCGGTGCTCGTCTACGGCGGCGGGCTCGTGATGGTCCTCCTCCTCGTCGGTCCGATCGAGGAACTCCTGTTCCGGGGCGTCGTCCAGGGGCGGCTCCGCGAGTCCTTCGGTCCCGCCGCGGCCATCGGAATCACCTCGGTGCTGTTCGGGCTCGGCCACTACCTCGCGTTCGTGTTCGGCGGCACCGAACTCGTCTCGCTCGGTCTCGGCTTCGCGCTGCTCGGCACCGCCGTCACGTCCGTCGTCCTCGGCGCCGTCTACGAGTACACCGGCAACCTCACGACACCGGTCCTGATACACTCGCTGTTCAACGGGACGCTGTTCGCCATCGCCCTCCTGGGTGTGCTCTGAGCGGTCTCTCCCGGGACACGCGGCTTCTGGTACCCCGGTCCCATCCGATCCCCTGTCGTCACCGGCTCGGATATCCGGTACGAGGACCGCTACCGGTCACGTGAGGGATCCGTGTTCCCGCTCGTGCTCGCGACCTCGACGGTTAGCGGTCCACGACCGATCCGTGACGGACGAGTGCCGCTCAGAGCCGTCGGACGGTCGCCTCGATGTCCGTCTCCGGGCGGAGCGAGATCGACGGCGCGAACGTCAGCGGTCCCCCGAGTGAGACGTCCAGGTCGATCCGTCCGACCATCGTCGCCAGCGCCAGCGCCAGCTCCAGACGGGCGAAGCGCATCCCGATGCAGTGACGCGGTCCGCCGCCGAACGGGAAGTAGGCGTACTCCGGCCGGTCCGGTTCACCCTCCCACCGCGACGGGTCGAACGTCTCCGGTGTCTCCCAGTACTGCTCGTCGCGGTGGATCACCCACTGCGGGAGCATCACCTGCGTCCCCTCGGGGACCTCGCACCCTCCGAGTTCGACCGTCTCCGTCGCCTCTCGGTTCACCGTCCACGCGGGCGGGTAGAGGCGGAGCGTCTCCCTGACGATGTTTCGCGTCCGGGAGAGCGCCTCGGTATCGTTCGTCCGTGGAAGCCCCGTGCCGACCACCGCCTCGACTTCCTCGACGAGCGACTCCCGGATCTCGGGGTGGCGATCCAGTTCGTACCACGCGTAGGTGAGCGTCACCGCAGCCGAGTCGTGGCCGGCCAGCAGCAGCGCCGTCAGGTTGTCCCGGACCTCGGTCCCGGAGAGGTCGCCACGCTCGCGGGCCGCGAGCAGTACCGAACGGACGTCGTCCGCTCCCGGTGGGCGGTTCTCGAGGACGTCCTCGACGTAGTCGTCCAGCCGTCCCACGGCACGGGCGAACCGTCGACGCGTCGGCGTGGGCACCCAGTCGGGCAGTAGCTGGCCGAACCGACGGGGGTCGGCCCGGTCGACGAGCGCGTCGGCGGCCGCTAACACCACCTCCTCGTCGCCCTCCATGTCGACACCGAGCAGCGTGTCGCCGAGGATACGGAGCGTCAGCAGTCGCACCTCGTGGAGGAGGTCGAACCGCTCGCCGTCCGCCCAGTCGTCGACGTGTTCGGCAGTACGTTCGGCCATCCGATCCCCGTAGGCCCGGATCCCGTCCCGGGTGAACGCGGGATGGAGCGCCCGCCGGAGCCGCTGCCAGCGGTCGCCGGTGGTCGCGGTCACCGCGTCGTCCTCGACGCCCCGGAACGTCTCTCGCTGCTCGCGACCGATGGTGAACGCGTCCTGTCGTTCGACCAGGACCCGCTCGACGAGATCCGCCCGCGTCACCATGTACGGCGACCGACCGGGGAAGCGCAACCGGACGACCGGACCCTCGTCGGCCCACGACGACACCGCCTCGAACGGCGCACGCGCGAAAGCCAGGCCGTTCCCGAGCAGGGGAACCCCGCCGGGCGTCGGTGGCCGCGCTGTGCTACTCATGCCGTGATACACGCGGGCGAGGCCCCAAACCGCTTGGTCCCCATCCGTGGGGGAGTTATAAGTGGGCCGGGCCGTTCGGACGCTACGCCTCCACTCCTCGAGCCGGCGGGTCGATCAGGGAGTCACCGGTTCGTGATCGGCCGCGGTCCCCGGGACGACCGGTCGGCGGCGTAGTGTTCCGACAGGAACGAGCGCGCGTACCCGGTCACCGTTCGCCGACCCCGCGGCGAGAGGAAGTGCCGCTCGCCGGCGAGCAGGACCGACGCCTCCGGCGACGGGAGCCACGCCGCGGCCCGTTCCGCGGTCCGCTCGCCCGGGAAGAACGGGTCGTCGGCCGCCGCGACGACCAGCGTCGGCGCCCCGAACCCCGCGAGCGCCGCCGGCCCGTCGGGACCGGGGAACCCGGCGTCGAGGTCGCCGGTCCGGAGCGCCAGCCCGACCGTCTCGAGCACCACGTCCTCGACGGCACCCATCGGGTCGGTGAACATCGGGGCCAGCGCGCGACGCAGGAGCCACTCGCTCGGGTAGAGCCGGTAGGCGAGCGAGGGGAGGGTGACCCGCACGAGCGCCGGCGAGAGCGGCGTCCCGAACCCCGCGGGGACGACGAGGACGGCCGCCGCGACCCGTTCGGGCGCCTCGACAGCCACCTCCAGCAGGACGCCCGCGCCGTGGGAGGCCCCGACCATCGCGACCGTCTCCAGTCCGAGCGCGTCGAGCGTATCGACGACCCACGGGCCGTACTTCTCGGGAGCTTCCGACGCGCCCTTTCCGGGCTCTCCCGGGGTGTCCGGGGCGACCAGACGGTACTCGTCGGCGAGGGCCTGGAACCACGACAGGGTGACGGGGTTGGTGACGCTGCCGCCCTGGAGGACGAGCACCGGCGGCGCCCCGGGGTCGCCGGCCAGCAGGACGTGTGTCCGACCGGCCCGCGTCTCGACCCACGCCTCGTCGACGGGCACGTCGAGGAGTTCGGTCACCGCCCGGTCGTACAGCGCGTCGAACGGCCCGCCGCTCGGCGGAGCGAAACCGTTCTCCGCGGGACGGGTCGCGGGAACCGCAGTCATGACCCCCGTACGCGACGCGTCGCGAAATAGCTGTCTCGACAACACGTATCCCGGTTCGTGACCGCGCGCCCTACGCGCCGTCGCTTCCCTGCTCGTCGGCGCGGCCGCCGTCGGCGAGCGCCTCCTGTCCGTCGGCGACGGCGCCGGGGTCCTGCACCCAGAGGTCGCCGAACAGGTCGTCCTGCTGGAGGCGGACCTGTCCGCGGTGGGCGAGAAACAGCAGGCCGAGGAACGTCTCGACGGTCGATCCGCCGGCGTCGCGCACCTCGGCGAACAGCACCTCGGTCCGGCCCTTCTCGTACTGCGTCCGGAGGCTCGTGTAGACGTCGTTGATGATCGTCTCCATGTCCTCGTCGTGGGCCGTCCCCGTGACGTCCGCGACGGTCGGCTCGTCGTCCATCCGGAAGTCGTCGGCGCCCCGGTAGTCGAGCGTCTGTGTCCCCCGCGAGTAGCCCTGTGGCGACTCGCTCGTGTCGTAGGTGCGGTGGGCCTTCCAGAACGACTCCCGCTCGCGCTCGCGAAGCTCCCTGACGAGTTCGTCCAGCGTCCGGGGCATCCCCCGGGCGCGCTTGCGCTCGAGTCGCCGGTCCATCTCCCGCTCCAGTTCGTCGAACGGGTCGGCCACCGGCCCGTCCGGCTCGAACCCCTCCATCGGATCGACCGGCTCCTCCTCCCACTCCTCGGGCTCCTCGAGCAGGTGGTCCGACTTCATCCGGAGCAGGACGGAGGCGTAGAACAGCGCCCGTCCCCCGGTCCGGAGGTCCGCCCCGTCGAGCCGGTCGAGGAACTTGTCCGTCACCGCGACGATGTCGATGTCCCAGGGGTCGATCTCCCCGTCGTCGGCGAGGTTCACCAGCAGTTCGACCGGCTCGACCTCGTCGTCGTCGGTCTCCATCGCGGCCGGCGCGTCCTCGCCCGAGAGGTCCGTGATGAGCGACTCCCCGTCGGGGTCGTTCCCCGCCCCCGTTCCGTCCCTGCTCCCGTTCCCGTTCTCGCGGTCGCGCTTCCGCGAGTCGTGTCCCGCGATGTCCAGCGGGATGTCGTCGTCGGCTCCGCCGTTCGTGTCCGGGGACGAGTCACCGTTCGACTTGACCGGGTCGGCCTCGCTCTCCGCGCTGTCTCGCGGCTCGTCGCTCCGCTCCTCGCCGCTCGACTTATCGGAGGCCTCCCTTCGGTCGGCCTCCCTAGTCATCGGCGACCACCCCCTCCATCGAGAGGTCGATACCGGTGACCGCGCTCACGTTGTCCCCCTGCATCGTGACGCCGATGGCCCGCTCGGACCGCTCGAGCAGCGCCGACCGGTGGGAGACGACGATGAACTGCGCGTCGCTCGCCAGGTCGTCGACGAGTTCGCCCACGAGTTCGGCGTTCGCGGCGTCGAGGAACGCGTCCACCTCGTCGAGCGCGTAGAACGGCGCCGGGTTGTACCGCTGGATGGCGAAGATGAACGCCAGCGCGGTCAGCGACTTCTCGCCGCCGCTCATCGCGTCGAGCCGCTGGACGGGCTTGTCCGCCGGCTGGGCCTTCATCGTCAGCCCGCCGTCGAACGGGTCGTCCTCGTTCTCGAGGTGTAGCTCGCCCGACCCGTTGGAGAGCTTCGCGAAGATCCGCTGGAACTGCTCGTCGATCCCCTCGAACGCCTCCATGAACACCTCGCGCTTGCGCTCCTCGTAGGCCTCGATGCGCTCGCGGATGCCGGCGGCCTCCTCGACCAGCGTGTCCTTCTTCTCCTGGAGGTCGTCGAGTTCGTCCTCGACGCGGTCGTACTCGTCGATGGCCAGCATGTTCACGGGCTCGAGTTCGGTCATCCGGTTCTCGAGCTTGGTGATCTGCCCCTTCACGTACGAGAGGTCCTGGATCTCCTCGGGGTCGTAGTCGCCGACCTGCGAGGCGAGCTCGTCGACCTCCCACTCCAGCCGGCTCGCCGTCTCCCGGAGCTCCTCGAGTTCGGACTCGACGCCGGTGACACGGCGCTTCCACTCGTCGCGGGCCTCGCGGGCCTCCCGCAGTTCGTCCTTGAGCTCCTCGCGCTCGCCCTTCAGCTCCGCGAGCTCGTCCTCGAGGTCGGCGACCTGCTCGCGCTTCTCCTCGAGGGTCGCCTCGCGGTCCTCGATCCCCGCTTCGAGTTCGGTGATGGTCCCCTCGGCCTCGGCCTTCCGGTTCTGTGCGGCCTCGATCTCCCCGTGGAGCTCCTCGATGGCCTCCTCGGCGTACTGCTTCTCCAGGCCGAGCTCGTTCAGCTCGCCGTCGAGCTCGTCCATCTCGTCCTCGATGTCGTCGATCTCGCCGCGGATCTCCTCGGCCCGCTCGGTCAGCTCGGGGATGTCCGACTCCCGGAGCTCGCGCTTGAGCCCCTCGATGGCCTCCCCCTCCGCCTCGATATCGGCCTCCTGCTCGGCGATCTCGCCCTCGAGCTCGTCCATCCGCTCCGCGACCTCCTCCCGCTCGGCCTCGATACCGTCGAGCTCCTCCCGGAGCCGGTCGATGCGTTCCTCGAGCTCCGCCTTCTCGGCCTCCTTGCGCTCGATGGAGGCCTCGACGTCCCGGACCTGGTCGGCGGCGTCGGCCTGCCGGTCGCGGGCGTCCTCGAGACGTTCCTCGACCCCGCGCAGTTCCTCTCGCACGTCGCTGCGCTCGTCCTCGAGCTGGTGGATGCGCTCTGCGACCCGCTCCAGCTGCCCCTTCCCGGACTTCGAGAAGGAGTAGCGCGAGCCCGACGAGGAGCCCCCGGTCATCGCGCCGGACTTCTCCACGAGGTCGCCGTCGAGCGTCACGAGCCGGTGCCGACCCATCAGCTCCCGCGCGGTCTCGATGTCCTCGACGACCACCGTGTCCCCGAGGACGTACGAGAACACGTCGGCGTACTTCGGGTCGAAGTCGACGAGGTCGTACGCGAAGTCGATCACCCCGTCGTGGTCCGGGAGCGACCCGAGCCCCCTCGATCCCATCTTCGTCATCGGGAGGAACGTCGCCCGGCCGGCGTTGCGCCGTTTCAGGTATTCGATGCCGCGCTGGCCGACGCCGTCGTCCTCGACGACGACGTGCGCGAGGCGGCCCCCGGCCGCGGTCTCGCAGGCCGTCGCGTACTCCGGGTCGACCCCGCCGAGCTGTCCCACCGTGCCGTGGATCCCGTCGAGGTCGCTATTGAGAACCGTCGTGACCGCACGCCCGTACGAGGCGTCGCCGGACTCGCCCGCGCGGGCCTCCAGTTCGGCGTACTCCTGCTGTTTCGCGCTGATCTCGTCCTCGAGCTCGTCGAGCCGATCGGTCAGCCCGCGCTTCTCGGCCTTCAGGTCCTCGACGACCTCCGTGATCGTCGCGCGGTTCGCCTCGACCTTCTCGAGTTCGGCCTCGAGGTCGGCCACGTCGGCCTCGAGCTCCGGGATCTTCGCCTCCGCGTCCTCGATCTCCGCCTCCTTCTCGCGCTGCTCGTTGGTGCGCCGCCGGGCCTCGTCGAGCAGGCGGTCCTGCTCGCGCTGGAGGTCGTTCTTCCCCTCCTTCAGTTCGGAGAGCCGCTCGCGGCGCTCCTCGAGTTCGTCGCGGACGCTCTCGTACTCCGTGTCGACGGCCTCGATCTCCGCCTCGACCTCCGCGAGCGCCTCGCGCTTCCCCTCCAGGTCGGCCTTCAGGTCTGCCTTCCGGACCTTCGTGTTCCGGATCCGGCTCTCGAGGTCGTCGACGGTCTCCTGTTTGCGGTCGATCTGGACGAACGCCTGCCGGCGCTTGTTCTCGGCGTCCTCGACCTTCTCCTCGGCGCTCGCGATGCGATCCTCGAGTCGCCCGATCTCCCCCTTGACCTCCTCGATCTCCCGCTTGATCGCCAGCTGTTCGTCCTCGCCCTTGTGTTCGATCTCGGCGTTCAGGTCCTCGAGGTCCTCCTCGAGCCGGGTGACCTTCCCCTGTCGCTCGTCGAGTTCGCGCCGGAGGTCCGAGAGGTCGGTCTCGGTCGCCGCGATCTCCTCGCGCGTCGACTCCAGGTCGGCGCGCTTGTCCTCGAGTTCGGCGGCCTTCAGGTGCCCCTCGTACTCCTCCTTCTCCTCGCGGAGCTCCTGGTACTCCAGGGCCGTCCCCCGCTCGTCCTCGAGCTGGTCCAACCTACCCTGTTTCTCCTCGATCCGGAGGTCGGCCTCCTCGATGCGGTCCTCGACGGTCTCGAGTTCCTCGAAGGCGTCCTCCTTCTTGGCGTCGAACGCCGCGACGCCGGCGATCTCGTCGACGATCTCCCGCCGGCGCATCGGCGTCTTCGTGATGATCTCCGTGACGTCGCCCTGCATCACGACGTTGTACCCCTCCGGGGTCACGCCGGCCTGTTCGAGC
>Ga0207797_1002164_pt1 | contig 13748 bp, 12 predicted proteins | sample PRCRCaboRojoPR_6_FD_187275 | JGI IMG/M metagenome (GOLD analysis project Ga0207797, IMG submission 187275) | Marine sediment microbial community from Cabo Rojo, Puerto Rico - PR CR 10% Liquid 1 (SPAdes) | ecosystem: Environmental > Aquatic > Marine > Coastal > Sediment | place: Cabo Rojo, Puerto... | reverse complement strand
CGGGCTTGCCCTTGCCGTAGGCCACGAGCACGCGCGCGAGCGGTCCCACCTCGCAGGCCTCCCCGTCGTACCGCGGGGCCTTGAACCAGGAGTAGCGATCCTCGGTGTCGTAGTCCCCGTGCTGGGGGGCGGTTTCCCCTTTGTAGGGGTGCCTGGCGCTGTCGCCCTTGTACCAGGAGTGGGCCACGTGCTCGGTCACCTGGTCCTGCTCGGCCATCTTCACGCCGGCCACGTCCCGGTTCATGATCACGCCCCGGGGCATGAACAGGCTCTCGGGCTCCTGGTCCGACTGGGGCAGCTCGCCCCAGGCCAGGAAGTTGGTGGTGCCGCCGATGGCGCCCCAGTCCTTGTAAAAGGAGGCCACGGCCAGGAGGTCCGGGACGTAGACGTTCTTGACGAAGTCCTGGGTCTCCTTCCACAGGTAGAGGAACTCCGCGATGTTGTCCGGGGTCAGGTCCTTGACGCAGGTGACGCCGCCCACGGCCAGGCTCTGGAGGTGCGGGTTCTTGGCGCCGAACACGGCGTGCATCTTGGCCGCCTTGGCCTGGAGCCGGAGGGCCTCGATGTAGTGTGCGGCGGCCATGAGGTTGGCCTCCGGCGGCATCTGGTAGGCCGAGTGGCCCCAGTAGGCGTTCGCGAACGGGCCCAGCTGACCGCTGTCCACGAAGGTCTTGATCCGCTGCTGGACGTTCTTGAAGTAGTTGACGCCGCCCCAGGGGGCGTTGCTCACGTTGTCCGACAGGGCGGCCGTCTTCTTGGGGTCCGCCTTCAGGGCGTTGACCACGTCCACCCAGTCCAGGCCGTGCAGGTGATAGAAGTGAACGATGTGGTCGTGCTGGAACTGCGCACCGTGCAGCATGTTGCGAATGATCCGGGCGTTGTCCGGGATCTTGACGCCGACGGCGTTTTCGATTGCCCTCACCGAGGACAAGTAGTGGGTGTACGTTCAGACTCCACAGGAGCGTTGTACGAACAGCGGAGCGTCCCGGGGATCCCGTCCCTGCAGGATGATCTCGATGCCGCGGAACATCTGCCCGGAGCTCCAGGCGTTGACCACCTTCCCTCCGGCCACCTCGACCTCGATCCGCAGGTGGCCCTCAATGCGGGTAATCGGATCGATCGTAATTCTCTTGGCCATATCGTCTCCTCTCGCTTTCGGAATGTTCTCGGCGTCGCAAAAAGCCCGAAGCTTTGAGATCTGCCCCTGGAGCTCCCATCGATCATGACGTACCCAGCGGCGCGTGAGCGGGTTTTTGCGAATGCGTCAATGTTGGGTTCGGGCCGTCTCGATCAGGCTCCTCTGATTACTGGGACTCGAAGAAGGGGGTGTAGTCATCCCAGAAAGCGGGCTCACTGCAACCGATGCACGGGTGCCCGGCCTGGATCGGCCAGCTGGTGCCGCCGTTGAACTTGACGATGGGGCAGTTGTTGTACGTGCTCGGTCCCTTGCAGCCCACCTTGTAGAGACAGTAACCCTTGGCCGCTTCCTCGGAGCCGAACTCCTCCACGAACTCGTCCATCTCGTAGTGGGACCTTCGGGGGCACTGATCGTGGATGGTTTTTCCGTAGGCGAACAGGGGGCGGTTGGCCCAGTCCAGCTCGGGAAGCTTTCCGAGCAGGAGGTAGTTGACCACCGTTCCGACGAAGTTGATCGGGTTGGGCGGGCAGCCGGAGACGTTCACCGTCTGGATCCCGAGGGCGTCTCCCACACCTTTGTAGCCGCCCGGGTTGGGCGAGGCCGCCTGAATCCCGCCGAAGCAGGCGCAGTTTCCGATACAGACCACCGCCGCGGCCTTGGAGGTGACCTCCTTGCCGATCTCGAGGAAGGTGCGCCCGCCGATCTTGCCGTAGGCCCCGTCGTACTTGGTGGCGATGCCGCCCTCCACGACGCAGATGAACTTGCCCTCGTGCTTCTGGATGGCTGATTGGAGGACGTCCTCGGCCTGGTGGCCTGCTGCGGCCATGATCGTTTCGTGGTACTCGATGGAGAGGATATCGAGAACAAGTTGATCGATCCAGGGGTACATGGATCGGAGGGTGGCCTCGGAGCAGCCGGTGCACTCCGCGAAGTGGAGCCACACCACCGGGGGGCGCTGCTTCGGGGCTGCGAAGACCTCCGCAACCTTGGGGACGAACGACGAGGAGAGCCCCATGGTTGCGGTCAAGAAGCCGCAATACTTCATGAAGTCCCTTCGTGAGACCCCTTTTTCCGCCAGCCTCTCGTAAAACTCCTTTTCCTCTTTCATTGGCACCTCCTGATGCTGGTTTTGAGTAACCCGACTCCATTTTGCAGCAAGGTATTTTAAATCCGAAAGGGGCTGGTTTGTCAAACATTTTTTGGCTTTGGGGATCCGGACCGGAAGGCTGGAGGCCGTTGGAGGAGGGGGGGGCGGCGACCTCCCGGACGGGGGGCTACTCCGCGCTGTCGTAGTGGCTGAACTGCATCGAGAAGGTTCCCCGGCCCTGGGAGACGGAGCGAAGCGCCGTGGAGTAGCCGAACATCCGGGAGAGCGGCACCTTGGCCGAGACCACCTGGACCGGTCCCCGGCTGGTGATCTCCTCCACCTTGCCCTGCCTGGCGTTCAGGTCCCCGATGACGTCCCCCATGAACTCCTCGGGCACCAGAATCTCGGTCTTCATGACGGGCTCGAGGAGGACGGGGTCCGCCTGCGCGGCCGCCTTCTGAAAGGCCATGCCGGCGGCCACGCGAAAGGCGGTGTCGCTGGAGTTCAGGTCGTGGATGCGCACGTCCAGGAGGGAGATCTCCACGTCGATGACCGGGTACCCCATGACGGGGCCGCTGGTGGCGGCTTCCTCCACACCCTCCCGGACCGCCGCCAGGTAAGCCTCGCTCAGGTCCGGGTTCCCGCAGTGGTCCGTGAACCGGACGCCGCTTCCCCTGGGCAGGGGCGCGAGGGAGATCTTCACCCCCGCGTAGTGCTGCTGACCGCCGAGCTCCTTCTCGAAGATCTCCTCGTGCTCGACCGCCTTGCGGACGGTCTCCCGGTGGACCACCTGGGGCCGTCCCTGGTTCGTGTCCACGTGGAACTCTCGGCTGAGCCGGCCCGTGATGATCTCGAGGTGGAGCTCCCCCATGCCCGAGACCACCATCTGCCCGGTCTCCTCGTCCACCTTGAACTTGAAGGTGGGGTCCTCGGCCGAGAGCTTGTCCAGGGCGTCCATGAGCCGCTCCTGGTCCTGGACCCGCTTGGGCTCCAGGGCGATGGAGATGACGGGCTGGTTGAACTGCATCAGCTCGAGGAGAAGGGGGTGGTCCTCGCTGCAGAGGGTGTCGCCGGTGGCGGCGAGCTTGAGCCCCATGACGGCCACGATCTCTCCGGCATAGGCCTCGTCCACCCGCTCGCGCTTGTTGGAGTGCATCCTGAGGATCCGGGCCGCCTTTTCCCTGGTGTTCTGCCGCGGGTTGTACACCGCGTCTCCCGCCCGGAGGCGCCCGGAGTAGATGCGGATGTAGGTCATCCGGCGTCCCTGGTCCATGCTCACCTTGAAGGCCAGGGCCGCAAAGGGGCCCTTCACGTCGGCCGGACGCGTCTCGGTCTTCCCGGTGAGGGTGCTCTTCCCCTCGATGGGGGGGACCTCCATGGGGGAGGGGAGGTAGTCCACGATGCTGTCCAGGAGGGGCTGGATGCCCTTGTTCCGGAGCGCGGCGCCGCAGAGCACGGGGACGAGCTCCAGGCGGAGCGTGAGCTCGCGGATCGCCTCCTGGATCTCCTGGAGAGGGATCTCCTCCTCCCCCAGGTACTTGTCCATGATCCGGTCGTCCTTTTCCGCCAGGGCCTCGAGGGCGGCCTCGCGGTACATGGCCGCCTCGTCCCTCAGCCCCTCGGGGATCTCCTGCTCCTGGAGCTCGGCCCCCAGGGTCTCCTCCTCCCAGAGGACGGCCTTCATGCGGAGCACGTCGATCACGCCGTTGAAACGGTCCTCCGCCCCCCAGGGGATCTGGACGACGATGGGCGAGGCCCCCAGGCGGTCCCGGATCATCTCCACCGCCCGGTTGAAGTCGGCGCCGATCCGGTCCATCTTGTTGATGAAGGCCAGCTTGGGGACCCGGTAGCTGTCCGCCTGGTGCCAGACCGTTTCGGACTGGGGCTCCACCCCGCCCACGGCGCAGAAGACGCCGATGGCGCCGTCGAGGACGCGGAGGGAACGCTCCACCTCGATGGTGAAGTCCACGTGCCCGGGGGTGTCGATCAGGTTGACGGTGTGGTTGCGCCAGTGGCATGTGGTCACCGCGGAGGTGATGGTGATGCCCCGCTCCCGCTCCTCCAGCATCCAGTCCATGGTGGCCGCGCCGTCGTGGACCTCCCCCATCCGGTGCACCCGGCCGGTGTAGAACAGGATGCGCTCGCTGATGGTGGTCTTGCCCGCGTCGATGTGGGCGATGATCCCGATGTTGCGGGTGGTCTTCAGGTTCCGGGGCGCGGCCATGACGTCTCTCCGAAGGCGGAAGGGTCCGTGTTCCGTTGACACGAAGCGCCAATCTAAGGTATCTTCCCGGGCCTGTCAAGGCGGGAGAACCGGCCGTCCAGCCGAGGCCGCCGTCCGGAAAAGCGAGGTGCCGTCTCATGAACCCAAAGCCCGGTTCCCCCACAGGCGAACGCCTGACGGCCATGTACCGCCTCCTGCTGGACCACTTCGGCCCGCAGGGATGGTGGCCGGCTGAGACCCCCTTCGAGATGATGGCCGGTGCGGTGCTCACCCAGAACACCAGCTGGGGGAACGTCGAGAAGGCCCTGGGCAACCTGGAGCGGAACGGCCTCCTGGACCCGGCCCGCCTCCATGCCGTCGAGGTCGGCGACCTGGCTTTCGCGATCCGGCCGGCGGGGTACTACAACGTGAAGGCCCGGCGGTTGAAGAACCTGGTGCGGCTCATCGTGGAGCGATACGGCGGCGAGGTGCCCGCCATGCTGGAGGAGGAGCCGGCGGAGCTCCGGAACGCGCTCCTCGGAGTGAACGGCATCGGTCCGGAGACCGCGGACTCCATCGTGCTGTACGCTGCGGGTCATCCGGTCTTCGTCGTGGACGCCTACACCCACCGCATCCTGAGCCGCCACCACCTGGTGGAGGAAGGCGCCTCCTACGACGAGATCCAGACCGCCTTCTCCGACGCCCTCCCGGAGGACGTGCCGCTCTTTCGGGAGTTTCACGCCCTGATCGTGATGGCGGGCAAGACCTACTGCCGGAAGCGGCCGCTCTGCGATCGTTGCCCCGTTCAGGGGTTGGAATGACGAGTCCGGAACAAACCGCGCCCGCCCGCGGCTACGACTGGCCGCGGGCCCTGCGAGCCGGCGCGGGCGCGGCGTGGCCCATCTTCCTGGGGTACCTGCCCATCGGGGCCGCACTTGGCGTGCTGGCGCAGAAGAGCGGTCTCCGCCCCTTCGAGGCGGGGCTCATGTCGCTCCTGGTCTTCGCCGGCAGCGCGCAGTTCATCGCCGTCTCCATGCTGGCCGCCGGCGCCGGCGCCTCGGCCGTGGTGGCCACGACCTTCGTGGTGAACCTGCGCCACCTCCTCATGAGCTCGGCCCTGGCGCCCCACCTGCGCGGGGTGGGTCACGGCTGGCTGGCGCTGTTCGCCTACGGGATCACGGACGAGAGCTTTGCGGTCAATCACGCGCGGTTCAGCCGGGGGGGCTGGCACTGGCGCCCGGCCCTGGCCCTCAACCAGAGCGCCTGCCTCGTCTGGGTGGCCGCCACCATGGCCGGGGCCTGGGCCGGCCGATTCATCCCGCCGGGGGCCTTCGGCATCGACTACGCCCTGATCGCCATGTTCCTCTGCCTCTTGGTGTTTCAGCTCCGGGGCCGGCGCCACGCGATCACGGCCGCGGTCTCGGGCCTCCTGGCGGTGGCCCTGTCGCTGGTCCTCCCGGGAAACGCGCACATCATCCTCGCCACGGTGCTGGCGGCCACCTTCGGAAGCCTTGCCCTGCGACGGGCCCGGGGGGGGAGGGGCGGACCAAAGGAAGGAGCACGCATTCCGTGAGCGGCGGATCCGACTACACCCTGATCGTCCTCGGCATGGGGGCGGTGACCTTCCTGCCCAGGTGGGTCCCCCTGTTCGCGCTCTCCAGGCGCCGCCTTCCGGACTGGATCCTCGACTGGCTGGACCTGATTCCGGCGGCGGTCCTGAGCGCGCTCGTGCTGCCCGCCCTGGTGACCTCGGGCGAGCCCCGCCACCTCGACCTCCTTCGCCCGGAGCTGGGCGTGGCGATCCCCACCTTCCTCTTCGCCCTCAAGACCCGGTCCCTCGGAGGCAGCGTGCTGCTGGGGATGGGTCTCTACTGGCTCCTGTCCTGAGACTGGCAACAAATCGAACCAAATGGAATCGATGGTTACCGGTTTCCGAATCTTTCGGTCTCAACGAATGTTGGGGCCTTCTCGGGGCCGGATGTGGTATGATTCACGACCGGTTCCCACGGGGGAAATCCCTCCGCAGAACGGGATCTGAAGACCGCCGTCCTCAAGGGCCCCAACGCGAAGCACCCTGCTTCCAGCGGGTTCGAGCCCGGGGAGGCTCCGGGCGGGGGATGCACCCACCGATCCGGGTGGCTCTGGCAGGCGTCTTGCTACGGCAAACGGGGTTGGGCGGTTGCATCAACCCTTTGCCCACAAGGAGGAGATCATGATCGTTGGAATCCTGAAGGAGATCAAGGCGTCGGAAAACCGGGTGTCCATGACGCCCGCCGGGGTGGAGGTCATGCGGGACCACGGCCACGCCGTGCTGGTGGAAACGGCGGCCGGCGCCGGCAGCGGTTTCGAGGACGAGCTCTATCGGCACGCGGGCGCCGAGATCGTGGACACGGCCCCCGGGATCTACGAGCGGGCCGACATGGTCATGCACGTCAAGGAGCCGCAGCCGTCGGAGTACGAGCTGATCCGGGAGGGCCAGATCGTCTTCACCTATCTCCACCTGGCGGCCGAGGAGGCGCTCACGCGGGCCTTGATGGAGTGCAAGTCGATCAACATCGCCTACGAGACCATCGAGGACGAGGACGGTTCCCTGCCGCTCCTCACGCCCATGAGCGAGGTGGCCGGACGCATGGCCATGCAGCAGGGGGCCAAGTACCTCGAGATGACCCACGGTGGACACGGGGTCCTGCTGGGCGGCGTCCCCGGCGTGGACCCGGGAACGGTTGTGGTGATCGGGGGCGGCGTGGTGGGGACCAACGCCGCCAAGATGGCCTGCGGCCTGGGCGCCAAGGTGTATCTCCTGGACACGAACCTGAACCGGCTGCGCTACCTGAGCGACGTGATGCCCAGCAACTGCTTCCCGCTCATGTCCAGCCCCCCGCTCATTCGCGAGCTGGTGACCAAGACGGACGTCGTCGTGGGGGCCGTGCTCATTCCGGGGGCCAAGGCCCCGAGGCTGGTGACCCGGGAGATGCTCAAGACCATGAAAAGGGGATCCGTGCTCGTGGACGTGGCCATCGACCAGGGGGGATGCTTCGAGACCTCCCGGCCGACCACCCACGGTGATCCCATCTACACCATCGACGGTGTGATCCACTACTGCGTGGCCAACATGCCCGGGGCCGTGGCGCGAACCTCGACCCTGGCCCTGACCAACGCCACCCTTCCCTACGCCGTGGAGATCGCCGACAAGGGCTGGAGGCGGGCCATGCAGGAGAACCGCGGCATCCGGCTCGGGGCGAACGTGATCCAGGGCAGGGTGACCTGCTCCGGCGTGGGCGAGGCCTTCGGGCTGGACTGTGTGCTGATCGACGACCTGCTTTGACTTCGGTTCCGCTGGAAGGAGCCGCTCTCTGGATCCCCCGTCTTCGCCGGAGCGCACCGGCGCGGCGGGGGATCCCCTTTTCGGGGGCGAGTCCGGGGACATCGAAGCCGGCCGTTCGTTCTGCTTGATTCAGGCCCCCGTCGGAGATACCATGGACCCCTCGTGACGGATCGCGTCCCCCTCCCGGAGTCGACCCATGAAGCCCTCCATTTCCTCGCGAACGATTCTGCTGTCCGCGGCGGCGATCGTCCTCCTGATCGGCGTCCTGCTGGGCCTGGGGGTCTCGAGCCACCTGAGCCGGCCCGCGGACCGGGCCGGGAAAGCCGGCGTGTTCGTGGTCGAGGAAGGCTGGACCCTGGGGGAGGTGGCCGTCGAGCTGGAGCGCCGGGGCATCATCTCGAGCCCCTCCCTGTTCAGGCTGTGGGCGAGGATCCGGGACGCCGGCCGAAGCATCCGCGCGGGAGAGTACCGCCTGGGGCCGCACATGAGCCCCGTCCAGATCCTCGACAGGCTCACCCGCGGCGCCGTGATCAGCCACCCGGTCACCATCCCGGAGGGGTACACGGCGGAGCAGATCGCCGCCACCCTGGAGCGGGAGGGGCTGGCCCCGCGGGATGGCTTCATGGCGCTCTTCCGGGACCGGGCGTTCATGGAGGCCCACGACCTGCCCGGCCCGACCCTGGAGGGGTATCTCTACCCCGACACCTACCAGTTCGCCCGGGGGGTTTCCAGCCGGAGCATCGCAGAGACCATGGTCCGCCGGTTCCGGGAGGTGATGGAACCGTTGAAGCCCAGGGTGGCCGAAACCGGCCTGAGCCTCCGTGAGGTGGTCACCCTCGCCTCCATCGTGGAAAAGGAGACCGGGCGATCGGAGGAACGCGCCCTGATCGCCTCCGTGTTCCTGAACCGTCTGGAGCGGGGCATGCGCCTGGACAGCGACCCGACGGTCATCTACGGGATCGACGGGTTTGACGGGAACCTCACCCGGGAGCACCTCCGGACCCCCACGCCCTACAACACCTACAAGATGAGGGGGCTCCCTCCCGGTCCCATCGCCAACCCGGGAGAGGCCGCGATTCGAGCGGTGCTGGAGCCGGCCGACTCGGACTACATCTACTTCGTCTCGCGAAACGACGGCTCCCACCAGTTTTCCCGGACCCTGTCCGAGCACAACCGGGCGGTCAGGACCTATCAGAAGGGTGGAGGCCGGGGGCCGGGCGAAACGTCTTGACACCCTTCCTCTGTATACAGTATACAGGCAGGGGTCGGGGCGGTTCCGGACCGCGCTTCCCGCCGTGACAGGCGCGTCCCGGGATCGGCCCCGGGTCCCGAACCCCATCTTACCCGTGGAGAGGCGACATGGAGAGTCTCAAGAAGATCACCGTCTTGTCCCTGGAGCAGGCCACCGTGCTCCCCTACCTGACCTATCGCCTGGCCCAGGACGGCATCCGGGTGATCCGCCTGGAGCATCCCGTGTACGGCGATCCCAATCGCATGATCGGGGAGAACGTCCTCGGCGAGGAGCGGATGAACGCCTACTTCCTGTGCATCAACGCCGGAAAGGAGGCGCTGACCCTCAACCTGGCGGATCCCGCCGGGCAGGGGCTGTTCCACGACCTGATCCGGGAGCTGGACGTGGACATCTTCGCCACGAACCAGCTCCCGAGGAACTACGAGAAGCTGGGCATCGGCTACGACGCCCTGCGTGCGGTCAAGCCCGACATCATCTGGCTCGGTGTGACCGGGTTCGGCCCGGACAGCAACGAGGCGGCCTACGATCCCATCCTGCAGGCCCGCTCGGGCCTGATGGAGATGACCGGGGAGCCGGACGGCGACCCCCAGGTGCTGGGGATTCCGCTTCCCGACATGGGGACGAGCGAGCACTCCTACGGGCTCCTCATGAAGGCGCTCTATCACCGGGCCGTGACCGGAGAGGGGGCCCGCATCGACATGTCCATGTTCGAGTCCTCCGTGTCCTGGCTCACGGTCCCCATCACCCTCTCGACGCTGTTCGACCGCGAGATGACGCGGCGCGGCAACACCCACGAGTTCTTCTGCCCGGTCTCGGTCTACCCCACCCGGGACGGCTTCGTCTACCTGGCCGTGGGCAACGACCGGCAGTGGAGGTCCCTCGTGGGCCTGGAGGGCTTTCAGGCCCTGGACCGCCCCGAGTACGAGAAGAACGCCGGCCGGATCGCGGACGTGGAGAACCTGAACCGGGAGATCGGCGGGATCACCAGGCAGTACCTGTCGGACGCGCTGATCGAGCAGCTCAAGTCGATCACCCTGCCCGCGAGCAAGATCAAGAGGATCTCGGAGGTGGTGGCGGATCCCCTGGTGGAGCGCCGGCTCATGCGCTCCACCGACCCGAGGACCGGCACCGCCGTCACGCTGGCCCCGCCGCCCAACACGACGCCCTTCGTGGCGGCCCGCGACCGGGAGCTGACCTTTCCCCCCCGATTCGGCGAGCACAACGAGGCGATCTACGGGGGCGACCTGGGGGTCGGGGCCGAGAGGCTGGTGGAGCTGAAGGAGAAGGGGGTTATCTAGCTGTTTTCATCGCGCAAGGGCGCGAACGTCTTGGAGGCATGCCCATGGATTTTCAACTGACCAACGAGCAGAAAGACATTCAGAGCGCGGCAAGGGAGTTCGCGGAAAAGGAGTTCCCCGAGGTGGGCGCGGACTGCGACGCGAACAACGAGTTTCCCGAGGCCGTCTGGCAGCAGGCCGGCGAGCTGGGGTTCGTCGGCAGCACCATCCCCGAGGATAACGGCGGCCCGGGCCTCGGGTTCCTGGACCAGGCCCTCATCCTGGAGCAGTTCTGGCGCGTGGACCCGGGCGTGTCCCAGGCCCTGATCAACTGCTCCTTCGGAAGCGAGCTTCTCTGGTGGTTCGGCACGGACGAGCAGAAGCAGAAGTACCTCCCCGTGGTGGCGGAGAGCGAAAAAAAGATGGGCATGGCCACCACCGAGCCCGAGGCGGGGAGCGACGTCAGCAACGTGAGCACGCGGGCGGAGAGGGACGGATCCGACTACGTCATCAACGGGAACAAGGTGATGATCGGAAACGCCACCATCGCCGACTTCGTCCTGGTGCTCTGCATGACCGACCCCGAGGCCGAGGGGCACAAGAAGTGGAGCTTCCTGATCGTGGAGACGGACACCCCGGGTTACGACGCCACCCACGCGGAGAAGATGGGCACGCGTGCGGCGGACCTGGGGGACATCTTCCTCAGCGACTGCCGGGTGCCCGAGCGCAATCTCCTGGGCGGAAAGGAAGGCCAGGGGTTTTACCAGCTCATGCGTTTCTTCGACCACTCCCGCGCCTACGTGGCTGCGCACGGGCTGGGGCTCGCCCAGGGGGCCATGGAGCAGGCCGTCAAGCACGTCAAGAAGCGGGTGGCCTTCGGCCAGCCGCTGGCGGGCTTCCAGGACGTCCAGTTCACCATCGCCGTGATGGACACCAAGATCGAGACGGCCCGGAACCTCATCTACAAGGCCTGCTGGAACCTGGACCAGGGGACGGTGAACAAGCGGCTGGTGGCCATGGCCAAGTGGTACGGCGCCCGGATCGGCGTGGAGGTGGTCGACGAGGCGCTTCAGCTCCACGGCGGGTACGGCTACCTCAAGGACTACCCCATCGAGCGGTTCTACCGGGACGCCAAGGTGATCGAGATCTACGAGGGCACCAAGGCGGTGGAGAAGATGATCATCGCCCGCGAGGTGCTGGGACGGTACTGATCAGGAAACGGGGGAAGAAAAAAAGGGAAGGGAAACAGGCGGGAATCTGTTAAGATGGAACGGCAAGCGGAAAGCGAAGGACATGCGTTCAGGGGGCTGGAGTCCCTGCCGGAGCGGCGATCGCTCGGGCAGGACGTCTACCTGCGCCTGAGGCAGGCCATCCTGCGCGGCGAGCTGGCTCCCGGCAGCCGCCTGGTGGAGAGCCGCCTGGCCGGTGCCCTGGGGATCAGCCGCACACCCGTGCGGGAGGGCATCCACAAGCTGGAACGGGAGAACCTGGTCCGGCAGGGTCCCTCCGGCGGCTTTTTCGTGGCCGGCCTGACGCGCGAGGACGTGCGGGAGACCTTCGGGATTCGAGCCGTGCTGGAGAGCTACGCAGCCCGCCTCGCCGCGGTGAAGCACGAGAAGAGGGACCTGGCCCCCCTGGATCGGAAGATCCGCGAGTACCAGGCCTGCATGGACCGGGGAAGCCTCGATCCGCTTCTCCGCATCAACACGGAGTTTCACGACCAGCTGTACGCCCTGAGCCGGAGCCCCCGTCTGATCAAGATGATCAACGATCTCCGGGACCAGATCTATCGGTTCAGGCAGGTGCTGCTCAAGACCGAGGCGTGGGCGAAAATCAGCAACGAGGATCACCGACTCATGCTCACCTTCATCCGGAAACGGGACGAGGAGGGCGTGGAGCGTCTCGTCCGCGAGCACATCCTGCGGGGGCAGGAGGTCGTGCTCAAGGATTTCGAGGGTTCGCGTAAGAGCCTGCCCGGCGGCGGCTGAGCGGGTTGCTGCGAAGTCGCCGCCACGGGGGCGAGTCGGCCGAACGAACATCCCAAGGAGTGACAAGCAATGACGCCGGAGAGAAAAATCAGGGTTTTGCTGGCCAAACCGGGCCTGGACGGACACGATCGCGGCGCCAAGGTGGTGGCCCACGCGCTGAAGGATGCCGGGATGGAGGTGATCTACACGGGGCTCCACCAGACCGTCCAGAGCATCGCCGAGCAGGCGGTCCAGGAGGACGTGGACGTGGTGGGGCTGTCCATCATGTCGGGGGCCCACGTCCCGATCTGCCGAAAGCTCATGGGGCTCTTGAAGGAGAAGGGGGCCGACGACATGCTCACCGTGGTGGGGGGCGTGATCCCCAACCGGGACGTGCCGGTGCTCCAGGAGATCGGCGTTCGCGGTGTGTTCCCGGGCGGTACGCCGTTCGACGAGATCATCGGCTTCATCCGGGAAAACGCGTCGAGAAACTGAGTCCGGCTCGACCCCGGCACTGCGAGGAACTGCCCGCGGAAATTCGGCACACCGGGACAACCGGGGGGCTGACGCGGGGAGGCCGGTCCCGTTTCAAAGCCAGAACCAAGCGAGGTATTCGATTATGGGCGTTGCCACGTACATCAAGGATGAAAAGGATGCCATCCAGAAGGTGATTCTCCAGTCCGGCATCGAGGTCAAGCCGGTCTACAGGCCGGAGGACCTGGAGGAGGTCGGGTTCGACTACGAGACGGACCTGGCGGACCCCGGGGAGTTCCCCTTCACCAGGAGCCTTCACCCGCAGGGGTACCGGAGCCGGAACTGGACCACCCGCCAGTACACCGGGTTCGGGACCCCGGAGGAGACGAACGAGCGGTTCAAGCTGATGATCGCCCACGGGCAGACGGGGCTCAACGTGGCCTTCGATCTGCCCACGCAGATGGGCTACGACTCGGACGATCCCATGGCCGAGGGCGAGGTGGGTCGCGTGGGCATGGCCATCGACTCGCTGCAGGACTTCGAGGTCGCGTTCAAGGACATCCAGCTCGACCGGATCGGCTCCGGGCTGACCATCAACGCCGTGGCCTCCATCATGCTCGCCATGTACCAGGCCGTGGCCGAGAAGTACGGGTACCCCAAGGAGAAGATCTCCGCCACGCCCCAGAACGACATTTTGAAGGAGATCGTGGGCCGGGGGGCCTGGATCTACCCGGTGGAGCCGGCGGTCCGGCTCATCGGCGACACCATCGAGTACGCCATGAAGGAGCTCCCGCGCTGCAACCCGGTCTCGGTGTGCGGGTACCACATCCGGGAGTCGGGCTGCACGCCGGTCCAGGAGATCTCCTACGCGTTCGAGATCGCCTTCGCTTACATCGACGAGGTGATCGCACGGGGGTACAAAGCCGAGGACTTCGTGGGCCGCTTCTCCTTCAACCTGAACATCTACGGGAACCTGTGGGAGACCGTGGCCAAGTTCCGGGCGGCCCGAAAGCTCTGGGCCAAGC
>Ga0207797_1002163_pt1 | contig 13758 bp, 13 predicted proteins | sample PRCRCaboRojoPR_6_FD_187275 | JGI IMG/M metagenome (GOLD analysis project Ga0207797, IMG submission 187275) | Marine sediment microbial community from Cabo Rojo, Puerto Rico - PR CR 10% Liquid 1 (SPAdes) | ecosystem: Environmental > Aquatic > Marine > Coastal > Sediment | place: Cabo Rojo, Puerto... | reverse complement strand
CGCGAGCGAGCGCCGGCTCGAGGGTCCAGTAGTTGACGCCCTGGCCCTCCTCGAACGCGCCGTAGTCGATCGGGAGCGGTGTCATCGTCCCACACCCTACGGGCCGCTCGCTCTAATGGTTTTCAACCAGCGGGCCGTTGTCGGCCGTTTCAGCGCGGTCGGCCCGGCACGGCGAGCGCGGTCACGGCCGGCAGGCCCAGCGAGCGGTGACGCCAGCCGCCGGCGCCGTCCGGCGTGGCGGCCGGATCGGCGTCCACGAGGAAGGTCCCGTCCACGGTCACCGCGTAGGGCACGTCGCCGGCGGCCACGTCGGCCACCGGCTCCGCGACCGGCAGGGCACACCGGGCCCAGCCGGTTTCGGTCCGCTCGAAGAGGTCCCCGCCGGCGACGAGGTGGGCCGTCCCGTCAATCGCCGAGACCCGGTCGCAGGCGCCCTCGCGGACGCGGGTCCAGGAGCCGTTTCGCCGGCGGTAGAGGCCGTCCGCCGTCGCCGCGTGGGGCCCGGTGGCGGCCACGTCCCGAGCGGCGGACAGGCCGAGGGGCTCGAGGCCGTCGGGCCCGATCCGGTGGACGCCGTCGGCCGCCGCGAGGCACGCGCCGTCGAATCGGCGGGGGTCCTCGACGGTCCCGATGGAGCGCCACTCGTCGCCAGCCAGCCCGGCCACCCGGCCGTCGCCGTCGGCCGCGAACAGCCCGTCCGGGCCGACGCCGACCGCGACGGCCGGCCCGAATCCGGTCGACTCGAAGCCCGCCTCGCCGCCGACCAGGACGTCCGTCTCGGTCGCGGCCAGCAGCCGGCCGTCCCCACCCGCGACGTCTCGGACCGTGCCGCGGTGGACGAGTTCGACGCGGCCGACCTGGTCGCCGGAGACCGCGACGCGGGTCAGGCCGAGGTCGCTGGCCACGTAGGCCACGGTCGTCTCGCGCTTGTCGCCGTAGATGCGCTTCTCGTCCAACGCGATGTCCTCCTCGCTCATGGTCGCCTCCGTCGGCCGGCCGGGTCGGCCCTGGCCCGCCATAGTGCGGGATTCGACGGCGTCGGGTGGCCGCCGGAACTCACAGCGCCTCCGCGTAGGCCTCCAGGAGCGCCTCGACGTGGGCCTCGGTGTGGGCGGCCGAGAGGAACTGGCTCTCGAACTGGTTGGGCGTGAGGAAGATCCCCTGCTCCTTCATGGCCGGCCAGAAGAGGCGCTCCCAGCGCTCGGTCTCGGCCCGCTTGACGTCGCCGCCGGTTTCGGGCGGGCCCGCGCCCTCCCGGGTGAAGATCACCTTGAACATCGAGCCCGTGCCGACGACGGAGTAGGAGGGTGCCCGGTCGGCGACGACGTCCTCGAGGCCGGACCGGAGCTGGTCGCCGAGGGCGTCGACGTGGGCCCAGACCCCCTCCTCGGCGGCGTAGCGGAGGGTTTCCAGCCCGGCTGCCATCGTGACGGGGTGGCCGGAGAAGGTGCCCGCCTGGAAGACGTCGCCGGCGGGCGTGAACTCCTCGAGGATCGCCGCGCGGCCGCCGATCGCGCCGACGGGGAACCCGCCGCCGAGGACCTTGCCGAAGGTCGTGACGTCGGGCGTGACGCCGAAGTGACCCTGGGCGCCGGCCAGCCCGCCGATCCGAAAGCCCGTGATCACCTCGTCGAAGACCAGCAGGGCGCCGTGGTCGGCGGTGACCTCGCGGAGGTGCTCGAGGTAGCCGTCGGCCGGCTCGACGATGCCGTAGTTGCCGAGGATCGGCTCGGTGAGGACGGCCGCGACGTCCTCGCCGTGGGCCTCGAAGACCCGGTCGATGGCCGCCTCGTCGTTGAAGGGCACGGCGATGGTGTGGTCGGCGAAGGCCTGCGGGATGCCCGGGCTCGAGGGGGCGGTGTGGTCGCCCTCGCCCTCGACGAGCGTGCTCTCCTGGGCGCCGTGGTAGCCGCCCTGCATGACGACGAGCTTGTCGCGGCCGGTGTACCCCCGGGCCAGTCGGACGGCCGAGACGGTCGCCTCCGTCCCCGAGTTGACGAAGCGGACCATCTCGACGCTGGGGACGCTGTCGACGACGAGCTCCGCGAGTTCGACCTCCACCTCGGTCGGCGCGCCGTACATCGGGCCCTCGCCGGCCCGCTGCTCGACGGCCGCCCGAACCGGGTCGGGCACCTCGTGACCGAGCAACAGCGGGCCGTAGCCCATGGCGACGTCCAGGTAGCGGTTGCCGTCGGCGTCCACGACGTGGGCGCCGTCGCCATGGTCGACGAAGAAGGGATAGGGCCGGATCGCCCGGACCGAGGAGTTGACGCCACCGGGCGTGACCGACAGCGCGCGGTCGTACAGCGAGCGCGACACCTCGTGATCCATGCCGCAGGGTTCGAGGCCGGCCCGAAAGAAGGTACCGTCTCGGCGGGCCGCCCGGTCAGACCGCCTCGGTCCCGGACTTCCCGGTCCGGACCTGCCGGGCGCTGTTCACCGGCAGGACGAAGATCTTGCCGTCGCCGGGCTCGCCCGTCCGGGCCGCCTCGGCGATCGCCTCGACGACGTCCTCGGCGGGCACGTCGGCGACGACGCACTCGAGTTTGACCTTCTGGTGGAGGTCGACGACGTACTCCTCGCCGCGCCACTGGCCCGTCTTGGAGGGCTGGGAGCCCCGACCCGAGACGTTCGTCACCGTCAGCGACGGCGCGCCGATCTCCGCGAGCGCCTGCTTGACGTCCGCGAGCTTGTCCGGCCGGATGACCGCGACGACCATCTCGATGTCGCTCTCAGTCATCCGCGCTCACCTCCGGGGCGGGAACGGCGCCACCGTCCGTCCGGACCGGCGTCCCCTCGCCGAGGGCGTCCTCCCCGCCCTCGAACTCGGGGTAGGTCTCGACGCCGTGTTCGCTGCTGTCCAGGCCCTCCCGCTCGTGGCCCGGGGTGACCCGGGCCTGGCCGAGCGCCTTGAGGGTGCCAAAGACCGCGACCGTCGCCAGGATCGTCCAGCCGGCGATGAGCGCCACGCCGACCACCTGGGCGGCCAGGGCGGTGCCGAAGCCGACGCTCAGCTCGACCGCGACGAACGGGTAGGCCAGCGCCCCCAGCACGCCCGCGCTCCCGTGGACCGGGAAGACCGCACAGACGTCGTCGATCCGGAGGCGCTTCTCGACGAACTCGAAGACGACGGGGAGCTGCGCGCCGGCGATGGCGCCGACGGCGAGCGCGCCCCACCAGGTCGTCGTGTCGGGGATCGCGGTGATCCCGACGAGGCCCGCGAGCAGGCCGTTTGCCGTGTAGAGCGTGTCGACCTTGCCGGTCTTCGCGAGTGCCGCGGCACTGGCGCCGATGGCGCCCATGCCCATCGCGAGGGTGGTCGTCATCGCGACCCGGCCGACGTAGTCGAAGGCGCCGAGGACGAGCTGGCCGTCCTCGACGGCGAAGACCGACGCGGCCGTGCCCACGTTGAACCCGTACCAGCCGAAGGCCAGGATCAGCGTGCCCAGGACCGCGAAGGTCAGCGAGTGGCCGGGGATGACGTTCGCGCTACCGTCCTCGTTGTACCGGCCGATGCGGGGCCCGAGGACGTAGGCGGCGGTCAGGCCGGCGATGCCGCCCATGCCGTGGACGATCACGCCGCCGGCGAAGTCCTTGAAGCCGACGCCCAGGACCCCGGCCAGGAGGCCGCCGCCCCAGGTCAGGCCCGTGACGACCGGGTAGATGACGGCCGCCAGCAGGAACGTGTAGGCCACGTAGGCCCGGAGCTTGGCCCGGCCGGCGACCGCCCCGGAGACGATCGTCGCGGCCGTCATGGCGAAGACCGCGCCGAACAGCCAGCTCACCCAGCCACTTGACCCGGCCGAGAGCGTGTCGAAGAGGCCGTAGGCGCCACCGCCGCCGGTCAGCGAGCCGACCGCCGCCGAGACGCCCGCGCCGACGACGAAGAAGACGACGACGCCGACCGACCAGGTCAGCAGGTTCTTCGTCAGCTGGTTGGCCACGTTCTTCGAGCGCACCTGCCCCGCCTCGAGCATGGCGAAGCCGGCGTGCATGAAGAAGATCAGGAACGTCACCACGAGCACCCACATGAGGTTGATCCCCTCCGCGAGTACCGTCGGATCGACTTGGAGGAGCGTACTCATTGGCGTCCGCACCCGTCCCCGAGTGCCGCCGAAGCGCTGCATTCGTCCACTCTACGTCCGTCCGTTACTGCGTTCGTGTTCGGAATCACGGGTGATGCTTGAGAAAGCTCCATACATAAGCGTTGGCTTTACAATATGCCAAATTATGAGTTCTCGTCGGACGTTCGTGGAATATGCTGGAGACTATTATCTGTTTAAGGTTGTATTCTGCCCACTATCTGGACGGATAGTCGCCCGGAACTGGACGGGCGTTGGCCCCGGCCGGGGCGTGGGCGGCGCGGTTCCCGGCCGCCGCGCGAGCGGGCCGTCGCCAGCGAGCGCCCGGCAGCGATGGCGAAGCCCGGCCCGCCACCGGGCGTCTCGCGTCGCGCCCAACGATCGTGGCAGGCCGCAGGTGTGTGGACGTCATTCTTTTCGGAAAATTCAATTATGTTCCCGGCAGGATAAGGTTTATACTCGGACGAACACAGTAAAATATCGATGAAAGGCAGAAAAACGCCGTTCCGGTTCGGCTTCGAGTGTGCGGCCTGTGGCGAGCGCGTGCTCCGGGCGTCCTACCGGTCGGCCTGTCCGACGTGTGCCGCCCCGCTGCGGCCCGCGGGAGCCGGGGGGTCACGGTCGTGACGGGGGCCTCGCCGTCGCGGCGACCGGTGTGGGACGGGCCGGAGACCTGTCCCTTCTGTGGGGCCGCCCTCGAGAACGGCGGCGGAGGCTTCCTCGACCACGTGCAGGCCAGTCCCGGGTGCGAGCGGGGCTTTGACACCTGGCGCGATCGGGTCGCCGGCGACGTTCGCGGCGAGTGGACTGGTTGAGGAGGGGAGGAGAGGAGGTGCTGGCCCCGGCGGGCATCCCGCCGGTTCAGAGCCGGTCGGCGACGGCCTCGGCGAAGTACGTCAGAATCAGGTCCGCGCCGGCGCGCTTGATCGAGAGCAGGGACTCGTGGGCCACCGCCTCGAGGTCGAGCCAGCCCTGCTCGGCGGCGGCCTGGAGCATGGCGTACTCGCCGCTGACGTTGTAGGCGGCGACGGGGTGGTCGAACTCCCGGCGGACGGCGCTCACGACGTCGAGGTAGGGCAGGGCGGGCTTGACCATGAGGACGTCCGCGCCCTGCTCGACGTCGAGGGCGACCTCCCGCATCGCCTCGCGGGCGTTCGCGGGGTCCATCTGGTAGTGGCGGCGGTCGCCGAAGGCCGGCGCGCCGTCGGCGGCGTCCCGGAAGGGGCCGTAGAAGGCCGACTCGTACTTCGCGGCGTAGCTCATGATCGGCACGTCGTCGTGGCCGGCGTCGTCGAGGGCGCCCCGGATGGCGCCGACCATGCCGTCCATCATGCCGGAGGGCGCGACCATGTCCGCGCCGGCGGCGGCGTGGGAGACCGCGACCTTCTCGAGCAGTCCGAGGGTCTCGTCGTTCTCGACGGTCAGCGTGGGGTCCTCGGCGGCGCCGGGCTCGAGCACGCCACAGTGGCCGTGGTCGGTGTACTCACAGAGGCAGACGTCCGTGACGACGTAGGCGTCGGTCTCGGCCGCGATCGCCCGGACGGCCGCCTGCACGACCCCGTCGCTGGCCCAGGCGCGGGTCCCCCGGTCGTCCTTGGACGCGGGAATGCCGAAGACCATGACGGCCCCGACGCCGGTCTCGCGCACCTCGCGGACGCGGGCGACCGCCTCGTCGACGGGGACGCGCTCGTGGCCGGGCATCGACGGGATCGGGACGCGCTCGTCGGCCGTCGCGTCGACGAAGATCGGCGCGATCAGGTCCGAGGCGGCGACGTCGGTCTCGCTGACCAGTCCGCGGACGCCGTCCGTCCGCAGCCGGCGTGGGCGTCGCGTGAACTCCATACGCGTGCCTTGCAGAGCCCGTGGTTTAGCCGTATCGCCCGCGATCGGGGCGGCGCCGCGGGCCACCCGCTACCGCCCCGGGAGCCCCGAAATATCCCGATAGCGGCCGTGAACGCAATAGCTTCGGAATCCAAAGCTATTGGGCGGGCCGCCCGCGTGACGAAATCCCTTTGTGGTCGAGCCGAGTGGCCCCGGTCGTGTCCCGGCGCACAGCGGTCCGTCGCCGCCTCGGGGTCTCGCGCAAACGCCTCGGGCTGGCGGTCGGCCTGACGGTCCTCGCGATCGCGGTCGTGCTCGTCGTCCTGGAGACCGGCGTCGCCGCCATCCCGGTCGAGGCCTCCGCCGTCGCCGTGTCGCTCCTCGAGCGCTACGGCCTCGCCGCGCTCTTCGCGGTCTTCGTGATCGAGGGCCTCATGCTCCTCTACGTCGCCCCCAGCGAGAGCCTCGTGCCCGCGGCCATCCTCGTCCTCGGCGACGACCCGGCGACGCTGGCGGCGATCCTGGCGGTCGCCGTCCTGGGCGCGACCGCGGGACAGGTCACGCTGTTCCTCGTCGCCCACCGGGCCGGCCGGGAGTACGTCCTCGAGCGGGGCTGGCTGGGCGTCTCCGAGGGGCAGCTCGACCGGTTCGACGCGTGGTTCGAGCGCTGGGGCCCGATCGCCGTCCCCGTCAGCAACGCGATGCTGTTCGTCCGCGGCATGGTCACGGTCCCGGCCGGGCTCTCGGACATGCGCCTCCGGACCTTCGCCCTGCTGTCGGCCCTCGGCACGCTCTGTTTCGAGGCGGCGCTGGCGGCCCTGACGCTCGGCCTGGCGGGCTGGCTGGGGTAGCACGGCGCCGTGGGTTTTTGTAGTAGAACGTTCTACTCAGTGGTAATGGCGACGTCCGTGAAGGTCGACGAGCGCACGAAGGACAAGCTCGAGGAGCTCCAGGCGGAGATCAGGCTCGAGACCGGCCGGACGGTCACCCAGCAAGCGCTCCTGGACCGGATCGTCGCCCGGGAGTTCGAGTCGAAGGCGGCCTTGATCGACTCCTTTCGCGAGGACTGGGACGGGCTCTCCGAGGCGGAGATCGAGCGGTGGCTCTCGGGGACGATGGCGACCGCGGACCCGGTTAGCGAAGCGGAGATCGACCGTATCGTCTACGACGAACAGGTCATCCCCGACCTCGAGGACGAGTCGTGACGGTCCTGCTCGATACGAGCGTTGTGTATGCCCACCACGACCGCAATGCCCCGAGACACGAGTCGGCCTCGGTCGCCATGAGCCGCGCCCTCGCGGGGGCGTTCGGCCAACCGATCATCACGGATTATGTCTACGACGAGGCGGTGACGCTCATCCACTCTCGAACGACGGACCGCGAGGCGGCCCGACGACTCGGGGAGCGCATCCGCGGGGTCGGTGACTTCCCCGACGCTATCGACCTGCAGTTCGTCGGGAAGGAGGGATTCCACCGGGCGGTCGAACTCCACGAGGAGTTCGACGATCAGCGCCTGAGTTTCACGGACGCGACGATCCTCGCCCACGTCGAGAAACACGGTATCAACTCGGTTCTCACGTTCGACGACGACTTCGACGGGCTCGTCGACCGGCTCGATCCACGCGACCTCTAGGCCGCCGCCTCGGCCGGTGCCGCCGCCGTCCCCGACTCCTCGATGGCCTCGACCAGGAGTTCGGTGATGTCGACGACCTCGAGGTCGTCCTCGTAGCCGCCGGTCTTCCGGCCGTCCTCGAACATCGTGACGCACATCGGGCAGGCGACGACGAACCGTGAGACCGCGCCGCCGCCGGTGTCCTCCATGGCCTCGCGGAGGCGCTCCTCGCTGGGCTTGGGATCCTCGTCGAAGTCCATCCAGAGGCCGCCGCCCCCGCCGCCACAGCAGAAGCTGTTCGAGCGGTTGCGGGGCATCTCCTGGAGGTCGACGCCCGTCTGGCGGATGACCTCTCGGGGGGCCTCGTAGATCTCGTTGTACCGGCCGAGGTGGCAGGGGTCGTGGTAGGTGACCGTCTCCGAGAGGCTGGCCGGGATCTGCAGGCGGCCCGACGCGAGCAGGTCGTCGACGACCTGGGTGTAGTGGGCGACGTCCGCGGCGGCCCAGTCGCAGGCCTCGAACTCGGGGTACTCGTTCGTGAAGGTGTTGTAGGCGTGGGGGTCGGTCGTGACGATCGTGTCGTACTCGCAGGCGGCGATGGCGGCGGCGTTGTCCTCGACGAGCATCTCGTAGAGGCCCTCCTCGCCGACGCGGCGGACGTCGTTGCCCGAGGTCTGCTCGTCCTCGTAGACGATGCCGTAGTCGACGCCGGCGTGCTCGAACAGGCGGGCGAGGGACTGGGCGACGGCCTGGTTGCGGTCGTCGTAGCTGGGGTAGTCCCCGACGTACCAGAGGTACTCGACGGGCTCCTCGCGGGCGTCTGGCACCTCGAAGTCCAGGTCCTCCGTCCAGGCCGGGCGGGCGTGGTCGGGGTCGCCGAAGGTGTTGCCCTGCTGGAAGACGTTCATCATGGCGTCCTGGACGTGCTCGGCCATCTCGCCGGCCTCGGTCAGGCGGCGGTTCATCTCCGTGAACTGGGTGACGTGTTCGATCTCGACGGGGCAGGCGTCCATGCAGGCCATGCAGGCCAGGCAGGACTCCATCGTCCGGCTGTCGATGACGCTCGTCCCGCCGTCGGCGACGATGGGGACCTCGTCCGTGCGCCCGGCGTCGACGTCCTTGCGGTACTGCCGGAGGTCGAGGATGACGTCGCGGGGGTCGAGCGGGCGGCCCGAGGCCTTGGCCGGACAGACCGACGAACAGCGGCCACACTTCGTGCAGGCGTCGTGGTCGAGCAGCTGCTTCCAGGAGAAGTCCTCGATCTCGCTGGGGCCGATCTCCTCGGGGTCGGCGTCGGCCGGGACGCCCGGCAGGCGCGAGCCGGCCCTGGGGTCCCGGGCGACGACGTTGGCAAAGGAGGACAGCATGTGGAAGGGCTTGGCGTAGGGGATCCAGGCGACGAACCACAGCGCGAGCAGGCCGTGGGACCACCAGACGAACGGGTAGACGCCCTCGGCGAGGCCGGCAGAGACGCCGACCGCCGAGAGGACCAGCGCGCCGAAGTAGCCGACGAAGCTGATCGTCTCGTGGGCGGGGAACTCCGTGCCGACGATCCGGAGGCTCTCGGTCAGGTAGCCGCCGACGCCCAGGAGGAACAGCGACCAGACGAGCAGGGCGTCCTCGCGGCCGGTGTGGACGCCCCAGAGGCGCTCGGTCTCGCGGACGTACCGGCGGTAGAGGGCCACGCCGAGGCCGACGACGAACAGCAGCCCCATGGCGTCGACGACGAAGGAGTAGGAGAGATAGAAGGTGCCCTCGAAGAAGGACTGGCGGGTGCCGAGCAGGAGTTCGGTCCCGTTGCGGTAGGCCCACTCGTCGAAGGCGAGGATGGCCGTCGCGATGAACAGCGTCAGGAAGCCCCAGAAGATGAACGTGTGCATCAGGCCGCCGACGAGGTCGCGGTCGAACTGCTTCTCGTTCGTGAAGACGATCTTGGCGCCCGAGACGACCCGGCCGGACAGGTTCTCGAGGCGATCGAGGTGGTCCTCGCTCCCGGTCCGGAGGCGGCTCACCCGCCGGTAGACCCCGTAGGCGAACACGACGACGGACAGGACCGCGAGGAAGTAGAAGATCGTCTTGCCCACCGGAGTGATGCCCCAGAACTGCGGTCGCGTGACTGGCTCCGCCTGCAGGATGGCCATTTGGTGGCAAGGGCGGGGCGACGAGCATAAGTGTTGCTACACCCCACCCGGCCGGGACAAGGCTTATGTCCGCGAGTCCGTGGTTGTCGACCCGATGGACGAGCGGACGGAACGCCTCCGGGACATCTTCATGGACGTGGCCGATGGGGCCACCGTCACGGAGTCACAGGCCGAGCGGCGGGGCACGCTCGCCGGGGACGCCGGCGATATCGACGAGCGACTCGCGACGGTGATCGAGCGGCTGACCGAGCGATTCGACGTCGACGCCACCCTCGAGACCGACGCCCTCGTCGCCGTCGTCCGCGGGTTCTACGAGGGACGCGACGACGCGGCGATCGCCGACGACCTCGGCGTGGCGCCGTCGACGGTGTTTCGCGCACGGACGGACCTCCACCTCGTCCGTGAGGCCGACGCCCCGGATGTCGATCTGGAGGTGCTCCGCGAGCGGATCGCCGACGGCGAGGCGCCCGAGACGGCGGCCCGGGCGCTCGGGGTCGACGGGGACGGCGCCGAGCGCGCGGCACGGGTCGCCGCGGCCCAGGACCGCTCCCGGCGGGTCAGCCACCGCTTCCGGAGCGCGTTCGAGGAGATCCTGACCGACGCGGACATGTCGGTCCGCCTGACCGCGGACGCCCGCGAGGACGGCCTCGCGGCGGCCACCGAGGACGCCGAGGTCGACGTCGACTTTTAAATCGGATGGCGCGCCAGACCGCCCATGCCCACCTTCCGGGAGGTCGCCGTCGCGGCCTACTGCCCCCGAAAGCTGTACTACCGCCGGCGGGCGTGCGAGGAGGAGCTCGGGCCGCCGCCCCGCGTCCGCCGGATCCGCGAACTGGCCGACCGGTACCCGGCCCTGCTGGCCGACGACGCGGCCCTGGCCCGGGCCCCGGTCGAGCCGACGCCGACGCAGTACCGGTCCCGGCTGGGCGCGACGAAGGCCCGCCTGGACGCCTGGGCGGCGCTCTGTGACCCAGTGGATCGGGACGTCCTCGTCGACGGCGAGGAAGCCCGCGGCCGGATCCACAAGCTGCTCCCGGGGCCGAGCCTGTCGCTCGTCTTCGCCGGCGACCCCCCGGACAACGGCGTCTGGCACCCCCAGACCGTCCGGCTGGTCGCGGCCGCCCGCGCGCTGGCGGACGAGCGCGACGCCCCCGTCGAGCGCGTGTACGCGGAGTACCCGGCCCACGGCGCGATCCGCCGGGTCGACGTCGACCGCCGGCGGCGGGGCGCCTACCGGGAGGCCCTCCACACGGCCCGAACGATCGACGGGCCGCCGGCACGGACCCGCCAGCGGACCAAGTGCCAGCCCTGCGAGTTCACCGACCGCTGTGGCGTCCGGACGACGTCGCTGCTGTCGCGGCTCGCGCCGGGCGGGGAGGGGTGAGGCGGGCCTGATCTGTCAACCGACAGTTTTTAGCAACCAGTCGTTCAGTTGACGGCTGATCGATCCCCGTGACCGAGGATCTCCACCGTGCCGCCACGCAGTTGCTCGCCGCCCGCACCAAGCAGGAGGTGTACCGCACGGCCGTCCGTGCCGTCGCCCACCTCACGTCGGCGGATCGCTGCGAGGTGCTCGAGGCGAACGGGAGCGGCCTCCAGTCCCGCACGACGGTCACCTTCGGCCGGGCCGAGGAGGGCGGCCGGGTCGGCCCACTCGACACCCACGAGTCGATCCTCGAACGGGTCCAGGAGACCGGCATGGCCGGCCTGATCGACGACCTGACGGCCGTCCCGGCCGGGGACGCCGAGACGGTGTATCGGTCGCTGCTCTGTGTCCCGATCGACGGCCACGGGCTGCTGGTGGCCGCCGACCGCGAGCCGGGCTTCTTCTCGGGCGAGACGTTCACCCGGATGGGACACCTCGCCGACCTCGTCGGGGCCGCCCTCGACCGGTTCGGCGGCGGGGGGGAGGACGGCTCGCGGCTCGAGGCGGTCGCGGAGGTGATCTCCCACGACGTCCAGAACGCCATCGCCGTGGCGAACGGGCGGCTCGACCTCGCGGACGCAACGGCCGACGGCGACCAGCTCGAGGCGGTCGAGGCGGCCCACGATCGCCTGCTCGACATGACCGACGACCTGGTGACGCTCCTGCGGACGGGTGACAGCGTCCACTCGATCGAACCCGTCGACGTCGAGGACGCGGCCCGACGGGCCTGGACCACGGTCGAGACGGCCGAGGCCGAGGTCGCCCTCGTCGACCCGCCGCGGGTCATGGCCGATCACAGCAGCCTCTGCCAGCTCCTCGAGAACCTCTTCCGGAACGCCGTCGAGCACGGCGGCGAGGCCGTCACCGTCGAGGTGAGCGGCCTCGAGGACGGCCACGGCTTCTACGTGGCCGACGACGGGCCGGGCGTTCCGCCCGGGGAGCAGGCCCGGGTCTTCGACCTGGGCTACACGACGGCCGACGGCTCGACCGGGTACGGCCTCTCCATCGTCGACCGGATCGCCCGGGCACACGGCTGGGACGTCACTGTCGGCGCGAGTGCGGCCGGCGGGGCGCGCTTCGAGGTCCGCGGCGTCGACCCGGCGCCAGCGGACGAGCAGCGCGGCGACAGGGCTACTGCTGGAAAGCGTCCCTGAGCGTCTCGGTGAACGACGCCACCTCGTCGAGTTCCGCGTCGAGCTCGGCGAGGCGCTCGTCGACGTCGGCCTCGGGGAGGCGGGCCTCCAGGTCCGCGAGGGCGTCCTCGAGGGCGGTCAGCTCCCCGGAGACGGTCTCGAGCTCCCGGGAGAGCGTGTCGGTTTCATCCAGGAGGGTCTCGACGTCCGCCCGCAGGTCCGAGAGGTCCTCGTCGTGGGCCTCGACGGTGGCGTCGACGGCCTCGATGGAGGCCTCCAGGGCCGCCAGCTGGGACTCGAAGCGGTCCATGACCTCCCGGGCGGACCCCTCCTCGTCGAGGAAGGCCTCGAGGGCGTTCGTGTAGGCCCGGACGTCGGCCACGTCGGTCTGGACCTGCTTCAGGCGCGCCTCGACGCTCCGGCGCGGCCGGTCGGCCGCCCCGAGTTCCTCCCGGAGGTACGCGACGCTCTCCGGGGACACCTCGCCGGCCCGGAGTTCCGCGACGAACTCCTCGACGACCTGGTCGTGCTCGGCCACCGGGTCCTCGACCGCCTCGGTCGTCGACGTCGCCTCGGGCGGGGTCGACCCCTCGTCGGCGGCCGCCGACCGCGTGAAATCGGCACGGGGTGCCGTCTCCTCGCCGTCGGCCCGCACCTCGAAGACGTCCGGGTGGCCGAGGAGGTCCCGGATGGCCTCCGCCCGTTCGCCCCGGGCCGTACAGGCCGTCGTGAACTCGGCGTTCGGTTCGATCGGGTTCTCGAAGACGAGTTTGGGGCCCTTGATCTCCCAGAAGCGATCCACGCTGGAGCCCAGAAAGCCGATGTCCGCCGGGTCCAGTTCGTCCGGAATCGCCTCGATGACCCGCACGGCGACCGCCTCCCCCCGATCGGAGTTGAACTCGTAGACCACCGCCGGCTGGTGGAACTCCGCCGCCTCGAACCGCTTCCGGAGCGTGACCCCGTCGGCGGCCGCGACGACCTCCCGATCCGCGTTCCGCTCATCCATGGCGACAGGCACGACGGGCTGGACCGACTTAGCCGTTGTTGGCGGTTCAAGCCGCGAAAATCGGGCGGCGACGATCGCGGGGCGGCGCCCGGACGTGGGGGATTCTCACACCTCGGGAATTCGGAACGCCGTCTGCGCGGCCGCCGCTCACCGGACCGAATCCACCGAATTCGCGCCAGTCACACGCTCCCGTTCGTGTCAACATCCGACGGTTTGTCACGGCGTCGGGGCCGGTCCATCACGCGGGTCGCGGGTGGGCCGATTATTGATAGTGGTACCGAGTTATATTCTCGCGACGGCACGCGAATGCAAGTGGCTCGTCACGGTGCGTGGCGGGTCGGGGGACCCGAGGACTGCACGCGAGGTGGATCGCTAGTGCTCGGCGAGCCAGGATTCGACGGCGTCGGCGCGGGCCCCCCGCCGGACGATCGTGTCCGTCGAGACGTCAACGACCGTCGAGCCCCCGCCCGGCGTCTCGCCGCCGTCGAGGATCACGGCCGCGGCCCGGCGGACCGCCTCGTCCAGATCGGCCACCCG
>Ga0207797_1002162_pt1 | contig 13765 bp, 13 predicted proteins | sample PRCRCaboRojoPR_6_FD_187275 | JGI IMG/M metagenome (GOLD analysis project Ga0207797, IMG submission 187275) | Marine sediment microbial community from Cabo Rojo, Puerto Rico - PR CR 10% Liquid 1 (SPAdes) | ecosystem: Environmental > Aquatic > Marine > Coastal > Sediment | place: Cabo Rojo, Puerto... | reverse complement strand
GAACCCCGAGGCGTTCGCGCTCATCACCGAGTTCCCGCTGTTCGCCTGGCTCAACGGCGACCTCCACGCCCACATGACGAGCACGCCGTTCATGCTCCTCGTGGTGGCGCTGGGCTACGCCTACTGGCGGACGCCCCCCGGCGAGACGACCCGCCGGCGACTGCTGATCCTCGGGGCGGTCCCGCCCGCTGTCGGGCTGCTCGCGGTGGTGAACACGTGGTCGTTCCCGACGGCGCTCGGCGTGACGTGGCTCGCGCTGGCGTTCGCCCCCGGCGACCCGACGGACCTGCTCCCGCCGTCGCTGGCCGGCCGGCTCCCCGCCGCCGTGCGGACCGACGGCGGGCCGGAGGCGGCCTCGCACGGGACTGGCACGGGCGAGGACGGCCTCGGCCTCGACCCGCGCCGGTGGCTCCGGCTCGAACTCCGGCGGACCGGCGGGGCGCTCGCGATCGCCGGTGGGCTCGCCGTCCTCGCGCTCGCCTGGTCGCTGCCCTTCTGGCTCGGCACCGCCAGCGGCCGGTCGGTGGGGCTGCTCGACGGCGCCGACCGGAGCTCGTTCCGGGGGCTGCTGCTCGTCCACGGCGGGTTCCTCCTGGCGTTCGTCCCCTACGTCGCCCGCCGGGGCCTCCACGGGCTCGAGCGGCCGTCGCTGGCGGTCGTCGCCGTCGGCCTCCTCGCCACCTTCGCCTGGGCGTGGGACCTCGCGGCCGTCGCGCTGTTCGGCCCGCTCCTGCTCGCCGGCTGGCTGCTCGTCCGGTTCGGCCGCGACGCCGGCTACGAGACCGTGCTGATGGTGGCCGGGCTCGGCGTCGCCCTCATCGTCGAGTTCCTCTTCGTCGTCGAGGAGGCCGGTCCCGGGAGACTGAACACCGTGTTCAAGACCTACGCCCAGGTGTGGGTCGTCTGGGCCGTCGCCGCCGCCGTGATGTTCGCCCGGCTCCCGTTCCCCGACCGCTCGACGCTCCCGACCTCCCGTCCCCGTCCCCGGACCCGGCGGCTCGCGGGAACCCTGCTCGTCGTCCTCCTGGTGCTCAGCACTGGACTGTACGCGGCGCTCGCGCTCCCCGGGCACTTCGAGCGCGGGTCGGCGACCGCGAACGCCGACGGTCCGACGCTCGACGCCACCCGGTTCGTCGACCTCTCGCACCCCCGGGAGGCCGAGGCCATCGCCTGGATCGACTCGCTTCCCGGCACGCCGAACATCGTCACCGCGGCGCCGGCGGGCTACTACTGGCAGCCCGAGGAGGGTCGGGGAGCGGCCGCGCCCTCCAGTCTGACCGGCGTCCCGACGGTCGCCGGCTGGTACCACGAACGGGGCTACCGCGGGAGCGAGGTCTACGCGGCCCGGGTCGCCGACGTCGAGACCATCTACACGGGCTCGCCGTCCGCGAGGGCGCGGCTGCTCGCCGAGTACGACGTCCGATACGTCTACGTGGGACCGGCAGAGCGGGCCAAGTACGGCGACGTCGCCTTCGCCGACGTCCCGGGCGTGACCGTCGCGGAGACGTTCGAGTACCGGGGCGAGCGGGCGGTCACCGTCTACCGGGTCGACCGGTCGGCGCTCCCCGACGCCCGCGCCCGGGACCGGTTCCGGGAATCAGTAACCTTCTAATGCGCTCGTGACACACCGCCGGGTATGGAGCCGTTCGTCTCGCTGTTCGGGCCGGTCGACACCCTGCTCGCACCGGTCATCGAGTACCTGCTGTTGGGTCTGCTCGTCGTCAACATGGTCGGCCGGGGGATCGAGTACTCCCAGCACGTCTCGCAGGCCGCCGACGGCGGGGCCGACGCCATCACACGGAACGCCCTCCGCGTCGGAACGAGCTTCCTGCTGATCGTCGGCTCGTTCTACTACCTCACCGTCCACCACCACGGGGGGATGGTGTTCTCGGTCCTCGTGCTCGGCCTGTTCCTCACCGACCTCTTCGAGTTCGAGTCGCGGAAGGTCGAGGCACGCCGCGGCATCGACATCGAGCGCCCGAAGGGAGCCATCGCCGCCTCCTTCCTCGCGCTGCTGTACATCGGCTACCAGAGCCTCTTCTTCCTCGTCGCGCCGTTCTGGAACGCCGTGGTCTGAACGGCGTCGCGGGGCCGCCGGCTCCGGTCGGTCCGCCTGCCGGGGAACCCCTCGACGGGTCCCCCGGTGAACGCCTCGATCGGGCGTCCGGACTCAGTCGGCGCCGTGGTTCGGGACGAACCGGCAGTCCTCGCAGGTCCACGATCGGTTCTCCCAGGCGAGCACGCCCCCGCAGTGGGGGCAGACACCCCCGGGCGTCGAGGCCGGGGTTCGATTTCCGGTCGTCATCGTCCTAGCGGGCGACCTGCGGCCGTGTAAGGCTTGTTCTCAAATGTGCAGGTCTTCTTGTCGGGTCGGCTCCGGGCCGCGTTCAGTCGGCGCCGTGGTTCGGGACGTGGCCGCAGTCCTCGCACGCCCACGATCGGTTCTCGAAGGTGAACACGCCGGTACACTCGGGACAGGTCCCGACCGCTCCACCGGTCCGTTCGTTGGTAGCCATCGCCCGGTCCGAGGGCGGGCGCGGCTATGAGTCTTCCTATTACTTCGATGGATTTGTATAATTGTGTATTATTGTGTACTACTCGAGAGGTCACCGACTCGGCGGGAACCGTCCGGCCCCTTCGGGGACGGCATCGCAACACCCCAGCACGCGTTCGAGGACGTCGAGCGGAGCGTCGGTCGATCGGGTCCCTTCGGGTGACACCGGGGTCGACACGGTCGTCTCGGGAGCCACGACGGCTCACCGGGATCGAGTCATCGGCGGAGCTCCCGGGGGCGTGAGCCGTGGGACACGAGAACCTCCACCGTGGCCCGGCCGACGCCGTCCCGTCGGGAACAGCGACCCCACCCTCCGGGACTCCGGAACGCGGTGCCCCGTGTCCGGTCCCCTCTGGCGGTTCCTCCGGCTCGTGCCGGAACCCCCCAGTCTTTTGCCGGCCGGCGGCGACCTGTCGGCAATGAGCGATCGACCGCCGGACGACGCGCGCGTCGGCGTGGTGGGGGCCGGTGCGGACGCGCCGGTGGTGGCGGCGGTGTCGGCCGGCGGTGGCGACCCCCTCGTGGGCGACGCCGGGACGGTCGTCGGGGCGGCCCCGGTCGCGGTGGTCGCCGTCGGCGAGCGGGCGCTCGTCGACCTCGTCGTCGCTGGCGTCGAGGCGCCCGTCCTCCCCGTCTCTGCCGGCGCCTCGGTACGGTCGATCCCGGCGACGTCGGTCGGGTCCGCCGTCGCGTCGGTCCTGGCGGGCGATCGCTCGACGACCTCCCACCCCCTCCTGGGGGTGGAGTGGGCGACCGGCGAGCGCGTCCGGGCGCTGTTCGACCTCGCCCTGGTCACCGCCGAGCCGGCGCGAATCTCGGAGTACACGGTCTCGAACGGGGACGAACGGGTCGCGACGTTCCGGGCGGACGGCGTCGTCGTCGCCACGCCGGCCGGGTCGACGGGCTACGCCCGCGCCGCCGACGGGCCGGTCCTCGCGCCCGGGACGGGGGTGGTCGCCGTCGTCCCCGTCTCGCCGTTCGCCACCGACGCCGACCACTGGGTGCTGCCCGCCGACGGGGTCGGTCTGCGCGTCGAGCGCGACGAGACGCCCGTCGACCTCGTCGTCGACGGCCGCGCGGTCGGGACGGTCGAGCCGGGACGGCGCCTGGAGGTCTCGACGCGGGGCGCGGTGACGGTCGCCGTCGTCGACGCGAGCGCCGACTTCTTCGGCTGAGGACCGACGTCCCCTCCCGAACCGTCGCGACCGACCGGACCACCCCCCGGGGAGCCCTCAGACCTCGCGGTCGACCACGAACCGGGTGAACTCGGCCAGCTGCTCGGCTGCCTCGGGGTCGAGGTCGGCGCGGTCGAGGTGCGCCCGCGCCTCGGCGGCGAGCTCCCGGGCCGTCTCCCGGGCCCCCTCGACGGCCCCCACCGAGCGGAGGATCTCGACGGCCTCGACGACGTCCTCGTCGGTGTTCTCCTCGGCGGCCAGGATCTCCTCCAGCCGGGCGGCCGCCTCCGCGTCGGCGTCCCGGACCGCCCGGATCACCATCAGCGTCTTCTTGCCCTCGCGGACGTCGTTGCCCGCGCCCTTGCCGAACGCGCCGCCGCGCTCGGTCGCGTGCTCGACGTCGAGGACGTCGTCGGCGATCTGGAACGCGACGCTCATCGTCTCGGCGTACCGGGCGACGTGCTCCTCGTCGTCCTCGTTGCCCGTGACGATGGCGGCGAGGCGGGCGACGATCCGCCCGAGACAGCCCGTCTTGCAGGCGCACATCTCGAGGTACTCCGCCTCCGTCGTCTCGACGGCCCGCCGGTTGTGCCAGACGATGTCCATCCCCTGGCCGAGGTGCGTGCGGTTGAGCTCCCCCATCAGCATCTCGTAGGCCCGCAGCCGGGTCGCCGCGTCGAGGTCCGCGGGGTTCCGGCCGACGACCTTCAGGGGGATGAAGTACATCGCGTTGCCGGCGTTCAGCGCCACGTCGGTCCCGTAGACGTGGTGGAGCGCCGGCTTGCCCCGGCGGAGCGTCGCGCCGTCCTCGACGTCGTCGACGATGATCGTCCCGTTGTGGAGGATCTCCGGGACGCAGGCGTACTCCAGGTAGGCCTCCGGGTCCTCGCCGAACGCCTCGACGAACAGGAGGAACAGCACCGCCCGCCACCGCTTGCCCCCGCGGTCGAGCAGGTCCCAGATCGGGTCGGCCAGCGCCCGCCCGACCGCGTCGGCGTCGTACCGGTAGGTCGGCTCGCCGAAGAACTCCGAGAGGTAGTCCTCGTCGAGCTCCCGCGGGAGGATCCCCGCGATGGTCTCGTCGATGACCGGCCGCCACTCGGCGAGCAGGTCGTGCATGGTCGACCCACCCCGTCGGTGGATAAAAACCCTGCGTGGCGCCGGCGTCGGTCGAAAGCGGTATGGCCCAGGGCCACGCCACCGGTGGCATGGTATCGCCCGACACGGGGACCGACGAGGGGGAGCGCGCCGACGGATGGATCGCGGGGACGTTCACGAGCGACGTCGGCTGGGAGCTGCTGGAGACGCTGGTCGACGTCGGCGATCGGATGGCCGGGAGCGAGGGCGAGCGGGCCGGCGCCGAGGCGACCCGGGACGCCCTCGACAGGTTCGCCCGCGACGCCCGCCTCGAGACGTTCGACCTCCAGGGGTGGGTCCGCGGGGACAGCGCCGTCGACGCGGGTGGATCGACACACGACTGCATCGCCCTCCCGCGGTCGCCGCCCGGCGAGGCGACCGGCGAGTTCGTCGACCTCGGCTACGGCCTCCCCGAGGACTTCGACGCCGACCTGGAGGGAACAGTCGTCATGACGGCCTCGAACATCCCCTCCTGGTACGACCGGTTCCTCCACCGCCGGGAGAAGTACTACCACGCCGTCGAGGCCGGCGCGGCCGCGTTCGTCTTCCGCAACCACGTCGAGGGCTGTCTCCCGCCGACGGGGAGCGTCGGGACCGAGGACGCGCCCATCGGCGAGATCCCCGCCGTCGGCGTCTCCAAGGAGGTCGGCTCGCGGCTCGCCCGCCGGTTCGAGGGCGAGGAGGTGACCGTCTCGGTCGACTGCGAGACGCCCGACGCCACCTCGCAGAACGTCCACGCCGAGCTCGGCCCCGACACCGACGAGCGCGTGCTCGTCACCTCCCACGTCGACGCCCACGACATCGCCGAGGGCGCGATGGACAACGGCGCCGGGACGGCGATGGTGGTCGAACTGGCCCGCGCGCTCGCCGCCCGCGAGGCGGATCTGGAGACCCGCATCGAGTTCGTCTGTTACGGCTCCGAGGAGGTCGGCCTGGTCGGATCGACCGACCACGCCGAGTCGGTCGACCCGGACGCGGTGAAGGCGGTGCTGAACTTCGACGGCGTCGCGCGCGGGCGAGACCTCGCCGCGTACACCCACGGCTGGGAGGAGCTCCGCGAGGCCGTCGAGACGGTCGCCGACCGCTTCGACCACCCGTTCGACCCCGTGCCGGAGGTCGGCCCCCACTCCGACCACTGGCCGTACGTCGTCCGGGGTATCCCCGGCTATCACGTCTACGCCGAGACCGGCGACGAGGGCCGGGGCTGGGGTCACACCCGGGCCGACACGTTCGACAAGCTCGAGTCCCGGGACCTCCGCGAGTCCGCGATACTGCTGACCGAACTGGCCGTCGAACTCGCGAGCGCCGACCTGACCGTCCCGCGGAAGGCCGACGAGGAGATCGCCCGGATGCTCGAGGAACAGGACTACGTCGAGGGGATGAAGATCACGGGCGACTGGCCGTACGGTGACTGACGGCCGGACGCAAGGCATACGGGCTCTCCCCCCTCCGTGGCTGACATGGGTTCGCGCCCGGGTGTCCGGACCGCCCCGCTCCTGGCGGCGATGCTCGTCCTCGCGGGCTGTAGCGGGGCGACCGGGATCGGGGGGACGCCGACCCGCTCGGTGACGCCCGCGCCGGTCCCGGCCGACGCCACCCCGCCCGCCAGGACGACGGCCCCCGGCCTCTCGCCTCGGGGGGTGGAGAACGCCTCCCTCCTCGCGTCGGCCCACCGCCGCGTGCTCGCGGGCGCCCCGTTCACCGAGCGGACCGTCACGACAGTCCGGGACGGGAACGGGACGGTCCTGGGCCGACGGACGCTGGTCGTCAGGCACGGGCCGGAGGCGTTCCGGATCGGCTACGCGGTCGAGGGCGGCCCGCGGCGCGAGGCCCGCTCGTTCGGGACCGTCGCGGCGGCGGTCTGGTCCGACGACCGGACGACCGTCCAGTCGATAACCGACGGCGACGGCTCGGTCGAGCGGTCGCGGGTCCCGAGCGGCTTCTACGCGGACTTCGTCGACCCGGAGGCGAGCCTCTACGCACAGACCCTGGCGCGGGCGCACCTCCGCCGCGCCGACCGCCGGGTCGTCGACGGCACGACGCGGTACGTCTTCGTCGCCGAGGGGCTCGACCCATCGCCGGCCTTCGCCCTCCCGGGTGCGAGTCCGACCGGCAACGCCTCGGTCCGGGCGGTCGTCGGCGCGAACGGCGTCGTCCACCGGGTGACCGTGACGTTCCCGGCCCGGTATCGGGACCGCTCGGCGACCGTCGACCACGTCTTCGAGTACACCGGGATCGGAACGACGACCGCCCCGAGGCCGCGCTGGTACGCGGAGGCCGTCGAGAACGGCACGCCGACGCCCGGCCTCCGTGCGGAGGGCTGAGCGTGGCCCGGACCCGCTCTCTCCTCCTCGCCGTCGTCCTCCTCGGGGTACTGACGGGCTGTAACGCCGCGTTCGGGGACCGGACCGGCGGGCCGACCGAGCGGACGGTCACCCCCGCGCCGGTGCCCACCGACCGGCCGCGTACCGGGACCGTCCCCCTCTCGCCCGGCCTGTCGACCGACGGGGTGACCGACCCCGCGGGACTCGAACGTGCCCACGTCGAGGCGCTCGCGAACGCGACCTTCGTCGAACGCGGCCGGACGACCGTCCGGTTCGACGACGGCTCGCTCGCCGTCGAGGAGACGTACGTCGGTCGCCACGGGACGAACGCGAGCCGCATCTCGCTCCGTCGGTCGGGCACGGCCGAGTACGGCGTGCCCGACCGGTCGCTGGTCCGGGCGGAGGTCTGGGGGAACGCCTCGTTCGGTGCCCGCCGGCTCGTCACCGCGAGCGGCCGCACCGAACTCGGCGTCTTCGACGGTCCGGGGGGGTTCTACGGGCGCCCCCGCGGCGGCTACGGCCTGGCGCTCCGCGAGGCGGAGACCGACCTCCGGGTCCGCCGGACACAGAGCGGCTCGACGGAGTACGTCGTCACCGCCGAGGGGGTCGACGCCGACGGACCCTGGTACCTCAGGCGGACGTTCCTCCGGGTCCGGGGCGAGGGCCGCGCCCGGGTCCAGCTGGACCCGGACGGGACGATCCGACGGTTCGACGTCGAGTTCCCGGTCAGGACCGAGGGGCGCAACGCGACGCTGCGACACACCTACACCGTCGAGTTCGGGGCCGCGGCGGTCACCCGTCCGGGGTGGTTCGAGGCGGCGGTCGCGAGCGGGAGGCCCCCCTCGCTCCCCCGGGCGGCCGTGCCGGCGACCGACTCGAGGAGCCGGTCGCGACCCGCCCGCCCTCACCGGTTCGCGGCGACGCGGAGCGAGTAGGCGATGAACAGCAGCCCGACCAGCTGGACGGCCCGGACGACGAGCCGGACCGCGTTCTGGAGGCTGATCGGGACGACCCGGAACGCGATGAGCCCCTGTCCGGCCAGCGCGATGACGTAGGTGACCCCGAACAGGAGGATCATCCCGACCGAGAGGTACCGCATCGACGGGTCGTCGTTCCGGCGGAGCCCGCGGTAGGCGTGGTAGCCGATGTAGAGCCCGACGACGGCCGAGCCGGTCGCCGCCCCGCCGGCCGCCAGCCCGAGGAGCGAGCCGACGGCGACCATCTCAGAGCTCACCCCACATCCGGCTGAGCTCGTCGGCGACGTCCCGGCCGCGCCGTTCGACGGTCCAGTCGAGCTCCCCCTCCCGGACCCGCAGTTCGAACCGGTCGAGCGCCGCCACGTAGACGGTCTCGTGGTGGCCGTCGGACCGCGGCCGCGTCCGGTCGTCGAGGAGGTCCGCCTCCGTCAACCGCTCGACGCGGCGGTAGATGCTCGAGGGCGAGACGTCACAGCGCTCGCTCAACTCCGTCGCCGAGAGCGGCTCCGCGCTCGTCGCGGCGAGGATCGACCTGACGTGTTCGTCGTCGAGGAGGTCGACGACCGTCGCCAGGTCGGGCTCCGCCGTCACGCTCCGGTCTGTCATGCTACGTGTCCATAAATAGTGCTCACGGCGACCGGGGGCCGTCGCCGGTCGCGATGCGCCGGGGGCCGTCTCGCCGGCCGACCGACCGCGGACGACACCGCTCATCCGCCCCCCTCCAGGTCGTAGTCGAACAGGACCCGGAACTCACAGCACTCGTCCCGCGCCAGCAGGACGTCCACGCCCGTGGCGTCCGGGTGTTCGCTCAGGTCGGCGGTGTCGCTGTCGCCCGGCTCGACCCGTCCTCCGTCTGTCCAGAGCGGGACGGGGTCGATCTTTCCGGGGAGGGCCTCCGTCTCGACGTCGAACCGGAGCCACCACGCGTCGACCGGATCGCCCGCCTCGTGGCGGAGCGTCGGCCCTCGGGAGTCGGCGTCGACGTCGGCCCCCCACGTGACCTGTGGCGGGTCCTCGATCGGCGTGAGGTCGCGGGGTTCCCCCAGCGGGATCCGCGTCTCGAGCGTCGCGAGGCGGCCGTCGACCCGGACATCGAACACCTCCGCCTCCTCGGTCAGGCCGTACTCCTCGCGGAAGACCTCCTCGAGCCGGTCGACAGTCGGGACCCGTCCCTCGGGGAAGCGGAGGGTGACGACCTGGTAGGCGACGTCGCCGTCGAACCGGAACGCATCGGCCCCCATCTCGGCCGCGTCCGTCGGGTCGCCGAAGTCCGGGCCGACGATCAGCATCCGGTTCGCCCCGGCGGCCTCGCTCGCTCGCGCGAACGCCTCGGTCTCCTCGTGGTACCGCCGTCGATCGCCTGCCCCGGCGTCGACGAGCGCCTCGAGATCGGGCCGGTCGTGGACCCGTTCGCTCGACCAGACGATCGTCCCGTCGCGGACGGCAGCCCGCCGGGGGACGTCCGACCGCGAGAACAGGTCGTACCCGCGATAACTCCCGTCGGCTCCGTAGCCACTCCCGGCGAGCGTCTCGGTCGCCGTCGACGCCTCGAACTCCGCCTCGACCACGACCCCGAAGGGGGTCTCCAGCAGACGGTCGTAGTTCGACTCGCCGAGTCCGAAGTAATCGAGCTCGCTCTTGGACATCGCCCGCCGGCCGAGGAACTCCTCGGGTTCGCCGCCGTCGACCGGTGCGGGCTCGCGGTAGACGAACGCGTAGTTCGACTCGCGCCCCTCGAACGTCGACGGGGCCGGGAGCCACCGACGGTACGCGGGGTCGTCCGGCGGCGGGACTTCGAGGCGCCCGTACGACTGCTCGCGGCCGAGCGGCGGGAGCGAGGATAGACAGCCGGCCGTGCTCGCGGTGAACCCCGTCGCGAGCGCCGCGCCGCCGGTCGCGAGGAACCCGCGGCGCGTCCGTTCGTTGGAGGGTCGTCCGTGTTCGGGAACCATCGTCCTACTCCGAACGAGAGGGGCCACCTCCATCGTACCCCGGGATCGACCGCGGGCCGGCACAGTTCGTCGAAGGGCTTTTGTACGACGAGTCGACGGCGGTCGACACGACGCGCCCGTGTCTACCGGTCCAGCCCCGTCTCCCCGGCCAGCAGCCGGTAGGACGCGAGCGTCCCCGCCATCGTCTCGCTGTCGGCCGGTTCGGTCCCGTAGTCCTGCCACCCGAGCCCCTCCCGGCCGTACGTGTACGAGAACATCCGGTAGCCGCGTCCGGTCTCCAGCACGAGGTCGATCACGGCGTCGTCGGGGTCGCCCTCGTCGAGCAGGGCCTCGCGGGCGCCCTCTCCGCCGCCGTCGAAGACGTGGACCGCCACCACCGGGTCCGCCGTGAGGTCGGTCCCGCCGAGCAGGTCGCGGGCCTCGTCCTCGGTGAGCGGGCCCTCGGGCCACCCCTCCGCGGGCGTCGGTTCGTCCATACCCGCGTGTGGTTCGCCCGGGACTTCGGCGTTGTGCGTCGGCCCCCTGACGTGTCGTGTTCGGGGCTCCAGGTGAGGACGGCGGGTGGGACCTTCCGGATGTTTCCAGCAGTCTCGTGGGCGACGACGAGAGCGACACCTCGAAAGCCCGGCCCCCTTCAGTCCCACCCGACGCTCCCATCCCCGACCACGGGACCACCCCCGTTGGGAGGCCTTTCGGCGACGTTATCCCGGCTCCGCCCCTCGATCCGGGCATGGAAGGGACGTCGATATCGCTCCTCGACCGGGGCCGCATCGAGGCCGACCTGAACTTCGTGCTCGACGGGCACGTCGTCGCCACGGCGAGCGACCCGAACCCCGCGATGGACTACGGGGAGTTCGCCGTCTGGAACCTCGTCGTCGACCACCCCGAGGCGACCGTGCTCTGGGACACGGGCTCGCACCCGGAGGCGGGCGAGGGCTACTGGCCCGCGCCGCTGTACGAGGCGTTCGCCCACGTCGACGCCGGGGAGCGCGACCTCGAGACGGCGCTCTCGGAGGCGGGCTACGCGCTCTCCGACATCGACGCCGTCGTGATGAGCCACCTCCACCTCGACCACGCCGGCGGCCTGTATCACTTCGAGGGGACGGACGTCCCGGTGTACGTCCACCGCCGGGAACTGGAGTTCGCGTACCTCTCGGCGAAGACCGACGTGGGGTCGGTCGCCTACTGGGCGCCGGACTTCGACCGGGACCTGAACTGGGCCGTCGTCGAGGGCGACCGACAGCTCTACGAGGGGTTCGACCTGCTCCACCTGCCCGGGCACACCCCGGGGCTGCTCGGGGCGACGATCCGGGCCGGCGGCGACACGATCCTGGTCGCGGGCGACGAAGCGTACATGGAGGCGAACTACGAGGCGGGCCAGTCGATGGCCGCGTCGCTGCTCTGGGACAACCGCGCCTGGCACGAGAGCCTCGAGCGGCTGCGGGATATCGAGCGGCGGACGGGGGCGGACGTCCTGCTCGGTCACGACCCGGCGATGCTCGACCGGTTCGGCGACGGCTGGAACCGGGGCCGGGGTTAGTCGAGGTCGGCCCGGGTCCACTCCCCCGCGAACCCGGCGACACCGACGACCCGGACCTCGGTCCCGGCCCCGACCTCGCGGACCTCGACGCGGCCGTCGAACAGCTGTGTGAACGTCCGGTAGGTCTCCTCGCCGTGGGCGCCCTCGTCGAAGGTGTAGAGGCCGACGCCGCCGTCGGCGACGTTCGAGGTCAGCACGGAGAGGAACCGGAACGCCGACTCCTCGTCGGCGTACTGGAGGATCGAGGAGACCGAATCGAGCAGCACGACGGGCTCGTCGGCGCCGTCGAGGAACCGGGAGACCGGCATGCTGATACCCGTCAGGTCACCCGGCGAGCCCACGTTGACCACCGGCCCGCCGTCCTCGACGGTGTTCGGCGTGCAGTCGACGACACCGAACCGGCGGGCGTCCTCCGGGTCGAACGACAGCGAGGTGACGCTCCGGGAGGCGGTGACGACGAGCACGTCGCGGGCGGCGGTGGCCGCGTTCCCGAGCACCGAGAGGCCGAACGGGCGCTTGCCCGACATCGGCGGGCCCACGACGAGCAGGTTGCTGCCGACGAGGCTCGCGAGCCGCTCGGCGGGGTCGGCCGGGCCTGCCGGTTCGGCGGCGTGGTCTGGTTCGCCCATCTCGAAAGGCGGACCGGAGGTCCGTCTGGCCCCGCTTCGGTTCGCCAGGTGATAGGTGTTGTGTCCGTATCGACATCGGCCGACCGGGAGCCGTCGGCCGGAACGGCTACGCCGGGGCCTCCCCGTCGGTCGGCCCGGTCGGATCGACGTCGCCGGGCGGGCTCGGCTCGCCGGTCCCCGCGGTCCCGCCGCCCCCGCGGTCGAACAGTCGCGCCCAGACCGCGAGCGCCGACGGGAGGACGAACAGCGAGGCGAGGAAGGCGTAGAACACCGAGAGCGCCGCCAGCAGGCCGAACTGCCCGATGGCGGGGAACACCGAGAGGACGAGCACGCCGATACCGAACACGGTCGTCAGCATCGACCCCGCCAGCGCGCCGCCGGTCCCCCGGACCGTCCGGCCGAGGGCGGTGAACAGGTCGTGGCCGTTGGTCTCGTACTCGTCCGCGAACCGGTGGGTGACGTGGACGGAGTAGTCGATGCCCAGCCCGATGGTGATCGCGAGGATGGTCGCGGTGAACGCGTTGAACGAGATCCCCGCCAGTCGCATCGTGCCGGCCACCAGCGCGACCGTGACGACGATCGGCAGGGTGTTCGCCAGCCCAAGCGAGGGCCGTCCCTCGAGCACCCAGTAGATGAACAGGAGGAACAGCACCGTCCCCCCGAGCGCGACGACGAGGCTCACGAGCGCCGACTGGAGGATGAGATCGGAGATGGCCTGGAAGACGACGGTCGATCCGGTCGCGGTGGCCGGGAAGCGGAACCCCTCGGCGACCTCGCGCGCGTCGGCGGTGACCGCCGCCTGGGAGGCGTCGGCCTCGACGCTGTAGACCACCTGTGTCGCCCGGTAGTCCTCGGTGATGTACTCGAGGGTCTCCCCGCGGGCGTCGGATGCCAGCAGGTAGTCGTAGATCCGCTCCAGGTTCTGGTCGGGGACGCCGTTGTCGTTCCGGTCGTTCCGCTCGACGAGACGGCGGAACTCGGGGTCCCGCGCGGCGCGGTCCTGGATGACCGTGACGATGCTCGTCGCCTCGGCCCGGCCGTCGGTCCGGACGAGCGACTCCGGCGGGTCCTCGCCCGCCCGGTAGATCGACTCGAGGGCGTAGCCCCGGCGCAACGGTCCCCGGGCGTATACGGTCACCGAGGAGGACTGGCTCACCGAGAACTTCTCCTCCAGGAAGTTGATGTCCCGGGTGACGGTGTACTCGGAGGGTCTGAACGGTTCGGGGAGGTTCGTCAGGTACGCCGGCGTCTCCTCGGGCGGCAGGAAGTCCTCGTTCGAGAACGTCGTGTCGATGTCGGTCGCGTACCAGCCCGCGGCCCCCGAGACGACCAGCATGGCGAGGACGAACAGCGCGGGGGCGAACCGGGCGACGCTCACCCCCCCCGAGAGCGCCCGGCCCAGCGCCGACCCCTCCGAGCCGAGCGGCGTCCCGGAGAACGTCGGGATCGGGTACTTCTCCCGCGAGCGGTCGAGCAG
>Ga0207797_1002161_pt1 | contig 13765 bp, 11 predicted proteins | sample PRCRCaboRojoPR_6_FD_187275 | JGI IMG/M metagenome (GOLD analysis project Ga0207797, IMG submission 187275) | Marine sediment microbial community from Cabo Rojo, Puerto Rico - PR CR 10% Liquid 1 (SPAdes) | ecosystem: Environmental > Aquatic > Marine > Coastal > Sediment | place: Cabo Rojo, Puerto... | reverse complement strand
GACGAGGACAGGGTCACCATTCCCGAGATGGACTTCGAGCCCGAGTACCCGGTCATCCCGGTGTCGGAGGGCAGCATGGAGACCCTGGAGTCTGCGCTGGAGAGGGCCTCGGAGATAATGAGCGAGGTGGACTTCCGGGGCCTCAGCGATCAGACATCGCAGCTCCTTGAGAACCTCAACAAGCTGCTGGAGAGCGCCACCGTGGAGGACGTTGCGCGGTCGATAATCGGAGCGGCGGACGGCGTCGACTCCCTGGCAACCGTCTACATCGGCCTGGGTTGGAGGCTGCAGGCGCTGTCCGACAGCCTGGCGGAGAGCGCGCCGGAGCTCTCGGGGAGGGTCTCGCTGCTGGCCGACAGGGTTGACACCCTCGCCTGCCGTCTGGACGGGCTGGCGGCCAGCGGCTCGGAGCTGGTGGATCAGGCGGGGAATCTTATGCGCAGCCTGAGGCTTATAGTTGCCACCGTGCGCAACCACCCCGAGGAGCTGGTCTTCGGTGGTGACAGAACCGGTTCGGGAGGATGGCGATGAGGACGTTTCTGACGGCGGCGATACTGGCTCTGACCGCATCGGGCTGTCTCACCTTCCGGGTGGGCCCGAAGAGCCGGGAGGTGCGTCTGTGGAGCCTGGGACCCTCCGGGGTCCCGGCGGAGTCTCCGGTCCCCGGCGGCCCTGCCCTTCTGGTCCGGGACCTGTCCTCCTCGCTTCTGTACGAGACCAGGGACATGGTGGCGGTGAACGACAGCGGGAGGGTCGTCCTGTCCACAGAGAACAGATGGGTGAGCCTGCCGGCGCAGATGATGTCCGACATGCTGGCCTCCGCCCTGGCCTCCACAGGTGAGTTCGGACCCATCCTGAGGGGGTCGGACAGCGGCGCTGACCTGGTGCTTGACGGCAGGCTGGACGAGCTGGGGGCCAGGCGCTTCGACGGTGTCTGGCATGCGGTGGTCAGCGTGGAGACGAGGCTGCTCGACCCCTGCGATGGAACCGTTCTCCGGACCAGCGTATACAGCAGGAGAAGCAGGCTATCGTCCATGGAGTATGGGGAGCTGGCCGCTGCCCTCCGTACTCTGGCCGGGGAGGTGGCCGCGGAGGCAGCCGCAGACCTGGCAGCCGCCGCCGGCCCAGCCGGCGGAAGGGCCGGTGGACAGCGCAGGTAGCGGATCGAGCCTCGAGATGCAGACCGCCCCGACCGGGGCATGGTAAGAGACACTTCCCCCGTCAGCGCAGGCAGGCCGGCGGGGGACCGACAGCAATGGAGCCGGTGATACCAGATGGGCATATTCGGCAGAGGTGAGAAGGATCCCTTCGCCGGGCGGAAGCAGCCGCCCTTCGAGGGAATGAACAACTACATCGTGGTGGTGCTGGACAGCTGCAGGTACGACACCTTCGTAGAGGCGTCGCCCGAGAACATCATGGCCATAGGGGATCTCGAAAGGCGCTACAGCTACGCCTCCTGGACCGCCCCCTCGCACTACAACCTGCTCACGGGCCTGGTGCCCCACACCAGCCCCTCCAACGTCTTCGCATCGGAGTACTACAAGCGGGATTTCGTCCGCTTCAACGAGAGGCTGGGGGCCGAGGGCATCGAGTTCAAGAGCCTGGTGCCCAGGCTCTACCTCCCCGACTTCCTCCGGGACTCCCTGGGCTACATAACCCGGGCCATGGTCTCGCTGCCGGTGCTGAACAGCTATACGGCCCTCAACCGCGGCTTCGACTCCTGGAAGCTGATGGAGAAGCACAACGACATGGCCGCCATGCTGGACGAGATGGTGTTCTCCGACCACAGACCCACCTTCTACCTCCTGAACGTGGGGGAGACCCACTACCCCTACGCCCTGCCCAGCGAGCCGGAGAACGAGTGGCCCCGCATCAGCGGTGTCCACGGGGTCTTCAAGCACCTCGACGACCACGTCACCGGGGGGAAGCTGGACTCCGGCGAGGGGGAGAGGTTCTTCGACCAGGGGCAGCTGGACCGGCTGCGCGAGAGGCAGGTGGAGACCGTCCGTTACCTGGACGGCGTATTCGCCCGGCTTCTGGAGATGGTCCCGGAGAACACCTACATCACGGTGACCTCGGACCACGGAGAGCTCTTCGGCGAGGAGGGCTACTTCGGCCACGGGCCCATATACCACGAGAAGGTCTTCGAGGTCCCTTTCCTGGAAGGCAAGGTAAGGTAAGCACGGAAGGAGCGTTTTCCACATGTCCACCAGAAGGCTGAAGTTCAAGGCCGAGACCAGGCGGGTCCTGGACCTGGTGATCCACAGCCTCTACTCCCACCACGACATATTCCTGCGGGAGCTGATATCCAACGCCTCGGACGCCCTGGACAGGCTGCGGTTCGAGGCCCTCACCGACGAGAGCCTCTTGGATGAGGACCATGAGGACCGCATAGAGCTGATCCCCGACAAAGAGGAGAAGACCCTTACCGTCAGGGACACCGGCATAGGAATGGACGGCGACGAGATGGCCCGGGAGCTGGGCACCATCGCCAGCTCCGGCTCCCGCAGCTTCGCCAAGCTGCTGGAGGAGGACAGGCCCGAGGAGATCCCCGAGCTGATCGGGCAGTTCGGCGTTGGCTTCTACTCGGCGTTCATGGTGGCGGAAACCGTGGAGGTCTTCTCCCGCAGGGCGGGCGCCGACCAGGGCTACCGCTGGCGGTCTCAGGGCGAGGATACCTTCACCGTCAAGGAGGTGGACGACCTTCCGGTGGGCACCTCGGTGGTGCTGCACCTCAAGGGGGACCGCCAGGAGTACCTGGAGCCCTACACCCTCCGCTCGCTGGTCTCCCGCTACAGCGACTACATCACCTATCCCATCGTCCTGGCCGACCCCGAGAGCGACGAGAGGCCGGTCCTCAACAGCCAGAGGCCCATCTGGACCAGGCCGGAGGAGGAGGTCTCCGACGAGGAGTACAACGAGTTCTACAAGCACCTGGCCCACATGACGGAGGAGCCCCTGGACCGGCTCACCTACCACGGCGAGGGTGTCCGGGAGTTCCACGCCCTCCTCTTCCTGCCCAAGAGCAGGCAGATGCAGATGATGATGCCCGACTACAAGTCGGGGGTCAGCCTCTACGTCCGCAAGGTGATGATAAAGGAGGAGGCGGAGGAGCTGCTTCCCCGCTACCTGCGCTTCGTCCGGGGGGTGGTGGAGTCCCCCGACCTGCCCCTGAACATCTCCCGGGAGCTGCTGCAGAGCAACGCAACCGTGCGGGTGATCCGAAAGGCCCTTACCCGCAAGGTGCTCTCCTGGCTGGGTGAGCTCCGAGACGAGAGGATCGACGACTACCGCCTGCTCTTCGACCAGTTCGGCGACCTGCTGAAGGAGGGGGTCTACTCCGACTACGACCACCAGGAGGAGCTGGCCGATCTGCTGCTTGTCCACACCAGCGGCTCGCCGGACGAGGCCGTCCCCCTGAAGGAGCTGGCGGAGGAGATGCCGGACGACATCGAGACCCTCTACTACGTCACCGGCTCCGACCGCCGGGAGCTGGCCGCCTCCCCCTACCTGGAGAAGGCGAAGCGGGAGGGAAGGAAGGTGCTGCTCTTCGACAGCCCCGCCGACGAGATCATGCTGCAGTCGCTGGGCGAGTACCGGGACAGGAAGCTGGTCTCCCTCTCCAAGGAGTCCGACGAGGATCTCACCGAGGAGGAGCGGGAGCGCAAGGAGACCGCCGAGGAGGCCTACGCCGGGTTGCTTGAGTACATGAGGGACATACTGAAGGAGCAGGTGAGCGACGTCCGGTTCTCACCGCGGCTGCAGGACAGCCCCTGCGTGCTCATAGCCGACCGCAACGACCCCGGCGAGGCCATGAGAAGCATACTGAAGGCCATGAGGCAGGACGTCCCCGACATGAAGAAGATCCTGGAGCTGAACCCCAACCACGACCTGATCGAGAAGCTGGACCACCTTTACGAGAACGACAGGTCGAACCCGGAGCTGGAGGGTTCGGTGAGGATGCTGTACGACCTGGCCGTGATCATGGCCGGGGGCCGCCCCGAAGACCCGGCCACCTTTGGCAGGCGGGTGGCCGACCTCCTCTAAACACCGGGGACGGAGTACAACTTGTACAACTTCCTGTCGGTTATGCGGCCGTATGAGCCGTTACTCTGACTCGCAGTTGTACAAGTTGTACTCCGTCCCCGGTCCCCCCGGTCCCGCTGCTGCAGCGGCTATCTCAGCAGGTTGACCTTGGCCACGGAATCTGCACTCCCGGCCACAACCCTCACCAGATAGGTACCCGACTCCATCATCTGGCCGCTGTCGCCTCTTCCGTCCCATACGGTGACGTGGCTCCCCGCATCCATGGTTCCGGTGAAGAGGTTCCGGACCAGTCTTCCGCCCAGGGAGTAGACCATGACCTCGGTCCGGCAGGCGGAAGGTACGGAGACCTCAACAGACAATGTCGACCGGAAGGGATTTGGCCTGAGGCTCAGACCCGCAGACGGCAGCGGGGCGCCGCCGGGGCCCTCGGTCGCCACCACCGGCAGGTCGGCCAGCTCGATGAACCTACCCTGTCCCTCGTACTCGGTCTCTATGATGGACCCCGTGGCCGGGTCGATCTCGTGAACGCCCTCTCCGTTGGTGGCCAGGAGGTTGCCGTTTCCCAGCCTGTAGATCCCCCTGCCGCCATCCAGGTTCCAGGTGTCCACAATGGTGCCGTCCAGCATGAACTCCGTTATCTGGTCGGCGGAGAAGGCAGCGTTCAGGTAGTGGTCGGGGTTTTCAGCATCGGCCTGTATCTGCTCGGGAAAGCTCACTGAGAACAGCGATGTATAGCTCTGTCCGTCGGCCTCGTAGTGGCGTATATCGTCCGAGGAACCCTGAATGTTCGCCAGCAGGCAGGTGCCATCATCCAGGAAGTGGATGTCGAAGGGATCGCTTCCGTCCTGTATGAAATAGCCGGCGAACTCGTCGGGGCCGCTGAACATGGCCACGTAGTCATCTCCGCTGGTGACGAACAGGGTGTCGTTGCGGAAGTCGATGCCGCGGACGTTGTTGAGCCCGGTCTCCGCACCGACCCACAGGAACTCGCCGTAGCCGTCGAAGACGTATACAATGTCAGAAAGCTGGTCGGAGACGTACACGTTTCCGTCGGGCCCCTGGACGGCGTTGACGGGGGTTGCGAAGTCGTACTGAGTCCCGGTGGTGTCGTTCTCTACGAAGATCCCCTCGTACGTCCCGTCCTCGGGGTTGAACATGGCGATCACGTCTGCCTCGGAGTCAGGTATCAGAAGTGTCAGACCCCTGTCGGACACCATCTCGGGCTGGGGGGCATCGCAGCGGGGAGCCTCTCCGGAGAGGCCGCTGGCCTCCAGCATCTCCGGGGTCGGACCCCCGTCCCCGAAGGCCGCACAGGTGGCGGCCAGTACCGCAAGAACAGCCAGCGTCTTCATCATCGATGCTCCTCTCATTTGCCATTTCCGTCCCTTATCGTCAGCTGGGGCCGGCCCCGCCGGCCAAGTGAGATCATTGTCTGTCGGCTGCAGGATGTACACCTCCGGCAAATCCATGTCCTGCAGTACCCGTACCGCTGTATCTGCGCCTTCTCTCCATGTGCGGATGGGGGCGGTCCCTACGTGCAAAACCATAGCCGTGGGGTATGGTATCCTACAGGAGCTTTAACATTCCGTTGGGGGGATGATGGACGAACGTACCTTTGAAGAAATCGATACCAGAGGCCTTGTCGAGGTGCTGGAGGAGGCTTCCCGCCCCGTGCTGGACGCCCGTGATGTCAACGCCTACAACGGTTGGCGCCTGCATGATGAGAGACGGGGCGGACACGTAGCCGGGGCCCGCAGCCTGCCCGCCCGCTGGGTAGGGGAGAGCTTCTGGGAGGACGTACTCCGGAAGAAGCAGCTGCCCGTTGGAGGCAGGCCGGTGGTGTACGCCTACCGCCGGAAGGATGCGCTCAGGCTGGCCCGGGCCCTGTACGGGACGGGCTACCCCGCTCCGGACATATACGACGGGTTCCTGCAAGAATGGTCGGCGGACCCCGATCTTGCGATGGAGCGGATGCCCCGCTTCCATACACTGGTCCACCCCGGCTGGCTGAAGGCGGCCCTGGGAGGCGAGGATACTGAGAACCCCCCGGAAGGCCCGGTTGTGGTGTGTCACTCGCACTACAGAAACTCCGACGATTACGCCCGTGGCCACATCCCGGGGGCCATCGCCATGGACACCCTGGCTCTGGAGGAGCCGCGGATGTGGAACCGGCGCAGCCCCGAAGAGCTGCGGGAGGCTCTTCTCGCCCATGGCATCACCGCGGATACCACGGTGGTGATGTACGGCCGCTACTCAAGTCCCGACAACCGCGATCCTTTCCCGGGCAGCAATGCGGGCCAGATAGGGGCCATAAGGAACGCCGTGATAATGATGTACGCCGGCGTCAGGGACGTGCGGGTGCTCAACGGCGGCCTGATGTCGTGGGAGGCGGCGGGGATGCCGGTGACGGAGGAGCCTGGGGAACCCGAGCCCGAGGAGGACTTCGGCGCAGATATACCGGCCCGCCCCGGCTTGATGGTGGACATGCCGGAGGCCAGAGCGCTGCTGGCGGCCGACGACGGCGAGCTGGTCAGCGTGCGCAGCTGGAAGGAGTTCATCGGTGAGGTCAGCGGCTACAACTACATAGACGTAAAGGGTCGTATTCCCGGAGCCGTCTTCGGGGACTGCGGCAGCGACGCCTATCACATGGAGAACTTCCGCAATCCCGACCACACAATCCGGGAGAACGGAGAGGTGAAGCGCAGATGGCGGGAGTCCGGGATCACGCCCGACAAGCGCATCGCCTTCTACTGCGGAACCGGATGGCGGGCCAGCGAGGCCTTCCTCAACGCCTGGCTGCTGGGCTGGGACAACATCGCCGTGTTCGACGGGGGTTGGATGGAGTGGAGCAACGACCCCTCCAACCCCATAGAGACCGGAGTGCCGGGTGATGGAGATGGCTGAGCCCGGCATTGCCGACGTGATGATATGCGACCGCCTGAGGCAGCGGGACGCCATGGAGTCCAGAGCCGAGGTCATCTCCTCGCTGCGGGAGAGCCCCCGGAGGATTCCCAGCAGGCTCTTCTACGACAGTCGTGGCTCGGAGCTCTTCGAGGAGATAACCGGGCTGCCCGAGTACTACCCCACCAGGACCGAGAGGTCCATTCTGCAACGGCACTCGGCCCGGCTGGTGGGTGGTCCTGCAGGACTGAACATCGTAGAGCTGGGCAGCGGTGACTGCTCGAAGGTATCCATCCTGCTGGAGGCGATTCCGCGGGAATGCCTCCCGTCAACAGGCTACATCCCGGTGGACGTCAGCCGTTCGGCGCTGACCAAGTCGGCGCGGACCCTGCGGGAAGCCTATCCCGGGCTCCGCATCAGATGCCTGCGGGCCGACTTCTGCCGATGCATGTCGATGATCCCTGCGAATGGGAGGAAGCTGGTCCTGTTTCTTGGCGGCACCATCGGGAACCTGCCGGAGAGCGGGGCACACCGTCTTCTACGGGGCCTGGCGGGCTCCATGGGACCCGATGACCGGCTACTCCTGGGGCTGGACATGCTCAAGGACAGGGATGTCCTGGAAAGGGCCTACAACGACTCCCAGGGGGTGACTGCGGAGTTCAACCGCAATATACTGCGGGTAACCAACCGATTGTTGGACAGTAACTTCAAGCCGGATCAGTATGTCCACAGGGCCTTCCTCAACGCGGAGCAGAGCAGAGTGGAGATGCACCTGGAGGCCTCCGGCCCTCAGAGGGTGAGCAGTCCCTGGCTGGATGATCCCCTGCAGGTGCAGAATGGAGAGCGGATACACACCGAGAGTTCCCGAAAGTACACGACCGACGATATGGAGAGCCTGGCGCACAACGCGGGGTTCGCCATCCGTGACGTCCTGACAGACGCTCGACAGAGGTTCTCGCTGGCCGAGCTGGAGAGGGCCTGAGCTCCCCTACCGGTGACCGGACCGGCCGGTTTATGCTGGCAGAGCTTACCTCCGCCGGTCAGTGCCTGTAGATGGATACGGCGTTGAGGAAGCTGCTGAAGTCCTCGCGCTTCATGATCATCACGTCGTACGCCTGGCCGTGGGAGTCGGGCATGGTGAGCATCTCCTCGGGACAGCCACCTCCGTATCCCAGGACCCTGAACCCCCTGTCGGATGGGCTTCCCGTGAGGTAGCAGATCACTCCGATCCTTATGCCGGACCGCTCATCCGCGTAGGCCTTTCCACAGGAGGGGTTCAGCCTGGAGATCGGTAGGCTGCGGCTGCCGAAGGTCTTCTTCAGCACCAGCCTGTCACCCTCCATCCGCAGCGTGGCCTTCCTGTGACGCCAGAAGAGCCAGAAGAAGCCGCCCAGAGCCACCATGGCTCCGAACTGAAGCGGTATCCCATACTCGGACAGGCTTCCCGGCTCCCCCATCATGTCAGTGGGGCTATTGCCGCCCATCGCCGGGATGTAGACCCAGACCGACATTCCAAGCCCTGCGAGGAGTAATACTCCCAGCGGCAGGTACTTCATGAGTTTGCTGGCGGGTACCCTTACTCTCCAGCTGTCCGTTGCGTACATGGGATTCCCTTCCGGCGCCGTTGTTCCCCGTCTCGATGATCCATGCCGGCCCGACGGACCTCCCGGTGGCGAGGTTCCTTCGGCAGGCCTGCAGAACATACGGAGTACATTGTGAAAAGCATGTTATCAATCTCCCCAGCGTTCATATTGGCCCGCCGGTGGCTGGGAGCCTTTCATGTCGGGGCCGGCAGGTGATCAGTCCTTTGGCGAACTCCGCTTTGCAGTAGAAACTGGCGAACTGAGGCTGCGGGACATCAGCCCGGTCACATCCGGCCGGTAGCTTCGCCTGCGACCGTTGTGGACCTCAGTCCCAGCGGAAGAGCCTGGCGGCGAAGAAGCCCCCGGCCACGATGAATCCGGCCAGCACCGCGATCTCCACGGGGAAGTCGGCCAGGTGGTCGCCCAGCCATATTCCCCGCATCAGGCGGATGGCGTGGGTCAGGGGGAAGACCTCGGAGACCTTCTTCAGGAGTTCGGGAAGCATGTCCCGGGGCAACGCTCCCCCCGACAGAAACAGCATGGGGAAGTATAGGATGTTGGCGATCACGGTGCCGCTCCTGGCCGATGGGGCCAGGCTGGCTGGAACGAAGCCCAAACCGGCCACCGCGCCGCAGGCCAGCAGGAAAGCGGCCAGCGCCTCCAGCCCGTTTCCCCAGAAGTTCATGCCGAAGATGAGAACACCTGCAGCCAGAAGGAGAACGACACCCATGATGCTCACCACCAGTATGGCCATCATCTCCGCCGCCAGGAAGATCAGCGGCGAGATGGGGGCTGCCATGAACCGCCGCAGGATTCCCTTCTCCCTGTAGGAGGCTATGCTGACGGTGAGGTTCATTATGCCCGCGGTGAGTATGACGATACCGATGAAGGCCGATGTGGAGTAGTCGATGTAGCCGAAGGTCTGCTCGGGGAAGGGATCGTTGCCCCAGATGCTGCCGAACAGAAGCATCAGGAGCAGCGGGAATATCAGTGTGAAGAAGAAGGCAGATGGCTCGCGCAGGTAGAGCCGGAGCTCCAGCGCCGCCAGCCGCATCGTGGAAGACAGCCCGCTACCCGACCTCACTGTACTCCCTTCCCGTGGTGACCATGAATACGTCCTCCAGGGTGGGTCTCTCGGTATGCAGGTCGCCCAGGTTGGCGCCCGCCTCCGACAGGGCCCTTATGACGGGTACCACCGCATCGGCGCCGGTGAGATCCATGACGCACTCCCCGCCCTGCATGTCCGCTCCGAGAACTCCATCAAGCTGGAGAGCGCTTCCGGGGTTGAAGCCCTCGCCGCACCCCAGCCTCATCCTGATCCCGGGGCAGTGCCTCTCTATGAGTGCCTGCGGGGTGTCAACGGCCACCACGCTTCCCCGGTGGATTATCGCCACCCGATCGCACAGCTTCTCGGCCTCGTCCATGTAATGGGTGGAGATGAGCACCGTCCTGCCGGCGCCCCTGGCCTCATCCACCAGCGTCCAGAGCCGCCTTCGGCCGCGGGGGTCGAGGCCGCTGGTCAGCTCGTCGAGCAGTATCAGCTCGGGGTCGTTCACCAGCGCCAGGGCTACGAACAGCCGGCGCTTCTGGCCGCCGGAGAGTGCCGAGAAGTAGCTGTCGGCCTTCTCCGAGAGCCCGACGCTCTCCAGCAGGTCCTCCACCGGAGGGGCGGAGCCGAAGAGCGCTCCGAACAGCTCCAGCGACTCCCGTACCCTGATCCTCTCGGGGAGCTCGGACTCCTGCTGCTGCAGGCCGATGCGGCGGCGCAGACGCCGGGCGTCGCTCGCCGGGTCCAGGCCCAGCACGGACAGCCCGCCTCCGTCGCGGGTCCGCATTCCGGCTATGCAGTCTATGGTGGTGGTCTTTCCGGCGCCGTTGGGACCCACTATGCCGAAGACCTCGCCGCGCCGGACCTCCAGGTCCAGCCCGCCGAGGGCCACGGTCTGGCCGTAGCTCTTCCTCAGGCCCCGGGCAGATACAACACTATCTATGGCCTCTCCCTCCATTCGAATGGCTAAGATAATCAAGCCGCGCTGCGTCGCCACCGGACCGATGCCCAGTGGCAGGGTATGACGGATGCTCGTATACTCTCAGGAGGAAGGCTCCAAACGATAGATTAGTAGTGATTATGAGTTAAAATACCTCCGTCCCCTTTTAGTGGGGTAGGCGAAAGGAAATCGACATCAGATATCTGCTGGCTGGGATCCTGGCGGCGATAACGTCCGTGGCAATGGGATTCGGCCTGGGCCTTTCGGGGGGAACCACCGGCATAGGGCCCACCGCGGGCTTCCCGGTGTCCGAGGAGGTCTCCATCCGCCTCGGCATGGGCTTTCTCTCCCTGAATCGCGACCAGGACGTGGACACACTGACCTACGACATGGAGATCGGGCTGCGCTGGTTCCCGGTGCTGCTGGACTACAATCCCCGAGGCGGGCTGGTCCGCCTCAGCGGCGGGCTGATGTTCAACGGCAGCTCGGCGGACGCCAGCTACGTGCCCGAGGTCACGGTGGAGCTCGGCGGTCATACCTACACCCCCGAGGACGTGGGTGAGGTGGTGGGCGAGGTGGAGATGCAGCCGGTCTCTCCATACGTTGGCGTGGGGCTGGGAAAGGCCGCCGGCGGGAGCCCGGGGATGCGTTTCCTGCTGGACCTGGGCGTGGCCTTCACCTCCTTCGACGTAAGCCTGGGACACCAGGGGGGAGACCTTCCCGCCGAGCTGGAGGAGCAGCTGGACGAGGACCTGGCCATGGAGGCGGACTCCCTCCAGAATGCCCTGGACGACTTCCGAGTATACCCGGTGCTGTCGGCCGGGCTGATGTACAGCTGGTAGAACCCTCCTAAGCAGTCCCTTTCATCCCCCCGGCCCCTCCTGGGGGAACCCATTCCCCTGCAGAGCACTTCCTATAGTGTGACTCGTCGTGCCCAATGCCCGGCCGGGCGCAGCGCACACAGTCAGGGAGCCATCCCTCTCGGGATGGCAGACGCGTCTCTCCCTACAGCTGTGTCAGATGAAAGGAGCTCAGGATCAGATTCCTCTGCATTGCTCTGCTGACGGCCGGGCCGGCCCTGGCGATGGGAATCGGCGCCTTTGCCGGCACCACTGGAATCGGCCCATACGCTGCGGTATCCGCTTCCGAACAGCTGGGCGTACGCCTGGGAGTGGGGAATCTGCAGCTGGGCAGGGTTCAGACGGTGGGGAACATCGACTACAACCTGGACCTCGACCTGAGGTGGTACACGCTCCTGCTGGACGTGAATCCCGCGGGAGGCCGTTTCCGGGTCTCCGGAGGGGTCATGGTGAACGGCAGCGTGCTGGATGCCAGCTACGTACCCGCCCTGGATGTACTGCTGGGGAACAACACCTACTCGCCGGAGGAGCTGGGCCATGTCCAGGGCAGGATAGAGATGCAGCCGGTCTCACCATATGTGGGCATCGGCCTGGGAAGGCCAGCCGGCAACGGTCCCGGCATCAACCTCCTGCTTGACGCGGGTGTGGCGTTCACCTCCTACGAGGCCGACCTCTGGCGCGTAGGCGGCAGGCTTCCGGCGGAGCTTGAGCAGCAGCTCGCCGGGGACCTGGCGATGGAGGCGGACTCCCTTCGGGAGGCGCTGGACCGCATCTCCGTCTACCCGGTCCTGTCGGCCGGGCTGATGGTCTCCTGGTAGGTCTGCTCCGATGCCGCCGCTGGCCCTGCCCGACCCCGGCAAAGTAGTTAACTAGTTAACGTCAGGCACCGCTCGGGGGTCATTCCGCGGGGAAGAGGGCCATCTTCAGGCCGCAGCAGGCGGCTGCCAGACAGAGCAGGCAGAGCACGCCGAACTGTACGAAGCCGTTACGGCTTCCATCCGAATCTTGGCCTGTACTGCTACGGCCCCCCGGGGGGGCAGGCCGTAAGCCCCGGCTGCTACTCGGGCTGAAGAATGTAGACCTGCTGGAAGAGCTCGGGATTGGTGGAGAAGGCGGCCATTCCGTTCTCCTCGATGGCGAACTCCCAGAACTGGCCCTCTTCGCCCACATCCGGCATCTCGGCGGTGAACAGGTGCTCTCCCTCCGGGGAGAAGACCTCGAACACCGGAGACAGCTCGGTGCCGCGGCGGGCCCAGATGCGGCCCTGGCCGTCCACCCCCAGGTCGGTGATCATCCGGCGGTAGGGGTCGGGCTCGAACTCTATCACCACGCCGCTTACGCCCATGTTCTGAAGGCGCTGCTCCATCCAGTCCTTTTCCTCGCGGATCTCCTCGGGGGTCTTGCGTGCCCTGGCCACGTCGTGCTCTATGGTGCGCAGCAGCTCACCCCCGAAGGAGTAGACCTCGATTACGAAGTCCTCGGAGGAACGGGGTGCCAGGTAGATCCTGCCCTGCCTGTCGCCGGCGATGTCGTAGGCGAACCAGGTCCGCTGAAGCATCTCCGTGAGGTTGTCGGGCTCGAAGGGCATGCTCCCCTCGCGCAGCTTCAGCGCCGGTTCGGACGGGTCGTCCAGCCTGGCCAGCCAGTGCTCCATCACCACATCGCCGCTTTCGCGGGGAACCACGCTCAGCTTGGTGGCCAGAAAGGAGCTGTCTCCAACGGCGGTAAGGTTCAGCGGAGGGTTCTGCAGGTACTCGCCCAGTACTCCCAGGTAACCCCCCTCGGAGGTGTATCCGTGAATGCCGCCCAGGGCCGTGATCAGCACCCGGCCGTTGTTGAGCACGGTCATGTCCAGGGGGATGGTGATCTCCCCCGGGCCCTCGCCGCGGCCGGCAATGCTTCGAATGAACCGCCCGTCGGGGCCGTAGACCATGGCCGAGCCCCGGACCAGGTCCATGGCGTAGATGTTGCCCCCCGGACCGAAGCAGACGCCCTCGATGGCGCCGAAGACGTAGTTGGAGTCTCCCAGCTCGACTCCGATGGTGTCCGTGATTGCCACTGCGCGACGGGAGGAGGTCTGCCCGGCCTCGTCCGGCGTCCCGCCTCCGTCTCCCCCGCCGCAGGAGAGTATGACCGCAACGGCGAGTATCGGTGCTGACAGAGCGAATCTTCTCATCTCGGCCTCCCCCAGGGAACCATCCAACGTTGTGAACCACTGCTGTGGCCAGTATAGGCAAAAAAATTTGATTGAGCAAATATCGCCGGCCAAATCAAAGGCATAACATTGTAGGACAGTGAAATAGCTACCAAGCTTCTGAGATTCGGATGCGATTCGCTCCGGTGGCGTCGGCGGGGGGGAAACGGCAGCCGCCGCCGCAGACCTCCA
>Ga0207797_1002160_pt1 | contig 13767 bp, 10 predicted proteins | sample PRCRCaboRojoPR_6_FD_187275 | JGI IMG/M metagenome (GOLD analysis project Ga0207797, IMG submission 187275) | Marine sediment microbial community from Cabo Rojo, Puerto Rico - PR CR 10% Liquid 1 (SPAdes) | ecosystem: Environmental > Aquatic > Marine > Coastal > Sediment | place: Cabo Rojo, Puerto... | reverse complement strand
CGATGGAAAAGGAGCTGCGTTTTGCGGTTCGCGAAGGGGGTCGCACGGTGGGCGCCGGCGTCATCAGCGAAGTAATCGAGTAGGAGGAACCCTGTGAGAATTATCGTTACGCTGGCCTGCAGCGAGTGCAAGCGGCGCAATTATACAACCACCAAGAACAAAAGAACCACTCAGGGAAAGCTGGCATTCAAGAAATATTGCAGGTTTTGTCGGAGTCATACGTTGCACAAAGAGACCAAGTAAAAGGGGCGGAAATAACGTTCAGTGAGGACTTAGGTTTGCAGGCCAGTAGCTCTAACGGCTAGAGCACCGGACTCCAAATCCGGGTGATGGGGGTTCGAATCCCTCCTGGCCTGCCATCCCTCCCCACATTTTCGGCAGACAGGCATTGGAAGGTTATGAATCAGGTACCGACGAAGCGGTTGCCTTGCTTCCGGTTGTAAAAAAGGGAATTCATGGGACGGCTCAAACGGAAAAGGCCGGCATCGGCGAAGAAAACAGGAAAAAAGAAGGCTTCCAAGGGCGAGAAACAACAACAACCGACCCAGCAGCAGACGGCGGAAGCTCAGAAAACCACTGACAAGGATACGGAACCGAAAAAGGTCCAGCCGGCCAAGAAAGAAACGCCGAAGGTTGCCAAGCCTTCGGAGCGTAAAATTCAGGTTTCCTGGTGGGCCAAGTCGGTGCAGTTCCTCAGGGAGGCCAAGGTGGAGCTGAAAAAAGTCAGCTGGCCGTCGCGAAAGGAAACAATGGCGTCCACCGTCGTGGTCATTGTTTTGGTGATCATTGTATCCGCTTTTCTGGGATTGGTGGATATGGGGCTTTCTTCGTTGGTCGGTCTGGTCCTGCAATAGTCTTACTCAGCGAGGTTTCACCGTGGCTTTAAAATGGTATGTGGTTCACACCTATTCCGGTTACGAAAACAGGGTGAAGACGGCACTTCAAGAGCAGATCGCCGCCTCTGCCCATGCCGACAAGTTCGGCGAGATCTTGATTCCTACCGAGCAGGTGGTTGAGCTGGTCAAGGGAAAGAAAAAGACCTCGTCGCGTAAGTTTTATCCGGGGTATATCCTGGTCCAAATGGAATTGACCGAAGAGACCTGGCACATGGTGAAGGACACGCCCAAGGTGACGGGATTTCTGGGTGGTAGAGACGTGCCCGCACCGCTCACGGATGAAGAGGCCGAACAGATTATCAACCAGGTGGAAGCCGGCAAGACGAAGCCGCAGCCGAAGTATTCCTTTGAAACGGGAGATGAAGTGCGGGTGGTCGATGGTCCCTTTACCAACTTTACGGGGACGGTGGAGGATGTGAAGCCCGACAAAGGGAAGATAAAGGTGCTGGTGAGTATTTTCGGCCGCCCGACGCCGGTGGAGTTGGAGTTCGTCCAGGTAATGAAGGTATAGGGTCCGAAAAGCGAGTTAAAATACGATTTAGGAGTATATCGGTATGGCGAAGAAAATCATCGGTTCCATTAAGTTGCAGGTACCGGCGGGCCAGGCGAATCCGTCTCCGCCGATCGGTCCGGCGTTGGGCCAGCACGGGGTCAACATCATGGAGTTTTGCAAGGCCTTCAATGCGAAAACCGCGGGCGAAGAAGGGATGATTATACCGGTGATCATCACCGTTTATCAGGACCGTTCCTTTTCTTTCGTGACTAAGACGCCGCCGGCTTCGGTCCTGTTGAAGAAAGCGGCCAAGATTGCCAAGGGATCCGGGGTCCCCAATCAAGAGAAGGTGGGAAGCGTTACCCGCCCCCAGATTGAGGAGATCGCCAAGACGAAGCTCGTGGATCTGAATGCAAACGATCTGGAACAGGCCTGTAAGATTATTGAGGGGACGGCTCGGAGCATGGGTATTGAAGTTGTTTGATGGTGAAAGGGGTTAAGCGGTTATAATGAGAAAACGGGGCAATAAGTACGTGGCGGCAACCAAAGAGGTGGATCTGACGAAGGCCTATGATTTCGCCGACGGTGTAAAATTGGCGTTGGACATGTCCTACGCAAAATTTGATGAAACGGTGGACGTGGCCGTACGCTTGGGGGTGGATCCCAGACACGCCGACCAAATGGTCCGTGGATCCGTGGTATTGCCCAACGGAACGGGCAAGGAAGTGCGGGTCTTGGTTTTTGCCAAGGGAGAAAAAGAAAAAGAGGCTCAGGAAGCGGGGGCTGATTTTGTTGGCAATGACGACTTGGTGGAGAAAATCCAAGGAGGTTGGCTCGATTTCGATAAAGCCGTGGCGACACCGGATATGATGAGTGTGGTGGGCCGAATCGGTAAGATCCTGGGGCCCAGAGGGTTGATGCCGAATGCAAAGACCGGAACGGTGACCTTCGAAGTGGCGAAAGCCGTTCAGGAATTGAAAGCAGGCAAGATTGATTTCAGGGTGGAACGGGCCGGTGTAGTGCATGCGCCCGTAGGGAAGGTCTCCTTCGGGGTGGACAAACTCCTGGGGAATTTGAAGTCTTTTTTTGAAACGATTACCCGACTCAAACCGACCAGCAGCAAGGGAACGTACCTGAAAGGAATCTCCATTTCGACAACCATGGGGCCCGGTGTAAAAATAGATCCTGCCTATGTGAAGACGATTCTTAAGTAGATAGACACAAGCGTGTAGAAAAACAGCATATAGACTGTCAGAGACCGCAGGTATGCCTTCCTAGAGGTCGGCAATTTAAACCGTTGGTGGCCTGGTGAGACAGTTCCTGTCCCCATATCCATGTATGTGCGAGAGGGCCGTGATCGGCCGGAAACCTGAAAGGGCAAGCCGACATGGTGCCCGGCGGTGGATTTGTCGCCTGCCTGCGGTTCGAAACGGGAAAGGAGGGAGTGAAGACTTTTGAAACGAGCGGAAAAAGAAAACGTGGTGCAGGCACTGAACGAAAAGTTCTCCAAGGCCCAGGCGGTGGTTCTTACCGATTACCGGGGGTTGGATACGGCGGCCATGAATGAACTGCGCGTCCGGTTGCGAGAGGCCGCCGTGGAATACCAGGTGGTGAAGAATACCCTCATGTCGCGGGCTTCGGAGGGAACGGACATGGCGTTGCTGAGTGAGCATTTCGTGGGACCTTCGGCGATAGCGGTGAGTTATGATGACCCCGTGGCGCCGGCCAAGGTCTTGACCAAGTTCGGCAAGGACTATCCCGCCTTGGAACTGAAGGCGGGGGTACTGGGCGGCAAGGCGATCGACGTGGAAGGCCTACAGGCGCTTTCCAAGCTGCCTTCCCGAGAGGAGTTGTTGTCCCAGTTGTTGTCCGTTTTCAACGGGCCGGCCAGGTCGTTTGTATCGGTACTCAGCGCTGTGCCCAGAGGCTTTTTGAATGTCCTGAACGCCGTGAAGGAACAGAAAGAATCGCAGGGGAGCTAGCGGATGGGTCCGTTAGGATCGTCAACCCAAGTCCACCAGATGGGGCCGGGGTGTTCCCGGTTGCACAAGGATATTGAGAACAGGAGGAAATGAATCATGGCTGATGTTACCAAAGATGACGTGGTAGAGTTTATTTCAAATATGTCGGTACTCGAGTTGTCCGAACTGGTGAAGGAACTCGAGGACAAATTTGGCGTTTCCGCGGCCGCACCCATGGCGGTGGCCGCTGCACCGGCCGCCGGCGGAGAAGAGGGGGCGGCGGAAGAGAAAACGGAATTTGATGTGGTTTTGACGGCCATCGGCGACAAGAAGATTCAGGTCATCAAAGCCATCCGGGCCATCACCGGCCTGGGATTAAAGGAAGCGAAAGCGCTTGTGGACGAGGCGCCCAAGCCGGTCAAGGAGGGGGTCCCCAAGGAAGACGCCGAAGACGTGGTCAAGCAACTGGAAGAAGCCGGGGCGACCGCCGAGATAAAGTAGCCGGGATCCGTCACAGCAACCCATTTGTAGATTCGCTTCAGCACTAAGGAGATGTTATGGGAAACAGACTTTTGTCAACGAAGCGGCCGAGACGCAGCTTCGGAACTATCCCTAGGATTGTCACCTTTCCAAATTTAATCGAGATGCAACGGGACTCTTACTCCCGATTGCTGCAGTGGGGCGTGCCCCCGGAAAAGCGGGAAGACGTGGGCCTGCAAGCGGCCTTTAACAGCGTTTTTCCGATTCGGGATTTCACCGGAACCGCTTGCCTGGAATTCGTTTCCTACAGTTTCGGAGAGATCAAATACCATGAGCGGGAATGTCTGCACAAGGGTCTGACCTTCGAGGTGCCGATCCGCATTACCGTGCGGTTGGTCATCTACGAGACCGACAAGGAAACGGGGGTCCAGAACATACGAGATATTAAGGAGCAGGAGATCTACTTCGGTACCATTCCCCTGATGACCGATCGGGGAACCTTCATTATCAACGGTACGGAACGGGTCATCGTCAGTCAGCTCCATCGTTCGCCGGGAGTATTTTTCGACCATGACAAGGGCAAAACCCATTCCAGTGGAAAGATCATCTATACGGCTCGGATCATCCCCGTTCGCGGCTCCTGGATCGATTTGGAGGTCGACCCGAAAGATATCGTCAACGTTCGGATCGACCGGCGCCGTAAGTTTCCCGTTACCTTGCTTCTCAAGGCTTTCGGATATTCCGGGGAAGAGATCTTGGCGTATTTCTACAACATCGAACGGATTAACGTGGAGGGGAAACGCCTCTACAAGGTGTTCAACGAGAACGTGGTCCGCAGACAACGGGCCTCCAAAACCGTCAAGCATCCCGAGACCGGGGAGGTAGTGGTCAAGAAAGGGAACCGGTTCACCAAAAAGGCCGTCCGGCAGCTGAAGGAAGCCGGAGTGGAGCACATCCCCATAGACTTTGAAGATATTCGAAACAAGGTCTTGGCCGCAAACGTGGTCGATCCGGAAAGCGGAGAAACGATCGTCGCCTACAACGAGCCGATCGATGAAGAGGTGTTTGAGCGAATTTTAAGCAGCAAGGTGACATCTTTCGATGTCGTTTTTGTCGATAACATTACCTCGAGCGATTCCATTCGAAAGACGTTGCTTGTGGACAAAGTGGAGAGCACCGAGGACGCACTTCTCGAGATCTATCGACGTCTTCGGCCGAGCAATCCTCCGACCATTGAAGTGGCCCGGGATCTGTGCGAACAGTTGTTCTTTAGCCCTTCCCACTACGATTTGTCCGCGGTCGGTCGCTTGAAGATGAATATCCGGCTGGGCCAGGATGTGCCGCTCGATGTGCGCACCCTCATGAAAGACGACTTACTGCTCACCACCAAGACCTTGGTGGACTTAAAGGACAATCAGGGAGCGGCTGACGATATCGATCACCTGGGCAATCGAAGAGTGCGGGCCGTGGGGGAACTTCTGGAAAACCAATATCGCGTCGGCTTGGTGCGAATGGAGCGAGCGATTAAGGAACGCATGAGTCTGCAGGAAATCGACACCCTCATGCCGCATGATCTGATCAATTCAAAGCCCGTCTCAGCGGTGGTGAAGGAGTTCTTCGGGACCAGCCAATTGTCCCAGTTCATGGATCAGACAAACCCCCTTTCGGAAGTGACCCACAAACGGCGATTGAGCGCCCTGGGTCCGGGCGGACTTACCCGGGAGCGGGCCGGGTTCGAGGTCCGCGACGTCCATCCGACCCATTACGGGCGGATATGTCCCATCGAAACCCCGGAAGGGCCCAACATCGGACTGATCGTTTCTCTCAGCACCTATGCCCGAGTGAATCAATTCGGGTTTATCGAGACCCCGTACCGAGTGGTGGAAGACAGTCATGTCACCCAAGAGGTGCGGTTCTTGAGCGCGCTGGAAGAAAAGGACCATCCCATCGCGCAGGCCAATGCCCCGCTGAATGAAAAGGGTGGGTTTGTCAACCCGACGGTATCGGCCCGGGTGGAAGGCGAGTTCGTCATGGTTCCCCGCGAGGATATCCAGCTCATGGACATTTCTCCGGACCAGTTGGTGAGTGTGTCCGCCTCGCTTATTCCCTTTCTGGAGAACGACGACGCCAACCGGGCGCTGATGGGGTCCAACATGCAGCGCCAAGCCGTGCCCTTACTGAAATCGAGTGCGCCCCTGGTGGGCACCGGCGTGGAAAACGTGGTTGCCCAAGACTCCGGGGTCACAGTGATCGCTCGCGATGACGGGGAAGTGGTGGATGTGGATGCCTCCAGGATTGTCATCAAGCATTCCGGAAACGGGAAGGGCTTCGCCGAACAGGTGGGGATCTACAATCTGATCAAGTTTTCCCGCTCCAACCAGAATACCTGCTTCAACCATCGCCCCATCGTCCGAAAGGGCGAGTGGGTGAAGAAAGGGGATATTATTGCCGACGGTCCGGCGACGGAATCCGGGGAACTCGCCCTGGGAAAGAACGTGTCCGTGGCGTTCATGCCATGGGGCGGATACAACTTCGAGGATTCCATCCTGGTGAGCGATCGTCTGGTCCGTGACGGGGTGTTCACTTCCATCCATGTGGAGGAATTTGAAACGCTGGCCAGAGACACCAAGCTGGGCAAAGAAGAGATTACGCGGGATATCCCGAATGTGGGAGAGGAAGCCCTGCGAAATCTCGATGAAAGCGGCATTATTCGGCTGGGCGCCGAGGTCAAGCCCGGCGACATTTTGGTGGGCAAGGTGACCCCGAAGGGCGAGACCCAATTGTCTCCGGAGGAGAAACTGCTTCGGGCCATTTTTGGGGAAAAGGCGGCCGATGTAAAGGATTCGTCCCTCCGTGTTCCTCCGGGAATCTCGGGGGTGGTAATCGATGCCAAGGTCTTTTGCCGCAGAGGAGTGGAAAAAGACGAACGGGCATTACGCATAGAGAAGTACGAAATCGAATGTCTGGAAAAGGACAGGGACGACGAACTGGCGATTGTGGAAGAAGCGGCACGGGAGAGTTTGGAAGCTCTGTTGGTGGGAAAGATGAGCGTCTCCCCGGTGAAAAAGGGAAAAACCGTTGTTCTGAAGAAGGGGGAAAAGATTTCCAAAAAGGCCCTGTCTGAGATTTCCATACCGAGTATGGCGGATATTGAGCTTAAGGATGCCTCGGTGGCTTCTCAGGTTGCCGAGTTGGTCGAGCGATATGAAGCGCGACGGGAAGAAATTCACAAGCGCTTTACCCAGCAAGTGGAACGATATGACAAGGGAGACGAATTGCCCCCCGGCATCATCAAGATGGTCAAGGTATACGTGGCCATGAAGCGTCGGCTCTCCGTGGGAGACAAGATGGCGGGAAGACACGGTAACAAGGGGGTGGTGTCTTGTATTTTACCTCAAGAGGACATGCCCTACTTTGAGGACGGGACGCCGGTGGACCTGGTTCTGAATCCATTGGGGGTTCCCTCGCGGATGAACGTGGGGCAGATACTGGAAACCCATTTGGGATGGGCCGCCAAGGGGCTCGGGGATCAACTCAATCAGCTGGTGGAGGCGGAGAAGTATGACGCCTTGAAGGCGACGCTTTCTTCCGCATTTTCCGATACGCCGGTGGAAAAGGATCTGGCCAAGCTGCCAAAGGGCGAACTGGTGGCCTTTGCCAACCGTTACACGGAGGGGGTACACGTAGCGACTCCTGTGTTTGACGGGGCCAAAGAAGGGCAAATCAAGGAGCTGCTTCAATCGGCAGGGTTCCCCAGCAGGGCGCAGACCGTCCTGTATGACGGGCGAACCGGCGGGGCCTTTGACACCCCGGTTACGGTGGGGATCATGTACATGTTGAAATTGCACCATCTGGTAGACGACAAAATCCATGCCCGGTCTATCGGGCCCTACTCGCTGGTCACCCAGCAACCCTTGGGGGGGAAGGCCCAATTCGGCGGCCAGCGGTTGGGCGAGATGGAAGTCTGGGCGACGGAGGCGTATGGTGCCGCCTATGCCCTTCAGGAGTTTCTGACGGTCAAGTCCGATGACATGGCGGGCAGGACTCGGATGTATGAAAAGATCGTCAAGGGCGAAAACGTGCTTGAGGCCGGCATTCCCGAGTCCTTTAATGTGTTGGTGAAAGAACTGCAAGGACTCGGTTTGAACATCGGTCTGATTGAAGAAGAAACAGAAAGCAAAAGGTAAAGAAGGACATCGAAGTGGATGATGCACGATGGAGTAAAAAGGTCCCGATGTGCTACGGGCCGCGGTCCTTCAGATGTACAAAACCGTCCGGAAAAAGTGGTCCCTGATTGCTGCAGATGGCCTTTTTCACGACATCGTCAAAGTTAGGAAGGGAGATATACCTTGGAAGAATTGTATAGTTTCTTTGCAAAGCCTAAGGATCCTCTGAGTTTTAATGCGGTATCCATTTCTCTGGCATCGCCGGAGCATATCTTGGAGTGGTCTTATGGAGAGATTAAGAAACCGGAGACGATCAATTACAGGACCTTCAAACCGGAGCGCGATGGTCTGTTTTGCGCGAAGATCTTTGGTCCTACCAAGGATTACGAGTGTAATTGTGGCAAATACAAGCGGATGAAGCACCGCGGTGTGGTGTGCGAGAAGTGCGGGGTCGAGGTCATCCAGTCCAAAGTCCGCAGAGAGCGGATGGGCCACATCGAATTGGCCAGTCCAGTGGCGCATATTTGGTTTTTGAGAAGCCTGCCCAGCAAAATCGGCAATTTGCTGGACCTGGCCATGAAAGACCTGGAGCGGGTCCTCTATTTCGATTCTTATATCGTCATCGATCCCAAAGACACCGATCTGACGCCGCGGCAACTCCTGTCAGAAGAGAAATATCGCGAAGCGCTGGAAAAATACGGGGACAACGGCTTTGAGGCGGGTATCGGAGCGGAAGCCATTCGAACATTGCTGGAACGGCTCGACTTGGACAAAGAGTTCAGTCGCCTGCGTGCGGAGATCACAGCCACCGGTTCCGAGGCCAAGCGCAAAAAGCTCTCCAAGCAGCTGAAGATTGTGGAGGCTTTTCGGAATTCGGAAAACCGGCCCGAGTGGATGATCATGAACATGATCCCCGTGCTGCCTCCCGATCTACGTCCCTTGGTACCCCTGGAAGGGGGACGGTTTGCCACGTCTGATCTGAACGATCTCTATAGACGGGTGATCAATCGCAACAATCGCTTGCGAAGACTCCAGGAACTGAGGGCGCCGGAAATCATCGTCCGCAACGAAAAGCGGATGCTCCAGGAGTCTACAGATGTCCTGTTTGACAACGGTCGCCACGGCAGAGTGGTTACCGGTCAGAACCGGCGGCCGCTCAAGTCGCTGAGCGATGCGCTCCGAGGAAAGCAAGGGCGTTTTCGCCAGAACTTGTTGGGGAAACGGGTGGATTATTCGGGTCGTACGGTGATCGCCATTGGTCCGGATCTGCGACTTCATCAGTGCGGTCTGCCGAAAAAGATGGCCCTGGAGTTGTTTAAGCCCTTTGTGTTTCACAAACTGGAAGAAAAAGGGGCGGTAACCACGGTAAAGAGCGCCAAGCGGCTGGTGGAAAAGGAAGTGCCGGAGGTGTGGGATACCCTGGATGAGGTGGTGAAGGAATATCCCGTCATCCTGAATCGCGCTCCGACTTTGCATCGACTCGGCATGCAGGCCTTTGAGCCCATTTTGATCGAGGGCAAGGCCATCCAGTTGCATCCGCTGGTATGCACGGCCTTCAACGCGGACTTTGATGGAGACCAGATGGCCGTTCACGTACCTCTTTCGGTAGAGGCGCAGATCGAAACGCGGGCCCTGATGCTCTCGTCAAACAACATCCTTTCGCCCGCCCACGGGGATCCCATTATTGTGCCGACGCAGGATATCGTGCTCGGAATTTATTATCTGAGCAAGATCATTCCCGGCAGCCAGGGGGAGGGAAAGGTGTTCGCCAATCCCGGGGAGGTTCGCAGCGCTTATGACGCCGGCAAGGTGGCCCTTCATGCCAAGATTTCCGTGCGAATGGGGACCGAACGGGTGGAAACCAGTGTGGGGAGAATCCTGCTGAGGGAAATTCTTCCCGACGAGGAGATTGTTCGGTTTCGCAGGCATGTGGTGTTGCCGACTCAGACGGAAGCCGAAGCAGTGTCCGCCGACCTGAAGGAAGGTAAGGCGGGATTGCAGTTGGCCGAAATGGATTCGGGGGACGGTACCAACCCAGCGCGCCTCGTTGGGGAGTTTGTCCAAAAGGGCGTGTTGGAAGAAGCCTGCGGCATGGACCGCTCCGACGTGGATGCCGTTTTCGCCCTCGACGTGGGTGAGGTGAGCGAACCGGTACAAGGAGAAGAAGGGTATCACCTGTTTGAGGTGGAAGAAAAAGGGAGAAGTGTTCCCTTCGACCTCATCAACAAGGATATCGACAAGAAATGTCTCAGCAGGCTGGTCAACTACTGCTACCGAACCTTGGGGGCCAAGGCCACCGTCATTTTGTCGGACCGCCTCAAGGACATCGGTTATCACTACGCCACTCAGGCGGGGATCTCGGTCTGCGTGGATGATATGGTGATTCCGGCCCGGAAGTGGGACATCATCAAACGGGCCGAAGGTCAGGCCCTGGAAGTGGCCACCCAGTATTCCGAAGGATTGATAACGGGGGGCGAGAAGTACAACAAGGTGGTCGACATCTGGGCCAAAGCGACTTCCGATGTGGCCAACGAAATGATGGAAGAAATGGGGTCGGGGCCGAGTGCGGAAGCAGGTAAGGCCGTAAGCTCGCCGGAAAAGCCCCAACCTTTCAATTCCATTTACATGATGGCCGATTCCGGGTCGCGGGGCAGTAAGGATCAGATGCGACAGCTGGCGGGGATGCGCGGTCTGATGGCAAAACCGTCGGGCGAAATCATCGAGACCCCGATTACGGCCAACTTCCGAGAAGGCCTCACCGTGCTACAATACTTCAGTTCCACTCATGGTGCCCGTAAGGGGCTCGCCGATACGGCCCTCAAGACGGCGAACTCAGGTTACCTGACCCGTCGGTTGGTGGACGTGGCGCAGGATTGTGCGATCACGGAGGACGATTGCGGGACTGTGGTCGGCATAGAAGTCGACTCTCTCGTTGAAGGTGGGGAGATCATCCAAAAGGTCGGGGAACGGGTGTTGGGAAGGGTGGCCCTGGAAGACATCCGGGACCCATACACGGATGAGATTCTGGTCCTGGCAAACGAAGAGATCGATGAGCGCAGCGTGGTTACGATCGACGAATCGGGACTCAACCGCATAAAAATTCGATCCGTTCTCACGTGCCGTTGTAAGGAAGGGGCGTGCAGAAAGTGTTACGGCCGCGATCTGGCCCATGGACGAACCGTTGAACTGGGAACCCCGGTAGGCATCTTGGCGGCTCAGTCCATCGGGGAGCCGGGTACACAGCTGACCATGCGGACGTTCCACATCGGCGGCACAGCCCGCGGGGCCTCCGAGCAGGCGGACTTCCGTGCCGTCAGTGGGGGCCAGATGAAATACATTAACCTGAAGACGGTTCAAAATGTAGAGGGCTCGCACGTGGTCATGAATCGTCAGGGCGGCGAGTTTGCCATCGTAGACGAAAGCGGCAGAGAGCGGGAGAAGTATCCCGTTATTTATGGGGCCCAATTTAAGGCCGCAGACGGCGAGAAGGTGAAGCCGGGTGATTTGCTGGTGTCGTGGGACCCCTATACGACGCCCATCTTGACAGAGGTGGGGGGTCGGGTCAAATTCGGAGATATTATTTCCGGGGGGACCATGAAGGAAAAAGTGGACCCCGTTACCGGTAAGGCGAGTTATGTGATTCTGGAGTCGAAAGACGCCGACGTTCGGCCGAGAATCTCCATAAAGGATGAGAACAATAAGACAACCAAACTTCCCGGCGGTGGACAGGCACGATACTTTCTGCCCACCGGGGCTATCCTGATGGTGTCCGAGGGCGATACGGTCAACCCTGGTGACGTTATTGCCAAGCTGCCCCGGGAGACAACGAAGACCAAGGATATCACTGGTGGTCTGCCCCGTGTGGCCGAGCTCTTTGAGTGCCGGAAACCGAAGGAAGCCGCGGTTCTCACGGAGATCGACGGATATGTCACCATTTCAAAGGGAACCAAGAAGGGGAAGCAAAAGATTACCGTGACGCCGGCGGATGTGGGAGAGAAGAAAGAGTATCTCGTACCCAAAGGAAAACACATCAATGTCGTAGAAGGCGACTTTCTCAAGGCAGGAGATCCCTTGATCGGTGGTGCCGCCAACCCTCACGACATCCTCAACATTCAGGGGGAACTGGCCTTGGCGAAGTATCTCGTTGACCAGATACAGGAAGTCTACCGGTTGCAGGGTGTGCGGATCAACGACAAGCACATCGAAGTGATCGTGAGGCAGATGTTGGGTCGTGTGAAGATCGTAGATATCGGCGACACGAGCTTCGTACTGGAAGAGCATGTGGAAAAGGGTTTGTTTGAGGAAGTCAACCGTCGTACGGTGGCGGAAGGGGGAAAACCCGCCGTCGGCAAGCCGGTCCTTTTAGGGATTACAAAAGCATCACTGAGTACGGAGAGTTTCATATCCGCGGCATCCTTTCAGGAGACCACCAAGGTCCTGTCCGAAGCCAGTATCGCGGGAAAGGTCGATCACTTGAAGGGACTCAAAGAAAACGTGATCATGGGACGAATCATCCCTTCCGGGACGGGGATGGCCCGCTATCGAGCCAAACCCTTCGTCCTGAAACCGGCCGGGGAAGAGGAAGCCGAGGAGGCGCCTCCCGAACTGACCGAAGAGAAGAGCGAGGAAGCGGCTGAAGCCTAAGGACGGAAAAAAGGCTTGACAACCAGCCAAGGTCATTGTAGCATTCTGAATTTTTGTGATGGCGACAAATTCCCGTGCTGAAGCGGGTTTGAACAACGCTAGTCTGGAGAAACCGGGTTATGCCAACGATTAATCAGCTCGTTCGGAAGGGCCGGCAAAAGGTGCAGAAAAAAGCGACTACGCCGGCACTCAAGCAGTGTCCACAAAAAAGGGGGGTATGCACCCGTGTCTACACGGCGACGCCCAAGAAGCCGAACTCGGCGCTCCGGAAAGTGGCAAGAGTGCGCTTGACCAACGGCTACGAGGTGTCCGCATATATCCCGGGCGTGGGGCACAACCTGCAAGAACACTCCGTGGTGTTGGTGAGAGGCGGCCGGGTCAAGGATTTGCCGGGCGTGCGCTACCATGTGGTGAGAGGCACTCTGGATTCCATCGGTGTGAGTGATCGGAAGCAGGGCCGCTCCAAATACGGCGCGAAAGGGGCCAAGTAAGTCGTCCCGTTGACCTGTCGTAGATCGTTGAGGAGAAGATTCCATGTCGAGAAAAGGTGAAGCACCCAAACGGAACATCCTTCCGGACCCGAAATACAAGAGCAAGCTCGTGTCCAAGTTCGTCAACTGTATGATGCACGACGGCAAGCGAAGTATTGCCGAGTCGATCATGTACGAAGCCTTCGACATTATCGAAGGCAAAATGAACGAGTCGCCCTTGAAAGTGTTTGAGACGGCCATGGACAATATCAAGCCGGTCATTGAGGTAAAGTCCCGCCGGGTGGGAGGCTCCACCTACCAGGTGCCGGTGGAAGTGCGGCCGACGCGTAGACAGGCATTGGGGATCCGATGGATGATCACCTTCGCCCGCAAGCGGTCGGAGAGAACCATGGCGGAACGGCTCGCGGGAGAAGTCATGGATGCCGCCAACCGGCGAGGTGCGGCAGTCAAAAAAAGGGAGGATACCCATCGGATGGCGGAAGCCAACAAGGCCTTTGCTCATTATCGGTGGTAAAGACCAACGTTATGACGGCAGAACAGGGAGGGACGAGAGATGGCCAAGGAGAAGTTTGATCGCAGGAAGCCGCACGTAAACATAGGTACGATTGGTCATATTGATCATGGTAAGACGACATT
>Ga0207797_1002159_pt1 | contig 13778 bp, 7 predicted proteins | sample PRCRCaboRojoPR_6_FD_187275 | JGI IMG/M metagenome (GOLD analysis project Ga0207797, IMG submission 187275) | Marine sediment microbial community from Cabo Rojo, Puerto Rico - PR CR 10% Liquid 1 (SPAdes) | ecosystem: Environmental > Aquatic > Marine > Coastal > Sediment | place: Cabo Rojo, Puerto... | reverse complement strand
CTTCGGGAAAAATATTGAGGCAACTGAGATCGGCCCAGGTTGTTGATTCATCCGCCAGGTTTGAGCATAGCGGGATAATAGAAGATCCGGAATTGTGGTCACCTGAAAACCCGGAAGTATATAAAGTGATCACTGTTGTTATGCATTTTGGAGAAATTGTGGATTTTCATAATACAACTTTTGGTATCCGTAAATTGGAGTTCGATGCCGATTATGGATTTCGGCTGAATGGCGAGAAAACCCTCATTAAGGGTGTTTCCAATCATCAGGATGGCGGAGGTGCTGTTGGAGTGGCCGTACCGGAAGATACATGGCACAGAAAATTGAAATTGCTGAAGGAAATGGGATGTAATGCCATCCGCACCGCGCACCATCCTTTTCCACCTGAATTCTATAATATGTGTGATACCATGGGTTTCCTGGTTCTGGCAGATGCCATGGACGGATGGAGATATCCCAAGGCCCGACATGACTATGGGCATTATTTTGAGGAATGGTGGAAAAAGGACATGACCAACTTTGTCAGGCGCGTGCGCAATCATCCTTCGGTATTCATGTATTGCCTGGGTAATGAGGTGCGGGGATATGAATCCCAGAAGCAAAAAATGGAGGACCGCAGGAATATCGACAGCCTCTTTCAGCGGCTTGACGGAACCCGCCCTACCACTCAGGCCGGCATACATGATCCCGCTTATCTGGATGTTCATGGATTTAATGGTAACGGGGAAGAGAAAGGGGTGCTGGAAAAATTTCATCGAAATCACCCGGATATGCCTGCCATCGGTACAGAAATGACCCACACCCTCCAGACCCGTGGAGTCTACCGGACCCAGACATGGTACCGTCGCAGGGATGATCCCGCTCCATGGGAGGTAGGGAGAAGCTGGGAGGCTTTTGAACCCAAAGTTTACAAGACTCCCGATCTGACTTCAGAAGAGGTATTCACCGAATTTTCTGATCGCTATGCTTCTTCCTACGACAACCATTACGTGCGCATTAGCGTACGCGATGAGTGGCAAAGGGTAAAAAACCTGGATTACCTGATGGGGGATTTCCGCTGGACCGGTTTCGATTACCTGGGGGAATCGTTTGGCTGGCCAGCACGAACAGATAACTTTGGAGTAATTGACCTGGCCATGTTCCCCAAGGATCATTACTATCTTTACAAGAGCCTGTGGACAGAAGATCCTATGGTTCATATTCTGCCCCACTGGACCCATCCGGGAAAGACAGGAGAGGCCATACCTGTGGTGGCCTATACCAATGCAGACTCTGCTGAGTTGTTCCTTAACGGCGAATCGCTTGGCAGAAAGCCCATGACAGAGGATTTACAGATTGTCTGGAAGGTTCCTTATCAACCCGGTATTCTGGATGTTGAAGCTTACAAGGATGGGGAAGAGGTAGCTGCTCAGACCGTAGAAACAGCTGGTGATGCCGAAAAAATAAATCTTCAGTCAGACAGAAGGGTTATGGAGCCCAACAGACAGGATGTGGCTCATATCGAAGCCCATATTCTCGATGATAAAGGCACATTGGTCCCCCATGCCGGGGATACCATTCATTTTGACATTGAGGGCCCTGCCAAACTCCTGGGAGTTGAAAACGGGGACATCCTGGATCTCTCTCCCCATGATGTGTCGTATCGGAAGGCGTTTAAAGGCAAGTGCCTGCTGATGATTCAATCTACGGATCAAACCGGGGTTGTGTCCATTAAAGCTACAGCAGACGGACTGAAGAGCAGTACCATTGATATTGAGGTGCAGCAATAAATTATATTGTCGGTAATCAGCACAGGGCAATATATGGGACAAAGGAATAAAGCTGTATTAAAAGTCCTTCGTGTACTTTTAGAAATCCTTTGAGTTCCTTTGTGGTTAAATAAATTCTTTAACCACTAAGAGTTCAGAGTAAAGCACAAAGGACACAAAGTAAAGAATGGAAATTGGTGTCTTTTTTAATAGTCTATTTTAGATAATTTTCTGGCACATCTTTTGCTATATCAGCTGAAAAATGGCCCATGAAAAAAATCCTGCTCATTTTGATAACCGCATTCCTGCCTTTTACAATCCTATTGGCTCAGGAGGAAGATGAAAAAGAAATGGAAACCCTGTTGGGCAGTATTCAGTCCAGTGGGGGATATGGCGCTTTTTCCCTTCATTATGCCAGCATTGAGAACAAGCATGCTTTTATGATGGGAGCCCGGGGTGCCTGGATCGCCAACCACAGCCTTGCCCTGGGAGTGGGTGGGAAAGGATTTTTCTCGGAATATCATTACGATGACAACCTCAATGAGGAGGTCAATCTCCAGGGTTTCTACGGGGGATTTCATGTGGAGCCTATCCTGGGTGCAAAGGAAGCCCTGCATTTTGCTTTTCCTGTTATGATCGGAGGCGGAAGGATCGCCCATGCCGACAAATTTGTCGGTGACTATTACTATGAATACAACATCAATGATGTGGACGGCTTTTTTATTATAGAACCCGGTGTGGAACTGGAAGTTAATATGCTGAGATACTTTCGCCTGTCAGTGGGAGCTTATTATCTTTATACCAGTCCTATAGATCTTTACGATACTCCTGAAGATGCACTGAACGGCTTTAACTTTGGTGTGACCTTTAAGTTTGGAAGCTTCTAGCAGATTTTTCAGCCATTTATCTAAAATAATTTGGTTTGAATAATGGCCACGAATGCACGGATTAATGTTTCCTGGATCCTTCCCGCAATTCCTCCCGTATTCATAAACTTTCCCGATTATTTTAGCGGGATTCATTTATGATTTTCAGGTCTAGCGTTTTTTGTTACTTTTTTGGGCAATGCAACTTAGCGAAGCGGTCTCACGACCGAAGGGAGTTAAAAAGTAAAACATGTCTTCTGAACTATGCACTTATCATCAGGTTAAGATAAATTTGTTTGCAGCTATAGCTGCGGTAAGAATTATCCAGGATAAGATGTCGAAATAATTGGTATATTTGCAATATACACCCAAAATTTCCTTATTATGAAAATCCAGCGAACCATACGCTCGTATGTTTCTTTCATGGGTATGGCATTTCTTATGGTGATTGCCACATCCTCATGCAGGAAACTGGAAAAGCAGGAAGGACCTGTTCAGCTTAGCGGAATCTATCCCCACCTGGCTATGTTTGATAAGCAGGCAGAATGCGGTACAGGAGCTGTGGTTCCCTGGGCCGGCAGGTTATGGACGCTCACCTATTCTCCACATTTTCCCTTTGGATCGGAATCCAATAAGTTGTATTCAATCACTCCCGAACTGGAAAGAACCATACATCCGGAGAGCATCGGTGGTACCCCTGCCAACCGGATGATCCACCGGGAATCTGAACAACTGTTCATCGGTCCATATGCCGTTGATGATACGGGCGGCGTGAGGGCGATTCCCTATGACAGGATGCCCGGAAGGCCTACAGGAAATGCCCGGCATCTGACCGACCCTGAGAACAAGATCTACTATGCTTCCATGGAAGAAGGGTTCTATGAAGTGGATGTCCACAACCTGTCTGTGAACACCCTGTATAAAGATGGCAACCTGCTGGTCAGGGAAGATTCCCTTGAAGACCTGGATTCCCCCATTCTTCCCGGCTATCACGGCAAAGGGTTTTATTCCGGCCAGGGTCGACTGGTTTATTCCAACAATGGAGAACGATCCGATCTGGCCCTGGAGCGATCGGACATTGAATCGGGTTGCCTGGCTGAGTGGCAGGACAGCACATGGAACGTGGTGCGACGCGATCAGTTCACAGAAGTCACCGGCCCCGGCGGGATTTACGGAAATGATAATCCTGCTGAGGATCCCATCTGGAGCATTGGCTGGGACCACCGATCCCTGATTTTAATGATGCTCGATGATGGAGAGTGGCATTCCTACCGTCTGCCCAAAGCCAGCCATTGCTACGACGGTGCTCATGGCTGGAATACCGAATGGCCAAGGATAAGAGATATTGATGAGGATGATCTTATGATGACCATGCACGGAACATTCTGGAGGTTTCCGGAATCATTTTCTGCCGGCAATACCTCAGGAATAGCACCACGATCCACTTATCTCAAGGTGATAGCCGATTTCTGTCGCTGGAACGACCAAATCGTAATGGCCTGTGATGATGCAGCCAAAAGCGTTTTCCAGAATACAAGAAAGATCAAAAACGAGGCGGCTGCCCCGGGCCAGTCCCAATCCAATTTGTGGTTTGTAGAGCCCAATCAGCTTGATAATTTTGGTCCCCCTTTGGGGCGTGGTGCCGTATGGCTTGAAGATGATCTTGAAGCAGGAGAGGTCTCCGAACCTTATCTTTTTAATGGTTACAGTCATCGTATGATCCATTTGGCACATGAATCCGATGATACAGTATCCTTCCGGCTTGATATTGACCAAAAGGGAACAGGTAACTGGAATCCGATGAAGATCATAGAGGTACCACCCCATGGATATCGCTGGCATGTCTTTGATGAAAGAAGAAAAGCCCAGTGGATAAGGATTACAACTGATGTGCCGGTCCCTTCTGCCACCGCCTGGTTTCATTACAGTGGAAAGGATGCAAGAAGTAAAAAACCTGCTTCAATATTTAAAGGTCTCTCCAATAGATCTGCAGAAAATAAATCCGGTGCCATCCTTTGGGCCCTTGGAAACAACCAGCGAAAACTGGGCCTTGCGGCAACAAAACAAGAAGGGGGTGAGACAAAAACCCTGGGTTATTATGAGCTTGACAGCACGCTGACGCTTACAAAACAAGAGGATCAGGAAATGCTCAGACGGGTAAAAAAAGCGGCACCCAAAGAGAATAACATCCGTGTTGATGAAGCTTCAATCATCATCAGGGGAGAAAATGCGGGCAAACAATACCGGTTGCCCAAAAGAAACAGTGAATATTACCCGGACACATCGCTCGGCTGGCCACGTATTGCCCGTGAAGTGGTTACCGAACGGGACCTGATGAACTGCGGTGGTACTTTTTACGAGGTACCTTCAAGAATGGCAGGGGGGATCGGAAGGATGCGCCCGGTAGCCACCCACAATTTCCATATCTATGATTTTGTCTCCTACCGCGGTTTGCTGGTAATGAGCGGTGTTTCAGAGGAAGATCAGGCAGACAATCCACATGTCATTACATCGGAATATGGCAATTGCGCGGTTTGGGCCGGTGCATTAGATGATCTCTGGAAGATGGGCAAGCCCCGTGGCGTTGGAGGTCCCTGGAAGAATGAGCCGGTAGAAGCCGGCGAACCCTCAGATCCTTACCTGATGACCGGTTACGATAATAAGGAAATGCTGCTGAAGCATGATGCCGAAGATACGGTCACTTTCCGGGTTGAGGTGGACATTAACGGTAATGGACTATGGAAAACCTATGGCATTTTCAATGTGAGGCCGGAGAAATCCTTTGAGCACAGTTTCCCGGAGGGATTTTCTGCGTACTGGGTGCGTGTTCGAGCCAACAGCGATTGCCAGGCTACTGCGTGGTTTACCTATAACTGATGGCCACCAATGCTGGTGAGTATATTTAACCATATAAGTCATATAAGGACAAATACACGCTTCTATGCCTTATATGGTTCAAAAATCTTTTAGCACCGACGCTTCGGGGACCGGTAGCCGCCGGTCGTCCGAAGGTCTGGGTCTGTTAGTGTTATCTAAGGTTTTTGTAAGTAGCTACACTTGATATCTTTGTATGCCGAAATACCATTGTTATTCAATTTAATGGCTATTGTTTTCCATATGCGGTCTAAAAATTGGTCCGTTTCTTTTAGCCAATCCCCAGGGCTTTCTGGTAACAAGCCAATGAAATAGGCCTCAGGCTGAGCTCCTCCCTTTCCAAGGCAGGCGGGGAAAGATAGGACACATGGAGAAACAAATAGGAAGAAAATATATCATGGAGAGCAGCTTAAGGGGAATCTTAATATCATTTCTGCCACCGAATGACGATCAATGACAATTTAATGATTTTTTCATTTGTGGCCTTAGGGCTTGCCGACTGCCAACTTATTCACAAAACTCCTGTCAAACAATCAAATGACCATTAATGACAACTGAATGACTACATAATGACAATCAATGACAATTAATGACTTTTAGATATTCCTGTCCTCCTTTGCTATCTTTCCTCTCTATTCCTATTAATACTCACTAACAAATCAGAGGGTTTACTTCTCCGCCGACTGCTTCTCCTCCCTCAGTTCCGAGGGTGTTACACCCATCTTCTTCTTAAACAGGCGTGTGAAATAATGCTCCGACTGAAAACCGAGCTCCAGGGCAATTTTTTTAATCGGTTTGTCAGATTCAGACAATAGCTCTTTTGCCTTTTGCAGGCGGAACATGTTGTGGTACTGAAGCGGCGACATCCCGGTGTATTTTTTGAACATCTTACGGAAGTGGGAATACCCCATATTACAGGTTAGGGCCAGCTTTTCCATATCCACCGCTCCGCTGTATTGTTCCTGAAGCCTCATTCTGGCGTGACGTATCTTACGCTCAACTTCCTTACCGTTGAATCCCTGGTTTTTGATCACATACAATATGTTTCCCAAAAGCTGAATAAGCAGACCGGTACAAACATATTGAAAACCCGGCTTTTCATCATGAACCAGGTCAATGATCTGGTTGAACAGTTGCATCAAATTGTCGTGGAAACCAATGCTCAGTACGGAGGGATGGTTGCAAAGTATCTCGCTGTGTTGAAACAGGTATCTGGCATAGATTCCGGAAAAACCAATATAATGTTCACTCCACCCTGTTTTTGAAGAGGGTTTATAGCGATGCCATTGTCCGGGATAGACCAGCAGTATGGATCCTGGTCCAACCTGGTAACGGCCGAATTCTGTTTCCATGATACCCTCGCCCTCGGTTATGTAATTGATTTGGTATTCCTCCAGGGTACGGCCTTCTTCCCAGGTAAAATAATATTCTTCAGGGTGTTCGTTTGACGGATATTCCGCTTGTGGCGGGATTATTGCTTTTCCTGCTACGGTAAGGTAAATGCCCCAGTTTTGTTCTGATTCATTAGGGGTTACATACTGAAATAACTCATTATCCATTATTACATGGTTTTAATTTGACAAATATGTACTTACCTACCCCTAATTGCAAATATGGTGATAAAAATATAAAAAAAGATCATTTTGTGCAACATTTTCGCCAAAATGTGCATTGCTTTTTATTGAACTTGTCCATATCTTTCACCTGTCAATGATTTTAAGTTTTTTATTAATTTATACCACAGAAAAGAAATAAATTTATCACCTTATAATTCTACCCATCAACTTAATACAGAAAGGAGGCCGCCCTTAAAAAAATAATCCATTATTAATCACTTAAAAAACAAGAAAAAACGGGAAATGCTGGCACATTCCCCGTTCATCTTTAGCTAAAAACTTACCCAATTTTCAACTAAAAATCATTCAAAACTATGAAAAAAAACACGCATTTCATTGTTCATTGGTTGGTGCTGATTGTATTGTTTAGCGGTTATATTCTGTTCAATCCGCTTACAGCATCGGCCAATTCTGTTATGGCAGGAGAGGAAAGTTCCTTTCTGAATTCAGTAAACCTGCTTCAGCAGCAAATTGAGGTAACCGGGAAGGTTACCGATGCAGAAACCGGTGAATCGCTTCCGGGAGTGAATATTGTGATACAGGGCACCACCACTGGTGCTACCACTGACATGGATGGAAACTATAGTATTGAGGCTCCTGCCGATGCCACGTTGGATTTTACTTTCGTGGGTTATCAGCCCCAGTCAATCAATGTGGATGGCCGCCAGGAGATCGATATTGAATTACAGCCCGCGGTTACTGCAATTGAAGAGGTTGTGGCCATCGGGTATGGTACACGTGTCAAGGAGGAGCTGACGGGTGCTGTTGCTTCCGTTTCTGAAGAATCACTGGAGGTATCTACTGAGCCAAGCGTTATGAGCCGGCTCCAGGGCCAGGCTCCGGGTGTTACAGTTACTTCTTCCGACAGGCCCGGTGGTGATGCTACCATCCGTATCCGTGGTGTAGGGACCATTAACGATCCCAACCCGTTGTACATCATTGACGGGGTCCCCGCAGGACCGGGAAACAACGTTAGCCCTAGTGATATTGAGTCCATATCCATTCTGAAAGATGCCTCTTCGGCTGCCATTTACGGTACCCGTGGTGCCAACGGTGTGGTCATTATCACTACCAAGCGTGGTCGTACCAATCAGGAGCCTAAAATTACCGTAACCGCCAGGACCGGTGTTACCCAGGCGACCAACCAGTACGACCTGCTAAATACACCGGAATATGCCGAAGCCGTATGGTTGTCATTTAAAAACAGGGGTGTTGAACCTGCTCATGCACAATATGGTTCCGGGGAAACGCCGGTAATACCGGATTATATTTTGCCTGCCGGAGCCATGGAAGGTGATCCGGCTGCAGATCCCACACTTTATGACTATCCAGATTATGTCATTTTTGAAGCCAATAAGACAGGGACCAACTGGTACGACGAGATCTACCGCAATGCCATGGTGCAAGAATATGGTATAACTGTAAGCGGCGGAGGCAACAACACCACTTATGCTTTTTCAGGTAACTACCTGGATGAAGAAGGTATCCTGAAACATACCAATTTCAAAAGGTATAACTTCCGGCTGAACTCCGATGCCAAATTCAACGACTGGGCCAAGGTGGGTGAATCATTGCAGGTGTTTTACATTGATGAGCATGGAAATCTGGGCGATGACGGCGAAGGTACGGTTATTTCCCAGGCTTATCGTTCACAACCCATCATCCCTGTTTACGACATCAAAGGAGATTTTGCCGGTTCCCGTGCACCGGAAATGGGTAACTCAGCCAACCCGATGAGAATGCTTTATGATGCCCGGAATAACAATGGCAGATGGGCCAGGGTACTTGGTAACGTGTTTGGAGAGCTTACCCCGGTGGAAGGGCTTACCTTTAAAAGTTTGCTGGGTTACAATTATGGCCAGTGGAACTATAAAGGATACATTCTACCAACTTATGAGCATTCCGAGCCCAACAAAGTCAACGGATTGAATATGGATTCCAACTATTCGATGCAGTGGAACTGGTCCAATACGTTGAATTACAGCCGTGAATTTGCTGATATTCATCAATTCGAAGTTACATTGGGCACGGAAGCCATCGAAAACAAATGGCAGTCACTAAATGCCAGCAGAAGGAACTATTTCTCGGAAGATCCCAAGTATATGGAGCTGAATGCAGGGGAATCGAATAAGGATAATAGCGGTGCGGGTTCTGAATGGTCGCTTTTTTCGATATTCGGACGTATCAATTACGACCTGATGGGAAAATACTTCCTGGAAGCCACTGTACGCCGTGACGGTTCGTCACGGTTTAGCGAGGCCAACCGCTATGCCACATTCCCGGCTGCTTCATTTGCCTGGATGCTTTCGAGGGAAAGGTTTATGGACGCTACCAGCAACTGGCTGGATCTACTCAAATTGAGAGCCGGTTGGGGATTGTCCGGTAACGATAGAATCGGGAATTACAATCCCTACTCCACATTTAGGGCAGATCCATATAAGTCGGCTTATTCACTCAGCGGATCCAATACTGCAGCGGCATCAGGATTTATGCCATCCGCATTGGGTAACCAGACTGTGACCTGGGAAGCAACGGAAACACTCAATTTTGGTCTGGATGCCAATTTGTTTGGCAACCACGTGAATCTCTCTGTGGATTACTGGCAAAGAAACACCAGCGACATGCTTTTCCAGGAACCCATTCCGCAAGTAATGGGTGTGGCTACGGCTCCTTATGTGAACATTGGTAAGATGAAAAATACAGGATTTGATATTGAAGCCGGCTACAACAACAAGGCACTCAATGGTAAATTAACCTATGCCGCCAGTCTTACCTTTTCTCATTATAAGAATGAGATTGAACAACTTTCCGGTGATCCGGACAGGACCATTGATGCAGGTAGCAACAGGCAAAAGACCTATACCCGTTATGCCAATGGAACTGAATATCCTGAATTCTTCGGTTATGTGGTAGAGGGTATTTTCCAGACCCAGGAAGAAGCAGATGCCCATCCGCAATATACCACAACGGATTACAACCAGCCGGGCCACTTTAAATACAAGGATGTGAACGGTGACGGAACCATCACTCCTGAGGACCGAACCTTTATTGGAAGTCCGCATCCCGATTTCACCGGTGGTTTGAATATTGACCTGGGATACGGTGATTTCGACCTGAACATGTTCTTCTACGGTAGTTATGGGAATAAGATGGTCAATTATGTATCCCGCTGGATTGATTACGGCATGTTCAACGGAGGGCTGAGCAAGGATGCACTTTATAAGTCATGGGGCAGCCCATACCTGGATGACAATAAGAAGGCCAAACTTCCTATGTTGGACTATGATGCCATCTCACAGGAACCTTCCACAGCCTTTATTGAAGATGCTTCTTACCTGAGAATGAAAACACTCAGGCTGGGTTACACCTTGCCGGAGAACTTGCTTTCCAGGGCTCAGATCAAGAGCCTCAGGATATACGCGCAGGTAACCAACCTTTTTACTATTACAGATTACAGCGGCCTTGATCCGGAGTATGATACGGCAGGAAGCGGCATGGGTCTGGACCGTGGAGCATGGCCGACACCGCGTGAAATCCGGTTTGGTGTTCAGCTTGGATTATAATTATAAGATATGTTGAAAATTAAATATCAAAATACAATGAAAAAACTATGGATAATCATGGCTGCTATTTTGGTAGTGACCATAATGAATAATTGTTCCGATGATTTTCTGAAGAAGGAACCATTGGGGGTTACTTCGGAAAATGTATTTTACGATGAAAAGGGGATTGATGCCCTTTTGACAGGTACCTATGCTGTTGTCCCCGGTAGTTCTCAATGGGAAGTCTCATGGGGAGCATCTATACATAACTGGACCTATGGTTCTGCAGCCTCTGATGATGCCTACAAGGGATCTGAATTTACTGACCAGGTGCCGGTGAATGATATCGAACGCTGGGAGGTACAATCCACCAATAACTACCCGGCAGATAAGTGGGAATTGTGCATTGGCATGGGTGTGGACCGTGCCAATAAAACCCTTAAGGTGATCAATCAAACGGAAGCAGATGGTACCATAGATGCTACAACAGCTAATCAATACAGAGCAGAAACCCGTTTCTTAAGGGGCCTTTTCAATTTTGAGGCCTGGCTGGTTTTTGGGGATTACATTCCCATTATTACGGAAGAAACGGAGAACCCGGCACAGGTTTCTAATGAGAACCCTGAAGGCGCTGTGTTGGATCACATCATCTCCGATCTTAAGTTTGCCTGGGAAAATTTACCCGCAACACAGGACCAGGTGGGTCGTGCAACCAAATATGCCGCCATGGCACTTGCTGCAAGGGCTCACCTCCAGGAACTGGAATATGCAGAAGCCAAACCATTGCTTGATAACATCATCAACAGTGGAGAATTTGAACTGATGCCCGATTTCATCGACAACTTCAACATTGAGACCAACAACAATGCCGAATCCATCTTTGAAATCCAGGCCAATGTTAATGACATCAATGCTTCGATGAATGCCGAAATGGGAATCGGGTTGAACTGGCCGCATGGAGGTGATATTGGTATGTGCTGCGGATTCCACCAACCCTCTCAAAACCTGGTAAATGCCTACAAGGTGGATGAAAACGGGCTGCCCATGTTCGATACTTTTAATGATGAAGATCTGAAAAATGATGCCGGTATTTCTTCAGAGGAAGAATTTATCCCTTCCGATCACCCGGTGGATCCGCGTCTTGACTGGACGGTAAGCCGAAGAGGGATTCCCTATAAGGACTGGGGCATCAACCGCGGAAGCAACTGGATCAGGAAGCAGTCAGACGGTGGGCCTTATCTGCCAGCTTCCAAGCCATTTTTCAAGAAATCGGAACGTTACAATCTGTCTACCACAACCGGCTGGCAAAGCGGTGTGAACGCCAATAATTACCGTTATCTCCGTTACAGCCATGTATTGCTGTGGAGGGCTGAAGTGGCTGCTTTCGAAGACGACCTGGAAACGGCACGCGAATATGTGAACATGATTCGCGACCGGGCTGACAATAAGGTCGTCATGGGAAGGGTGCAGATCTATGAACTTCCCGCTTCGGTTTATCCCTGGGGCGAGAATACTACGGATGCCGATTATATGACCGGCGGCGACGTGGATTGGACACAACCGGCCGCCAATTACCAGATCGGTCTTTATCCGCCTTTTGCCAGTAAGGAAGAGGCCATGGAAGCAGTTCAGTGGGAACAGCGGCTGGAATTTGCCACCGAAGGCCGTCGTTTCTTTGACCTTAGGCGGTGGGATGAACTTCCCAACAAGATCGGGGGCAAAAGCATGGCTGAAATCCTGAATGAATTTGCGGAAGCCGATTTGAGGGTAAGATCTTCATTTATGGAGGGTGCCACATTCAGCGAAGAGGATAAATATCAACCCATCCCGCAGGATCAGCTCGATCTCCAGCCGGATGTGCTTGTACAACGGCCTGAATACAGATAGGGTCTGATTGATCAATTTATCCTGAATTATTCCCAAAAAAAGAGACTGCTTTATATCAGCATAAAGCAGTCTCTTTTTTTTATTTATAAAGTTTATAAATAATTTGTTTTTGTCTAAAATTCAATTGTTTGTATCTGTTTGATAGAAAAATGATCATTTTGTGCAAAATTTTTCCCAAAATGTGCATTGATTTTAATATCAGCATTCCATATTTTGCGCATGTTAACATTTTTTAAAAATTTTTAAATTTTTGTTGCTACCACAGAAGAAAAGCTTGCATTATACTGAATGTTAACATAAAACAGAAAGGAGGCTGCCCATGCAAAACCAACCCTAAGCCAGTTACTGAACAGATTCAGTTACAGAAAAAAGAAGACGGGAAATGCTGCCACATTCCCCGCCAATTCTTAGTCAAACAAGCAAATTGTAAACTAAAAATCTTTCAAATTTATGAAAAAAGAGATGCATTTCATTATTCAATGGTTGATGCTATTTGTTCTTTTTTGCGGTTATATTGTATCTTCCCCGCTGTCAGCATCAGCCGATCCAACCTTAACAGGTGAAAACAATGCCATCCGGCATTCAGGTGACCTGCTTCAGCAACAAATAGAGATCAGTGGGCAGGTAACAGATGAAGAAACAGGTGATCCCCTGCCGGGAGTTAATATTGTAGTAGCGGGAACCACAACAGGTGCTACCACCGATATGGATGGCAATTATACCATTGAAGCTCCCACTGATGCAACATTGGTTTATTCCTTTGTGGGGTATCAGCAGCAATCAATAGAAGTGAACGGAAGACAGGAGATCAGTGTTCAGTTACAACCGGCCGTTACCGAAATTGAAGAGGTAGTAGCTGTTGGCTACGGAACCAGGAGGGCAGGTGAAGTTACCGGTTCTGTCTCATCTGTTCAGGCGGATGACATAGCCGATATTTCACCGGTGAATATTTCCGAAACTTTAAAAGGTACTACCTCCGGTGTAACGGCAGTTGAATCCCATACCCCTGGAGAAGGTGCCACCATTCGTGTTCGTGGTCTTGGTACCATTAACGATGCCAGCCCCTTGTGGGTTGTAGATGGTGTTCCGGGAGGCGGCAGTGTCAGCCCCAATCAGATTGAGTCCATCTCCATTCTGAAAAGTGCGGCTGCACAGGCTATCTATGGTGCACGGGCTGCCAATGGCGCCATACTGGTAACCACCAAATCCGGTCAAACGGGTCAGAAAACGCAGATCAACATAAGC
>Ga0207797_1002158_pt1 | contig 13787 bp, 9 predicted proteins | sample PRCRCaboRojoPR_6_FD_187275 | JGI IMG/M metagenome (GOLD analysis project Ga0207797, IMG submission 187275) | Marine sediment microbial community from Cabo Rojo, Puerto Rico - PR CR 10% Liquid 1 (SPAdes) | ecosystem: Environmental > Aquatic > Marine > Coastal > Sediment | place: Cabo Rojo, Puerto... | reverse complement strand
CGCTGAGAAGGACGTCAGCACCGGGTCCCCCATAGGACCAAGTCCGGAGCCCCAAATCCGTCAATAGGCGGATGGGACAGTCGCATGGAAATCTGGGACCCCGCCGGGAGACGAAGCCCGGCGGCGCGAAAAGGAGGGGCCACACTGACAGAAGAGAAAAGTCGTCCACGTTTCACCTGAAACGTCCAGCTCGCTTCTCCGCCTCCGTCCCATCCCTCTCCCTTGCTTCCGGCCGTGATCCCAACCCATCCTCCCTGAGCTCAGAACGGGCCGCGGATCGGGCCGGACCCGAATCCCCAAACCAGAGCTCGGCTTCCGCGCCACACTTTTCCGCGCCCATGCACAATTCCTGGAGACCCATCCATGACAACCGATCTGACTCCTGGCTCCACCCGGATTCGGCAGATCCCTCTCATCGCGACTCTTGCCATCCTCCTCCTGTCGGCTCTTCCAGATTCAACGGCCGCCGCGCCGCCCCAGACCCCGGAGGACACCCTGGGCCGAATGGCCCCTCCGGACACCACTGCCCAGGGACTGAAGCGGATGACGGTAGACGATTACGCCCTCTGGCGCTCCGTCGGCGAGACCGCCATCTCTCCGGACGGCCGCTGGGTCACCTACGCCTACTCCCAGTGGGAGGTGGACGATTCCCTCTTCATCGCCCCGGTGGACGGAGGCGATCCCCACGTGGTGGTCCGGGGGAGCGACCCGGAGTTCAGCGCCGACACCCGCTGGGTGGCCTACTTCATCAACCCGGAAGAAGACGAAGACAGGGGAGGCGGAAGCGGAGGATCTTCCGGAAGCCCTTCCAGCGGTTCCCGGAACGAAGAGAGTGATGACGAGGAGGAGCGGGCCCTGGAGGTCCGGGAGCTGGCCACCGGCGAAAGCCGCCGATGGGAGAAGGTCGAGGCCTTCGCCTTCGCCGATGAGGCCGGGGTGCTGGTGGTGAAGAAGACGGCCACCGATTCCCATGCCGAGCACGAGGGGACGGACCTCATCGTCCGGCATCTCTCTTCAGGAGAAGAGGAGCTCCTATCCTACGTGGATGAATGGGAGCTGGACGAGAAGGGGGCCCGCCTGGCCTACACCCTGGACACCCCGGACGGGGAATCCAACGGCGTCCATGTCCTGGACCTGGCGACCCGGATTCGCCGGGTCCTGGACCAGGAGCGGGAGGCCGTCTACGCCCGTCTCACCTGGGGGGACGAGAGGGATCACCCCGCAGCTGATGCCCTGGCCGTCCTGAAGGGAACCGAGGACGAGGACCTGGTGGAGACGGAGAACGCCCTTCTTCTCTGGCCGGCCCTCTCCGAGTCCGACGAAGAGGTGGTCCTGGATCCTCGCTTGGCCCCTTCCGAACGTACTCCGGACCCCTTCCCCGAAGACTGGGTCCTGAGTGAGAAGGGCTCCCTCCGCTGGTCTCCCGACGCCACCAGGATCTTCGTGGCCACCCGGCCCCAACTTCCGGCGCCGGGCACGCTCTGCAAACCGCCGAAGAAGGGGCAGACCCCGGGCGACGAAGAAGAGAGCCCGGGCGACGAAGAAGAGAGCCCAGGCGACGAGGAAGAGAGCCCGGAAGCGGAGGAAGGCAAAGAGGGGAAAGACCAGCAGACCCCGGACAGCACCGACGCCGACGGCCCCACCATCGTGCGCATGGCCTCCCGCTACGGCCCCGACGGTCGGCCCCTGGGGCCGGAGGAGGTCCTCAACGGCACCTGCCCCGAGTTCATGGCCGACGTGGACATCTGGCACGTGAAGGACGATCGCCTCCAGTCCGTGCAGATGGTCCGGGCCCGCAGGGACCGGAACCGGACCTACACCGCCGTGGTGCACATCGACCAGGGGGCCAGGGGCGACTCCCCGGACCAGGACCCGGCCCTGGCCGGGGCCCACGGCTACGGCACCCCCAACACCCAGGCACAGCGGGCCCGCTTCATCCAGTTGGCCGACACCACCATGGAACGGGTGGAGATCAGCGCCAACGGCCGTCACGCCATGGGCCGAGACCACGACCCCTACATCTCCGACTGGAAGCCCAACTACGCCGACTACTACCTGGTGGACCTGGAGACGGGGGAACGGACGCCGGTCCTGGAACGACAGCTCCGGACCCTGGGGTTCAGCCCCGACGGACGGCACTTCCTCTACTGGAAGGATCGCCACGTCTGGAGCTACGACGTGGCCGACGGAGAGCACCGGAATCTCACCGACGGCCTTCCCGTCACCTTCGAAAACGAGCAATACGACCGGATGGGGGAAAAGCCGCCTCACGGGGTCGCCGGTTGGACGGCGGACAGCACCGGCGTGATCCTGGAGCACCGCTACGACCTCTGGCACCTGCCCCTGAACGGAGAAGACGCCACGGACCTCACGCAGGGCACCGGCATCGACCGGGAGATCCGCTTCCGGATCGTGGACCTGGAGCCGGAGGAGGAGCTGGTGGACCTCTCCGAGCCCCTGACCCTCTCGGCCTTCGGTCAGTGGACGAAGAAGGCGGGTTTCTACCGCCTCGAGGATGGGGACCTCCGGGAGCTGGTTCTGGCCGACGCCCGCTTCGGCCGGCCCACGAAAGCCGACTCCACCGACCTGGTCCTGTTCACCCGTGAGGACTTCGAGACTTTCCCCGACTACCACGTGGCGGGACTGGACTTCCAGGAACCGCAACAGGTTACCGACGCCAACCCCCAGCAGGCCGAGTTCAACTGGGGCCGGAGGATCCTCTTCGACTACGAGACGCAGGACGGAATCCGACTCCAGGGCACCCTGGGCATTCCCTACGACTACGTGGAGGGGGAGAAGAGGCCCATGATCATCAGCTTCTACCAGAAGCTATCCCAGAACCTCCACGACTATCCCATGCCCATCTTCCGGGATACCCCCATGTTCGCCGAGTACGTGAGCGCCGGGTACCTGGTCATGAACCCGGACATCCACTTCCGTCTGGGAGCCACACACCAACAGATGCTGGAGTGCATCAACCTGGCCATCGACAAGGTGGTGGAGATGGGCTACGCGGATCCGGACCGGATTGGCCTGCACGGCCATTCCTTCAGCGGACAGGGAGCGGCCTACATCGCCACCCACTCCGAACGCTTCGCCGCCATCGTGGCCGGGGCCGCGGCCTCGAATCTGGTGAGCGACTTCAACCAGCTCTGGAAGAGCTCCGGGACGAACCAGCACGGCTATGATACCTACGGGCAGGGGCGATTCGGGACGAGTCCCTACGACGACTTCGAGCTCTTCGTGGACCAGTCCGCCACCCACAACGCCGGAGACATGGACACGCCTCTGCTTATCCTCCACGGCACCGCCGATGGAAGCGTGGAGTGGCTCCAGGCCGTGGAGCTCTACAACGGGCTCCGCTGGTTCGGGAAGAACGTCATCCTCATGTCCTATCCCGGAGAGCCCCATCACCTGAGGGTGTGGGAGAATCAGAAGGACTTTCAGATCCGGATGCGCCAGTTCTACGACCACTACCTCTGGGACAAGCCGGCCCCCCGTTGGATGGAGAACGGTCGCAGCTTCCTGGAGAAGGAACGGGACCGGGCCATGGTCCGGGAGGCCGGTACGAAAAACGAGAAGGAATAGTCAGGCGGGCCGGGTCGAATCAGGCGGGCCGGCCCGAATCAGGCGCGCCACGGGGAATCAGACAGGCCAGTCACGGAGGATCCGCTCCGTCTCCTCGGCGTGGGTGCTCTCGTCCCGGATCATGTCCTCGAGCTGGACCACCAGACCCGTGTCGCCGAACTCCTCGGCCTGCTTGGCCCGCTCCTTGTAATCGACGATGGCCTGCTTCTCCGCCGCCAGGACGGCTTCCAGCATCTCCCGGTTCGTTCCCGGGGCCGGCTGCTCGTTCGGGGTGGTGGTGGGCTCGCCGCCCAGGGCCACGATCTTGTTGGCCAGGAACTGGGCGTGGCCCTGCTCGTCGGCGACCTCCTCCTCGAAGAAGGCGGCCAGCTGGGGACGGTAGGGGCCTGTGGCCTTGGCCGCGTAGGTGAGGTACTGAATGATGGCTCCGAACTCTCCGGCCAGATCCTGGTTCAGTCCCTTGATCAGGTCTTCCTTGCTCATGGCGTTCTCCTTCGCGTTGAACTACGTGATCGCTTCGATTCCACAGGTCCTGCTACTTGCCGCATACCTCCACACCCGGAAAAACGGTTCGTACGAGGGGGACTCACCGGCTCCCACATATGACCTTCCCGGCTGAGGAGGGTTATTCCCTGCAGAGGCGGCGGACGAACCGCACGAGCCGTTCCCGGAATTCGGGATCGAACACAGATCGTGGATGAATCACAGATCAAGGAGCGGGTGGAGGAGCTGACGGACCGGGCGCCCAGAGGCAAGCTCCGGTTCTTCTCCGATACCTCCAGGTACATGGACATCGGCGCCGGGGACGTCATACGCCTGGCGGACCGGCACTACTTCGTCTACGGCGAGGAAACCGAGGGTCGGTTCGGAATCGACGAGCAGCCGAAGTTCTGGGTGAAACGGGCCTGGGACCTGGAAGAGGGAGAGCGGAAGATCCTGAAGCTGGCCTTCTTCGAGACCTTCACCATGGATGTGGGGGACGTGCCGGTGGAGTGCTTCCGAAGTCCCCGGAAAGAGGCTCGGATCCTGGAGAAGACCCGGGGAGACCCCAGCTTCATGCAGGGCATCACCCGGGAGGATGAGGTGGGGAACGTGGTTCGGATCCTGGACCGGATCCGGGGAACCTCCATCTACAAGCGCATCCAGAACGTCACGTCGGATCACGAGACGTTCTTCCGGGAAACGTTCCCCCCTCTGTTCGACTCCCTCCTCACCGCCTTCCGGGCCATCCGGCGGCTTCACGAATCCGGGGAGATCCACGGCGACATCCGGAACGACCACCTCTGGTTGGAGAGGGAGACGGGACACTGGCGATGGATCGATTTCGACTACACCTACGAGTGGACGGAGAATCCTTTCGGGGTGGACCTCTACGGACTGGGAAACATCCTTCTTTTCACAGCGGGCATGGGGTTCTACAGCCTGGAGAACCTGGCCTACCGCCTCACCGAGGAGCACATCGAACGGCTGACCCTGGCGGAGGATGATTTCTCCCTGTTCTTCGCCCACAGGATCATGAACCTCCGGAGGCTCTTCCCCTATGTCCCCTCCAGCCTGAACCGGGTCCTCATGCGCTTCTCCCGGAAGGTGGAGGTGCTGTACGCGGATCTGGCCGAGATGATGGAGGAGCTGGATGAGGCGGCGGAGGAGCTGGGAGTGGACGGCGGCGATGCATGAGGCGAGAGGAGGGGCCTGCAGCCCGGAGCGGAGGCCCGGAAAGCAAAGGTCCTGAGGTCAGTCCAGGAGAACCAGTGGTCTTCCAGGAGGAATCACATGGCGGCGGACGCGACGAACAAAGACGATAGGAACAAGGAAGAAGGACCCGAGGTAAGGCCACCGGGACGACCCCTGGAATGTCCCCAACCTCACAAGCTCCTGGCCGCCGTGGACGAGTCACGGAACAGCGTCCGGGCCGTGGACTACCTGTCGGTCTGGGCTGCCTGCAACGAGGCGGTGGAGGTGATTCTGGTCCACGTGATCAAGGAGCCCAGCACGGACGTCCTCCCGGACCAGGACGAGCGGGATACCTACATTCGGCAGAAGGAGGAAGCGGCGGCGTCCCTGTTGTCGAAGATGAAGGAGAGGCTGGAGGCCACCGGTGTGCCGGACACCCGCATCCACACCAGGACCCTCTCCTGCAGTCCCCCGGCCACGGTGGTGGAGGCCCTCCTGGAGGAGAAGGACCGAGACGAGTACGACACCATCATCCTGGGCCGCAGGGGCATGAGCAAGAAGGAGGAGTACATCTTCGGCAGCGTCACGAACCGCCTGGTCCGGGAGATGGCAGACATCAGCGTGTGGGTGGTGGCGTGAGGACAGTCCTGCAGCGCCCCGGGGCCGATCCTACCTCTTCCCCAGCCGGTAGTGCCCCACCATCCACTCCTTCCCGCCCCGGTACCCGAACAGCTCGCTGCACGCCATGAAGAAGATCCGCCATCGCTGAAACCAGCGGGCCCCGTCCTCCGAGCCGTAGGTGGACGCGAAGACGGGCATGAGCTCCTCCCGGGCTGCGTCCATCTCCTCGAGCCAGGCCTCCAGGGTGCGCTGATAGTGGAGTCCGCTCCAGCTCCAGCGCTCCTCCACCACCAGGTCGTCCTGGAAGTGATCCAGGAGATCGGCGCTGGGCATGATGCCCCCGGTGAAGAAGTGGCGCCCCATCCAGTCCGCCGTTCCCCGGGTCTCGAAGGGGTAGGCCCGGTTCCGGTGACAGAAGAAGTGCAGGAAGAGCCGCCCGTCGTCCCGCATCCACCCGGCGATGCGCCTCAGGAGGAGCTCGTAGTTCCGCATGTGCTCGAACATCTCCACGGACACCACCCGGTGGAAGCGCTCCGCCACGGAGAACTCGTTCATGTCGGCGGCTACGACCCGGACATTCGCCAGCCCCCGGTCCGAGGCCCGGGACTCGATGAACGTCTTCTGGGCCCGGGCGTTCGTCACCGCCGTGATGCGGCTTCCGGGAAAGGCACGGGCCATCCACAGGGTGAGGGAGCCCCACCCGCAGCCCAGCTCCAGGATGTCCTGACCGTCCTCCAGGAGAGCCCGTTGAGCGGTGACGGCCAGGGCTTCCTCTTCGGCTTCGTCCAGCCCCTTTACCCCCTCCGACCACAACCCGGAGCTGTACTTCAGATGACGTCCCAGAACCCGGGCGAAGAACTCCACCGGGAGCTCGTAGTGTTGCTCGTTGGGCTTCTCCGGTATGGGAGCGATGGGCCCCGCCTTCATGACCCGGGCGAACCGGTGGGGGGAGGCCTCCGGAGCTGCGGCCTCCCGGAGCCTTCGGGCCACCATCCGGCGGATCCCCACACGGATCAGGGCGTCGGGCAGGCGCCCCTCTTCCGCCCACCCCACCGCCCGGGCCAGGAGGCTTTCGGTCAGGCCCCGGGCCTTGCCCTGGCCATCCCGGGCTGTGGTCTGTTCCTCCGTCATGACGGCCCCAGCCGTACGTAGTCCAGCCCCATCCCCGCCGCAGCGGAGAGCTCGTTCTTCCCGGCTATGCGGAAGGTGAGGGCGTTCCGGCCCTCCACCAACGCGGCCTCCTCGAGGGTTATGGTTCCCGTGGACGGCTCCGGAGCGTAGAGGTCCACCAGGGCCAGCCGGGTGTCGTTGAGCCAGACCTCCACCGCTCCGTGGTTCGGCGCCCGGGTGAACGCCACCGTCAGCGGCCTCACCTCCGGCTCCCGGACCTGGAAGAGAAAGCCCAGCTCTGCCTCCGGCGCCACGGGATAGACCCGGAGGTGGTCGTGCTTGCTCCATCCCGATCCCAGCTCTCCCGTCTTGGCGTCGGCCCCGTTGAATCCCCGGACGAAGGAGACCTGGGAGCTCAGGGCCTCCACCAGGAGGGGGGAGCCCGGAGACAGGGAATAGACCCGGTCCCCCGCCGCCTCCCATGTCGGGTAGGGAAGGAGGCGGTAGTCCTCGAAGGCGTAGAGCTTGTAGAAGCGGCGGCCCGGGAAGCGCTCCATCACGGCCCGGTTGCCGTCCAGACCCAGGTCCCGGGCGTAGACGGTGGAGGACTCCAGGAGGGGGTCATTCCGGGGAAAGAAGCTGGGATAGTAGAAGGGCGGCACGAAGACCACCGCCTCCTCCGGGGGGTCCGCCTCCACAGCCTCCACCGCGGCGGTGTTTCCGTCGAAGTAGCTCCGGGAGTAGAAATCGGCCAGGGACGGAACGTAGGCCGTCCATGCCCAGACAGCGGAAAGGCCCAGGCCCAGGTAGACGGCGTGGCGCAGCGTCCCCCCATCCCCGAGGCTCTCCATGGACGCCAGAGCCCCGGGGAGGGCACGAAGCCCCCGGGCCGTGAGGAGGACCAGGGGCCCCACCGCCGAGTAGTAGAACCGGGGCCCCAGGGCCCAGTCCTGGTACCAGTAGAAGAAGTACGCCAGAGCCAGGAGGGTGAGGGAGGCCAGGAAGAGGCCGTCCCAGGCTTTTCGACGCCCCCGGCCCACCAGGGCCAGGCCCAGGAAGGGGAGAAGCAGGGAAGGGAAGGGGAGGCCGAAGAGAAACTGGTTCAGGGCGTTGAAGTTCCGGAGGGTATGGATCCATCCCAGTCGGGGCGTGTGGGGCGTGTCCCGGAATCCGCTGTGGCCGAAGCCCGGCCGGGCATCCGCCCCGTGGAGGGCCTCGTAGCCGAACAGGAGGGGATCCCCGTTCGTGGCCTGGTTGAAGGCCAGGAGCCCTGCCACGGGGAGGGCGAAACCGATGAGGGCCACCAGCCCCGAAAGGAGGGCCCGGCCCCCTGGGCCCCGAGCTCGGCTCTCCTCTCCGGCCCCGTCTCCCCGTCTTCCGTCCCCGGCCAGTCGGCGTACCAGGACCACCAACACGTAGGCCGCAAAGGGAGCGCCCACCGCCGCCGCCGTCAGGGGCCGGATGGCGAAGGCGTAGCCCAGGGCCAGGCCGGCCAGAGCCGCGTTCCCCACCCCCCTCCTCCGGACCCAGCGGACCACCCCCAGGACGAAGAGGAGGAGGAAGAACCCGGTGGTGGTGTGGTTCATGAACTCGGTGGACATGAGGAGCAGGAAGGGAGAGAGGGCTCCCAGGAGCCCGCTCAGCCTGCCGGTGGGCTCGTCGTAGGCCTCCCGTCCGATGAAGTAGAGAAGCAGGACGGAGAGAGCCCCGAAGAGTGGGTTCACCACCCAGGGAATCCCCAGGAGCTGGCCGGCGGCCAGGAGGAGGGTGTGCCCCGGGGGGTACTGGGAGTACCACGCCCCGTCGCTGATCATGTGGGTCAGGTCGAAGGACTCCAGGGGCACCGGTGGCGGTACCGCGATGCGGCCCAGGACCATGATCCTGGCGTGGAAGAGCTGGACGATGCTGTCCACGATGTGGGGCTGGTGATGGAACAGCACGCCCCCGGCCGTGACCGTGGCACCGAACACCCACAGAAAGAGAATCCCCAGGAAGGCCCACGTCGGCGCCCCGTAGATCACAGAGAGAATCCGTCGGCCCCCTCTCTCCACGGCCGGCCCCAGGGTCGGCCAGAGGCGCACCAGACCCACTGCCGCCAGGACCACCCCCAGGGAGCCCAGCACCAGGTTCAGGATGATCTCCCATCCCTCCTCCGAGGGCAGGAGGGTCAGCAGCAGGTAGGCAAGGAGAGCCAGGAGAAGGGGGCGGGTGAGGCCGTGGGCCGGACCCGGCTCCGTTCCCCGTCCCCCACCCCCCTCCGGGGGGCTCGGCCCGTCGTGTCCACTCCCACGCCTTCGCCGCACAAGGGCCAGCGCTCCCAGGAGGAGAGCCAGGAGCAGAAGGAGGGGAAGGGAGAGATCCACCCCCGGGCCGAAGATGTCCAGCCGGAAGGAACCCCAGACTCCACGGCTGTGGACCCGGGTCATGTCCCACGGGTTGGTGTGGGGGGCGATGAGAACCAGCAGGCCGATGCCCACCAGGGCCGAAGCTGCCCCCGCCAGGCGCCCGACCCGTGGGCCACGGTTCCAGGCGTCCCCGTCGCCTACGCCGCCAGCTTTCCCACCGGAGACCGTCTCGTCCATGGACAGGGGGTTACCTTCCTCTGAGGTTCTCCGTGGTGTCTCGCGGCCGGGCCCACCCGCCCTCAGGGCTCCTCCAGCTTGCGCCGCGAGCTCATGGGTGCCAGAACAGTCCAGAACAGAGTGAATAGGAGGGCCCCGGCGGGCAAGCCGAGGGAGGATCATCTCGGAATGCCACGCCAGAGGGCGTTCACCCTCTTCCCACGTATCCTCACCGGAGTCAGCCATGTCTCCTCGCCGAAACGTGCGTCGGCCAGCCGCCCTCGTTCTGGGTCTCTTCCTCCTGGGTTCCGCCCTCTCCACGGCTCCCCCTCCCCTGGACGCCCAGCTGGCGGCCTGGCCGGAAGCTCCGGGGAGGGGCCAGGAAGAAGCCCTCACCCTGGAACGCCTCTTCGCCTCCCCGGAGTTCTTCGGGGAGCGCTTCGGGCCCGCACGCTGGCTGGACGGGGACCGCTACACCACCCTGGAACCCTCCCGGGAGCTCCGGGGTGGCAGGGACCTGGTGGCCTACCGGGCCGCCACGGGAGAGCGGGAGGTCCTGGTCTCCGCCTCGGACCTGGTGCCGCCGGGACGGGACCAGCCCCTGGCCGTGGAGGGCTACCACTGGTCCGATGACGGATCGAAGCTGCTGATCTTCACCAATACCCGGCGGGTGTGGCGTACGAACACCCGGGGGGACTACTGGGTCCTGGACCTGGAAGGGGATGGCCGGGACGGCGAGCCCCTCTACCAGTTGGGCGGGGACGTACCGGAAGCCACCCTCATGTTCGCCAAGTTCTCCCCCGACGGCAGGCGGGTGGCCTACGTGCAGGCCAACGACATCTACGTGGAAGCCCTGAGGGACGGTAACATCACCCCCCTCACCACCGACGGCTCCCGCACCACCATCAACGGGACCTTCGACTGGGTCTACGAGGAGGAGTTCAGCCTCCAGGACGGCTTCCGGTGGAGCCCCGACGGCAGCCGCATCGCCTACTGGCAGATGGACGCTTCCGGCGTGAGGGATTTCCTCCTCATCAACAACACGGACTCCCTCTACTCCTTCACCGTCCCCGTCCAGTATCCCAAGGCCGGCACCAGGAACTCGGCGGCCCGGGTGGGGGTCGTGTCCTCCACCGGGGGAGAGACCGTGTGGATGGAGCTGGAGGGAGATCCCCGGAACCACTATCCGGCCCGGATGGACTGGGCCGCTTCCTCCGACCAGGTGGTCATCCAGTACCTGAACCGCCTCCAGAACCGTCTGGAGCTTCTCCTGGGACGGGCCGAGACCGGTGCCGTCCGGGCCGTGATCACCGAGACGGACGAGGCCTGGGTGGAGGTGGTGGACGACCTGGTCTGGCTCGATGAGGGCCGGAGCTTCACCTGGGTCAGCGAGGCCGACGGATGGCGACGGGTCTACCGGGTAGACCGGGAGGACGGAGACATCCGGGCCCTCACCCCGCCGAATGAGGACATCCTCTCCGTGGTGAAGGTGGACGAGGAGGGTGGGTGGCTCTACTTCACCGCCTCTCCCCAGGATCCCAAGCGAGCCTACCTCTTCCGGGCTCCCCTGGATCCGGCGCCGGAGGCCACGGAACGCCTCACCCCTGCGGATGCCCGGGGCGTACATGGCTACCAGGTGGCTCCCGGAGCAGGATGGGCCATCCACACTGTCTCCACCTTCGACTCCCCTCCGGTCATCTCCCTGGTGGCCCTCCCCAATCACCGGGGGGTCCGGACCCTGGTGGACAACCGGAGCCTCCGGGAGCGGGTCGCCACCGTGCGCTCCGGCTCCGTGGAGTTCTTCCGGGTGGCCATCGACCAGGAGCTGGAGCTGGACGGGTGGATGATGAAGCCCGCCGACTTCGATCCCGACCTCACCTACCCGGTGCTCACCTACGTTTACGGCGAGCCCGCCGGCCAGACCGTCCGGGACCGGTGGGGTGGGACCACCATGCTCTGGCACCACTACCTCACCCAGCAGGGCTACGTCGTGGTGAGTCTGGATCCCCGGGGCACCCCGGCCCCCCGGGGTCGGGCCTGGCGAAAGGTCGTCTACGGGGAAGTGGGCACCCACGCCTCCCACGACGTGGCCATGGGCATCAGGGTCCTCCTGGAGGAACGCCCCTACCTGGATCCGGACCGGGTGGCCATCTGGGGATGGAGCGGCGGGGGATCCCAGACCCTGAACTGCCTCTTCCGCTACCCGGAGATCTTCGGCACCGGGATGGCCGTGGCGCCGGTGCCGGACCAGCGTCTGTACGACACCATCTACCAGGAGCGCTACATGGGCCTCCCCCAGGACAACCCCCAGGGCTACGCCAAAGGCTCACCCATCAGCTATGCCCACCAGCTGGAGGGCAACCTCCTCCTGGTCCACGGCACCGGGGACGACAACGTCCACTACCAGGGCACCGAGGTCCTCATGAACCGTCTCATCGAGGCGGGCAAGCCCTTCGACATGATGGCCTACCCCAACCGGACCCACGGCATCTACGAGGGGCCCGGCACCACCCTTCACGTCTACAGCCTCCTGACCCGGTACCTGACGGATCACGTGGAGGCGGGAGCCCGCTAGCCCGAGGCTCCGGCGCCGATTAGGATTCTCATCCCACACTCCAGACACGGTCGCTCCAGGAGGAGGAGACACCATGGCACAAGCACGGGAAGCACCTTCCATCTCCATGGCGAACACGAAGAAGGAGATGCTGGCAGCCTACCAGGAGATGAAGACCATCCTGGAGGAACAGGGGCAGGAGCTCCTGGATGCCGACGCGGAGAAGGAGGCCTGGCGAAGAAAGGCTGCGGAGGAAGCGGCGCAGCGGACGGAGTCCGAGGATCCGGTCCGGAGGATCCACGACCTGCGCTCAGACATCGGACGACAGCTCACGGAGCTGGCCGGGAACTTCGAACGAGAGAAGGAGGAGTACGGGCGGCTGAAGCAGGCGGTGGAAGACAAGACCGCCGAGCTGGACCGGATCTACGAGGTGGAGACGGCCGCGGCGGACCTGCGGGCCCTCCTGGAGGCCCACAGGAGGGAGAAGGAAGCGTTCGAAGAGGAGATGGCCCAACGGCGGCAGGAGTTCGACCAGGAGATGGAGGCCCGGAAAACGGCCTGGGAGAGGGAGAAAGAGGACTACGAGGAGAGGCGGGAGGAAGAGAAGGCCCGGGCGGAGCGAGAGCGGAAACGGGATGAGGAGGAGTTCCAGTACGCCCTGAAACGGGAGCGGGAGCAACGGCGGAACGAGCTCGAGGACGAGATGGCGGCCCTGGAGAAGGAGATCGCCCGGAAGCGGGAGGAGTTCGAGCGGGAGAGGGCCGAAAGGGAGGAGAGCCTGGCCCGCCGGGAGGAAGCGGTGGCGGAGCGGGAGAAGCAGGTGGAAGAGCTCCAGGCCGCCGTGGACGGATTTCCCGCTCGCCTCGAGGAAGAGGCCGCCCGTGCCGTGGAGAACACCACCGAGCGGTTGCAGGCGGAATTCGCCAGTCGGGAAGCCCTCCTCAAGAAGGAGTTCGAGGGAGCACGAAACGTGCTTGAGGGCCGGATCGAGGCGCTGGAGAACCTGACCCGGAACCAGGAGAAGCACATCGCCACCCTCACGTCCCAGCAGGAGAAGGCCTACGAGAAGGTGCAGGAGATCGCCAGCAAGGCCGTCTCCAGCGCCGGGGAGCGCTTCGCCGGCTGGGGGGCCCCGGAGCGGCCGACCCGGGCTTCCGGAGAGGACCGGGGCTGAACGGAAGCTCCCCCCGGGTTCCTGAACCCCTTTGTTGACCCGCCCCGAAACCTGAATTAAAACTACATCGTATGGAATAGCGAAGGCTTCTTCGAGGAGGCTCCCGGGAAGGCGCGGCTCGGGGAGCGCCTCTTGAGAATGGCGGAGACCCACGTATGTCCACGAGCGTACCCGGCGATTTCGAGCAGCAGGTCCTCCTGGCCGTGTGGCGCCTGGAGGAGGACGCGTACGGGACCACCGTCCGGGACGAGCTGGAGGAGCGGACCGGGCGCCCCGTGTCCCAGGGGGCCGTCTACACCACCCTGGTCCGCCTGGAGAAGAAGGGGCTGCTGACCTCCCGAATGTCCGATCCCACCCCGGTCCGGGGGGGCAAGGCCAGGCGGTTCTTCCGGATCACGGCCCGGGGCCGGGAAGGGCTGGAGAAGGCCCGACACGTCATGGACCGGCTGTGGGAGGGGCTGCCGGCGCCGGCCACGGGAGATGGGCGGAGATGAGCCTGGGGAGG
>Ga0207797_1002157_pt1 | contig 13788 bp, 13 predicted proteins | sample PRCRCaboRojoPR_6_FD_187275 | JGI IMG/M metagenome (GOLD analysis project Ga0207797, IMG submission 187275) | Marine sediment microbial community from Cabo Rojo, Puerto Rico - PR CR 10% Liquid 1 (SPAdes) | ecosystem: Environmental > Aquatic > Marine > Coastal > Sediment | place: Cabo Rojo, Puerto... | reverse complement strand
CCTACACCCTAACCTTGTCAACGCCAGCAAACACGTGTATAGATTCCGCGCTCAAACATCGTGTGGACGACGCGCCACATGGGTCGCGCCGTCAAGATCAGCCTGAAACAGGGAACCAGGACCAGGCCAGACATCGCTGATAAAAGAATGGCCAACAGATCACCCAGCGGCGCCAAGACCCTCGCCCTCGCCGTCCTCCTCCTCGCCCAGCTCGCCTGCGGCGGGCTCGATCTCCTGGTTGAGGACCTCGCCGTCAGGGAGACGGTCCAGGGCGACTGGATCCGCGTCACCTTCACCGATCCCCGCTATCCCGAGGAGGAGGCCGATCGGCACGGCGGCATCGATCGGGAGCTGATCGCCGTCATCGACCAGGCCGAGACGACCGTCGACCTCGTCGCCTACGACTTCGACCTGCGGAGTGTCGCCGAGGCGCTGATCGCGGCCGAGCAGCGCGGCGTCCGCGTCCGCGTGGTCACCGAGAGCGAGAACGTCCCCGACAACCGGCACGTCCTGATCGACCTGGAGCGGGCCGGCATTCCCGTCATCGAGGACAACCGCGAAAACGGCCTCATGCACAACAAGTTCGTCGTGATCGACGGCGCCTCGGTCTGGACCGGCTCGTGGAATATGACCGAGAACGGGACCTACCGCAACAACAACAACGCCGTCCTCATCACCTCCCAGGCCCTCGCCGACAACTACACCTCCGAGTTCGAGGAGATGGTGGCCCGGCAGTTCGGCCCCGATTCGCCCACCGATACCCCCTACCCCCGCCTCACCATCGCGGTCGAGGCTGACGGCGAGACCCAACGGCGGGTCGAGCTCGAGAACTACTTCTCCCCCGAGGACGACGTCGATGATCGGATCATCGCCGCGATCGGTCGCGCCCGGCGGCGCATTCGCTTCATGGCCTTCGTCTTCACCAGCGATGCCATCGCCGATGCTATGCTGGAGCGGGCCGAGGACGGCGTCGTCGTCCAGGGCGTGATGGAGAGCCGCAACGTCAACGGTCAGTACGACGAGTATCAGCGGCTCCAGAGCGCCTCCCACGACGTCCTCCTCGACGGAAATCCCTACATCATGCACCACAAGGTGATCATCATCGACGACGAGACGGTGATCCTCGGCTCCTACAACTTCTCGCGCAGCGCCGAGATCAGCAACGACGAGAACGTCTTGATCATCCACGATCCGGCCGTCGCCTCTCTCTTCGTCGAGGAGTTCGGACGCATCTACCAGCAGGCTCGCACGGCCGAGTGACCCTAAGGAGAAGGAGGAAAGATCATGCTAGGACGTAAACAGGCGGAGGAGCTGCTCGAGAACGTGCTTCTCCTCTCTCCCACCCAGGAGACCGAGGCCATACTCCTCGGCCTCGATGAGCAGCTGACCCGTTTCGCCAACAACACCATCCATCAACACGTGGCGGAGACGAATCGCTACGTCGTGGTGCGCGCCGTGGTCGGGAAGCGTACCGGCGTCGCGGCCACCAACGACCTCACCCAGAGCGGGCTCCAACACCTCGTCGAGACCGCCGCCCGGGCCGCCGAGCTCAACCCGGAGGATCCCGGGTTCCCCGGCCTGCCGGAGCCGAGGGCCGTGCCGCAGGTCGACGCCTTCGACGCTCCCACTGCCGCCTGCTCCCCCGCCCAGCGGGCCGCCCCCGTCGCCGTCGTCTGCCGCCGGGCGGCGGAGTCGGGCTGTATCGCCTCCGGCGCCTTTCGCACCAGCGTCCACGAGTTCGCCGTCGCCAACAGCCGAGGCCAGCACTCCGACCTCTTCGTCCACCATCCCGCCACCGCCGCCGACCTGACCATCGTCGTCATGACCGACGATAGCTCGGGCTACGCCGCCGATGCGTCCTGGCGCGTCGAGGACGTCGACGTGGTGGCCCGGGGTCAGGAGGCCATCGACAAGGCCCTCCGCGGCCGTCACCCCCAGGCCGTCGACCCCGGCGTCTATCCCGTCGTCCTCGAGCCCTATGCCGTCCACGATATCCTCGCCACCCTGTGCGGGGCCGCCGGCGCCAATCCGGTCCAGGAGGGCCGCAGTTGGATGAGCGGTCGTCTCGATGCCCGGCTGATGTCGCCCCTGATCGCCATCTGGGACGATGGCCTCGATCCCGCCGGTTGGCCCCTCCCCTTCGACTTCGAGGGCATGCCGCGACAGCGGGTCGATATTGTGCGGGATGGAGCCGTCGGGCGCCCGGTCTACGACCGGCATCGAGCGGCCGAGGAGGAGGATCGACGCACCACGGGCCACGCCCTGCCGCCCGCCAACCCCTTCAGCCCCTGGCTCAACGCCGCCCGCATTGGGCCGATGCCGCTCCATCGCTTCATGGCGCCGGGGGAGACCCCCATCGAGGAGATGATCGCTGGCACCGAGCGGGGCCTCTACGTCACCCGCTTCTGGTACACCCGCACCGTCCACCCCCGCGAGGCGCTGATCACCGGCATGACCCGCGATGGCACGTTCCTCATCGAGGACGGCGAGATAGCGGCGCCCGTTCGCAACCTGCGCTTCACCCAGAGCTACGTCGAGGCCCTCCGCGGCGCCCAGGCCGTCGGCGATCGACCCCACCTTCTCTGGACCGATCCCGGCATCCTCAGCGCCCCGGCCCTCAAGCTGGAGGCCTTCCACTTCACCGGGACCACCGACGTCTGATGAGCAACGCGCCACCCCGGGATGCGTCCCGGCCCGCTCTCAAAGCCAGCGCTCGCCCGCGATCTCCGGCTCTTCAACGTCACCGTGACCGGGTTGGGGGCCATGACGGGCCCTTGACGCCGAAGCGATTGGCTTGAGGAACGGGAACAGCACCTCCGCGGGCTGGCTCTGGGACCTTCTGGTCCTCGTCATCACCCTGGCCGCCGTCGCGGCCTTGATCCTGATCGGCGCTCTGGCGCTGGGGTGGAACAGCCCTCGTCCCGGCCGGCCGCCGGATTGGGAAGCGCCGGAGCTGCCCCGCCGCGTGGAGGCTGCGCCACCGGCCCCCTCGCTGCTCCTCTTCGACCGTCCCGGCAGCGACTTCGCCCTCGAGGTCATCGCCCGCCCCCTTCCCGGCCACGATTCCGGGCTCGACGGCTACGGCGTGGTCTACCGGGCGCAGGATCCCGACCAGTACTACGCCTTCGCCGTGGGCCCGGACGGCTACTACGCCGTCCTCCGGCGGGATGGCGAGGGCCTCGTCCCTATCGTCCCCTGGCAGCAGTTCCCCCACATCCGGCGCGGGGCCCAGTCAAACCGATTGCTCGTCACCTGCGTCGGCGCCTCGTGCGCCTTCAGGATCAACGATGAGTACGCCACGACGGTGGAGGACGACCGCTGGCTCTCGGGGGATGTGGGGCTCTGGGCCAGCAGCTTCGAGGGGCGGGCGGCGATTCAGGTCTCCGTGGCCCGTCTCTGGGCCCTGAGTCCCGGCTCAGCCGCGCCGGGGCTGCCCTCAGACTAGATCAGCTCGTTCGTCAGCTCTTCCATGGCCTTCGCCAGGGGCGCGTCCGGCCTGTGCAGCGCCAGCGGCTTCCCTTGAGCCAGGGCCTTCGCCTGATCGGGATCGAAGGGCACCGTGCCCGCCAGGGGCCGCTTCAACACCCGCTCAATCGCGTCCGGCGAGGTCCGTTGCGTCGAGGTCACCTCGTTGAGGATCACCGGGAACCCCTTCGCGCGCTCTCCCAGGGCGCGGACGGTCCCAAACGTGGTCTGGACGGCGGCGGGATCGGCGGTGACGATCAGCCACGTGTCGCTGCTCAAGTCCAGGACCGTCGTCGTCGCCTCGTTCAAGATGGACGGGGTGTCCACGATGACCAGGTCGAAGCGCTCCTCCAGGATCTCCAGCAGCGCTTTCACGGTCGGCCGCCTCAAGGCCCGCTCTACCGGCGGCACGATCGGCGATGCCAGCAGGTGGAGCCCTGCCGACACCTCGAGCAGGAGCGCGTCCACGGCCTGCGCGTCGATCACGTCCTCTCGCATCAGCTTCGACCAGTCCGGGCGCGGCCGATGCCCGAAGTGGAGCGCCAGGTGCCCCGAGGAGGGGCAGAGATCTACGAGACAGATCGCCCGGGCGCCCGCTCGGCTCAGCGTCGCGGCCGCGTTGGCGGCCAGGGTCGTCACGCCGACGCCCCCCTTCAGGCTCGCCATGGCGATGGTGTGAGGCCGGGCCGCGGCTGAATGCTCCGCCAGCATACCATCGATCTTCTCCATCAGATCCGTCATCGTGACCGGCTTCGCCATATGCTCATCGGCCCCGGCCTGGAGCGCTGCTTCTCGGTCCACCGGTTGACCGCGCGCCGTCAGGACCAGGATGGGGATCGACGCTGTCTCCGGGGCCTCGCGCAGGCGGCGACAGACGTCGTACCCCGTCATCCCCGGCATCATCACGTCCACGATCGCCAGATCGGGGGGCTGCTCCAGCGCCTTCTGAACGCCGCTCTCGCCGTCGGCGCTCAGCACCGCCTCGTGTCCGCGCCGTCGCTCGATCAGCAGCTTGATCATCTCCAGCAGATCTGGATCGTCGTCAATGATCAATATCCTAGCCATTCCTCGATTCCTCTTCTTGCCACAGCGCCTCTATGTGGCCTCTGTTCACCAGGATCACACCCCCCGTAAACGCGATGTCCGGGCGAACGGAGAACTTCATCTCCGCATCCAGGATCGGCAGGAAACGGTCCCCACTGGCCAACATCGATCGCGGGTCGCGCTTTCCTGAGGTGCGGAGATACCCCTGGATCTCGAATCCTGGAACGATGAGGTAGGTCCGCTGAACGTGGGCGCCAAGGTAGCTGCCGTAGGTGTACTTCCGCGAGAGCCCGTCCTCTTCTCGCGACACCACCACGGCGATGATCTTCTCCTTCCGCAGGATCGACGTCGCGTGGCTGGCCACGATGTCGGCGGGATGCTCGATGTTGGAGATATACGTGTTCTCCAACTGGATGAACGACGAGGTTCGATCCTCGAGGCGATCGGCCAGCTTGCGAGAGCTCACGTTCAGGCTGCCCGAGATTCGATAGCTCTGCGTGAAGAAGTCTGCGACCAGTTGTGCCTTACGCGTTCGATCTCGCAATGGGGCCCTCCTTCCTTGGTGGTGGCCGGTCTCCCAACCAGCCGCCGGCTTCCCCCAATCACCGCTCGTCTCAATCCATCAGCTACACCCAGCCGGTGGCTCAGGAGGGCGCCCCCTCGACGATCTCCACGCCCGCGCTGGCCCCGATGCGGGTCGCCCCCGCCTCGATCATCGCCATGGCCTCTTCGTAGCTGTGGATGCCGCCGGCGGCCTTCACGCCCAGATCCGGCGCCACAGCCTCGCGCATGAGACGGACGTCCTCCACCGTCGCTCCCGAGGCGGCGAACCCGGTCGAGGTCTTCACGAAGTTGGCACCGGCCTCTTGCGCGATCTCACACGCCAGGACCTTCTCCTCGTCGTCCAGAAGCGCGGTCTCGATGATCACCTTCAGCAGCGCGCCGCCCTCGTGGCACGCCGTCGCCACAGCCGCGATGTCCTCCCTCACCAGATCGCGCGCTCCCGCCTTCAGCGCCCCGATGGAGATCACCATATCCAGCTCGGTGGCCCCGTCCCTCAAAGCCTGCTGGGCCTCACACACCTTCGCCGTGGTCGTCGTCGCCCCCAGTGGAAAGCCGATCACCGTGCAGATCTCCACCTCCGTCTCCGCCAGCTTGGCGGCTGCCAACGGCACGTACGTCGGGTTGACGCATACCGAGGCGAAACGGTGGCGCAGAGCTTCATCACATAGGTGCTCGACCTCGGCCGGCGTCGCCTCCGGCTTAAGCATCGTGTGGTCGATCAGTCGGGCCAGGTCCTCGCCCTTCATAACTCCCTCCTTGCGCGTCTCTAGACGGCGCCATCAACGTCAAACGGATTCCAGGCTGGCCCCTCTACCCCCGGCGAGCTGGCTCCGGAAACGAATGGTGCCCTATCAACTGCCACGCCTCGGGAGGCCAGTAGCAGAGCCACGCCTTCCCGATGATGTTCTCCCTCGGCAAGGTCCCCCACATATGAGAATCGCTCGAGTTACCTCGATTGTCGCCCAGCACGAAGTATTCGTCGCTTCCCAGCTTCCACGAGCCCGAGTAGCCCCCCTGCTGGGGCACGTACGGTTCCTCAAGAGGCACCCCGTCCACCAGCACATCCCCTTGCTGAATCCTGATCTGCTCCCCTGGCAACCCCACAATCCGCTTGATGTAATCGTCGGAACCGCCTCTGGGCGGGTGGAAGACCATGATGTCCCCCCGCTTCGGCGGTTGGATCCAATACGCCAGCTTGCTCACGACCAGATACTGCCCATCGTGCAGCGTCGGCTCCATGCTCGACCCCCGCACCTGGAACCGTCCCGTGAGGGTGTTCAGGATCAGGAAGATAATCAGCGTCAGTAAAGCCGTCTCCAGGATCTCGCGCAGCAGCGACGAGCCTCCGAAGGCCCGCGACAGCGACAGCGGCTGTGTATCCGCCGTATCCAGGACCTGCGCTTGCCCTGAGCTCGTCGAAGGGGCGGGATAGCCCTCTGGCTCTCTTTGTACGTCTCTCTCAGTCTTTGCCATAGTGAGTGGCATTATAGTATAGAGCATCGAACCGAACAAGCCGCCCCATCCACCAACACAGACCGCTCGCAGCCCCCGTCCCTGAGGGCGACCGTCGCCGCCCCATCCACCAACACAGACCGCTCGCAGCCCTCGTCCCCGAGGGCGTCCGTCGCTGCCCCATCTACCAACACACACCGCTCGCAGCCCTCGTCCCCGAGGGCGTCCGTCGCTGCCCCATCCACCAACACACACCGCTCGCAGCCCTCGTCCCCGAGGGCGAAGCTCTTGTGCCTTCAATCTCCTGCGGTATAATACCACGCGGACAGAGACCTTATGCACGAACTATCAGTTACCGAGAGTCTATTGGAGATCGCCCTTCGCCATGCGGAGGAAGCTGACGCCCAGCGTATCACCCGGTTGAACATCGTCATAGGGGAGCTCTCCTCTATCGTGGATGAATCGGTCCAGTTCTACTGGGATATCGTCAGCGAGGGGACGATAGCGGAGGGCGCTGAGCTCAACTTCGAGCGAGTGGAGGGAAACTTGCGCTGTCTGGCTTGTGGCCACACGTTCCCCCTCAACTACGAGTCCTTCGTCTGTCCTGCCTGTGGGGAGGAGCGAGTCGTCCCTGCGGGCGGCGACGACTTCCGCCTGGAGAGTATCGAGATCGAGTAACCTCTTACGCCCGTCTGCTCTGCTCCCCCTTCGTTTCGACCGAATCTAGCCTAAGCTCGCCTACTCTCTTCTGTGCACTGGCGTATCCACCACCACCTTCGTGCCCTCGCCAGGCGCCGACTCGATGCGCAGCGTGCCGCCCAGGATCTTCGCTCGCTCGTGCATGCCGATCAGCCCTAGTCTGCCCGAAGCGACCAGATCGACGAACTTGTTGGGAGCGTCGAACCCCTCCCCGTCATCCTCGACGACCATCTGCACACTGTCGTGATTGAAGGAGACCAGCACCTCTGCCCGTGACGCCTCAGCGTGTCGCCTCACGTTGTTGAGCGACTCCTGAGCGATGCGGAACAGCACCAGCTCCTCCTCCGGAGAGAGCCGGTAGGGGGCCCCGGAGACGCGAAGCTCGGTCTCCATCCCGGCGCCCTCCAGGTTTCTCGTCAGGCCGCGGATCGCCGGCACGAAGCCCAGGTCATCGAGCACCGGTGGACGGAGGTCCTGGCTGAAGCGACGCACGCTCTGCAGGGCCTGGGTCGTGAGCTCCCGTACCCCCTCCAATCCTTCCGTGACGGCGTCGTGCGGAAGTTCCGGTGAGGCCATCAAGGCGTCCAACCGGCGGGAAAGGGCCACCAGGATCTGCGCCGTCTCATCGTGGGCTTCGCGCGCGATCCGCTTCCTCTCATCCTCCTGCGCCCGCGTGATCTGGCGAGCGTAGTAGCGCATGTTCTCGTACAGACGCGCGTTGTCGATGGCGATGCCCGCCTCTCGACCCACGCCGGCCACGGTCGAGACCTCCGTCGTGGAGAACCGCTTCGTCTCCCGCAGGCTGCCGACGGCCAGCGTGCCAAACGAGCGATTGCCGCTCACGATCGGCACGGCCACGACGCTGACCAGACCCGCGTCCAGGAAGGCCGGCACGGCGTTAGCGTATTCCTGATAGTCCGAGATGGTGACCGGCTCCATCGCGGCCATCGCCTCTCCCGCCACGCCCTCCCCTTTCGAGACCGTCACGTTCGTCAGATCCTGAGGCAGGTTGTGCAGGTAAGGATAGCTCAACTGCTTGGTCGCGGGATCGAAGAGGGCGATGAAGCCGCAGTCGGCGTCGATCAGCTCCTCGGCGATCTGGAGCACCTTGGGCAAGATCCGGTCCAGCTCCAGCTCCGAGGTGATCTTCTCGGCCACCTCGTTCAACCGCCGCTGGATGTGGAGCTGCCTCTCCACGTGGCGGTGCAGTTGCGCGTTTTCGACGCCCACGCCGATCTGTGTTCCGAAGGTGGTGATCAGCTGCAGATCCGCTGAGGGGAACTTGCGTCGCTCCCGCGAGGCCAGCGCCATAACGCCCTGAACCTCTCCCTTCGACGTCAAAGGGACCACGATCAGAGACGCCAGATCCTCCCGCTCGATGATCGACGCCTTCGCTTGCAGATCTTGAGAGACGTTCTCCAAGACCATCGGCTCGCCGGATTGAGCCACCCGCCCACACACACCCTCTCCCAGGCAGAAGCGGCTCAACGCCTGGACCGTCTCCTCGCCCAGGCCGCGCTGGGCGCGGAGCTGCAGCTCTCGCGTCTGTCGGTCCAGGGAGCACATCCATCCTACCTCTAGGTCCGTCACCTCCACAGCCTTGTCCAGCGCCTCGTTCAGCACCTGCTCCAGCTCCAGCGACTTGGCCACAATGGAGCACATCGCGTTGAACGACCGCATGCGGGCCACAGCTTCCTGGCGGAGGGACTTCTTGCTCCCCTCGACCTCCACCATCCGGAGCACCAGGTAGCCAACCACACCCGTCGCTATCGTCTCCATCATCGCGTCGACCGGGTGCTCGGACAGCCAGACCGCCCGCGGCAGCATGATCGACACGGCGATCAAGAGGACCGCAGTCCCCCCGGTCTGCCCGAAGGCAGAGGTCGCCGCCGCCACCGGGAGCACGAACAGGATCCGCTCGACGGCGTGCCGACTCAAGGAGATTCCCGCGTTCGGCAACAGCGACCGCATCTGAGGGGTCAGGTAGTGAATCACCGTGATGCCGACCATCATCGCTACCAAGATCCAGAAGTAGCGCTTGGTCATGGTACGTCTAAGACGTCGTATGCGGCTTAGAACGGTCTTCACGTCACAGCTTCCCTTCAGGTGTGGGTCACCCCTCTGATCACCATCCTACCCTCACGAGACGTCGTCAAACGACAGCAAGCTCTTCCTCAACGCGTACACCACAGCCTCCGTCCGCGAGCCAACGCCCAGCTTGTTGAAGATGTGGCTCAGATGCGCCTGGACCGTGCGATGGCTGATGGAGAGGCTGTCGGCGATCTCCCGATTCGTGATCCCCCTCCCGGCCAGCTGCAGCACCTCGATCTCTCGTTCCGTGAGGTCTTCAAAAGGGGGCTCTTCCTTGCCCTCCTCGACGTGACGGCTGAAACGATTGACCACCTTCCGGGCGATGGCCGGATGGAGCATCGACTCGCCAGCCTGTACCGCTCGGATCGCCTCCACCAGCTCATCCGTGGAGACGTCCTTCAGCAGATAGCCGGCAGCTCCGGCCTCCAGCAGCGCAAACACGTACTCATCGTCGTCGTAGGCCGTCAACACCAGAACCGCCGTGCCGGGGCTGATCTCCTTGATCTGTTTGGTCGCCTCAATGCCGTTGAGCTTGGGCAACGCGATGTCCATAATGACGATGTCAAGGTCCTCCTCGCTGGCCAGTCGCACCGCCTCTTCGCCGTCGCCCGCCTCCGCCACCACGTCCATGTCCTCTTCTCGATCCAACATCTCCTTCGTCCCTTCGCGCACCAGGACGTGGTCCTCTGCCAGCATAATCTTGATCGTGCTCATGGCACCTCCAGCCAATGATGAGCTATGTTACGCCCCTCCATTATATGGCATCCAAATAGAACGGCAAGCAATCGTCTACGGCTCAATCACTCAGTGTAGGGCTTCCTCACCCGTCCCATGGACGGCCCTGCAAGGTTCAGTTAGGTTGACAAATCATCCGCATGGCGTTATCTTTTCCTTAAGATTCCATCGAGCGATTTCGTCTCGACATCTGACGTCCGCCAGGGACGCGCTGTCGGCTGTCGACAGCCGCTTCCGGCAGAGCGAGGAGTGATGTATGACACAAGCTGAGAAATCGGCTGCCGAAGGTTATGACAGGTCCATCAACATCGAGCGCTTGCGGGACGGTGCCGTCGCGAAAGAGGATCCACGGCTATCCGTCCTCTTCGCTATCGCGGGCGTCTTCGCCACCGAGCAGAGCCTCGACGCGATGCTCCAACGGTCGTTGACCAGCCTCGCCGAGACGCTGAATGCCGTCGAGGCTGGGATCTTGCTTCTCTATGACCCCACCGACGAGCGGTTGGTCCCCAGGGCGGCTCACGGCTATGATCTGTCCCAGCTCAAGCAGGTTCGCCTCGCCGTCGGAGAGGCGACGTGTGGCAAGACCTTCGAGACGGGGCAGCCCCGCTTCTATCCCACCCCCAGAGACCTTGCTGAGTCGCGAAGGACCCTCACCGACGAGCATGCGGCCGCTTTCCGGGAGGCCCTCACCCGTGATCATTCGCCCAAGAGCGCCGTCTGCATGCCGTTCTTCGCCGGGGACAAGGCGCAGGGCGTCATGATCCTGGAGAACATGCAGCGGCCCAACGCCTTCGTCCCCGACGACCTCCCCTTTCTCCGGGCCGTCGTCGATCTCGTCGCCCTGGCCGTCCACAACGCCCATCTCCGCTTCCAGCTGGAGGAGACCAGGGCCTTGGATGAGGCGAACCGTCTCAAGGGAGAGCTCCTTTCCGTTCTGGCGCACGAGATGCGCACGCCCCTGACCTCAATCAAAGGATACACCACGGCGCTTCTTATGCAGGAGGCCTCCTTCGACCCCGAGGCGCAGCGCGAGTTCCTGGAGATCATCGACGAGGAGTGCGATACGCTGGAGACGCTCGTCCACGATCTGCTGGAGTCCTCGGTGATCGACGCGGGCTTGCTGAAATTGGAGCCCCAGCCGGTCATATTGCCCCGTCTGTCGCGAGAGGTCATCGACGAGATAGCCCATCGCACCGACGAGCACCGTTTCTTGGTCGATTTCCCGGAGGATCTACCCATCGTGGATGCGGATCCCGATCGCCTCAAGCAGGTGCTGCGGAATCTTCTGGACAACGCCGTAAAATACTCCCCCGAGGGGGGGCTCGTCATCACCCGCGCTGAACTCAGCGACACCGAGGTCACCATCAGCGTCGCTGATCAGGGTCTGGGTATCTCCCCGGAACACCTCAACTGTCTCTTCGACAAGTTCTTTCGAGCTGAATCGGGTCTGGGCCACCATGTCGTCGGCTCCGGTCTGGGATTGCCGATCGCTCAAACGATTGTCGAGGCGCACGGCGGTCGCATCTGGGCCGAGAGCAAAGTGGGGCAAGGGAGCACGTTCTACTTCACGCTTCCGCTCGATGACCGAGCTGCAGGGGCGTCAGAGGAGAATTAGGCTTAGGAAAGACAGTCCACTATGAATGACAAAATCCTGGTCGTCGACGACGAACCGCGCGTCTTACAGCTTGTCCGAAATGTGTTGGAGGCTGTCGGCTATGAGGTGGTCGCCGCTATGAATGGAGAGGCGGCCATCGAGGCAGTGGCACTGGAGCAGCCGGACCTCATCCTTCTGGACATTCGACTCTGCAGTGGGCTGGATGGGTATGAGGTGTGCAAGCGTATCCGTGGATTCTCAGACGTCGGGGTGATCATGCTCACCGCCAAGGCCCGCCACGAGGATATCTTGGAGGGCTTTGATGCCGGCGCCGACGACTACCTGACGAAACCGTTCAACGCCAAGGAGCTCGTGGCTCGCGTGAAGGCCGTTTTGCGGCGCACGCGCCGCCCCGAGGAGGCCGGCGAGGCGATCTGCACGTGTGGTGAATGGGAGATTGATTTCGCCCGGCGCACGGTGGAGGTCCGCGGCGAGCAGATCTCGCTCACGCCGACGGAGTACGGCCTCCTCCGCCAGCTGGCGTTGAACCCCAACTGCGTCATGACGCACAGTGATCTGCTGACCAAGGTCTGGGGTCCCGAGTATCGGGATGACGTTGATTACCTGCGGGCCTACGTCCGCTATCTGCGGCGCAAACTGGAGGCGGACCCCTCCGATCCCCAGTACATCCTTACTGCTCAAGGTGTCGGCTATATGCTCACCTGTCCTGAGGAGAGCTGAACCCGACCGCCGCTCAATCGGTGGCCCTGATCGAGACGGCCTCGTGCACGCACGAGGCCGTTTTTTCATGCGATTTTCATAAAGCCCCCTCTCGTTTTTATGACATTTTCACGGCCTCCATGGTAGACTGACAATCGAAAGTCAAACACGTGAGAGAAGGCTCTAACGGACAATAGGAGGTCTGAAATGAGTGAGGTTACTACTGTTCAACGCACGAAGGAGATGAGCATTGACGAGGCCGCCCCGTTCCGATGGCCCGATGCCACCAGCACGGCTGAGCTGGCCCTCGACGAGGGACTGGCCTTTTGCGCCCGCAAGGCGGGACTGAAGGACGCTCGGGAGGTGGTCGAGCGCTTGCGCCAAGGTGACAGCACGGTCCGCCACTACTGCCGCTACGGTCTGGCCAAGAAGGTGGCGGAATCCATCGGCAGGTTGGATGAGAACGTCAAGGCGGTCTACACCCTTGATTACGACGCCACTCCCGAGGATCGCTGCTTCAGCGGCGAGGCAGAGACGTCGCCCATCCATCTGATCGTTTGGGCTGCCCGCAAGACAGATGCTCTAGACGCTCTTGTGAAAGCGCTGGATCGCGCCCTGGTCAAAGCCTATGCCGACTTGATCGACGCGCCGGAACTTACGCACCTGTTGGATGTCCAGGTGATCGACGACACCGATGTCGAGGAGCGCAGAGGTTACGGAGCGTTGCTTTCGTCCATTTACAATCGGCCCATTCAAGTGTGGGAGCGATAGGAGACCGCCGAGGACGGGAGCGCTTAAACTAAGGAGGAATCTGTGGAAAGACGAATCGATGTGAAGACCTCTGCCGTACAGCCGACCTTTGTGGTGCGCGATTCAGCTGAACATAACCTCTGGGGCACTGTCCTGAACCAGCTCGACGAGGTGGCCGAGCGACTCAGGCTAGATCCCGGCATCCACGCCATGCTTCGTCAGCCGGAGCGAGAGCTGACGGTCTCCGTGCCGGTGGTGATGGATGACGACAGTATCGAGGTCTATACGGGTTATCGCATTCAGCATTCCAGCGCCCGCGGGCCGTGCAAGGGCGGCATCCGCTATCATCCGGATGTGAACCTCAACGAGGTCAGGGCCTTGGCTGCTCTGATGACCTGGAAGTGTGCTGTGGTCAACATCCCCTACGGTGGCGCCAAGGGTGGCGTGCAGTGCAATCCGAGTGAGATGTCTCAAGACGAGCTGTGTCGGATGACACGCCGGTTCACGGCCATGATCATGCCTATCATTGGCTCCAGGCGCGACATTCCTGCGCCCGATGTCAATACCAATCCGCAGACCATGGCCTGGATAACCGACACCGTGAGCATGCTGGAGCGCAAGACCGTCATCGACATCGTGACGGGCAAACCGATCTCATTGGGTGGATCCAAGGG
>Ga0207797_1002156_pt1 | contig 13789 bp, 14 predicted proteins | sample PRCRCaboRojoPR_6_FD_187275 | JGI IMG/M metagenome (GOLD analysis project Ga0207797, IMG submission 187275) | Marine sediment microbial community from Cabo Rojo, Puerto Rico - PR CR 10% Liquid 1 (SPAdes) | ecosystem: Environmental > Aquatic > Marine > Coastal > Sediment | place: Cabo Rojo, Puerto... | reverse complement strand
GATATATTGATATCTCAGATTCCGATCAGGTGAAGACTATGGAAAATGAGGTGAATTCTCTGGCAGCGGATGTTGATCATGTGGTGGTGTCGTTACACTGGCAGCCGAACTGGGTGCCGGAGATCAGTGACCGATATCGTGCACTGGCCAGACGGCTGGTAACTGCCGGAGCTTCAGTACTCTGGGGACATAGCCCGCACCACTTTCAGGGGGTAGAATGGATCGGTCAGAGCATTGTGATATATTCCAGTGGGGGGTTAATTGACGACTATGCAGTGGATTTAACTTTCAGGAATGATCGCCAGATCCTCTTCGAAGTCCGGTTGGGTCCGAATACCGTACATGCTGTGTGGGGCTATCCGTTGCAGTTGGAATTTGCCCGGACGCAGCAAGCCGGCAAGGAAGTCAGAGATTGGATTGCTGATCGTTTCCGTGATTATTGCCGGGAGGTTGGGAGTCATGTGGAAATGCGGGGTGAGAAGATGAAAGTGCTGAGAAACCACGAGGAGCAAAGGGAATGGTGAAATTAAACAGCAGTCAGGAGGCAGAAGGCAGAGGGATGAATTTGCCACCGAAACGCAGAGGACACAGAAGAAAGAGTAACAAAGACAAACCACGAAGGCCCGAAGACACAAAGGAAACATACTTCATCTGAGTGGAATTACAATTCACATGTGGAATACGATTCGGGAAGAAACCCCGGAGGGCCACTGAGAAAAATGTAAGACGTCAAACGCGAGACGAGGGAAGTTGTTGAAACGGTACAGGATACAGAATGGGATCCTAAAAGGGTCCCACCCTTTAAGGGTCAGAATCATTTGCGGAGCTCGCAGAAGTGGACGACTGTCTCCCAACATCCACCCGGAGTGGGTATAGCCTCCCTCGTCAGCGGAATGGATGGTATGTCCATAATTGTGAATGGAGCTGAATTGGAATCCCCCCAGCCTTTGATTGGGAGTGCAAAACCGTTGGAACGATTTCTGGGGAATATAGCTCTCCTACGAACATCCAGCTGAAGCAGGGTGTTAATGGAAACAACCTGCAACCTTCATCTGCGGGTCAGCGCCCGGGGGCCGGTTGCTATTCTCATTTGGTTGCGCCTCTCTCACTTCTCCCCGTTGACTTTTCATCATTTTTCTATTCATTTATATTCCTTATATATCCCTTAATTTTTTTATACCACAATTCTGGTCTATATCCTATACCTATTCTCTTATCTCACCAATACCTTACATAATATGCGTTTAATCCCGGGGGCAAACATTTGCTTCGATTCCTGCATTACCGTAATTTTTCAAAAAGGAGAGTGAATATGCCCGAGGAACAGTTTCGAAAGCACCTGCGTCAACTGAAAGATGAGCTGGAGGATGCGGAAAGTATTGATGACCAAACCCGGCAACTCCTTGAGGATCTGGATGCGGATATCCACCAAATTCTCGAAACCCTGGAGGAAGAACAAACGGAGCGCAGGATGCAATTAAAAGATCGTCTGACCGGTGCGATCCTGCAATTGGACGAATCTCATCCCCAAATCGCCCAAACCATGCGGTCGGTGATTAACACATTATCGAACATGGGGATCTGAATATTGCGTGTATCCGGAGAAAGTTCGCTGAAGATCTGGGGTGTGGATATCGACCATCCGACGTTATGTCTGCAATTTATCAACAGGAAGAAAATCAAATTCTCTGCTTGATAATCGGATTCGAAGCCTTAAATTTTAAAGATTAAAACTGAAACATAATTTCGAACGGAGAAAAGAAGGGGATACATGAAGCGAACGAATTCCAAGGTAAAACGCTCACGGCAGCTCGGGGTGGCACTGACCCCCAAAGCGGGACGATACATGGACCGGAAGCCTTATCCGCCGGGGCAGCATGGACAGGGACGCCGCAGACGGCCATCCAATTATAAGGTTCAATTGCAGGAAAAGCAGAAGCTGATGGCCCAGTATAATATTCAGGAAACGAAAATGCGGAATTACTATAAAAAAGCGGCCCAGCACGAAGGTTATACTATTGATAATCTGATCCAGTTGCTGGAAAGCCGGCTGGATGCAGTTGTGCTTCGGGGTGGATTGGCCAGAACAATTTATCAGGCCAGACAGTTTGTCGGTCACGGACATATTGAGGTGAACGGGAAATCTGCCAATATTCCCTCCTATAACGTCCGGCCTGGTGATGTCGTCTCAGTCCGGGAGAAGAGCCGGAAAGTGCAGGCATTTCATGATGCCCTGCAATCCGCAAATCCACCGGAATATCTCGATCTCAGCAAGCCGGAGATGAGCATAGTCTTCACTTATTTACCCAAACGGGAAGAAGTCCCGGTGGAATGTGACGTCCCACAGGTCGTGGAGTATTACTCAAAATAGCAGTCATCATACATATCTCAATTTATCTTGCCCGTAGGATATCCGCCCCATCCTGCGGGCTTTTTTATATACCCCGGTATGCGCGGAGAAGAGGCCTTAAAACACCTCTTTGGTCTTGAAGTATCGGTGCAGATACCCGGTCTTAGCTGGTTAACTGTTGCGGTATGGAAAAGCAGGACCACTTACTGCCGGAACGCATGCAAAACTTGAAAAAAGGAAGTGGGGTAAAGCAATACAGATGTACCGTGGAGAGGAAATCAATATTTATAAATATCGGCGATTAGGGTGCCCCGGTCTCACCCCCGGAGTGGATCCGGCAGGTATCCGTTGATGTAAGAACTGATGTTTGAAGTATTAATTACTACCCTTCAACACCTTTGGTGGTTTGTGTACCATTCCCACCACGTTTGAGACTCATCGCATGCTCGCGGGAGGTGTCGATAATCTCATTACTATCCAGCCTTTTCACGATATGCTGGATGGATTTCATCACCGATAGTTCAGAAGTATCCACCGAGATTTCAGCATTTTCCGGTTCTTCATACGGTGCGGAAATTCCGGTGAAATTGTCAATTTCTCCGGATCTGGCTTTCTTATATAATCCCTTTGGATCACGTTCCTCGCAGACTTCCAATGGGCAATCGATGAAGATTTCAATGAAATCACCATCATTTACCAGATTCCTCACGCGTTGTCGATCACGCCGGTAAGGGGAAATGAATGCGGTAATTACGATAGTACCCGCGTCAGCGAACAGTTTGGCCACTTCACCTACGCGCCGGATATTCTCTTCCCGATCATCAGGTGTGAATCCCAGGTCACCGTTCAGACCGTGACGTACATTATCGCCGTCCAAAACATAGGTGTGATATCCCAGATTGAATAGTTCTTCCTCGAGATTAACGGCCAGTGTGGATTTGCCGGCCCCGGATAACCCTGTTAACCAGATAACGGCCCCTTTATGACCATTGCGTGACTCACGCATGGATTTTGTGACTTTTGTGCTGTGCCAAGTGACATTTGAAGATGTCTGAGACATCGATTAACTCCTCTTGCTTAAGTGTTCCGCCATAGAATTCATTATAATACAAAGCGGTATGAATGAAACAAAGCGATTTATGGCAGATTGATCTTCACTATCGTTCTCTGTGATACAGATCAAATACTGATGGGGCCTGGTGAAAGAAATAGTGCCGGCTACAAGCATGCGCGTGACACTTGTCCCCAATCCTGAAATCCCAATTCAGGTTTGGGCAATATATGAGTTTGGGAGTGGAGCAGATAGAAAACTCAGCATTGACTACCCGGTCATCTCCACAACCTCTTGGAGTTCGTCCATATCCTTCTGGCTTAATGGTGCGTTCCCCAGGGCCTCACGATATCTCTCAAGTTCCTGTTCCGTTTCATCAATAGCCTCGGTAAGGCTCAAATTTTGCCGGGCCCTGCTATCCATTGTGGAAGCGGCGAACAATGCCATGGAAATCACGCCAATAGCTGCACCTCCGATGAAAGCAATCGTATACCACATAAGACAGGCTCCTTTGGTTCTGCAGCTTAACCTCTGGTTGTGAAGACAATTTTCAGAACCAACCGATTTCCACGTCTAATTCAGAAAAGAATTACTCATCATACCGTATGCATTGGAGTGGAGAACCGGTATGGTATTACCACCTTCGCAAATATTATCGGTAAGAGACAAGGGATGCTTTAGCTTATATATTGGGACTAACCTGTCGAGTGACACTGGTCACTCACCGGATGGAAAGCAGTCTCGTAAAACTTCAAGGCAACCTATGAAAAGTAATTCACGCGATTCAGTTATTTTGAGACCAACGCACTTGAAAACTGCACCACCTGGATATGCTGCCTGTCCTGGGGCAACCAAGGCTGTCGATACGTCCGAATGCGCATATTCGTATGTAATATCTCCTGCCCAATTCCAGATCCAGGTCCGTCAGTACCCATGATTCCAATCCTCCGTACATAGTGCGCAGAATCGGCTTACTGGAGTAGATCGGATGCTGATATTCATCGGCCAACTCCACATTGTAAAAATCCGCTTCTGAATCCACCGGTTCCAGAATCCACTGAAATGCGGCATTTGGTGATAGGTATGTCGAAGGACTCATGAGCTTTGCACGATGGAGGAGAGAATAACCAATTGTATCTGAGGGATCACTTACATACCCGGAACGATTCATGCCCCGGACACAATAAAAATACATGCTGTCCGCTTGAGGAGTCCTGTCTGTAAACTGAGTATCAATGGAGGCTCCGGATCGTTGGATTGTCCCAAGTAACTGAAAGCCGATGCTAAGGTTTCCCGATCGGTAAATGCGATACTCCTCGATGCGTTCACCAGGTTCTGCATGCCACTCCAGAAGAATAGCATTTTCCCCGCAACCGGGTCGAATACCCTTTCGTGGAAAAATTCCAAGTGCTGTTTGCTTCACTAGTATCGGGGAGGACGGCAAGAGAGGATCTTCCACATCGGTAACACAGGAACTCTGCCCAAGGAGACCTGCAATTGCACAACACGCAAACAGAAGTCTCCTCTTTCCAATACCTAGGCAGGTCCGTCGGGATTCGGAACTGGTGGGAAAATATCGCTTGGAAATCATGATGGAACTCCACATATCTTTGAAAGTGACAAGATTCAAGAAAACGAAAATGCGATATTAACTTATGCTAAACTGTCAGATCCTAATCTACAGGAGTGTATCATCTTCGGAAAGAGAAATTTTTCCATGAGTCGGGCGGTTTCAGAAGGTGAAAATGATCCGGAAACTATTGCAAGAGTATTTGACGGATATTCGCTCAGTAATAAACCGGCGTATTCCTCGGATTTGTTTTTCACCCGGAGAACTTTATGTTCTCCCCCTTGGCGAGAGGGAGAAATCCACCGGAGGTTTTGCCGGAAGGAGGGATCAGCAGGATAGAACAAATAATTTCCTGAGTTATGTTCATAGTCGTATTTACCTCTAGGATTTTAACTTGACTCAGTGTCCATTCTTCAGAAAGTGATCACTGGAGTACTGCTGTTTCGGTGATCATACGCTCATACAGGGGCACTAAGTAAACTTAATAACCATATTTGCCTTTAAGCTTCCCATTGGAAACATTAAAATGTTACGTTTTTCCGTCTGACCAGGAACCGCTGAAACTCTCAGGAGTCGTAATGAAACCGTCCCGGGTGCTGGCCTATCATAAAGTGGATGAGCGCATGGAATGGGGGATTACCAGATCAACACCCGGACAATTCCGGCGGCACATTGCAGCAATCGTCGATGCGGGTTATCGATTGGTTACACTGGGCGAGTGGTTTGATCACCAGCAGGATGAATCTCTGGTTGCCCTCACATTTGATGATGGATACGAGTCAGTATATCAGCATGCACTGCCCATTCTGGAGCAGTATGACGCTCGTGCCACAATTTTCGTAATTACTAATTATATTGGCACAGAGAATACCTGGGACGTGAACTATGGCGGTTTGTGCTTCCGGCATCTCAGGGAATATCAGATTCGGGAAATGGCGCTGGCCGGTCACGAATTTGCCAGTCATACCCATAACCACAGCATCCTGACCAGAATATCACATGCGCAACTCCGCAGGGAACTTGCCATGAGTAAAAACATCCTGGAGAGCCTCACCGGCAGCCCAGTACAATTTGTTGCTTATCCCTTTGCCCGTTATAACGGGACAGTGGTTCAATCAGCGATGAGATTAGGTTATCAAGGGGGTGCGATATACATGCGAGCCTGCAAAGGAATGCCTGCCTCAGATACCCGGCTTATTTACAGGCAAGGTGTATATCGCACGGATTCAGTACGGAGTGTCCTGAGCAAGCTGAGGCCGGGGCCTGCGTTCCAATGGCAGCGGCTCAAGCAAAACCTTATCAACTGGGCCGCCGGGCTCACTATTTTTATCCTGGGGAACAATGATCGTCAATCTACGACGACATATACAGATTGTATGGAACAGAGTGAGGCATGAGTATAAAATATTTGAACGTCAGGACAGGTATAAACAGGAACAGACTAAGGTAAATTATCATTTGATTAGCATTCCGGTCGCCACACCGGCTTACTCACGATCCGACCGGAATCCGGTGGAAAATGAAACAACAGAGTCAGGGCTGCCGATTATCATTCTATGATTTGTCGGGAAATCCGGTGTGTTGGGTGGATATCCTATGGATCTAAGTAGGAGGTTTTGGACATTGAAGGCGCGCTGTTATGTTGGTATGCGCAGACTCCCCGGAGTCAAAGGAATACTGGAGGAGGAGAACAGGGCAGCCCGGGCGTTGCTCGACAAGGTACCGGAAGACCAATTACTCAGAATTTTTGATCTCGCAACCGGCCGGGGTAATGGGTTGCAGCTGGTTTCAGAATATTATTCCCATAAGTTTGCCCTGGATAATTCTCTTGCAATGCTCCGGAAAACACGGGAATATTTTCACAAACCAACATTCATTCAGGCCGATATGCTTCATATACCGGCGAGATCCCAAATTTGCGACCTGGTACTCTGTATAGGGCTTTCTGAACTTGTTGCCGAATTCGACTCACTGCTGATTGAAATAGCCCGGATTCTGTGCCCCGGTGGATTTCTCCTGCTTACCACTGCACCGCCGTCGGCCATCAATATTTTTCGTAATCTTCTAGGATATCGAGTTTATCCCAGAGATAAAACTAGCGTCGAACGGGTCGTACATCAATGTGGTTATCTGATTTGTGATCATCGCAAAACCCTGATTCAGGAACAGTTTCTCCTGAAGAAACGGGAATCATCAATGGCAGAAGAAAATGAGGGGTAACCGCTAGAGGAAGGTGAGCAGTAAGTGAATAATGTGGGTGGCTGAGGTGTGCTGGTTATTCACTTACTGCTCGTTTGTGGATAATATGCATGCAAATCAAAGAGTTCCCGGAGATAATCCGCTTTGGGGAGCACATGCCGCCCCGCCCCCCTACCTATCAAAATTTGACATCTGGAAAGTCAACTGGACCCCTGTCATTCCTCCAGTTCCCACAATCCTCCGGATTCGCGCACGACTTGTTAACAGAACCCCATCCCGCCTCTCCAGATGGAGTGTAACAGATAACTCTGATATTCCGTTCGGACGAAGAATCCGGAGCATAGCATCCACCGCATGCTGAATATCATCATTACTGATCAGGTCGAAAAAATGCAGGTTTTCCACCTCATTCGACGTGCGGTATCCCAGTAAATGGATCAGATCGTTGCTACAGTAGAAAACCCGGCCGGAGGTGGTGATAATCGCTGTAGGGTATTTTTCAAATTCATCTTCCGGTGTTCCATTCTGATCGACGTGAATCGGCTGAGCTGATCTTCTCTTCTGTTGTAAGTTCATCATAGCTGTCTCCGATTTGTCGAATGATTACTGAACTGCGTACACCTCTTTTTACGGATAAATATGGACACCAATTCCACCACGCATATCAAACGCAGTTTCCGGATATGCTGTCAGGACGGGTGCCATTTCCAGAAAGAAACCCACCGGGGTATTGTCCAGTTGTAAAGAGATTCCCAGCGGAATCCGGCCTCCGAACCGGCTGAAATCGTCCACTTTGGCCCAGCCGCCGATTCCGTAATATACCGGCATAGAGACATTGCCACTTTCTATCTCCAGCAGCGAGTGATTGTAAAATGTGAAATCACCTGAAAAGTAGACGTCCGGATTCTCACCGAGTTGCCATGCACTCCGCAATGTGATGGCATGATTGCGGGGCTGGTTGATCTTCAGGCTAATTGCAGTGGGTTCGCCCACCACAAACCCCATCCCGAGATTTCCGCCCTGCGCTGTGGTTATCATTGGTAAGAGGATAAATATTAGCCCGATAAGTCCGGTTTTCAGTTTACGCATTGAATAACCACCTCAACATGTGTTTAATTTACAGACACTGTCTCTGAAAGATCGCAGACATTGAGTTACTGCTATTCTGTTTCAGCAAATTCATCTTGCTGAACGGAGTCAGACCTGGCTTCCACGTCGGTCCGGTCAGAAATCTGTTCCAGGATATTATTCAGATTCTGTTCCGCTTTTGCATATGCCGGTTTGATATCCAGAGCATTCCGGAATGCTTCCCGCGCTTTCTCCGTTTCCCCTGTTCGATGATATGCAACCCCGAGATTATTGTAGAAATAGGCTTCTTTCCGGTGTTTCACGGCCGTTTCCAGTAAGGGAACTGCCTGAGAGAACTGTTCCTGCTGTATGTGCACGTATGCCAGATTGTTCAGGGTATACGGGTTTTCATTCAGATCCAGTGCCGTTTGATACGCCTGAGCGGCTTGATTCAAGTTGCCGGTTATGTGATGTAACCTGCCACGCAATCGATAGAGTTCACTGTTGGAGGAGTCAATGGAGAAGGCATGCCGGAGGATATCTTGTGCTTTTCCGGTTTGTTCCATATTCAGGTACGCCCTGGTCAGGTTCGTCAGAGCATTCATGTGATCTTTCCTGATACTCAGGGCACGCTCAAGAGCGGCGGCAGCGCTATCAGGCTGGTTGTTCCGGATAAATTCCATACCTTTGCTGTAATACTCATTAAACTCCTGAGTGGGTGTTGTACTGGTTTCTGTCTGACCTGCAGTCGCAGCGGTAGTCTGGGATTCGTCAGGGGTACTCTGTTGTGGTGCGGTAGCGGCCGATAATGGTTGTATCGCTGTCAGAAACAATCCGATAAGGAGAGTCGAAAAAATGATAAGTACCTGGCGGAACTTTTCCTGTTCACTTAACCGGTTTATTATGATCGGATTCATTTTTTTTCTCCTTCCGGTGTTTGTGTTCAACTTCATTTCACTCTTATCTCTTTCAATGATTGTACCAGGAAGTGAATCTGTAACTTGAAAATAGGTTTAAAGTGAGGATATACAGTAATTTATAGATATTTTATCGTAAAGGAGATTACCTGGGATAGTCAGATATCGGTGTGTTCATATACACGAAGATGTGTCACAAAGGACACAGCAAGTGAGTGCGATGAAGGTGCCGGTTGGACTGAAAACACCTGATTCAGGGGTGGCTAGGAGTCTTCGGGTCGTTCAATGTCCAGTCGCCGCATCATTTTCAGAAGGTTAGAGTGATTGGAAATTTCCAGGTCTTTTGCCGTATTGGTGATGTGCCAGTCATGATCTTCCAGAGCGTTCAGTAAAATCCGGCGTTCCGCTTCATATTTTAATTCCTGATAGGATTTTCCTGAATAGTCTTCAGGGATCTTTCCGGACTCCCGAATCCCTGCCGGAACGTGCTCCGGGAGTAGTACCTCACCTTCACACTGAATGATCATCCGCTCCACAATATTCTGGAGTTCCCGGACATTATTCCTGTTCCAGCTATAGTCTCTGAGGACCTGAATAGTATCATCATGTACTGATTTTTCCGGAATGCCAAACTCCTCACATGTGCGCTGGACGAAATGCATGGTCAGCGGTCCGATATCTTCTATCCTGTCCCGGAGAGGAGGTACCTCGATCACGTGCGTGCAGATCCGGTAGTAGAGATCCTCCCGGAAACGATCTTCTTCCATGGCATGATTCAGGTCACTGTTAGAAGCACCAATTACACGCACGTTGATCTCAATCTCTCGTGCCTCACCACCCAGCCGGGTTACCTTGTTTTCCTGCAGTACCCGGAGTAATTTTGCCTGAACACTGATTGGCATTTCGCCAACCTCATCCAGCAACAGTGTTCCGCCGTCCGCAACTTCGAATTTTCCCTTGGTGGTCTTATCAGCTCCGGAGAATGCCCCTTTCTCATAGCCGAACAGTTCGCTCTCCACCAGGTTTTCCGGAAGAGCCGCACAGTTCACTGCAACGAATGCCTCATCGGCTCGTGTGCTTAATCGATGAATTTCTCTGGCAACCAGTTCTTTTCCCGTACCGCTTTCCCCGGTGATGACAACATTGCTGGGCACACGGGCAACTTTTGTTATCTGGTTCTGAAGCTCCTGCATAACCCGGCTGTTCCCCACCAGAGGGGAATCTTTGCCGGTAGCTCTCCGCAGATCCTGGTTTTCACGGGAGAGCCGGTGTTGTTCCAGGGCATTATTTATTTCCTGGACAAGCTGATCCAGCTGAACTTCCCCTTTATCGAAGAAATTGTATGCACCGAGTTTCACGGCCCGGACCGCTTTTCTGAAGTCACCTTTCCCGGTATAGACAATCACGGGTACTGGCAGAGATCCGTCCCGGGAGAGTTTCTCCAGCACTTCCATGCCACTCATTTCCGGCATTTCCAGATCGAGTATCATCAAATCGACAGGCTCATCAGAGAGCATCCGGAGTGCTTCCTTACCCTGTTCGGCAGTCACAACCTGGTGGTTTGTTTTCCGTTCTATATCGTATGCATACTGTTCTCTGATTTGTTTTGCATCATCTACAAAAAGGATAATACTCATAGTACTCTCCGCTGATTAACCGATCTCCGTGCTTGTATCATTTGAATCCTCCGGGGCGAGAGGAAATTCCAGCACAATTTGTGTTCCCTTTCCGCGGTGAGAATCCACTTCCAATGTGCCATTGAAGTCTTCAGTAATGCGCTTTACGTTGGATAATCCGATTCCCGAGCCGGAAACTTTCGTACTTACCGGCATTTGAAACAGGTTTTTTCGGACCTCTTCCGGAATGCCCTCACCGGAATCCATCCATTTGAGGATTATAGCTCCGTTCCGGTTCTCGGAAGTTACCCGGATTTCACCCTCCCCCGATAAGGCTTCAAGACCGTTCTGTATAATGTTTTCAAAGGCGCGCCGGAGTTGTACGGGATCTCCGAGAATCGTGGAATTGCGGGCGTTAAGGTTCATATGCATTGTGATATCCTCTCCCGTCATGAGAAAGTAGTCGTCCAGCAGCCCCCGGATAACGCCGTGAACGTCCATCGGTCTTTCCTGAATATCCGGCTTCAGGCGGGAATAATTCCTGGCCAGTGATTCGAGATAGTCCAGACTTTCAAACACGGTGGATTTGCGTTCATGGAATACAGTCTTCAGCTCATCCGGATCCTCTTCCGCTGCCTCCTCCCAGTGTTGTAACACGTTTCGAATTGGGATGAATCCGTTTTTAATATCATGATTCACTTCCCGGGCCACCTCGGCAATTGCCGCCTGTTTCTCTGCCTGCGCGAGCTGCAATCGCTCTTTACGGAGCCGTGTTGCCAGACGCTGCATTACGTGATTCAGTGTACCCACCTCATCCTGGCTTTCAACATCAAACTGGATATCCAGACTGTCTAGGGACAGATTTCTCGCCTTCTCCGCCAGTTGCTTAAGAGGTTTGGTCACGGCAGTGGTCCTCCAGATGAGAAGCAGGATTGCAAGGAGCATTCCCCCCAGGGTGATATAGAGAATCCGGCGGTTCAGATGAGAAAGTAATCGGTTTAACTCCTCGGCTGAATTTATCAGAGAGAGGGTGAGATGGTCGATCGAGCCCTCGGTAATAAGAGGCAATTCGGCGGAACCGACGAAGAATTCTTCACCACCGGATTCCAGCTTTTTTGTTTCGTCCAACCCGGTCTTCAGGAGATTGGCAAATCCGGGGACCGGAGGCTCCTCGGATGAATGGACTAACACACTTCCTTCTTTGGACAGGATGATATTTTCCGGGGTTTTCGCCAACTGTTGTAGTGCAGTTGCGCTGATGTGTACTCCGCCCAGCATATAAAATTTTGACGTCCCCAGTTGCACGGAGTCGATGCCTGCCAGGCTGAGCAGGGGATCGTCGGGCGTTTGAAATTGGTAAAACCGTGGCCCCGGATCACTGCGTCTGAATTGCTGGAGAAGCCCTGATTTGTCGCTTCCAAAAGCACTTTTGTAATGTCCGGAACTCAGAAGTGTACCCTCCCGGTCGAGGATCATCAGCGCATCCAGTCCGGTTGCTCCAATAGCATTACTGGCATAATTCACTAAATAGGGCTTGGTATATTGCTCCAGTACCGCCCCATAGAGTCGGAAATCGTTGTCCTGCTGAAGGCGGTCACTCAGGTCTGAAAGCTGTCTCATCACGAATTCATTGCGATTCCGAAACTCGGTTTGCAGCGCCCTGAGATTGATCTCGAAATTTCGCTGATATTGGTGTACGAATTGCTGCTGGACAGTGTTGCGTACGGTAATTATCACAGCACTCATCGCCATTAACAGCAGTAGAACGACTGTCAATATGAATTTTGTAGTCAGCGAATTTCTAATGGATACATTATTCATGAGAGACCTCTCCTCAGTGACTGAACCAGGCTCCTGAAAAGTCGACACTTCCGGTTGTTGAGATCCTGACATTTCGCAGGGCATCAGGAAGGATGAGATAATCCCTGGTGGCCAGCACAGGATACAGGATATTTTCCCGGAGCAGTAAAGCTTCCAGGTTATCAGCCTTTATATCTTCAGGTGCAGCTGAAGCCCTTTGAAATGCCTTTTGCAGGGAAGGTGACAGTACGTATCCCTGGCGGACAAGATGAATCAGTTGCATGCGGGCTGATTGCCATGCCGGTGTATTCGAATCCACCAGGATGTCATATCGACCGGTAGCCCTGAGTTGATAAAAACTTTGATCTGAAAGTCCCCTCGGTTGTCTGTTGTCCAGTCCACGCTGTTCCAGCCGTACGGCCAGCCGTTCCGCGATATGTTGCGCAACCGGATCCGATTTCCTGTACGCAATATGTGCAGCCCTGGAGATCTCAATCTCACCGGATCGGGCCTGATCGGTTGTTCCCCGGCGCTCACTGATAAAAGATCCTCTGGGTTCGCACCGGCGGTCGGTGATAATCTCTGCAGTGACTTCCCTGTCCAGCGATTTGGCGACGTCCCGCCGGGCATCTCCTCCCGAGAGATACGGACGCTCCGGATTAAACACAAGGTAATACACATCAGAGACCGGTAGACCCTCCGTGTGCAAATTGTTGAATTGCTGGAGATATTCGTGGACGTTATTCCGCGGAGTGATGACTCCGGTTCCGGGATTGGCAGGGGGGATCTCATTCACAGAGGGCGTCCGGAATTGAATGGATTCAAGAGGAGGATAAAGTCCTGAATGGTTTTCCACACGATTGAAATCAAGGGAATCGCGAGCCGCTCCCCGCTTTCTTCGATTCATTCCATACGATCCCGTACCATAGGCAAATGAACTCTCCGTACCGATTTTCCTGATGGCAAAGGGATGCTTGGTCAGATAGTACGGAAAATCGGGATGGGACCGGTGTAATGTAATTCGAAGAGTACGGGAATTAACAATCTCAATCCCTGATACAGAATCGGGATCAGAACTGTCAAGGGACTTCACTCCCTCAATGTCCTGCCACAACCATTGGAGAGAACAATTCTGATCAGAGCATGCTTTCCATGTCTGAATCCACCCTTTCGCTATGGTATTGGCGTCAGCCCGCGATCCGTCTGAGAAGTGGAGGT
>Ga0207797_1002155_pt1 | contig 13794 bp, 9 predicted proteins | sample PRCRCaboRojoPR_6_FD_187275 | JGI IMG/M metagenome (GOLD analysis project Ga0207797, IMG submission 187275) | Marine sediment microbial community from Cabo Rojo, Puerto Rico - PR CR 10% Liquid 1 (SPAdes) | ecosystem: Environmental > Aquatic > Marine > Coastal > Sediment | place: Cabo Rojo, Puerto... | reverse complement strand
ATCCCGGCTCGTTCCAGGAGGGGTCGGCGCCGGTCCGGGACCGTTGGGACCGGTGGCCGGCCCTTCTTCCGTCAGCCCGTGTTCTCGTCCTCCGGGCCCAGCAGGTCCCGGACCGTGGCCATCACTTCTTCCACCGTGATCCTGCGGAGGCAGGGGAACTCCCCGTCGCAGGTGGGATTGCCCCGGCAGGGAGAGCACTCCAGCCAGTGAACCAGGACCCTCCCCTTCTCCGTCCGGGGATCCGTGTAGGGGATGTTCGAGCCGAAGATGGCGATGGTGGGCCGCTCCAGCGCCATCCCCATGTGGGTCAGACCCGTGTCCACCCCGATGACCAGATCCGCCGTCTCCAGAAGTGCGGCGGCCTGGGTGAGGGAGGTCTCCCCCACCAGGCTCCGGGGCTTCCCCCCGGTCATGGCCCGGATCCTCCTCTGGGCCTCCTGGTCTCCCGGCCCTCCCAGGATCACCGTGGGTAGCCCCCTCTCCCTCTCCAAGTCGTCCATGAGGCGAGCCCACCGGTCTTCGAACCAGTGCTTCGAGGGGAGGGTCGTGAAGGGTACGGCCACGGCGTAGCCACCGGAGAGCCCCAGGGCTCTCACCGCCGCCCGGGCGAAGGTCCGGTCCTCCCGGGTGAGGGGCACTTCCATCCGGAAATCCCCCACGTCCAAACCCATCTGCCGGGCCAGGTAGAGATACTCCGAGGAGACCAGGGCCGGATCGCCCCCCTTCCGGTCCCGGTCCACCACCCGGGTCATGAACAGGCCCGACCCCTCCCTGGATTGGAGTCCGATGCGGGTGGCGGCTCCGGAAAGAAAGGTCCAGACCCCGCTCCTCAAGAGCCCCTGGAGGTCAAGGGCCAGGTCGAACTTCCTGCTCCGGAGATCCCTTACCAGCTTTCGGGCCTCCCGGAACAGGGTTCCGAACCTCCGTTCCCGGAGCAGGGACCTCCACCGGGACCGGTCCCAGACCAGGACCTCGTCCAGCTCCGGGTGGTGCCGGATGAGCTCCGCCGTGTGGGCCTCCACCAGCCAGGTCAGGTGGGCCTGGGGATAGCTCCGCCGCAGGGCCCGGACCATGGGTGAGGAGAAGACGATGTCCCCCCGGGCGCTCAGGCGCACCAGGAGGATGGATCGGGGCTCTCGTTCCAGGAGGTTCGGCGTCATTCCTCGATCCCACGGGACCCGGACACGGGGAAACCCGGGAGGTTACGCCCGGGTGCACGGTGGCGCAACGAGCCCGCCAACGGATACCATGGCCAGAAGAGGCGCTCCCCCGACCCCACAAGACAGGGCACGGTATGGTCCCCAGCAGCACCGCCCATGACACCGGCATTCACCGGCGCGTCTTCGTCATGGGCTGCTCCCGCTCCGGCACCACCCTCCTGCAGGGCCTCCTGGCCGGCCACTCCCGGGTTCATACCTTTCCCGAGACCGGTGTGTTTCTCCGGGCCCTGGGCATGCGGGGCCATCTCCTCCCCTGGGCCCGTCTCGGTCTGACCCTGGGGAAGGAGAGGAAGGCCCTCCGCCGACTGGCAGAGAGAGAGGTGGAAGCAGGGAGGGTGCCCCCTCCCCTCCCTCCCGGACGCTGGCTCCTTTCCCGCTCCCTGTCGGACGTGGTGGCCTACCTGGACGCTCTGACCCTCGAGCGCGGCGCCGACGTCTGGCTGGAGAAGACCCCCCGGCACGTCCTCCATGCCGCACGGATCCGCCGAATCGTCCCTCGCTCCCTCTGTCTCCACATGGTGAGGGACGGGAGGGCCGTGGTAGCCTCCATGGTGGACCGGGCCCGGCGCTATCCCCAGCGTTTTCCCCGCCAGGCAGATCCGGCCTACGGAATCCGGCAATGGAACCGGTCCATGCGGGGCACCCGGGAGGCCATGGAGGAGCCCGGCCACGTGGTGGTCCTCTACCAGGGATTGGCCGCCCATCCGGAAGCCACCCTCCGAAGCCTGACACGGCTTCTGGATCTGCCCTTCGAGGCCCGGATGCTGGAGGAGGCTCACAGCCGGGACGTCCCCACCTTCCCGGGAACGGACGAACCGTGGAAGGCCGGGGCCCGAGGACCGGTGCGCCCCGCACTCTCCAAGGCCCACCGGGTGCTGGGCCCCGACGGTGGGGAAGACGTGGAGAAGAAGCTGGACCGGACCTTCTACCAGCAGTTGGAAGAGGCCCTGGCCACCGCCCCCGGTGCCGTGTGGCTCTCCGGTGCCGGGGGCGGCGGGGTCGTTTCTTTCCGGAGCCCGTCAGTTTAGCGGCTGTTCCATTCTCCAGATGGGGTAGCGAGCCCCCACGGCGAGGAGGTCGAACTCCGGCCGGGGAGCCAGCCCCCACTGGGAGTGAGGCTCCAGAAGGGTCACGATGAGGTCCGACTGGATCTGGTCGCAGGAGACCAGGAAATGCTCCGCTGGGACGGCTCCGGGCTCGACATTCAGGCCCACGTCCACGGCCAGGAAATCCTTGTCCTCCTTCTCCGTCTCCTCCATGTCCAGGATCCGGTAGGACCCCAGCATGGCCTGGCGGCCCTCTTCCGCCGGAATCGCCTCGATGCCGTGCCGTTCCAGGACACCCAGGACGTCCGTGAGCTCCGCCGGGACCACGTACCCCTCGGGCCGTTCCACCCAGACCGTGGCCTGCACCACCGGGGCGAAGTTCTCCACCACCAGGGAGTCCGGCTCTCCTGCCTCCAGGTCGATGACCCCCACGGTAACCGTAGGCTCCGAGGGGTCCGGGACGTAGTCCATGACCACGGCCACCGAATCCGGCGCCGCCGGGCCCCTGAGCTTCGCCCGTTCCCGGATCACCAGCTCCCGGGCCTCCCGGGCATTCTCGCTGAAGAAGGTGAGGAAAGCCTTCATGGTCTCCAGCTGCTGCCGGGTCCGCTCCCGGATGTTCTCCTCCACGGTGAGGCCGTTCTGGCCCTCGATGAGGAAGGACAGAGTGTTGTAGATGCCCAGGCTGTTCCGGCCGTCGTTCAGGGCGGTGGTGCTGTAGCGGAACCGCTCCGCGGGACCGCCGGTCACCAGGTAGCGTCGTAGGCGGACGTCCCGCTCCACCAACCCGTCCCGCATCCGGGGAATCACCCGGTCCCAGGCGTAGGACCGAAGCTCCAGGGAGATGTTCGGGTTGGAGATGGCGCCGATCTGCTGCCCGAAGTTCTTCCGGATCCCGGTGTCCACCCAGCTGCTGGAGGTAATCCCGTACTCGTGGACGTCCAGGGTCACGTGGGGCATGAGCTCGTTGAAGACCTGGTGTACCGCCGTCACCTCCGGCGTCGTGAGAGTGAGGTGATCCCGGTTCAGGTCCTTGTCGTTGGCGTTTCGTCGCTGACGCATCTCCGATCCGTCCGGATTCACCTGGGGGATCAGGTAGAGATCCACGTTCCGGAGGACCTGGCTGAACTCCCCGGTGGCCAGGTCCCGGGCCAGGGCGATGCTGGCTTCCTTGCCCGAGGGCTCGTTGCCGTGCTGCTGGGCGAAGATCAGGACCTGGACCTTCTCCTGGCCGGGCGCCTGAGCCTCGTCGGGCCCGTTGAAGTGCAGAAGCACCAGGCTGCGTCCCTCCACGGACTGTCCGATGGTGTCCATGGTGAAGGCCTGGGTGCCGTTCTGGAGACCGGTGAGAAAGGAGAGCATGTCCTCGTGGGAGGTGAGGGTATCCCCGGTTGCCTCCTCCAGGGGTGTGGTGTACGTGCCGGCATCCGGCGCACACCCCCACCCGACGGCGAAAACGCTCAACAAGAGAAACAGGCGAAGAAGCAGGGTCTGGACGTCCGTGGTCTTCATCGTGTAGGGCACTCCCTCGTGGTCAGGTTCTGGAACGATCGGTGGCGTCCGCCGACCCCTCCGTATTCCGCAATCCTGGTCTGTCAGCATCGTCCACCGCATTCAGTATTATGGTCCGGCCTCCCGGCCGTCCAGCCGTGGCCAGGACTCCCGACCCCGGGGAACGAGTTGCGACCCGGAAGTCCGGAGCCTAGGATCCGGCGTTCGAGGAAGGATCCGGCATCCGGCCGGGCTCACACCAACCCACGTTCGCCATGCGGAAGACTCTCTCGCGCCAGCCGTTGTTCCCCAGGAGCCTCGCCCTTCTCATGGGCCTTCTCCTTCTCTTTCTCTCGTCGGCCGCAGCCGTCCCTGCGTCGGCCCAGGAGGGATGGCTTCCCCCGGCCCCGGGGTTCCCCCAAACGCCCTCCGAGATCTCGGGCTTCGAGAGCTACACGAACCACCAGGAGATGTGGGACTACCTGGAGGCGCTGAAGAGCGCCACCACGGAGATGCGTCTCGGGGTGTACGGGGAGAGTTGGGAAGGACGTGAGCTTCCCTACGCCATCTTCAGCCGGCCCCTGGTGAGCGAGCCCTGGGAGGCCTGGGCCCTGGGTCGGCCCATCGTGCTGCTGGCCGCCAATGTCCACGGAGGTGAGCGGACCTTCCGTGAGGGGCTCCTCATCCTCATGCGGGACCTGGCCACCCCCGGGACCCGGGCCAACGACCTCCTGGACCAGGTCACGGTCCTGGTGGCGCCCCAACTCAATCCCGACGGCTTCGAGGCCTCGGAGCGGGGCATCCGGGGGAACGCCTGGGGCATCGACCTCAACCGGGACTACGTGAAGCTGGAGCAGCCGGCCCTGGCGGCCTACGTCAGCAACCTCATGGCCCGGTGGCGCCCCCACATGTTCGTGGATGCCCACAACGGCGGATCCCGCCCCTACAACCTCTGCTACCAGTGTCCCAGCCACTACGACCCGGCCCGGGAGCTCACCCACCTCTGCGACCGGGAGATCTTCCCCCTCATCGACGCCCGTCTCGAGGCCGAGGGACTCCGCTCCTTCTACTATCCGGGAGGGGACGAAGAGGCCTGGCGCTCCGGAGGGTACCAGGCCCGGATCGGTCGAAACTACGGCGGCTTCGTCAACGCCGTGGGGGTCCTCTTCGAGGCACCCCGACAGGAGCTGGAGGCCGGGGCCCGGGCCGGCTACCTGGGGAACCTGGCGGTGGTGGAGTACGCCGCCCGGAGCCCGGAGCGGCTGCTGGACGCGGTTGACGAGGCCCGCAGGGAGACCATGGCCATGGGGGCCGAACCCCGGGGTGAGATCGCCGTGGAGATGGAGTACGCCCCGGAGGACTACCTGGTGGACTACACCATCATCACCGGGGGCCGCCGGGGGGACGAGCCCGAAGAGCCCGTGGACACCATCGAGGTCGTCGGCGCCCAGCACATCAAGCGGCCCGTGGCCACCAGGACCCGGCCCCGGCCCTGGGCCTACGTCCTGCCCCGGGACGCCGTGGATGCCGTGGACCTCCTCCGTCGCCACGGAATCGCCGTGGAGGTCATGACCCGTTCCTCGGACAGCCTGGACATCAGCGCCTATACCGTGGCGGACGTCTCCCACGAGCGAGCCTACAATCACGCCGCCGCCACCCGGGTGGAGATCGGCGAGACCCTCACCGTGAGGCGGAGCTTTCCGGAAGGGACGTACGTGGTTCCCACGGCCCAGTTCCTGGGCCGCCTGGTGACCCACATGCTGGAGCCGGAGACCGACGACAACGTCGTCTACTGGAACACCATGGACGCCTGGCTCCCCCGGCCCCGGGACCCGGCGGAGGAAGAAGAGGAAGAGGAACGACGGTGGCGCCGCCGCGAGGCACAGGGGCCGCCCCTGGTTCCCATCTACAAGCTCATGGAGCCCGTTCCCCTGGCCACCCGGCTGGTGGCGAAGAAGCCGTAGGGGACCGCCCTCCTCCCTCCGACCCCGAACCTGGAGACGGGACATGTCCGGCCGCCTGTTGACCTCAGCATCACTGGTTATGCTCTTCTATGTCCTCTCCCCTTCCCTGGTCTCTGCCCAGGAAATGATGGGAGGGGGATCACGGACACAGGAGGATCCCGGGAGCCACCGGGACTGGTACACTCTGGAGGGTTTCCGCCACGGCGTGAACTTCTTTCCCCGGGTCCGGCACCCGGAGACGGAGTACGAGGCGGGGGAGACCCTGACCTTCGACCGATACCACACCTGGGAGGTCATGTACGAGTGGATGCGCCGGTGGGAGGAGGAGTACCCGGACCTGGTGGACGTCTACGAGGTGGCCCGCTCCTTCGAGGGCCGGCCCATCCTCCAGGCCACGGTGACGAACGAGGCCACGGGTCCGGCCACGGACAAGCCAGCGGCCTTCTTCGAGGGAAATCGGCATTCGGGGGAGGTAACGGCTGCCGAGACCACCCTCTGGCTCATGCAGCACGTGCTGGAGAACTACGGGTCCGACCCTGATATCACCGAGCTCCTGGACACCCGGGCCATCCATTTCCGGCCCAAGAACAACCCGGACGGAAGCGGCCTCTACCTCCACACGGCCCAGTCGAACCGGAGCACGAACCGGCCCACGGACAATGACGGAGACGGGCTCCTGGACGAGGACCCCGCCGACGATCTGGACGGGGACGGCATCATCCTCCGCATCCGCTTCCGCCCCCGGCCCGGGACGGACGACGAGGCCACCATGGTCACCGACCAGCGGGACCCCACGGGCCGGGCCCTGCGCCGGGCCGAGGAGGGGGAGGAGGCCGAGTGGGTCGTGATGCGGGAGGGCCTGGACAACGACGGGGACGGCCGGGTGAACGAGGACGGCGTGGGAGGGTTGGACCTGCACCGGAACTACGCGGAAAACTGGCGCCCCATGCCGGGGCGGGACCGGACGGGACGGGGCTACACCCAGCGGGGGGCCGGAGCCTATCCCCTGAGCGAGATCGAGACCCGCTCAGTGGTCCTCTTCCTCCTGGAGAACCCCAACGTCTCCGTGGTCAACACCATGGATACCCGGGTCCCCATGCACCTGAGAGCTCCCTCGACCTCACCGGGGCCGGAGCGGATGTATCCCGAGGACCTGGCCTACTACGAGTACTTCGACTCCCTGGGGATGAGCATCACCGGCTACCCCTGGGCCGGGGACACCTACCACGACTACCGGTACCGGAACCGGGAAGGGGATCCCATGGCCGGAAGCCCCCTCTTCGGGCACAGTCCGGACTTCGGGTACTGGTACTACGGTTCCATCTGGTACGGAGACGAGCTCTGGGACGGTGGGGAGTTCGGGGACCTGAACGGGGACGGGGAGGAAGACGAGCTGGATGCCCTCCTGTGGGACGACCAGGAGAACGGCGGACAGGCCTTCAAGGAATGGACGGCCTTCGACCATCCCGTCTACGGCCCCGTGGAGATCGGCGGCTGGCATCCCAAGTTCTTCCGCCAGAATCCCCCCCCGGTGCTCCTGGAGCGCTGGGCCGCCAACCAGGGGCTCTTCAATCTGGCCATGGCCCAACACCTCCCCCTCCTGGAGATGGACGAGGTGGACGTCCGTGAAGTGGAGGAGGAAGACGGCGTGAGGACGTACGAGGTCACGGCCCGGTGGCGGAATGCCGGCGGCCTCCCCACGGCCCTCCGCCAGGCTCGTCTGGTGAAGATCGTCCGGGAGGACCGGGCGGTCCTGCAGTTCCCCGAGAACCTGACAGAGGGAGACGAGCCCGGAGTGGAGATCATGGAGCCCGAGAGGGGAGGGAGTGTGGAGGTAGGCTGGCTCGACCCCGGGGAGTCGACGGAAGCCACCTTCCGTGTCCAGGTCCGGGAGGACGGGCCCGTGGAAGGGACCCTCAGGGTTCTCTCCACCCGGGGCGGCGTGCTGGAAGAGACGGTGACCCTGGGCATGTCCTGATCAGTTCATCAGAACCGCTTCAGGTACGTGAGCTTCACCACCATGGCTCGCTGGGAGAGCCGCCAGGGATCGCTCCAATCCCTGTCGCCCCGCTCCTCGGTGAGGACCAGGAAGAGATCGCTCCCGGGGCGGTGGATGAAGTTCATCCGAAGGTTCGTGCTCACGGCCTCATCCAGGGAGTTGTACTGGAGTAGGAGATTCGTGGTGAGGCGGGTGGAGAAGGAGTAGCTGGCCCGCAGAGACATGAGGTCCGCGGTGAACGAGCCGGAGGGGATGTCCACCTGGTTCCGGTTGAACCCCAGAGCCAGGGCCACCTGGGGGCTCGGAGCGGCGTTCAGGGTCCCTTCCAGGGACACCAGGTCCCCTCCGTAGAAGCGAGCGGCCCTGACGCTGCCCTCGAAGGAGAGGGCCCGGGACGGATCCGTGCTCCCCCGGAGCATGACACTCCCGGCGTCGTAGCTCCCCGGGGCCACCACCAGGGTATCGGCCAGATCGAACTCCTCGTCCGGGCGATTCTCCCCGGGCCGGGCCATGAGGGTGAGGCCGGCTCCCGATTCGAACTCTGTTCTGAGGATGGGACCCGCTTCCCAGTCCTGCAGGGCGCCGCCCATGCTCGTGAACAGATTCCCCCCCAACATCAGGTCGATCTTTCGCACCAGGCCCCATCGGGGCCGGAAGCTCCTGCGGGCGTAGGCGTCCGTCCTCCGGACGTCCTCTCGTTCGATGAAGCCGGCCCGGGCCTCGGTGTCGGCTCCGATGGCGATGTGCCGCAGCAGCGAGCCCCACCGGTCCGTGGAGAAATCGGCCGCGAAGGAATAGGCCAGGTCGTCTCCGCCGGCGCCCTTCGTGAGCGTGCGGGTCAACCATCCCTGGACGTTGAAGCTCGGGGTCAGGTAGAAGCCTCCGTCGGCGCCCACGACGGTATTCCAGTCGTTTCCGCTGCGGCGGTCCGTGGCCATGAAGCCCAGGTAGTTGTTCTCTCCCACATCCCGCTTCACCCGGACCACGGAGAAGCTCTCCCGCTCCACCAGGCCCTCCACCTCGTCGGTGACCACGTTCAAGAGGCCCACGGTCTGGCCGCCGACGCGTCCCGTGAGGCGACCTCCGGCCAGGAGTGGCACCACCTCGTCTTCGTCCTCCTCGATTCCGATCCGTCGGGAGAAGAACATCTGGAAGGGAGGTGGCTCCCAGGGGTTCGCCGTCACGCCGAAGCGGAAGATGCCGGAGTTCTCCAGAAAGAAGTCCCTCTTCTCCGGGAAGAAGAGCCCGAAACGGGTCAGGTTCACCTGCTGATCGTCCACCTCCACCTGGGCGAAGTCCGTGTTCAGGGTCAGGTCCATGACGAGCCCCGGCCGGACTTCCGTCTTCAGGTCCAGACCAACCTCCGCGTCGCCGTTCCGGGGCAGGGTCCCATCCACCTTCCGCTTCTGTCGCATCCCCCCCAGGACGTAGGGCTTCACCTCCAGGTTCAAGCCTGGAGAAGGAAGCTCCTGGAGACCTTCCAATCCCCCGGCGAGACTCACTCGGTGGAATCCCCCGCTATCCCGGGACCAGCCCTGCCAGAACACCTTCTCGTTCTTGCGCCGGATGATGCGGTAGACGTTGAACCCCCATGTCCTTCCGGGCTCATTCGGGTAGCGGAGCGTCCGGAGGGGGATACGGAGCTCGGCGGACCAGCCCCGGTCGGTCCGGGTACCGGCCACTTCCCACACGCCCCGCCAATCCACGTTGAACTCCTTCCCCTCGTCGGCCAGGAGGGCCTCGAACTCCGCCCCGTTGGGATTCGTGGCGAAGACATAGGCGTTCCTGTTGTCATCGAAGGGGTCCAGGAGGATGGCCACGGCATCGTCCCCGGCGAAGACGGGACGCTGATCGAAACCGTCGGCCCGCATGATCCGGTCCCGCTGGAGGATGCGGTGGACGATCCGTTCCGGCTCCGAGTCCAGGGCCTCGATACCTACGTAGAGGTGCCGGGAATCGTAGAGGACCCGCACGCGGGTCGTCTCCGAGGCGGGACGGCCCTCCCGGGGCTCCTGCTGGGTGAAACGGTCCAGGACCGGAGCCTCACTCCAGGAAGCCTCCGTGAGGAAGCCGTCAAGCTGGAAGACCTCTGTCTCTCCGGGAGAGATGCGGTGGGCACGGAGGGTGCCGCTCTCCACCGCTTCCTGAGCCCGCACCGAACCGTGGCACGAGAGGGGAAAAGAGAGAATGAAGAGGAGGACCAGGAACCGGATAATCCGCTCTCCGGAAGGTTCGGTCACCGGAAGATTCCATCAACGAAAGGCCAATATCATCGTACGGCCGTCCGATGTCACGTCCTCGCCAGAATGCCGGCACCTCCCGACGCCGGCCGGTACAACAGGATCCACAGCCACCGTCCGCCTGGCTCTCACCCCGGTTCCGGCCCATCTTCTCAGGGCATCCACTTCGCTCCCACGCCCCGGCCACCGACACGCCCCGGCAGACAACCCCGCGCACCATGATGAAAGCTCGCTCCCTTCCCGGTCTCGCAGCCGTCGTCCTTACCGCCTCGTTCCCGTCGTTCCCCCTTGCTGCCGCCAGTGGCACGGGGGCCGGTGTTGGTCCCCAGGAGACCCGAGTCCTCCGTCTTCGTGAGGTGGTGGAGCGGGAGATCGGGCCGGACGAGACCCACGCCTACACCCTGGAGGTGGACGCCCACCACTTCGTTCTCCTGGCGGTGGAGCAGCAGGGCGCCGACGTCCAGACCCGGGTGCTGGACCCCTCCGGGAGGCTCCTGGAGACCTTCGACAGCCCCGGGGGACGGTATGGCGGTGACCCGGTGGTCGTCACCACCACCGAGGCGGGCACCTACCGTTTCGAGGTGAGTCGGGCCGCCGGGGATGAGACGGAGGAGCCTCGCTATGCCCTGAGCCTTCAGCGGTTGGAGCCGGTGGCCGCCTCGCCCCAGGGCCGGGTGGACCAGCTCCTGAGCGCCTGGGACCGACCTCGGGAGCCCGGCCTGGTGGCAGCCGTGGTGTCCGGGGGGGAGGTCGTCTACGTCCGGGCCCTGGGCCAGGCCTCCCTGGAGCACGATCTTCCCAACACTCCCTACACGGTCTTCGACATCGGGTCCGTATCGAAGGAGCTCACCGACTTCGCCATCGTGCTCCTGGCCCAGGAGGGGCGCCTCTCCCTGGACGACGACATCCGCACCCACCTGCCGGAGGTCCCGGTCTTCGGCACCCCCATCCGCATCCGGCACCTGATCCACCACACCAGCGGTCTTCGGGAGATCTACAACGCCTTCTCCATTGCCGGCTCCCGGAGCGGAGACGCTCTTCTCCAGGAGGACGCTCTCCGCCTGGTCACCCACCTGGAGGAGCTCAACTTCCAGCCGGGGTCCGACTACCTCTACTGCAACACGGGCTACATGCTCCTGGCGGACATCGTGGCCAGGGTGACGGACCGGCCCTTCCCGGAGTGGATGGACGAGAACGTCTTCGAGCCCCTGGGGATGGCGAACACCACGATCATGGCGAAGCAGGGGCAGGTCATTCCCCGGGCCGCATACTCCTACGGCCCCGACGGCCAGGACGGCTGGATCCGGATCTTCGACAACAGCACGGTCCAGGGAGCCGGGGGCGTCTACACCACCGTCACGGACCTGGCCCGTTGGCTCGGGAACTTCTCCGAGCCCCACCTGGGCGGCCGAGACGCCATTCTGCAGATGCAGGAGCGGGGCGTCCTCACCACGGGAGACACCCTGGACTACGCCTTCGGCCTGCGCATCGATGAGCACCGGGGTCTCCGGCGCATCGGCCACACGGGGTCCAGCGCCGGCTACCGGACCTCTCTGGCCTACTACCCGGAGGTGGACGTGGGCATCGTGGTGGTGAGCAACTACGCCAGCCGGGACCCGTCCGTGGGGAATCGTCTGGCGGAGGCGTACCTGGCCCCGGAGATGAAGCCCGAGGAGGGGGAGCAGGGTGAAGCCGAGGAAGAGGAGGAGGAGAGGAAGGCCTGGTCCCCGACCTCCCAGGAGCTGGAGGAGTACGCCGGCCGGTACGTGAGCCCGGAGCTGGAAACCATCTACACCCTCTCCGTGGAGGATGACAGCCTCACGGGCCGACACTTCCGCCACGGCTCCTTCCGGCTCCGGCCCCACGCTCCGGACGAGTTCCGGGGACCCGGCTTCTTCGCCCGGATCCGCTTCCATCGGGACGGGGAAGGGACAGTCACCGGGCTTCGGGTCTCCAACGGCCGGGTGAGGGATCTCTGGTTCGAGAAGAGGGAATCGTCTCCCCGGGTCCCCGGATCATGACGATCCCGAGACATCCGCCGAGTCCACGATCTCCACTCCCACCCGCGTCAGATCTTCCCGGACCTGGTCATCGACACCGGCGTCCACGGGCCGGGTGAGGTCCCAGAGGAACAAGGTCCGGAAGCCGGCGGCTGCGGCGTCCTCGGCGGTCCACTTCACGCAGACGTCCCGGGCCAGGCCGCAGACCATGACCGTCTCGATGCCCCGCTCCTTCAGGTAGCCCTCCAGACCCGTGGTGGGGCGCTCTCCCTCCTGATTCCAGTTGTTCCGGAACCCGCTGTAGGAGTCCGAGCCAGGGTCGGTCCCCTTCCGGATGATGGCGTTCACGGGCCTCCAGTCCATCCGGGGATGGAGATCGGCACCCGGAGTCCCCTGTACGCAGTGGTCCGGCCAGAGGACCTGGTCGTGGCCATGGAGCTGGATGACGTCCATGGGCTCGTGTCCCTCGTGACTGCTGACGAAGGAGACGTGGCCCGGGGGATGCCAGTCCTGGGTGGCGACGCAGAGGCCCGGGTCCAGGGAGGCCATGAGCTCCCGGATGGGTTCCACGAGAGTGTCGCCCTCCTCCACCGGCAGAGCCCCTCCGGGCATGAAGTCCGGTTGCAGGTCCACGATGATCAGGGCGGTCTTCTTCGGATCGTAGGGCTTGGGCTGGGTCATGATGCACCTCGTGCATTCGGGTAGGGCTCCCCGTCCACCAGGAGCTCCAACCGTTCGTGATAGAAGGCGATGCGCCCGGCAATCCTGCTCAGGCCCTCAAGGGGGAAATCATAGCACCAGGCCAGCTCCTGGTCTTCCTTTCCCGGTTCCTCTCCCAGATCCCCGGCGGACCAGTACGCCGACGTTCGCCCCTTGTAGGGGCATTCGGTCCTGGTGTCGCTGGGCTGGAGGAGGTGGGTCCTGACGTCCACCTTGGGGAGGTAGTACCGGACGGGAAGCCCTGTTTCCATGAGCATGACGGGACGTCTGGACTCGGCCACGGTCACGTCTCCCACCCGGACCTCCACATGCCGGGAGCTCTCCAGCACATCGACGCGGTGGTAGGGGTCCCGGGGGTGGACGAAAACCTCCTCGTCCTCCTCGAACCACCGGTCCATCCCGCTCCAACGGAAGGCCAGGAGGCCCGAGATATCCGGGATGTCCTCCGGAGGATCGTGGTAGTTCCAGGCGGCGTTCTCCGCCACCTTCTCCCCGACCCGGACGGTCCAGTAGCGAGCTTCCCCACGGACGGGACAGTGCGTCGTGTGCTCCGTGGGCTCCAGAAGCTCGTCCTCCACGTCCTCCCGGGGGAAGTAGTAGGCGGGCAGGCTAGCCCTCTGGTGGAGGAGCCGGACCCGTCGGCTGTCCACTACCATTTTCCCTGCAAGGTAGGCCCTCACCCTCTTGGGAGAGGACTCCACCACCAGGTCCGGCGCGTCCTCCGCCAAACGATGAAACACGCCGGAGATCATCCCGCCCTTCCCGTCTCGTCCCACGCTGATCCTCCTCCGGTTTTCCTGGGAAGTCTCCATCCAGACTCTCGGAAGAGACTATCACCGGGGAGGAAAAACAGGTCCCGGAAGAGATCCTACCCAACCGGCTCCCGGGCGGCCACCGTCACCTCCAGGGGGATCTCCACCGTCAGGGGAGAACCGGGTGCCGTAAGGAGGTTCTCCACCCGGTACCGGAGCCTGAGAGGGAGGGTGCCGGTCTCCCCCGGGTCCCGACTTCGAAGGGTGAGCCGACCGATGCGACGAGCCGTTCCGGCTCCAGCAAATCCTCCTCATCTGACTACCTCCTTCGAAAGGGGAGCTTCTGCGGGACCGCCCGGTGT